>Ga0070699_100000892_pt1 | contig 27870 bp, 27 predicted proteins | sample KBSK1503metaG_FD_65473 | JGI IMG/M metagenome (GOLD analysis project Ga0070699, IMG submission 65473) | Corn, switchgrass and miscanthus rhizosphere microbial communities from Kellogg Biological Station, Michigan, USA - KBS K1-50-3 metaG | ecosystem: Host-associated > Plants > Roots >...
CGGGTGCGCGACGGCGGATCCTCGGCCCAGGCCATCCCGGTGTCGAGCCGCGCCACCCGCATCTGGAGGTACCGCTTGTCCTCCTCGAGGATCGCCAGGTCGCCGAGCGGGGTCAGCTCGCGATGGGCCTCGCGGCGCGGGACGTTCTTGCGGCGGGGCATGAAGTAGAGAACGTCGTCGGTGAAGAGGTCGAGCCACTCCTCGAGCTTCCGCTCGTCGAGCAGCCAGGCCTCACGGATGTAGAACGGCATCAGCTCGAGCCACCGGGCCTGCGCGGACGTGAGCGTGGCCGCGCGGGCGGAGGGCCGTCGCGCGCGGCCGACCTTGGAGCGCGAGCGCTTCTTCTTCAGAGGCCGCTAGCCTTTCAATGTCGCGGTGCCCTCGAAGCGGGCCTTGATCGGATCGAGCGGGATCTGGGCCCAGCTCTCCGCGTTCATGAACTCCTCCCAGCGCTGGTAGAAGAGGCGCTGGTTGTTCTCCGAGATGTAGCGCTCGGAGACGAGCCCCGGGTAGTCCGGATGCGGGCCCGCGTGGCCCAGGCCCATCGACAGGTCTTGGGGGTACCGGCGGCCGAGGCGGCTCGCGCTCGCCGCGGTCACCTGGCGCCAGTTGTCGACGTCGTCCTGCTCGAACATGCCGGCGGCGCCGTTGTTGGCCTGGCTCCCGACGCGGATCGCCCGCTTGAGAGCCTCCGGCGCCCCCTTGTCGAGCAGCACGAAGTGCCAGAACTCGGTCCGGAGCGGACCGCGAGGCAACGCGAGGCGCAGGCCGAGGATCCCGTTGGGGAAGATGGAGTGGTTGCCGAGCTGCACCCGGCGCGCGCGCAGGGTGCCGAGCCGCCGCTCGACCTCCGGCATGGTGGCCTCGTAGTAGTCCTGGAACATCTGGGCGGTCTCGGTCGAGACGCCGTGCACGTAGCGCGGCACGTTGTCGTCCGCGTCGCGGAAGGTGATCGAGTGGCCGTTGACGAACGCGTGCTTGTTCGGGCTGTCGAACTGGTCCTTGTGGGAGAGCCGGGGGCGGCCGAGGAACTTCGTCTGCACGCGGGCACTGGAGAGGTGAGTGGTCGGCACGTGGTAGTTGTCCGAGCAGTTGTCCACCATCGTCTTCCAGTTGACCGGCTCGAGCCACTTCATCGGGCCCAGGGCCTGCATCCCGCCGTCGCGCCGGTTGAACACGGTGTCGAGGTACCAGCGGGCGTCGCCCAGGTAGGCCTCGAGGCTCGGAGCGTCCTTGGCCCAGGTCGCGAACACGATCCCGGCGTAGGTCTCCACCCGGGCCTGGACCAGGCCGAGCGAGTCCCGGTCGAGCGCGTCGTAGTAGGCCTCGGTCTTGCCGGGGACGTGATCGAGCGTGCCGTCGTTCTTGTAGGTCCACCCGTGGTAGGTGCACATGAAGCGGCTGGCGTTGCCGTCGTCACAGCGCACCACCCGGTTGCCGCGGTGCCGGCACATGTTGAGCAGCGCGTGCAGCCGGCCCTGCCCGTCGCGGGTCAGGATGACCGGATCCTCGCCCATGTAGGTGTGGAAGAAGTCGTCGGGGCGGGGGATCAGGCTCTCGTGCCCGATCATGAGCCAGGCGCGCGCGAAGATCTTCTCCATCTCGTCGTCGTAGACCGCCTGGTCGCTGAAGACGCGGCGGTCGATCTTGCCGGTGGCGGGGTCGATCACGACGTACTTCTGGGTGGCGCCCATGCCGCACTCCTCCTTGTCGCGCTCATTATAGGCTGGTTTCGGCGTGCTATCATCCGCGACGAGGAGTACACTCCGCGCGGAGGCAGCGCCCATGCCGACATCGCCATCCGTCTCGTTCAGCCACTTCGGGATCTACGTGACCGACCTCGCCCGGATGGAGGATTTCTATACCCGCGTGCTCGGGCTCCTGGTGAGCGACCGCGGCCGGGTGCCCGGCGGCTCCGACCTGGTCTTCCTCTCGCGCGACCCGGACGAGCACCACCAGATCGTGCTGGCCACCGGCCGTCCCCCCGGGGTCGAGTTCAACGTGGTGAACCAGATCTCGTTCAAGCTGGCCACCCTCGCCGACCTGAAGGCCATGCACGCGCGCGCCCGCGAGGAGGGGACCAAGCAGTTCCGCGTGGTGACCCACGGCAACGCGTGGTCGGTCTACTTCGCGGATCCGGAGGGCAACCGGGTCGAGGTCTTCGTCGACACGCCGTGGCACACTCCGCAGCCGGTGGTGGAGCCCTTCGACATCGAGGCGCCGGCCGAGGTCATCGAGCGGGAGACCGAGGCCCTCTGCCGCAACCGGCCCGGGTTCATGTCCCGCGACGAGTGGCGGGCCGCGCAGGTCGCCCGGATGGCCGCCGCGCGGTAGGCGGGCCCGCCGCCTCCGGAGCGCGCCGATGTGGGAGCCGGAGGCCGAGTCCCGGCCACGCGAGGCGCTGGAGCAGCAGACCCTCGACGGCCTGCGCCGGACCCTCGGCCACGTCCTGACACGGCCGGCGTGGCGGCGTCGGCTCGGGGACGCGGCGCCCGGCGACATCCGCGGGCCGGCGGACTGGGCGCGGCTGCCGTTTCTCACCAAGGACGACCTGCGCGACGCCTATCCCTTCGGCCTGGCCGGCGCCGACCCGGAGCGGATCGCGCGCGTGCACATGTCTTCGGGCACGACCGGCAACCCGGTGGTCAACCCGTTCACCCGGGCCGACGTCGAGCAGTGGGGCGCGGTGATGGCGCGCTGCTACGCGGCGGCGGGCGTCGGCGCGCGCGACGTGATCCAGATTACCCCGTCGTTCGGGCTCTTCACCGGCGGCTTCGGCTTCCACTATGGGGCCGAGCGGATCGGCGCGATGGTGGTGCCGATCGGCGCGGGCCGCACGTCGCTCCAGCTCCAGCTCATGCGCGACCTCGGAACCACCGTGCTGGCCGGCATCTCGACCTATCCGCTGCGCATCCTGGAGGTGGCGCGCGAGGAGGGCTTCGACCTCGGCGCCCTCCGGCTGCGGGTGGCCATCCTGGGCTCCGAGATGTGGTCCGACGACCTGCGACGGCTCATCGAGCGGGAGTTGTCGATGACCACCTTCGACATCCTCGGCATGACCGAGACCGGCGGCCCCGGGCTCGGCATCGACTGCGCCGCGCACGCCGGGATCCACGTGTGGGAGGACCACTACTTCTGCGAGGTGGTGGATCCCGAGACCGAGCGCCCGCGGGCGGACGGGGAGGAGGGCGAGCTGGTGGTGAGCACGCTCACCCGCGAGGGGCTGCCGCTGATCCGCTACCGCACCCGCGACCTCACCCGGGTGGTGAGCCGGGCCCCGTGCGCGTGCGGGCGCACCCACCTGCGCCTGGACCGGCTGCGCGGCCGCACCGACGACATGGTGATCTTCCGCGGCGTGAACTTCTATCCGCGGCAGATCGAGTCGCTGCTGCTGAAGCAGCCCGGCGTCGGCCACGAGTACCAGATCGTGCTCGATCGCGCGCCCGGCGGCAGCGACCGGCTGGCCCTGCTGGTCGAGGCGCGCGAGGGCTTTGTCGAGACCGGGCTGCCGCGGCTCCGCCAGGAGCTCCGCGAGGTGCTGAACCTGAGCCCGGAGATCACGCTGCTCGCGCCGGGCGCGCTGCCGCGGCCGCCGGGCAAGGCGGTCCGGGTGGTGGACCGGCGTCAGGTCGTCGAGTAGCGGGGAAGGCCGGCGCCCGCGGCGGGGGCGAGCCGGCGATACTCCCGGTAGTCGACGAGCCGGATTCCCTCTTGCGCCGCCGCCGCGCTCACCCGCGGATCGGTGAGGGATTCGAGCTCGACCTGGCGCTGCCAGTCGTAGACCGGATCGAACCGGGCGTCCTGGTCGCCGGGATGGCAGGCGAGCTCGGAGAAGCCGGGCGCGATGCTCCGCAGGAGGGCGATGAGATAGTCTGGGCTGATGTGCTGCAGGTCCGTCGTGCCGTGCTCCCACTGGCCGTAGAAGTTGCCGACGTAGGTGATCCCGCAGAAGCCCCGGAGCGGGATGCCGCGATCCCGGGCCAGCTCGACGAACAGCGACGCCACCTCCGCCCTCCGGTGCACGTGATGATGCGAGTCGATGTGCGTCGGGAGTGCGCCGGTCAGGTCACTGAAGCAATCGATCTGACGTTCGAGCTCCCGCTGCTGCGCCCGGAGGTCGCCGGTATCGAGCGCGCGCGGGCCCGCGGTGAAGTTCACGTGCAGGCCGACGCCCAGCCGCGGATACTCGCGCGCCATCCGCGCCGCCGTGCGCGCGCCCGGCATGTCGACCATGAGGCTCGCGCTGGTCACGATCCCTCGCTCGTGGGCTTCGATGATGCCCCGGGTGGTCCCGTCGTCGGCGCCGAGGTCGTCGGCGTTGACGATCAGATAGCGGCCGGCGCGGGCCGGCCGCACGCATCGGGGCGGCCGGGGGTGGTTGCGGTGGCGGGGGCGTCGTGGCTGGTGCAAGGGTGGCTCTGCCCCGATCCACGGGCAAGCCGGGTGCCACGTACGAGGGCCGCCCAAGTAGCGACATTCAAAAGCCCGAAGTGCTCCGGGCGGGCCGCCCCCCTCGATCGCTCGAGGACAGTGTCACGCGGCAAGTGTTCGGCTCCAGACAGGCGCCCGGCGGCGCGGGAGCTGGCCCTCGAGTGGGGTAGGGTCAGGTCGCCCGGTCGCGCCCGGTTCCCTCGTCTCCCGACAGCACCGGCGGCAGCAGCTCCATCAGTCGCGCGGGGCCGAGCGGCATGCGGGTGACGCGGCCGCCAGTGGGCCCGACCGCGTCCTCGATCGCGGAGGCGAGGACGGCGGGGACGGGCAGCGCGCCCGACTCGCCCACGCCCTTGAGCCCGAGCGGGTTCAACGGCGACGGCGTCTCGAGATGATCGATCACCATGGTCGGCACGTCGGTGGCGGTGGGCAGCAGGTAGTCCATGTAGCTGCCGGCCAGCAGCTGACCCGTCTCGTCGTAGGCGATCTCCTCCAGGAGTGCGCTGCCGATGCCGAGGGCTACCGCGCCCTGGAGCTGTCCCTCCACCACCAGCGGATTGATGAGGCGGCCGGAGTCGTGGCTGATCCAGTAGCCGAGGATCCGCACTGCGGCCGACAGCGGATCCAGCTCGACCAGCGTCACGTGGGCGCCCGAGGAGTAGGTCATGTCGGTGGGCTGGAAGAAGCGCGTGCTCTCGAGGCCGGGCTCGACCCCGAGCGCGGCGGTGGCGGCGCCGGCCAGGCGGGCCAGCTCCGCGAAGGTCACCCGGCGCTCCGGACGCCGGCGGTCGGTGAACGCGCGGCCGGCCTGCTCGAGGTCGGCCTCCGCGACGCCGAGCGCGCGCGCGGCCAGGAGGCGCGTCTTCGCGTGCACGTCGCGCGCGGCGAGCGCCACCGCGCTGCCGCCGACCACCGCGGCGCGGCTCGCGAACGAGCCGGTGCCGTGCTCGACCCCGGCGGTGTCGCCGGTGATCACGGTCACGTCCGCCGGCGTCACGCCCAGCTCATCGGCCGCGACCTGGGCCAGCGTGGTCTCGAGCCCCTGGCCCTGCGTGGTGACCCCGCTCCAGGCGGTGATGCGGCCCGCCGCGTCGACGCGCACCCGCGCGCTCTCGAAGGGGCCGACGCCGGTCAGCTCCACGTAAGAAGCCACGCCCACCCCCACCAGGCGGCCCTCTGCGCGGGCGGCGGCCGCCTCGGCGGCACGCGCCTCGTAGCCGGCGCTCTCGAGCGCCCGGCGCAGCACCGACGGCAGGTCGCCGCTATCCAGCACCACGTGGCCGCTGCCGCGGTAGTTGGGCAGCCCGGTGTCCCACGGCATGTCGGCCGCGCGCACCAGGTTGGCGAGGCGCACCTGGGCCCGATCGCGCCCGGTCTCGCGCGCGACCAGGTCGAGCACGCGCTCGATCACGAAGACGGCCTGCGGCTGCCCGGCGCCGCGGTAGGGCGTGACCGGCACGCGGTGGGTGTACCGGCTCTCGAAGGTCGACTCGACCGCGGGGATGCGGTAGGGCCCGGTCAGCATCGAGGCGGTGAGCAGCGGCACCACGAGGCCGCGCGGGGTGTAGGCGCCGGTGTCGTGGACGAAGCGGTCGCGCAGGGCGAGGAGCTGTCCCGCGTCGTCGAAGCCGACCGTCACCTCGTGCTCCTGCTCGCGCTCCTGGGTGGCGGCCAGCATGTGCTCGAGGCGGTCCTCGATCCACCGCACCGGCCGGGCCAGCCGGCGCGCGAGGAACGGGATCAGCACGTCCTCGGGGTAGACGATGAGCTTGGCCCCGAACCCGCCGCCCACGTCGGGCGCGACCACGCGCACCTGGTGCGGGGCCAGGTCGAGCAGGTCGACGATGAACTGGCGGATCTGGTGCGGCACCTGGGAGGAGGCCCACACCGTGAGCTGCTCGAGGGCCGCGTTCCAGTCGGCCACCAGCCCGCGCGTCTCCATCGGCTGACCGCCGCCGCGCCCGATGCGCAGGCGCACCGAGGCGACCCGGGGCGCCGCGCGCAGGGCCGCCTCGACGTCGCCGCGGGTGAGGCTGACGCGCCCGGCCAGGTTGTCGGCCACGTCCTCGTGCACGGCGGGCGCGCCGGGGGCGAGGGTCTGGGCCGAGGGCAGCGGCTCGTATTCCACCTCGATCAGCTCGATCGCGTCCTCCGCCGCGTAGCGGCTCTCCGCGGCCACCGCGGCCACCGGCTCCCCCACGAAGCGGGCGCGGTCGCCCGCGAGCGGGGCGAAGTTGTGCCCGCGCAGGGCGGGGTGCGGGGGCGCCACGGGCATGGCGCGTCCCGCCGGGCCGAGATCGGCGAAGGTCACCACGTCCACCACGCCCGGGTGCGCGCGGGCGCGCTCGGTGTCGATGCGGCGGATGCGCGCGTGGGCGTGCGGGCTTCGGAGGATCACCGCGTGGAGCAGGCCGGGCAGCGTCAGGTCCGCCACGTAGCGGCCGCGCCCGGTGAGTAGCCGCGGATCCTCCTTGCGGAGGTGCCGGTCGCCGACGAACTTCACGCCGGCGGAGCCGTCGCGCGGCCGGCCGCCGCCGCGTCGAGCGCGGCCTGCACGATGTGCTGGTAGCCGGTGCAGCGGCAGAGGTTACCGGAGAGCGCCTCGCGGAGCTCGGCCTCCGAGGGCGCGAGGTGCTCGCGCAGGTAGGCGGTCAGCGTCATCAAGATTCCGGGCGTGCAGAAGCCGCACTGGAGCGCGTGGCGCGCGCGGAAGGCCTCCTGCAGCGGGTGCAGCCCCGCGCCGTCCCCGGCTAAGCCCTCGACGGTGTCCACCCGGCAGCCGTCGACCTGTACCGCGAAGACGAGGCAGGCGCGGGTGGGCTCGCCGTCGAGCAGCACGGTGCAGGCTCCGCACGCGCCGTGCTCGCAGCCGAGGTGCGTGCCGGTGAGCCCCCACTCCTCGCGCAACAGGTCGGCCAGGAGCAGCCGCGGGATCACCCGAGCCCGGCGCTCGACCCCGTTCACGATCGCGGTGACGTCGTGCGTGGTCGGGCCGGCGCGCGCGGTCACGCCGCCTCCGCCCGCGTGGCGGCACGGCCGAGCGCCCGCGCGGCAAGCCCGGCCGCGACGCGGCGCCGGTACTCGGGCGTCGCGTGCAGGTCGCCGCGGGCGTCGATCTCGTCGGCGCCGGCGCGCCCCGCCTCGGCCAGGCGCCGCGGGTCCGGGCGCTCGCCGATCAGCCCGGCGGCGGCGCGCGCCAGGTGGGGGACGTCGCCCGCGCCGAAGATGACGAGCCGCGCGTCCCGGCACACGCCGGCCGCGTCGAGCGAGAGCACCGCGCACGCGCCGGCCAGCGCGAAGTCGCCGTGGCGGCGCGCAACCTCGGCGAAGCCGTGGCCGGTGCGCGGCGCGGGCGGCCCGGGCAGCTCGATCTCGGCCAGCAGCTCGTCGGGCTCGAGCGCGGTGGCGAGGAGGCCGCGGAAGAAGTCGGCCGCGGGCAGCTGACGCGACCCCCGGGCGCTGCGGAGATGGAAGACCGCGTCCAGCGCGATCGTGCACGCGGGCAGCTCCGCGGCGGGGTCGGCGTGGGCCAGGCTGCCGCCGATGGTCCCGCGCGCCCGCGTCTGCAGGTGCCCGATGAGCGGGGCGGCCTCGGCGAGGAGCGGCGCGGCGGCGGCGATGTGCGCGTCGCGCTCGAGCGCGTGCTGGCGGACGAGCGCGCCCAGGCGCAGCCGCTTCGCCTCCACGCGGGCCACGCCCAGCGCGGCCACGCGATTCAGGTCGATCACCACCGCGGGGCGCGCTAGCCGCATGTTCATCATCGGCACCAGGCTCTGGCCGCCGGCCAGGAGCTTGGCCTCCTCGCCGTGGCGCGCGAGGAGGTCGAGGGCCTCGTCCACCGTGCGCGGCGCGAAGTACTCGAAGGGGGCGGGGCGCACGCGATCCCGGCTAGACCTTCCCGAGCTTCGGGTGCTCGAACAGCGGCAGGTTCACGCCCCACGGGGCCATGCGGGCGCGGATCTTCTTGATGAACTGGGGCACGATACGCATCTCGTCTTCCGGGGTCGTACCGCCGAGACCGGCCTCGCACGCCACGCGGTCGGCGTCGATCTCGAGCGGCGTGGCGCTGCCGCCCTCGATGGCCAGCCACAGGTTGCGGTAGCCGTTGAACTCGACGTTCTGGATCATCTGGGTCGTCGCGCGCTCGATGTTCTTGACCGTCTCCGGCGTGAAGCTCGGGGCCCACGCGTCGAGGCACTGCCAGCCGAAGGCGATGTGGCGCACCTCGTCGCGCAGGATCAGCTCCATGAGGCGGCGCACCGCCGGATTGGTGGCCTTGTGCACGGTGGCCTTGAACGCGTCGATCAGGATCTCCTCCGCCGCGCAGACCAGGCTCGCGAAGATGCCCTCGAGCGAGGTGTCGGGGTCGAAGGCCATGCGGCGCACCCCGTGCGTCCCGACCGCGCTCACCGTCGGCGGGTTCTGCGGCTGCGGGAAGTAGCCGCCCAGGCGCTCGGCCATGAGCCACGAGGCCTCGGCGTGACGGCCCTCCTCCTGGGTGCGCATGGTGAAGAAGAAGCGCAGGTCGGGCAGTCGGTTCTCGAGGCAGAAGCGCAGCAACAGGGCCGGGCTCTCGGAGATCGCGCCGTACTCGCCCCACGTCCGCCGGCTCCAGTGAAGCCGGGCGGCCATGATCTGCGCCTCGGGGTAGCGCTCCGGATGGAGCTCCTCCCACGGGATATCCAGCTCCGGGTCCCACTCGAGCGTCTTGGCGCGCTGCCACAGCTCCCAGACGTCGGGCATGGCGGGGGCGAGCTCGAGGGGATAGCGGGTCTCGGCGAGATAAGCGCTCATGCGGGATTCCTCCTGGACGGGACGGTCGAGCGGAGCCTCATGCGCGGCCGAGCTCGGGATGGTCGACGGGAGCCAGCGTGACGTCCCAGGTAGCGAGGCGCTCCCGCACCTGGGCGAGGGTGGCGCGCACCACCGCCTTCTCCTGGGCCACGGTGGAGGCGCCCAGGCCGTGCTCCGCGGTCAGAGCCTCCGCGGCCAGCAGTGGCTCGCGCGCCTCCGCGGGCAAGAGCCACGTGTTCCGGTAGCCGGCGAGGATCACGCGCTCCAGCATATCGCGAACCGCCCCGCCCACGGCGGCGCGTCCGGCCGCGTCGAGGCGGGGCAGCCGGTCGCCGAGCAGCGTCCAGGCGAAGAGCACGTGGCGCTGCTTGTCGGTGGCCACCAATCGTAGAATTTGACGCGCGGTCTCGTCGCGGCTGTGCTGCAGATGCGAGAGGCACAGGTTGAGGTCGAGCTGGTCGTCGAGGCCGCCGAGCGCGGCGATCACCACTTCCACCGACACGTCCGGATCGAGCGCCATCTGGGCGAAGGGCTGGTTGCTCGCGCGCGCCACCGCCGCGGCCGGGGTGGACTCGTAGCCGCCCAGGTGCCGGGCGAACAGGAAGCAGGCCTCGAGGTGCTTGGCCTCCTCGGCGGGACGGAACGAGAGGAAGAGCTTGGCGTCCATGCCGGCCGCCCCGGACTCGAGGCAGAAGCGGATCAGGAGCGCGGTGTTCTCCCCGAGGCCCGGATAGGTGCCCCACGCCCGGCGGCTCCACACCAGGCGCGCCGCCTCGCGCACCGCGGGCGGGTACACTTGCGGATCGAAGCGACTCCACGCGATGTCGGTCTCGGGATTCCAGCGGAGGCCCTTGGCCTGGCCGTACAGCTCGCGCAGGATCGGGTTCTCGGTCGTGAAGCGCAGGGGGAAGCGTCGCTCCAGGAAGCGCTTCTCCTGGGCCTGGTAGCCTCGCAGCAGCCGGTCGCTCGTCTCTGACATTGCGTCCTATCCTCCGAGGTAGGCGGCCTTGAGTCGATCGTCCGCGAGCAGGTCCGCGGACGCGTCCTGCTCGGGGAGGATGGTGGTGCCCGCCGCCATCGCTTGTCAACGAGGCCGAGCGAAGCGCCGTGCTATGCTCCGCGGCGTGACGCGCGCCCGACCATGAAGCTCGGCACCTCGGTTCGCTTCCTTTTCCCGACCTCGCCCGCCACCCACGAGCGGTTCCGCGGCCTCGTGGCCGCGATGCCGAAGGGCGCGTTCATCGAGCGGCCGATGGGCGCGTACGCGCCGGAGGAGCAGGCGCGGAACCTCATGGAGGTGGCGGCGGCGGCGCGCGCCGCCGGGCTCGACGGACTCCTGACCGGCGACAGCCACGGCGCGAATCCCGGCTACGCGGCCACGTTCTCGCCGCTGCCCACGGTGGCGCGCCTCATGAGCGTGACCGGCGACATGCCGATCGGCGTGGTCCTGCTCGCCCCGTTCTACCACCCGGTGCTGCTCGCCGAGCAGATCGGCACGCTCGCCGCGTTCGCGGAGGGGCCGCTGATCGTCACCTTCGTGCTGGGCGGCCGGCCGCCCCAGTTCGCCGCGTTCGGCATGGAGGAGCGGAGCCGGGTGGGGCGCCTCGAGGAGACGGTGACGATCGCGCGCGCGCTCCTGTCCGGCGAGCGGGTCACCCACCGCGGGCGCTACTTCACGGTGGACGGCGCGACCATCAGCCCGCTGCCGCGGGTGCCGGTGGAGATCTGGCTCGGGGGCACGGTGGCGGCCTCCGCCGAGCGCGCCGCGAGGCTCGGCGACGCGTGGCTGACCGGGCAGAACGCGACCGACGAGGAGCTGCGCCGCCAGCTCGACGGCTATCGCGAGGCGGCGGCGCGCGCCGGGCGGCCGGCGCGACCGGTCCTGCGCCGCGACATCTACGTGGGCGAGTCGGATGACGAGGCGCGCGCGGTGGTCGGCGCCGTCCTCGCCGAGGGCTACCGGGGCACCGGCCTCGATCAGCTCCTGGTGGGCGGCGCCGAGACCGTGGTCGAGCGCCTGCGCGCCTACCGCGCCATGGGCTTCGACCACGTGATGGTGCGGCACATCACGGGCGACCACCGGCTGATGCTGCGCTCGTTCGAGCGCATCGGCCGCGACGTGATGCCCCGGATCCGTTCCCTCTAGCCGCGCTCAGCCGCCGAGGCCCTTGGCCCGGTAGACCTTGGCCGCCTCCGGGCCGGCGAGGAACTGGATGAGCGCCTTCGCTGCGTCGGGGTTCTTCGCCTCCCCGGCGAGGCCGAGCGAGAACACGGTGACGGTCTGCAGCTCCGCGGGCAGTGGGCCGACCACCTCGACGCCGGGCACCGCCATCAGCTCGGGGACCTGCGCGGCGCCCAGCTCGATGTCCCCCGCGACCAGCATCTCACCCGCCTTCGTTCCGGTGTCCTTGTACTTGGCGCGCACCTGCTCGGTGATGCCCAGGCGCTCGAGCACCCGGGCGAACGCGACCCCGGAGGCGCCCTCCTTCGAGAAGCCGACCGATTTGGCGGCGAGCACGGCGCGCTTGAGCGCCTCGGGCGTGGCGATGTCGGGCTTGGGCGCCCCCGCCTTCACTCCGATGCCCACCCCGGAGCGCGCGACGTCGACCTTGCTGTCCGCCACCACCTTGCCCTGCTTGGCCAGATCCTCGACGATCGGGCCGATCAGGATGAGCACGTCCGCGCGCGCGCCGTCGAGGAACTGGGTCTTGAGGACCGCCGCGAGCCCGTAGGTCACGACGACGGTGTGGCCGGTCTCGCGCTCGAAGCGAGGGAATAGCTCCGCGGTGGCGGGCTGCATGCCGACGGTGCTGAGCACCTTGATCTCGGCGGCCTCGGCGCGACTCCAGGCCGTCAGCGCGACGAGCGCGAGCGCTATCGTCAGACCGCGGGTCGCACGGCGATTCATGGGCTCCTCCGATGGTCCAGCGAGGTGGGGCCGCGCCGTCGGCCGCGACGGCGGGCGTAGTAGCTCCGGGCCTTGGCGAGGCTGCCGCACGCCTCCATGGCGCACCAGCGGCGCGTGCCGCTGCGGGTGACATCGAGGAAGACCCAGCCGCAGCGCGCGGCCGGGCACGTCTTGAGCCGCCGCGGATCGGCGGTGGTCAGCACCTCGGCGGCCGAGCGGGCGGCGGCCCACACCGGCAGGGCCAGCGACGGGCCGTCGTCGAGCGGCCACGCGAGGGTGAAGCCCGAGCGCGTGGGGCTCAGGCGGAGCGCGCGAAACGCGTGGTGGAACTCGCGATCCACCAGGGCCAGGTCGGAGGGAACGGGCGGCCGTCCCGCCGCGAGCCCGGCGAAGACCCGGTAGATCGCCTCGCGGAGCGCGCGCGCCCGCGCGAGCACGCGCGCCGCCGCGGCGGGCCGGCGATCGGCCTGGCGCTCCAGGGTGCGGGCGGCGGGCGCGGTCACCACGCCGCTCTGCCGCGCCCACTCGACCAGCTCGCCGTAGGTCGGCAGCCGCTCGATCGGCCGCCCGCTGCCGCGCCAGCTCACCGTGTTGGCGAGGTCGAGGCAGAGACGACCGCCCGATCGGTGAAAGGCCCATCGCTTGCTCACGCCCGGGTCTCCCTTGACAGCCTTATAGCACCTGAGCTACCAGTCTGTGTATTCTCACCGTCTTTCCGTATGAAGACGGTAATAGGGAGACGAAGGCAGCCGAGAGGAGGAGGGACGATGGCTCGACACATCCGCACGGTGGCATTTCTGCTGGCCGGCCTGCTCGCGGCGGGGCCCGGCCCCGCGACCGCTCAGGCGCTGCGGGGGCAGGTGATCCGGATCGGCATCGGCGCGCCGCTCACCGGCGGCGCCGCGAGCTTCGGGGTCGAGATGAGGAACGCGGTGGAGCTGGCCATCGAGGACCAGAACCGCGCCGGGGGCGTGCTCGGGGCCAAGCTCGAGGCCGCCGTCTTCGACGACGAGGCCAGCGACGCCAAGGGCCAGGCGGGCGCCACCACGCTCTGCCAGGACCCGGCGGTGCTCGGGGTGGTGGGCCACGTGAACAGCAACGTCAGCATCAGCGCGTCGAGCGTGTACGCGGCCTGCGGGCTCGCGATGCTGACCCCGATGTCCTCGAACCCCGGCGTCACCGACCGGGGGCTCCCGAACGTGTTCCGCCTGACCAACCGCGACGACCACAAGGGCCCGGGCCTCGCCGCCTACCTCTACCGGCGCGCGGGCAAGCGGCGGGCGGTGGTGGTCGACGACCAGACCGCCTACGGCCGAGGCCTCGCCGACCTCTTCGCGGGCGCGTTCACCAAGCTCGGGGGAACGGTGGTGGCGCGGCCGACCGTCAAGGTGGGCGATCGTGAGTTCCAGACGCTCCTGGCCGGCCTCCCGGCCGGGTTCGACGTGATGTTCTTCGGCGGCATCGCCGAGGCTCCGTACCTGCTGCAGCAGATGCGGGAGCGCGGCCTGAACCAGCTCTTCGCGTGCGGAGACGGGTGCTGGAACGTGAAGGGCTTCATCCAGCCCGCCGGCGCGGCCGCCACCCGCGGCGAGGGCGTGCTCATCCTCTCGGCGGCGCCGGCCATCGGGCGCGTGCCCGGCTCCGCCGCCTTCGCGGAGCGCTACCGCCAGCGCTTCGGTCCGATCGCCAACTATGCGCTGAACTCCTACGATTCGGCGCGCCTGGTGATCGTCGCCATCCAGCAGGCCGCGAGCTCGCGGGGCGGCCTTCCGTCGCGCGGCGAGGTGGTGGCCGCGCTGCGCCGGCTCCAGTACCAGGGCATCGCGTACGCGCGGCCGGTCAGCTGGGACGCCAAGGGCGACAACACCGCGGCGGTGATCTTCGTCAACGTGGTCGAGGGTGACCGGTTCAAGGAGGTCGGCGAGATCACCCGCACCGACATGCCGGACTGAGCCTCCGCCCGAGGGCGGGGCGTTCCGCGTGGACGCCCGCGCCCCGGTGTGCTACCACCGTGTCACGGAGGGCACGACGGTGGGGCCTCGGAACTGGCGCTCGGCGCTCCTGGCGGGAGTCATCCTCGCCGCGGCGGCGAACGAGCAGTACGTGATCTGGCGCAGCTCGGCGGTCAACGGCTTCGTCTGGGAGCCGGCGAGCGGCGCGTACGCCTCGAAGCAGGCGTGCGACGCGGCCATCGAGGGCCGGAAGCGCCGCATCGCCAGCACGCTCTCGTTCATGCGGCGCCTGGGAGTGGACGACGCCCTGAAGCACGCGGTCGGAGACCGGCTCTACGAGTGCCGCCCGACCCTCACCGGCCCGCCGCCGATCGATTCCTCCCGCGGCGAGACCCAGTCACCCTGACGGACTCGGCGTGACGAGGAGGGCGGGGCGGCGGGCGGCGCGCGACCGCTCGACCAGCTCGCGCGCCTCCGGGGCCATGTAGACCGCGTCGCTCCCCAGGTCGCCGAGGGCCCGCGCCAAGGCGCGCAGGCGATCGACCAGGGGCGCCCGCTGATCGATCAGCACCAGTTGCGCCCCCCGCACCACGCAGAGCCCGCCGCCCATCGCGGCCGGCGTCTCGAAGGGCTCCGACCGCACCTCGACCCCGAGCCGGCGCGCGGCCTGGACCAGCTCGTCGAGAAGCGCCTGCGGCTCCATCCGGGCGAATGGTACTCCAGGCGCGCGTGGCGCGGCAGCGGGTTGACTTGGTCGGCGCGGCTCGTGAATAATCGCGCCACCACGCGCCCCGGGAGGAGCCGCCAGACCATGATCGCCACGCGAACCACCGTCCTGCTGTGCCTGCTCGTCGCCGCGCTCGTCCGGCCCGCCTGGGGCGAGGAGCTGGTGGTGGCGACCTTCGGCGGCACCTTCGTCGACAACTCAAAGAAGTGCCACGCCACCGCCTTCGAGAAGGCCACCGGGGCCACCGTCAAGTACGTGCTGGGCAGCTCGGTGCAGACCATGGCCAAGCTGCGCGCCGCCGGCGCCCGCGCCGAGTTCGACGTGGCGTACATGGACAGCCAGATCGTCAAGCAGGCCAAGGCGGAGGGGCTGCTCCAGCCACTCGAGCCCGCCAAGATCGAGCATTGGAACGATCTCTACGAGGCCTCCCGCGACAAGGACGCCTACTGGGTCTCGATGATGTTCGCGGGCACGATCATCACCTACAACACCAATCTCGTGAAGACGCCGCCCACCTCGTGGGCCGATCTCTGGAAGCCCGAGTGGAAGGGCAAGCTCGCGATCCCGGACATCTCGGGGACGTCCGGCCAGCAGTTCCTGATGGCGGCCGCGCGCCTCAACGGCGGCTCGGTGGAGAACATCGATCCCGGCTTCGAGGCGATCAAGAAGCTCAAGCCCAACATCCAGATGATGTACACCCAGCCGGACCAGATCATCCCGCTGTTCGAGCGCGGCGACATCTCGCTGGCGGTGTGGTACACGGACCGGACCGGCGCGGCCGCGCTCAAGGGCGTGCCGGTGGCGGCCGCCTACCCGAGCGAGGGCGCGATCGGCATCGTGCCCACCGTCTCGGTGCCCAAGGCGAGCCCGAAGCGCGAGCTGGCCCAGAAGTACGTCGCCGCGCTCCTGTCGCCGGAGGGGCAGCTGTGCTTCGGCCAGTCGCAGTTCGCCGGGCCCACCAACAAGAAGGTGCAGCTCCCGGCCGACCTGGCCAAGCTCGTGCCCTACGGACCGCTGGTGCAGCGCATGTTCTTCCCCGACACCGACCTGGTGGCGAAGAAGTTCCCGGAGTGGTCGGAGCGCTGGGGGCGCGAGATCGCGCGTTGACCCCGGGGCGTCGGCCCGCGCGGTGAGCGGCGCCGCGCCGGCGCTCCGCGTCCGCCGGCTCCGCAAGGCGTTCGGCCCGGTGGTGGCGGTCGACGACGTCTCGCTCGACGCGGCCCCTGGCGAGTTCGTCGCGCTGCTCGGCCCCTCGGGCTGCGGCAAGAGCACGCTGCTGCGCATGGTGGCGGGCCTGGTGGAGCCCGACGGCGGGGAGATCGTCCTCGCCGGCGAGGACATCACGCGGGTGGCGGTCCATCGCCGCAACCTGGGGCTGGTCTTTCAGTCCTACGCCCTCTTCCCGCACATGACCGTGTTCGAGAACGTGGCGTTCGGCCTCCGCCGGCGCGGGGTGGGCCCGCCCGAGCTTGGTCCGCGGGTCGAACGGATGCTGGAGCTGGTGCGCCTCGGCCCGCTGGGCGCCCGCTATCCGCGCGAGCTCTCCGGCGGCCAGCAGCAGCGCGTCGCGCTCGCCCGCGCGCTGGTCACCGAGCCCCGCGTGCTGCTCCTCGACGAGCCGCTCTCGAACCTCGACGCGCTCCTGCGCGACGAGATGCGGGTGGAGCTGAAACGGCTGCAGGAGCGTCTCGGGATCACCATGATCTTCGTCACCCACGACCAGGCGGAGGCCCTCGTCCTCTCCGATCGCGTGGTGGTGATGGAGGCCGGGCGCGTGGAGCAGATCGGCCGGCCGGAGGAGGTGTACCGCCGTCCCGCCACCGCCTTCGTCGCACGCTTTCTCGGGCGGGCGAACTTCCTCGCGGGCACGGTGGCGGAGAGCGGGCCCACCGGCATCGTGGTCGCGCTCGACGGCGACCGGTTCCAGGTGGTGGCCGTCCCGCGGTCGGGTCTCGGCGCGGGGCAGCGGGTGCACGCGGTGATCCGGCAGGAGGCCATCCGGCTCGAGGCGGCCGAGGGGGCGGCCCAGCGCCCGAACAACTTCGCGGCGACCGTGGTGTTCCACGCCTTCGCGGGCCAGGCCCACCACTACGTGATCCAGCTCGCGGACGGCCGCGAGCTCGAGGTCGCCACGCCCGGCGCGGCCGCGCCGCTGGCGCGCGGCGCCCACACCCACGTGGCGTGGAGCCCGGACGACGTCATCCTGCTCCCCGCCGGGCCCGCGACTTCGGGAGACGCGTGGTGAGGTCCGGATCCGGCTGGCGGCTCCTCGCGCCCGCGCTCCTGCTGCTCGCGGTGGCCTTCGTGGCGCCGGTCGGGCTGATGGTGCCGACCAGCGTGCGCCCGTACGTCCCGCTGGTCGGGATCACCGGCGGCTTCACCGCGCGCCACTACACCCGGCTCCTGACCGACTCCTACTACCTCGAGATCATCGGTCGCACCCTCGTGCTCGGGCTCACCGTGACCGGCGCCACCCTGCTGCTCGGCTATCCGGTGGCCTTCTTCCTCGCCCGCACGCGGTCGCGCTGGCGGAACTGGCTCACCATCCTGGTGGTGTTCCCGCTCATGCTGAACCTGGTGGTGCGCACCTTCGGCTGGATCGCCCTGCTCGCCCAGAACGGGCTCGTCAACCAGGCGCTCCAGGCGATGGGCCTGGTCGACGGCCCGGTCAAGCTCCTCTTCAACTTCGCGGGTCTCCTCATCGGCCTGACCCACATCTTCCTGCCGTTCATGGTGCTGGTGCTGATCGGCGCCATCCAGAACATTCCGCGCGACGTGGAGGACGCCGCGCGGGTGCTGGGTGCCTCGTGGGGCGGCGCGTTCCTCCGCGTCACGCTCCCGCTCTCCGCGCCCGGGATCCTCTCGGGCTCGATCCTGGTCTTCGTGCTCACGATCAGCGCGCTGGTGACCCCGCGGCTGCTCGGCGGGCCGACCTACCAGGTGATGTCGACCCTGATCTACGACGAGTTCCTCCAGCGCCTCAACTGGCCGGCCGGCTCCGCGCAGTCCCTGCTGCTCACCGCCATGGTGCTGGCGCTGATCTACGTGTCGGGGCGCCTGGCCCGGCGGACGGGAGCGAGCGCGTGACCGCGGCGAGCGTGCGCACCTGGCTGCTCCGCGCGTGGGTGACCCTGGTCTTCGGCTTCCTGATGCTGCCGGTGGTGGTGATCGCGCTCGCCTCCTTCAGCCGCACGTCCTACCTGACCGTGCCGCCCAAGGGGCTGACCCTGGCGTGGTTCGCCAAGGTGCTGGGCGACGCCGAGTACGTGCACGCGATCGTCTTCAGCCTGCTGCTCGCCCTGATGGCGACCGCGGGGTCGGTCGGGGCCGGGGTGGCCGCATCCTACGCGCTGATCCGGCGCCGGGTCGCCGGCGCCGCCGGCGTGGCGGCGCTGCTCAACGCACCACTCGTCTTCCCGGGCGTGGTGGTGGGTGTGGCCCTGCTGCAGTTCTACGCGATGGTTCACCTGAACGGCACGCGGTTGGGGCTGGCCCTGGCCCACATGGTGATCACGGTGCCGTACGTGGTGCGAGCGGTGACCGCGAGCCTCCAGGGGATCGACCCGGAGATCGAGCACGCCGCGCGCGTGCTGGGAGCGAGCGGGCCGGTCGCCTTCTTCACGGTCACGCTGCCCCTCATCCGGCCGGGAGTGGTGGCCGGCGCGCTGTTCTCCTTCATCGTGTCGTTCGACAACGTGCCGGTGTCGATCTTCCTCCTCGGCGCGGGCCAGATGACCCTGCCGGTGAAGATCTTCACCGCGATCGAGTACGGGGTCGATCCGTCGATCGCCGCCATCTCGACCATGCTGATCGTGCTCACCGGCCTGGGCCTCGCGGTGGCCGAGCGCTGGATCGGCTTCCACCGCTTCGTCTGATCGGAGTCCACGGGGGACCCGCCATGGCCGCTCTCGTCGAAGGTCGCTTCACCGGTCGGATCGCGGTGGTCAGCGGCGCCGCCAACGGCATCGGCCGCGCCAGCGCGCTGCGGCTCGCCCGGGAGGGCGCGGATCTCGTCGTGGTCGACCGCGAGGGCGACCCGCTGCACGCGGTGGCGCGGGAGATCGAGGCGACCGGCCGGCAGGTGCTGACGATCACCGCGGACTGGACCCAGCCGGACGCGGTGGAGGCGGCCTTCGCGGCCATCCGACAGCGCTTCGGCCGCATCGACATCCTGTTCAACAACGTGGGCCAGAGCGCCCGCGAGCGAGCCAGCGAGTTCTTCCTCTCGGAGGAGGCGACGTGGCGCTTCGTGATCGAGGTGTCGCTGGTGGCCACCATGCGGGCGACGCGCCTGGCGGTGGAGGAGATGCGGGAGCGACGGAGCGGCCGTATCGTCAACATGTCGACCGAGTCCGCGTTCTACGGTGACGTGGGCTTCGTGGACTACGCGGCGGCCAAGATGGGGGTGATCGGCTTCACCCGCTCGCTGGCCCGCGAGCTGGCGCCGTTCCACGTGAACGTCAACGCGGTGTGCCCGGGCGCGATCCGCACCCGCGCCCACGATCGGCTGCCGCGCGAGGTGATCGACAAGGTACGGAACAGCGTGCCGATGGGCTACGTGGCCGAGCCCGAGGACGTGGCCGGGGTGGTGGCGTTCCTGGCCAGCGACGACGCGCGCTACATCACCGGGCAGTCGATCCTGATCGACGGCGGCCGGTGGATGATCTGACTCGACCGGTCCGCTCCACACCCACGGAGGAGGCGACGATGGCGGGACGACTCGCGGGCAAGATCGCGGTGATCACCGGCGGCGGCAGCGGCATCGGGCGCGCGTGCGCGGTCCGCTTCGCCCTGGAAGGGGCGAAGGTGTGCGTGGCCGACCTGGACCAGGTCGCGGCCAAGGACACCGCCCGGCGCGTGGAGGCGGCCGGGCAGAAGGCCCTGGCGATGCGGGTCGACACCACCGACGAGGTGGCCAACGACGCGATGGTGGAGGCCTGCGTGGAAGCGTTCGGCGCGGTGGACATCCTGGTGGCCGCGGCGGGGGTGGGGAGCCCACGCCCGGATGCCGCGTCCGCGAAGCCTCACACCATGCTGAACATCCCGACCGAGGCCTTCCGGTCGGTCATCGACGTGAACCTCTACGGGGTGCTCTTCTCGAACCGCGCGGTGGCCCGCTGGATGGTGGCCAACCGGCGGGGCGGGAGCCTCGTCAACCTGGGCTCGATCATGTCGAAGATGCCGTCGAGCGGCGCCGCCTACAGCGTGAGCAAGGCCGGCGTCTGGATGGCCACGAAGTGCCTCGCCCAGGAGCTCGCCGGCCACGGGATCCGGGTCAACGCGATCGGCCCCGGCTTCATCGAGACGCCGATGACCGCGCCGCTGCGCGGCGACGCCGACCGCAGCCGCTGGGCCATGAGCATCACGCCGATGGGCCGCTACGGCACGGTGGAGGAGGTCGCGTCGACCGCGCTCTTCCTGGCCTCCGACGACGCCGCGTTCTTCACCGGCGAGATCCTGCACCCCTCCGGCGGGGTCTTCGTCGGCTAACTCTCCCTCTCCCCTCAGGGGAGAGGGCAGGGTGAGGGGTGGGTGGGCCTCAGTGAAACGTCCGGCCGCCGTCCACCGCGAGGGCGGCGCCGGTGACGAACGACGACTCGTCGCTGGTGAGGAAGAGCGCCGCCTGCGCGATCTCCTCCGGCTCGCCCGGCCGCCGGATCACGTAGCGGTCCAGGATGCGGGCCAGCTCCGCCTCCGGATCGGCCGCGCCCTCCCACGACGAGCGGAAGAGCGGGGTGTCGATGATGCCGGGGCAGATCGCGTTGACTCGGATGTGGTCGGCGGCCAGGTCCACCGCGAGGGTCTTGCCGAACATGACCAGGCCCGCCTTCGCGGTGCAGTAGGCGGTCCGCTGCTCGAGCGGCCGGAGCGCCGCGCCCGAGGCGATGTTGACGATGGTCCCGCGCCCGGCCCGCTTCAGCGCGGGGAGCGCGGCGTGGCACACGAGCATCGGGCCGGTGAGGTCGACGGCCAGGATCCGCCCCCACTCCTCCGACGTCATCCGCTCGAAGGGCCGCATCAGGTCGATGCCGGCGCTGTTGACGAGGCCGTCGAGCCCGCCCAGCGCGGTCGCGGCCTGCCCGACCGAGGCGCGCACCTGCCGCTCGTCGGCCACGTCGCACCGGAGCGTGACCGCGCCCTCCACCTGCGCCTCGGCCAGGCCCGCCTCGTCGCGATCGAGCATGGCCACCGTGGCGCCCTCGCGGCGGAACAGGCGCGCGATGGCGAGGCCGATGCCGGAGGCCGCGCCGGTCACCAGCACCCGGCGATCGGCGAGCCTCACGCGCGGGCCTCCGCGCGCAGGGCCGGCCGCACCGCGTCGGCCACCTCGTCGCAGCGGGCGAGCCAGACCTTGGGGTGGCCGAGGATGTACTGGATCAGCTCCTCCAGCAGGGTGATGCGCGAGGGCCGGCCGATGATCTGCGGGTGCATCGCGAGGCAGAAGTAGCGGTCCTCGCGGTAGAGCACATCGAACTCCCGCCGCCAGGCCTCGAAGACGGCGGACGGGGCCTGCATGGTCCGTCCCGGCAGGGTGATCGAGTACTGGAAGAAGGGCGCGTCGTCCAGCACCCACGCGAACGGGAACTCGACGATGTGGGTGAGCTTGCCGTCGATCCGGTGGAGATAGGGGGAGTCGTCGTCGAAGTAGTTCGAGGAGTAGCCGAAGCCGTACTCGGCGAGCATCTTGAGCGTGTGGGGGCTGAACTCCGCGGCCGGGGAGCGGTAGCCGACCGGCTTCCGTCCCGTCATGCGCTGGATGATGTCGATGCCCCGGTCCATCTCCTCGCGCTCCTGCTCGAGCGAGAGGTTGACGATCCAGGCGTGCGACCACGAGTGGTGCGCGATCTCGTGGCCGGCCTTGAGGATCGCCTCCACCATGGCCGGGCGCTGCTCCATCACGAGGCCGGGCACGAAGAACGTGACGCGGAGTCCGTAGCGGGCCAGCAGGTCGAGGATCCGGGGCATCCCCACCTTCCAGCCGTAGGCCCCCTGGCTCATCACGATGGGCCGCTCCGCGTTCTTGGGATCGCGGGCGGTCCACATGGTCTCGGCGTCGATGTCGAAGCTCAGCAGTACCGGGAAGCCCTTGGGCGAGAGCGGCATGACGTGTCTCCGGAGCGAGGAGTTAGAGGGGCATCGGGCGCGCGCACGGCCGCTCGCGCTCGAGGTGGCCGGCCAGGGCGAGCACGCGGCGGTCGCCGTACCAGGGACCGACGATCTGCAGCCCGATGGGCAGGCCGTCGGCGGCCACGCCGCACGGCAGCGAGAGCGCGGGGTGGCCCGAGAGGTTGAAGGGCCAGAGATAGGGATACCAGGCGCCGCGGATCGAGCCGGCCTCCTCGCCGCCGATCGTGATCGGCCGGAAGGCGTCGTGATCGACGGCGAGCGCGGGCCGCGAGAGCGTCGGGGAGAGCAGGACATCGAAGCGCCGGAACAGCGCGTTCACCCGCCGGTACATCGCGGTCCGCTGGCCGAGCGCGTTCACCCAGTCCACCGCCGACCAGCGCGCGCCCCGCTCGACCGACTCGCGCAGGCTCGGCGCCACCTTGTCGCCGAACGCGGCCATGTGCGCGCCGACGCGCGCGGCGAGGCCGGCCTGCAGGCCGATGAGGAAGGTCTGCTCGAAGGCCGAGACGTCCTCGTCCAGGGTCTCCACCTGGGCGCCGCCGGCGTCCAGGTGGCGCACCGCCGCCTCGGTGGCCGCGAGCACCTCCGCGTCCACGAGCCGGTTGCCCACGCGGGGCAGCCAGCCGACGCGCAGGCCGCGCACGGTCACGTCGCGCGGGTCGTCGGCGGGCTCCGGGCGCGAGTAGGGGTCACCCGCGTCGAAGCCGGCGATCGCGTCGAAGCACGCGGCCGTCTCCGCCACCGTCCGGGCCATCGGCCCGATATAAGAGGTGGACGAGAAAAGATCGGCCTGGGAGACGTGCGGTACCCGGCCGAGCGTGGGCTTGAGCCCGACGATGCCGCAGCAGGAGGCGGGGAGGCGGATCGACCCGCCGCCGTCGGTGCCGAGGGCCAGCGGCGCCTGGCCGCTCACCACCGCCGCGGCGGCGCCGCCCGAGGAGCCGCCCGCGGTGCGCGAGAGATCCCACGGATTGCGCGTGGCCCCGAAGAGCGGGCTGTCGGTGAGCGGCTTGTGCCCGAACTCCGGCGTGGTGGTCTTGCCGACCAGGATGGCGCCGGCCTCGCGCAGCCGGCGCACCGGCACCGCGTCCTCGGCGGGCACCTGGTCGGCGAAGATCAGCGAGCCCATCGTGGTGCGGACGCCCCGGGTGGGGAGCAGATCCTTCACCGAGAACGGCACGCCGTGGAGCGGGCCCAGCCGCTCGCCCCCCATCACCGCGGCCTCGGCCCGGCGCGCGGCGGCGCGGGCCTCCTCCGCGGTCACGGTGATGAACGCGTTCACCGTCGGCTGGAGCGCCTCGATCCGCGCCAGCACCGCCTCCACCACCGCGACCGGCGAGACCTGCTTGTCGCGGATGAGGCGGGCGAGGGTGAGCGCGTCGGCCTCGACGAGCATCCTATCCAATCGCGCCCTCCTGGTAGACCACCTCGCCGCCGATCACGGTGGCGGCCACCGGGATCTTGCCGATCTCGCTCGGCGCTTCCTTCAGGGGATCCGCGCCGAGGATGACGAGGTCGCCCAGCTTGCCGACCTCGATGCTGCCCTTCGTCTTCTCCTCGAAGGCCCCGCGCGCCGCGTTGGCGGTGACGGTGGAGAGCGCTTCCCGCACCGCGACGCGCTCGGGGTCATTCAGCACCTTGCCGGAGCTGGTCACCCGTGCCGCCGCGCTCTGCACGCAGAAGAGCGGGCTCACCGGCGTCACCGGGCAGTCGGAGTGGAGCATCGGGCGGATGCCGGCGCGGAACGCGGAGCCCACCGGGTCCAGCACGCGGACGCGCTCGGGGCCGAGGAAGCGGTCGCGGTGACGGTCGCCCCAGTAGTAGACGTGGTTGGCGAAGAAGTTGGGGATCACCCCGAGGCGGCGGATCCGCTCGAGCTGCTCGGGGTGGCAGACCTGGCAGTGCTCGATGCGGTGGCGGTGATCGACCTTCGGAACCGCCCGCAGCGCGCGCTCGTAGGCGGTCAGGATCGAGTCGATCGCGGCGTCGCCGTTGGCGTGGGTGGCGATCTGGTAGCCGCGGCGGTGCAGGGTGAGCACCATCTCGTCGAGCTCGGCCTGCTCGTAGATGAGCCAGCCCTTCTCCGCATCGTTGCAGTAGTAGGGCTCGCGCAGGGCGGCGGTGATGCCCTGGATCGATCCGTCCGAAACGATCTTGCAGCCGGCCACGCGGAGCTTCTCGTCGCCCGAGCCCGGCACCGGGGCGAAGTCGAGCTCCTTGAGGTAGTCCCACTGGATGAACATGTTCACCCGGAGCTTGAGCGTGCCGGAGGCGTGCATCTTCTGATAGGTGTCGAGGATGTCCATGCCGCGCAGCCGGCTCACGTGCGCGTCGTGGATGGTGGTCACCCCCTGGCGGAGGAACTCGTCCTGCGCGCGGCGGAAGGAGTCGGCCAGCTCCTTCGCGTCGTAGGCCGGGATGAGCTTCGCCACCAGCGTCTGGGCCGGCGCCTCGTAGAGCACCCCGTCCGGCTCCGCGCTGCCCTCGAACCGGCCGATGCGCCCGCCCGGCGGGTCGGCGGTGGACGCGGTGATGCCGGCCAGCGCGAGCGCCTGGCTGTTGGCCACCGTGAGGTGGCCGGAGTTGTGCCAGATCACGATCGGGTGCTCCGTCGAGGCCTGGTCGAGGTCGCGGCGCGTGGGATGCCGCATGTCGCGCAGGCCGGTGTCGTCGTAGCCGCGCCCGAGGACCCAGCGGTGCGGCGGCAGCGTGGCGGCGGCCTGGCGCACGCGGGCCACGATGTCGGCGATGGTCTCGTTGGGCGGGGTGCGCGCGTCCACCCCGATGAGCGCGGTGCCGTAGCCCACCATGTGGTTGTGCGGCTCGATGAAGCCGGGCAGCACGGTGCGGCCGCCCGCGTCGATGACGCGCATGCCGGGGCGACGGTAGGCGGCCACGTCTCCGTCGCTCCCCACCGCCACGATCTTGCCGGCGTGGATCGCCACCGCGGAGGCGGGGGTGCCCCGGCCGTCCATCGTCAGCACGTTCGCGTTGGTCACGAGCAGGTCCACGGAGTCCTCGCTTTCACGCGGATGTCACGGCGTCGATCACGACAGGCCGCCGCGGACGAAGCCGCCCCGCAGGCGGGGATCGAGCAGGTCCCGGAGCCCGTCGCCGAGCAGGTTGAGCCCCATGACCACGATGGCGATGCAGCAGCCGGGGAAGAACATGAGCCAGGGCGCGGCCTCGATGAAGTTGCGGCCCTCCGCGACCATGGTGCCCCAGCTCGGCACCGAGGGCGGGGCGCCGGCGCCCAGGAAGCTCAGGATCGCCTCGGTGAGCACCGAGACCGCGAACGTGAACGAGGCCAGCACGAGCAGCGGCGCGAAGATGTTCGGCAGCACGTGCCGGACGATGAGGCGCCGGTCCGGCACGCCGAGGGCGCGCGCGGCCTCGACGTAGGTCATGGCCTGCACCGCCAGCGTGGAGCCGCGGGCCAGCCGCGCCGCGCTCGGCGCGTAGGCGAGCGAGAGCGCGATGATCACGTTGGCCACGCTGGGGCCGAGCGCGGCCATGAGGGTGATGGCGAACAGCACCGCCGGGAAGGCCATGAGCCCGTCGACTATTCGCATGATGACGCCGTCTATACGCGGATAGTAGCCGGCCGCGACGCCGAGCGGCACGCCCAGCAGCAGGCTCAGCGGCACCACGACCCCGCCGATGGTGAGGGTGAGGCGCGCGCCGAAGACCGCGCGGCTCAGGATGTCGCGCCCGAGGTCGTCGGTGCCGAGGGGATGCGCCGCGCTCGGCGGCTGCAGGCGCTCGGTCGGGCGCATGCGGTTCGGGCCGTAGGGCGCGATCTGATCCGCGAAGAGGGCGAGGACGATCAGCGCGCCCAGGATGCCGAGGCCGGCGAGCGTGTACCGGCTCCGCCACAGCCGCGCGAGGCCCGGCCGCGTCCGGGTATGGCCGGCTCCTCCGAAGGCGGCGGCCTCAGTAGCGGACGCGGAGGCGGGGGTCGAGGTAGGCATACGCGAGGTCGACGAGCAGGTTCATCACGATGAAGATCATGGCCACGAACATGAGGATGGCCTGGATTAGCGGGTAGTCGCGGTTGAGCAGCGCGGTCGAGGTGAGGCGCCCCAGCCCGGGGAGCGCGAAGATCGTCTCCACCACCACCGCGCCGCTCACCAGCGCCCCGAAGCCGAGGCCGATCACGGTCACGGTGGGGATCAGGGCGTTGCGGAGGGCGTGGCGCAGCACGATCCCCCGGGCGGCGATGCCCTTGGCGTGGGCGGTGCGGATGTAGTCCTCGCGCAGCACCTCGAGCATGCTCGAGCGCACCATGCGGGCGGTGAGCGCCATCTGGATGAGCCCGAGCGACACCGCGGGCAGGATCATGTGGCGCAGGAACGGGACGATGCCGTCGCTCAGCGGCCGGAACTCGCCCACCGGCAGCCAGCCGAGCTTTACCCCGAACGAGAAGACCAGCAGCAGGCCGAGCCAGAAGGCGGGGATCGAGAGGCCGGCCAGCGCGAAGGCCATCGCGACCTGGTCGAGCCACGTGTTCGCGCGCACCGCCGCGAGCAGGCCGAGGGGGATGGCGAGCGCGAGGGCGAACAGCTCGGCCGCCACCGCGAGCGAGACGGTGGGCTCGAGCCGCTCCCGGATCGCGGTGGTCACCGGGCGGCCGAGGAAGATCGACTGCCCGAAGTCGGCCCGCGCCAGCCGGCCGAGGTAGCGGACGAACTGTACGTGAAGCGGCTGGTCGAGCCCGAGGTACTGGCGCGTACGCTCGATCTGCTCGCGGCTCGCGTTGTCGCCCGCCAGCAGCGCGGCGGGATCACCCGGGGTCAGGCGGAAGAGCACGAACCCCACGATCGCCACCACGAAGACGACCGGGACCGCGCTGGCCAGGCGCCGGGCGAGGTAGCTCCTCACTTCTTGCCGTCGAACCAGACTCCGAAGTAGATCGGTCCGCCGATGTGCTGGGAGCCCTTCACGTGTGGCCCCACCGTGTCGAGGGTGGCGAAGTTGCCGAAGGGGAAGAGCGGCACCTCGTCCCAGAACCAGCGATGGAAGTCGTCGCGGATCCGGGCGATCTCGGCCGCGCTCGTGGTCTGCAGCCGGCGCTCGAGCAGCTCGTCGCGCGCCGGGCTTACCAGGAAGCCGGAGGCGGGATGCTGTGGGTTGTTCCACGTCGGGGCGACCAGGTCGTTCTGGTACCAGACGTTGAAGGCGTTGTACATCGCGTTGTGCTTCTTCTCCCACCGCTTCTGCACCATCACCGTCCAGTCCATGATCTGGAGATCGACCTTGAAGAGCTTGCTCTCCTCGAGCTGCTGGACCGCCACCTGGATCTGGCGCCCGCCCGGCATGCTGACCGGCACCGAGATCACCGTGATCGCGACCGGCGGGGTGAAGCCGGCGCCGGTGATCAGCTCGCGGGCCTTCTTTAAATCCCGCTTGCTGTAGGTCTCGAAGCCGATCTTGCTGACCCAGGTGGACTGGTTCGGGAAGAACGGGCTCGAGTTGACGGTGTAGAGGCCCTTGGGCGCGATGGCGGCCAGCATCTCCTCCGGCTCGAGCACGTTCGCCACCGCCTGGCGCATCGCCTTCTTGTCGAAGGGCGCGATCGTGGAGTTGAACGTGAGCTCGGTCCGCCCGCCGTAGGGGTTCACCTGGGCCACCACCGCGGGGTTGCCCTTGATCTGGGCCATCTGGTCGAGCGGCAGGTTGATCGCGAGGTCGTAGCGCCCGGTGAGCGCGCCGGCCACCCGGCCGGCCGCCTCCGGCACGAAGTTGTGGTGCACGCGCTCGAAGTAGGCGGTCTTGTTCCCGGCGAAGCCGCTGAGCGGCTCCTTGCGGGCCGCGTAGCGGTCGAAGCGCGCGAGCACGATGCGCCGGTCGCGCTCCCAGCTCACGAGCTTGTAGGGCCCGGTGCCGATGACGTCCTCCTCCTTCACGCGGTCCTTGTCGCCCGGGTACCG
>Ga0070699_100000893_pt1 | contig 27849 bp, 32 predicted proteins | sample KBSK1503metaG_FD_65473 | JGI IMG/M metagenome (GOLD analysis project Ga0070699, IMG submission 65473) | Corn, switchgrass and miscanthus rhizosphere microbial communities from Kellogg Biological Station, Michigan, USA - KBS K1-50-3 metaG | ecosystem: Host-associated > Plants > Roots >...
ACGGTCATCCCAGGGTACGATCGCAAATTTCTCTTCCTTCCGGTGTTGCCGCTCGCAATTTGGTTGGGAAGCTTGGGCGACGGCTGTGTCGAAGACTGGATCCACTTTGGTCCTGATGGCTTATCGCTGCAGCCAGACTGGTTCTGCTTCCCTGCGATCGTTCTCGTCGGTGCGGTCCCAGCGATCGCCATAGCGGTGATGCTCCGCCGCGGCGCACCTCTTACCCCGCACATAACGTCCGCCCTCGGTGGCCTGGCGGCAGCCGGACTCGGTAATTTCGGGCTGCGGCTGTTTCATTCCCAGGATGTGAGCGTGATGGTTCTGGTCTGGCAGGTCGGAACCGTATTCATATTGACGATCATGGTCGCATGGGCAGGGCAATACCTGCTGAATTGGGGTTCGATCGTCGGCACCGCTCGCAGGAGGGTGCTAATCCGATAATCCAAATCGACATATGACAAGGAGTGCCATCATGGTCAAATGGCCCGCGCTGATTGCCGCCATTGTCGTTATTCCTTCGCTTGCATGGACGGGCAACGACCGCATGGTCGTAAAGAAGAGCTCCCACTCGGTCGCGGCGACACTGGATCGGCTATCCGAGGCGCTCAAGACAAGAGGCATCGGGATTACAGCTCGAGTTGACCATGCGGCAGCCGCAGAGAAAGTCGGCCAGACACTCAAGCCCACCCAACTCTTGATATTCGGAAACCCAAAGTTGGGTACCCCCTTGATGCAGTCGAATCGAAGGATCGGCGTCGAACTGCCGATGAAGGTGCTCGCGTGGGAGGACGACAGCGGGCAGGTGTGGTTGGCCTACGTCAAGCCGGAGGTTCTCAAGTCGGAATATTCGATCGATGGCCACGACGACACATTCAGGGAAATGGGTCAGGCGCTCGAGAAGTTGACCGACGAAGCGATCAAGCCGAACTGACCTCGGGCAGCTCTGTGGGTCGACCGAAAGATGGCGTGAGATTGCAATGGCGTCGTTTGTCGGCAATTACCCGAGATTGATTGCGCTAACCGCGGTCTTTGGCCTGTTGGTGGATGCCTGCCTGGGAACATTGTCGGCTGATCCGATCAGCTGGCGGTTGGAATGGCCGCGCACGGATTTCTCCAAGCACAGCGTGCCGTTCGCCGGGATCAAATCCGGTGGCCCTCCGAAGGATGGAATTCCGGCGATTGATGCGCCACGTTTCGAGCGGCTGGCGGACGGCAAGGCAACGAGATCGAGCGCCGCGCTCGGCGATACGGAGCCCGTGATCGCCCTTTCCGTTGGAGACGACGCTCGCGCCTATCCCCTGCGTGTTCTGATCTGGCACGAGATCGCAAACGACATCGTCAGCGGCACGCCCGTCGTCGTCACCTACTGCCCGCTGTGCAACGCCGCGCTGGTGTTCGAGCGGGTGGTCGACGGCCGCGTTCTCGACTTCGGAACGACCGGGCAGCTGCGGAAGTCGGATCTCGTGATGTATGACCGGCAGACCGAGAGCTGGTGGCAGCAATTCACCGGTGAGGCCATCGTCGGCGCCATGACCGGGCGGCACCTGCGGCTCATGCCCTCGCGGTTGGAATCATTTGATCGCTTCCGACAACGCTTCCCTCAAGGCAAAGTACTGATCCCCAGCAACCCCAATGCGCGCAATTACGGACGCAATCCCTACGTCGGCTATGACGCGACCGGGCGTCGACCCTTCCTCTATGACGGATCGCTGCCCGACGGCATCGAGCCGATGGAGCGCGTGGTGGCTGTCGAGATCGTGCCCGGACGCCACGAAGCGTGGGCACTCGCTCTATTGCGGCGCCGAGGCGCCATCGAGAGCGCCGATCTCTTGCTCCAATGGCAGCCAGGACAAGCGTCGGCTCTCGATAAGGCATCGATCCCCGCCGGCCGTGACGTCGGCAACGTCATCGTACAAAAGCGACAGGGAGATGAGCTTGTCGACCTCCCCTACGACGTCACCTTTGCCTTCGTGTTCCACGCATTCAGGCCAGATAGCCCGATCCACAAAGACGCTTCCGAGACTCAAGGCGTCAAATAGGGCTGGATGCTGCTCGTCGGGCGCGATCACATCCGTGTGAGAGTCGAAACTGCCGCCCCATTCGCTCCGCCCAAGCGCGAATAAACGACCGCAGCGTTCGTTGTAAGGAGCGCGGAGCACGCCTCTGTGAAGCCGCCCGCGAGGCGTGCAGGGATTCGTCGCGGTGCAGGAATGCTCCGGCGGAGTTGGTGCGGCAAAGCAGCAACGGAGAACACACCATGTGCACGACTGTCCGCCGTGCGAGATCTTTGGCGGTCTCCGCCAGCTTCGCTCTGGCGATCTTCTTGGCATCGACCGCCGCGCATGCCGCGGAGACGAGCGAGGCCTTCATCGTCCCGCTGTTCCCGCAAAAGGAGGCGGACCTCAAGAAAGGCCTGCCGCCTGGGATGACCGCCTACAGCTTCTGGGCCGGCCGCGGCACGGCGAAGCTGCGCCGGCTCGACAACGGTGGAACCCAAATCACCTTCGATTTTGAAGGCTTGATCCCCTACGGCCTCTATACGTTGTGGAACGTCCTCGAGACCAACCCATTCAAGGACGAGCCGCTTGGTGAGTTCGGCGTAGGCAAGCATTCCGTCGTCGCGGACGGTAGCGGCCGTGCCCACAAGGTGGTGGTACTGAACAAATGGCCCGGCAAGGAGTTCCTGCTCGATTATCACGCCGATGGTCAGTTAAGCCAAGCGACCGGGGTCTATCCCGGCGCGCTGTGGGGCAGGTTCCCAATGGAACCGAAGCGATGAGAGGTGGCGACAGGCGTTCGATAGCCATCCGTCGCGTAGATCGGCGAGCATGGCTGACTGCTGCTGTCCTAGCCCTCACCGCAATGCTGGACGATCCAGCCGTTGCCGCAGACGAGCCGGCGTTGGTGGTCATGAAAAACCATCAGTTCGAGCCGAGGCTTCTGCACGTCAGACCCGGCCAGGCGATCCGTTTCGACAATTCCGATGATGTGCTGCACAGCCTGCAGTTGGTTGGTCGCGAGAGCGTGATTGGCGAGGAGTTCGTCGACCCGGGCCAGTCATACACGGTGCGGATTCCGCAGGATATGCCGCCCGGGACATACGAGCTTGCCTGCACGGTCCACGTCGATATGCGCGGCCAGATTGTGGTCAGCGGGGAGTAGTGAAGGGCGAAGGAGTCCGCACAGCAGGTGCAGCGGCGCTGAGGGGCCTCTGCACAAGGCAAGGAGCGATGACCACGGAATTCGTGCTGCGCGATCGGTGGCTCCGCGAGAGATTCGAGCGGCAGACGCGACCACTCCTCGCCGCGCTTCATCGGGCTGCGCGTCGCCTGAGTGCGCAGCCCGCCGACGCGGAGGATCTCGTGCACGATACTTATGTTAAGGCATTTCAAGCTTTTCCGACGGTCGAACTGCGCGACGACGACGCATGCCGCGCGTGGCTGCTGCGCATCATGACCAACAGCTATCGTGACCGGTACCGCCGCGAAGCGCGCAGTCCCGAGGTCGCAGGCAGCGTCGACCTCGACCCATTGGATAGCGCCGCACCATGTCGCGAGCCTGGGCCTGACCGGCTCCTCGAGTCCAAGTGCTTCGCCGAGGCGGCAGACGCGGCGATCGCCCGTCTACCATCCGAGGTCCGGCTGGTGGTCGTGCTATTCTTCATCGAGGAGCTGAGCTATCGGGAGATTGCCGAGATCGCCCAGTGTCCGATCGGCACGGTCATGTCGCGGCTATCGCGGGGCCGACGGTTCCTGCGCCAGGCGCTGCGCGCCTACTGCGAGCACGAACCCCGCGAGCCCTTGGGCGAGGCGGTGTCAGCGGGCGGGAGACACGGGCCATGACGCGGCAGACCAGTGCCTCCGCGATGACTTGCCAAGACGTGCTAGAGCGCGTCGACCTCTACCTCGATCGAGCCCTGCGGCCGGCGGAGAGGAGGGCCGTGGAGGCGCACCTGTTGGTCTGCGCCGGTTGCCGCGCCGAGGTCGAGGCGGCTGAGGTGGTGGAAACACAGCTGCGCAATACACTCCGCGACCAGGCGCCGCTGCACCAGCTATGGTCTCGTATTGCTGCGCACTTGCGCGCGGACAACATCAGGGCTCAACGCGTGGAACCCCGCCCGTCGGTCTGGCGCCTGTCGCGCCGGGCGGCGATTGCCGCAAGCGCGCTGTTCGCCATCGGTGTTGTTTTCGCGGGGCGGCGGCTGATGACATCGGACATTGACGCGGCTGCATTGATGCGGACTCCGGTCGACGAACTGCGCAGCTTCATTGATAGCGGACGCTCCGTCGACGTTGCCACTACCGATCCAGCGCAGTTGCGCCAGTGGTTCGTGCCGAGAGTGGACTTTGCCCCCCCGACGCCGCCGACAATGAGCGACCTGTCGTTAGTCGGGGGGCGGCTCTGCTACTTCTTCCGACGCCGCATCGCCGCCTACATGTATCATGTCGACGGTCATGTCTTGTCGCTCTACATCATGTCCGATCAGGACATCGAATTGCCGTCCCGACGCGACGCGATGGTTGGTGGCCGGTCGGCCGCGGTTCGCGAGCTTGATGGATTTGCTCACGTCCTGTGGCGGGATGGGAAGCTCTATTATTCCCTCGTATCCAACCAACCCGCTGCGCGGCTGGTCCAAATCGCCCAAGCGATCGCGATGGCAACCGGTTAGTAGACAGGGTATTGGGCGGCGCCGGAATTCAACAACTGACTCGGATCAAATCTCTTTGCCGAGCACGAATGCTCGCAGCGCAGCGCCGATTTCGTCGGGCGAATCGTCCTGCAGGTGGTGCAGCCCCTTGACGGTCACCTCGCGCTGATTGGGAAACGCGCGAACCAGCTCGAGCAAGCGTCCGGTATGGATTGCTCCGGGATCGCCCTTGATGAACAGCTTCGGCAGCCGATCGCTGGCCGCAAGCCATCGCGCATTCTCATCGACAATGGCCACGACGTCCGCGGGCTCTCCTTCGATCGGCACCTCGCGCGGCCAAATCAGGGTCGGCAGGCGCCGCTCGCGATCGCGATAAGGAGCTCGGTAGGCTTCCATCTCGTCATCGGTCAGCTTGCGCAAAATGCCGCGCGGCAGGACGACTTCCACGAACATGTTCTCGTCGAGGACGAGTCGTTCTCCCTCGGGCGAGCGCAATAGACGGAATTGGCGGTCGCGGCCGCCAGAGAAGTCGTCCCATCGGCGAGGGTGGGCAACGGCCTCGTAATAGGCAATCGCCTTTATCTGCTCAGGATGACGCCGAGCTCGATAGAAGCCGATGGCCGCGCCCCAGTCGTGCAAGACCAGCGTCACGTTAGCCGTGAGCTGCAACGCCTCGAACCAGGCATCCATGTAACGCGCCTGATCGATGAAACGATAGGCTTTGCTCGGCGACTTGCCGGACCAACCCATCCCGAGAAGATCCGGCGCGAGACAGCGGCGAACGGGGCTGATGTAAGGAATGATATTGCGCCATTGGTACGACCACGTGGGATTGCCGTGCAGAAAGACGACGGGCTCACCTTCACCGACATCGACATAGCTAATCTCGGTATCGAGCACTTTCACGCGACGCCGAGGCAGGTGGTCCGGGCCATCAGGCTCCGCGGCGGTGACGACCGTGTCACCTCGCGCCACATTCATAATGCCGACGCCGGTTGGCGAGAGCCCTGCCAAGACAAGACCTCCGAAGGCGCGGCGTGTCCATTTCTTCCCTTGGTTTTGCGATTGTCGATTGCTCTCGGGTAACTTCAAATCATCGACCATCATCAGCCTCCGATGGACTGCTCTCCCCTCTTTAGTCGCTGGCTACACCAGCTTCTCTGAGAATTCTCGTATTGCGCTCAGAGTCATTGCTGATGATCGCGTCGAACTGTTCAGGCGTGTTGGTGACCACCAGCGCGCCCTGCTTCTCCATGCGCTCGCGCACATCCGCGATATTGACGGCCTTTGCGATGTCCTGGCTGATCTTGGTGAGGATCGCGCGGGGTATCCCTGCCGGCGCCAAGATCCCGAACCAGGATTCGTATTTGTAGTTTGGCAGACCGGATTCCGCGATTGTCGGCACGTCCGGCAGCTGTGGAGCGCGCGCTGGTGAATTGATTGCAACGACTCCAACTTTGCCGGCGGCGCCCAGCTCCTGAGCCGAGGGGATCGGCGCGAAATACATCTGGGCGTCGCCGCGGGCGATCGCGGTGACCGCCTCAGGTGCACCCCGGTAGGGCACGTGCACGATATGGATATTGGCATTCTGCTTGAAAATCTCCGCCGATAAGTATGACGTCGTCGAGACGCCGGCGGTGGCAAAGTTGAGCTGGCCGGGTTTCTGCTTTGCGAGATCGATGAAGTCCTTCACGGTCTTGGCCGGCAGGTCGGGCGGCACGATCATCACCAGCGGCACCGAAGCGACCTGCGTCACGCCGGCAAAGTCCCTGACAGGGTCGAACTGAATATTCTTGTTGAGCGCGCCGGCGATGGTGTGCCCGTTCGAATTCAGAAGGAGGGTGTAACCGTCGGGTGCACTCTTGGCCACGCTCGTTATTCCCGGCAGGCCCGGCCGGTTCTCGACGACGACCGGCTGTTTCCAGAATTCGCCGAGCTTCTCGGCGATCATGCGTGCAAAGCCGTCGGCAATACTTCCGGGTGAAACCGGCACCACGATCCGTACGGTCTGGTTTGGATATTGCGCCTCGCTGCTGCTCTGCGCCAATGCCATCGAGCTCGCGGCCAGCAGGGCGGCAATACCAAGCGCTACCTTGTTCGGCCATGCCACGTTCGGTCCCCTCGCAAGCAGCCAATCGCATTCATCATCAGCTGCTCTAGTTTTGCGCTCGACCAATGCGCTCGACCAATCTGCCGGACCACCGTTTCGATTCTCGCGGCATCCTCGTCCCAAAATTTGATGAAGTCCGGTGATCGAGATAGGCCAAGTCCAATCCCACGTTGGCGAGCGTATTCTTGAACTGATCCGTGTGAATGGCGCGTTCGCCGACAATCCGGATCTCACGATCCAAACGACGAAGCGTGGATATCGGATCAGCAAGACGGTAACCGACCTTGGCAATATTGGAACGGTCGGTCAAGAACAGGCGTCAGCTGCGAAGATCACGTTTGCTTGCGCTAGCCCGTTTGTGCTCTGGATATGGCCACTTGCTCATGGCGATCTTGACGATGTCGCGCAATGCCGACGCGTCGCCGAACACCTTGTGCAAGATACTGATGCCTTTGGCGATGCCGAGATAGAAGCGGGCAAGGGCGCGTGCGTCGGCGGCAGGATCGAGAAGGCCTTCGGCCTGCGCGCGCCGCAGCACGACATAGATGGCCCCTTCGATTCCGGCGGTTCGCTCGGCGATGATACGAAGCACTTGGTCCGGCGCGTTCGGGAACTCGAGCGACGTATTGGTGTGCAGACAGCCGCGCGGCCGGCTCGGCTCGCTCATTTGCGTTACTAGGGTCTCGAGAAATCCTTCGATCGCACGATAAGGGTCCGGATTCGACAGCTGCTTGATTCGCTCCTGGCTCACCGTCGTTTCATAGCGTTTGAGCGCCGCTACGAAGAGGCCCTGCTTGTCGCCGAACGCGTTGTACAGGCTTCCACGGCGAAGCCGGGTCGCTTTCTCCAGATCATCGATCGAGGTTCCGCCGTAACCTTTGCGCCAGAACACCATCATGGCGCGGTCGACCACCGTGTCATGATCGAACTGTCTCGTGCCTGGCATCGTGTTGCCTTTCGCTTTCGTGGAGCGGCGTCGATGAGGAACTCACTGGTAACATGAATGTGTTTGATGGAGCCAGCCGTTCTCGGCCCACGCGTCTAAAATATCTTTGACTGCTCGTACCAGCACTATAATCTTCAACGTGAGGTCAGTCACCAGGCGCCGGCCTTGTCGCGGCCGCGGTTTGGACCGCAACCACACCCGAATGGACGAGGAGTGAGCATGACCAAACATGACTTCAAACTCCACACCATCGAAACGGCGCCGGAGGCCTCGCGCAATGCCCTGGCGGAGGTCAACAAGAAGTTCGGTCGCGTCCCCAATTTCTTTGGGATCACCGCCGAATCGCCGTCCGCGACCAATGCCTACCTCTCACTATCCAAAGTTTTCCAAAGCACCGCGCTCACGCCAGCCGAGCAGCAAATCGTCATCCTGGCTGCAAGCGTCGAAAACAAGTGTGATTACTGCGTTGCTGCCCACAGCAGAGGCGCCAAGATGGCGGGGGTGCCCGAGGAGGCGATCAACGCGATCAAAGCCAAAGCCCCGCTAAAGGATGCAAAGATGGAGGCGCTGCGCCGCCTTGTGAGCCAAATCGTCGATAAGCGCGGGTGGCTCTCGGATGCCGACGTTCAGGCGTTTCTCAATCAAGGCTATTCCCGATCGCAGTTGCTGGACGTGATGGTCGGGGTTTCCATGAAAACTCTCAGCAACTACATCAATCACCTTACCAGTCCTCCCATTGAATAGCTCTATGAGTCGATCGCCCAGCGAAGAATTGCTCGGTGCGGGCGTCGGGGCTCTAGCAAAACAAGAAAGATAAAAATGGGAGGAAGACATGAAGCTCACCGGAAATCGATTTCGACGCGCGGCCGTTCTGGCGATTGCGGTGGCCGTGTCGAGCCTGATTGCAGCTTTCGACAAGACGATCGCTGCAGAGCCCATCAAAGTTGGTTTCAGCATGGCGCTGACGGGAGCCTACGCCGGCAACGGCAAAGCCGCGCTGCTCGCAACCCAGATGTGGGCGGACGATCAAAACGCCAAAGGCGGTCTGCTAGGGCGCCAGGTGCAACTGGTCTACTACGACGACCAAAGCAATCCGTCCCTGGTGCCGGGCATCTACACCAAGCTTTTCGACATCGACAAGGTCGATATCGTCATTTCCGGATACGGCACCAATATCATCGGCCCGGCGATGCCGCTGGTGATGCAACACAACAAGGTTTTCATGTCGCTCGCCGGATTGAGGGTCAACGAGCAATTTCGCTACGACAAGTATTTCCAGATTTTCCCGTTCGGGCCCGACGCTGATGTGACTTTCGCGCAGGGCTTCTTCGACGTCGCCATAACGCTCGATCCGAAGCCAAAAACCGTGGCTATTTCGGTTGCCGATTCGGAATTTCCGCAGACCGCCGCGGTCGGCGCGCGGGTATGGGCCAAGAAATACGGGCTCAAGGTGGTTTACGATCGCAGCTTTCCCCCCAATGCGGTCGACTTCGCTCCGATCGTGCGAGCGATCCAGGCCGCCAACCCAGACATCGTTTACATTGCGTGCTTCCCGCCGAACGCAGTCGGCATCGTGCGGGCCGTGCGCGAAATTGGCTTCAAGCCCATGTTGATTGGAGGTGGGATGGTTGGCCCCCAATATGCGTCGGTCAAGCAACAACTCGGCGCACTGCTGAACGGCTTCCTTTCGTTCGAAACCTTCGTGCCTGAGCCCACGACGAATTTTCCCGGCATCAAAGAATTCCTTGCTCGTTACAAGCCAAAGGCCATCGCCGTCGGCGTGGATGCGCTCGGCTATTATTTGCCGCCGTTCTCTTATGCCGGCATGCAGATCCTCGCCGCGCCGGCCGAAACGACGAAGAGCTTCGACCAGAATAAGTTGGCGGATTACATTCACAAGACGACCCATCGCACCATTGTCGGCGAGATTCGCTTCGGCCAGGACGGCGAATGGGCGGAGTCCCGGATCTTTCAGGTGCAGTACCAGAAGATCGATGGAAACGGCCTGGAGCAGTTCGAGCGGCCCGGGACCCAGGTCATTTTGTTTCCGCAGGCCTACACGTCAGGAAAGCTCGAGTACCCGCTACCTCAGCCATGAGGGAGGAATCGAGCGAGCCCGGCACGGCAGTTGTCAGATCAACGAAAGGACATTCGTGATGGCGGAGACAGCGGCGCTCTCGCGTTTCGAGGTCATCTTCGATGCCGAAGGCATCAACACGTCGAAATTTCGCAACGACGTAAAGGTGCATCTGCGGGGCCCTTACGCGGTGAGCTACGAGCTTCCGACGGACGAGGGTGGGATTCACGGCGGCGACGGTTCGGCCCCGTATCCGTTAGCCTATTTCACCAGTGCGCTCACCGCATGTGTGATGACGCAGATTCGCGCATTTTCGAGGCGCCTCGATATTCCGGTTGACGGCTTCTCCGTGAAAACGCGGTGCCACTGGCAAGCACAACAACATGGAAATGCTCCATACGAGAGCGCGCCCGTCGCCTTCACGATGGATGTCGACATCGAGAGCGACGCCTCCGAGGCGGATAAGCGGCGCCTTTTGGCCGCCGCTCAGAAGGGATGCTTCGTCGAGCAATCGCTCAAGCCCGGCTTGGTCCGACATCGCCTGAAGATTGGCGAGCGCTGGGTCGATGCCTGAAGTGGATTTGCCACGTCGTTGCAAAATCACGGAGTCAAAAGGTGACCGTATCCAGAGTTCCGGCAGCCGAAATCATCGCGCTGTCCAAGGAAAAGGGCTTCCTCGCCAAACAGCTCTATGTCGTTTTCACAACGCCGGCCAACGGCATGGGACCCGTTATCGAAAGGATCAAGGACCATCTCGCCTTTCAAGAGTCGCTCGAAGCGCAAGGAATCATGTTCGCGGCCGGCCCGCAATGGACCGACGACGAAGCGTTCTGGGAAGGCGATGGGATGGTGGTGATCCGCGCCGGATCCCTTGCCGAAGCAAGGGAGATCGCCGCCAAAGATCCCATGCACGCGAGCGGTGCGAGGAAATTCACCGTCAGGGCTTGGCTCGTGAATGAAGGGACCATCACCATAAAACTCAACTACGCCAAGGGCAGCTTCGAAGTTTTGTGATCATGGAGATCATTCGAACATCGGCGGCTAGCGTCGTGTCGAGCGGCCCGTCATCTGGCGCGTATTTGACACAGAACGAAGTCCACCTCGCGGAGCCCACGGCGCGGCCTCCCGATTACCATCATGCGCTCAGCTCGGCGCGGCACCGCGTCATTGCCGCAGGCCAATGGACCGCAGATCAGCTGATGGGCCGTCGCTGGCCAATCGGATGCGTCGCGCTCGAGATCACGCAGCGCTGCAATCTCGACTGCACCGCGTGCTACCTGTCGGAGCATTCCGAAGCGGTGAAAGACATTCCGCTCGAGGAATTGTTCCGACGCATCGATCTGATCTTTGACCACTATGGCCCACATACCAACGTGCAGGTGACGGGCGGCGAGCCCACGCTTCGCAAACGGGAAGAGCTAGTCGCCGTCGTGCGCAGGTTATCGCAGAAAGGCTTGCGGCCTGCGCTGTTCACCAATGGCATCCGTGCCAAGCGCGGGCTGCTCGTCGAGCTCGTCGAAGCGGGGTTCGTCGACGTCGCGTTTCATGTTGATCTGACGCAGGAACGCCGAGGCTACGAAAGCGAAGTCGCACTCAATGAGATACGTCAGGATTACATCGAGCGCGCACGCGGACTGCCGTTGTCGGTGATGTTCAATACGACGGTCGTTGACCGCAATTTTGAAGAAGTAGCGGAAATCATAAAATTCTTCGTCCGCAATTGCGACGTCGTGCGCCTAGCGTCCTTTCAACTCCAGGCCGATACCGGCCGCACCATCCTAGGGCGCCGCAGCGCAGTGATCACCGTCCGGTCAGTCCAGGAGCAGATCGAGAAGGGCGCAAGATCTTCGATCTCCTTCGACGCGCTGCGCGTTGGACACGCGCGCTGCAATCGCTATGGAATGATCTTCGTGGCCAACAACAGAGCCTACGACGCGCTCGACGACCGACGATTCTTGGAAGCGATTCTCGAGCGCATGCCACTTTTGAGTTTCGATCGCCGCAGCCGGTCCAAGGTCATAGCCACGTTCATGACGGGAGTTCTAACGAGCCCGTATCTTTCGTTCAAAGCCGTCGGTTGGCTGGTCCGGAAGGCGTGGCAGGCAAGGGCCGATCTCTGGGCAGCGCGCTGTCGCGTGAACAAGCTGTCGTTCGTCATCCACGACTTCATGGACGCGTGTCGCTTGGAACGGGACCGCGTCGACGCCTGTGCTTTCATGGCCATGACGCAGCGCGGCCCTATCTCGATGTGCCTGCACAACGCCAAGCGAAACGCCTTCATCCTCGCGCCAGTCAGGCTCAGCGGACCCCAAGGCGACCGTTTTTGGAATCCGGTCTCGGGAGAACTGATGGAAAGCTCTGCCGGCATGCATCGCCCGACCGATCTGGGGCGCAAGGCTGAAAAAGAACCTCTCAAGCGTGCCGCTGCTGCAAGCCGGCACCGCCGGGTCTAGTTAGATCGTCGAGAATGGGCAAGAACGTTGCGCAGAATTCAAAGAGTGACTTACATGGCTCTTGGTCTTCTCTCGCTGATCTCGATCGCTACGACTGCTCCCGCCGGGGACGCAGCAGCAGAAGCATGGAGCATCGGCGAATGGGAGGCCGCGTGGACAAAAGTTCTGACCCGATACGTCGACGACGCGGGCCGCATCGATTTTGATGCGCTGAGGCAGAATCACGTCGATTTGGATCGGGTTGTTGCGTTTATCGCTGCCGTCGATCCCGACTCGCAGCCGCAACGGTTTCCTGACAAGCACTCGCGCCTCGCCTTCTACATCAATGCCTATAACGCGTTGGCAATGTACGGAGTCGTTCAGGCCGGCGTTCCCGAAAGTCTCGGCGGCTTGACGAAGTTCACCTTTTTCTACCTTCGGACGTTCACTATCGGCGGAAAATCAATCTCCCTCTACACATTCGAAAATGACGTCATCCGCCCGCTCGGCGAGGAGGGGGTTCACTTTGCGCTAAACTGCATGGTCGTCAGCTGCCCGAGACTTCCGCGCGTCGCGTTCAGCGCGGCCGGGCTCGACGGGCAGCTTGACACGGCCGCACGCAGCTTCATTGGGGATAGTCGGAACGTGTGGATCGAGCACGCCAAACGCGAGGTCTGGCTGTCGGCCATCTTCGATTTCTACACCGCAGATTTTCTCGCGCATGCCCCGAGCTTGATTGCCTACGTCAACCGGTATCGTGCGGTACAGGTTCCTGCCGATTTCAAGGTGCGCTTTCTCGAATATCATTGGACCGTCAACCATCGCAAATGGGCGTACCTGAGGTGACGCGCATGAACCAGGGACCTCTGATCGGCGTGAAGGCCTGCGTCTTCGACGCCTATGGAACGCTGTTCGATTTTGCCGCTGCGGCCAAGGGCTGCCGCGATGTGCTCGGGGACAGCATCGACAAACTGACCGCGCTCTGGCGTGACAAGCAGCTGCAATATACCTGGCTTCGCGCCGTGCAGGGCCGACATGCGGATTTCTGGCAGGTCACCGGGGATGCTCTCGACTTCGCGTTGCAGACGTTGGCAATCGAAAAGCCAGGCCTGCGCGACCGCTTGATGAATCTTTACCTGACGCTCGATGCATTTCCCGAAGTCCCAGATGTCCTCACACGCCTGAAACAGGCGGGCCTGCGGACCGCGATCCTGTCGAACGGCTCGCCCAAGATGCTCGATGCGGCTGTCAAGGCAGCCGGCCTGAAGCCGCCGCTCGATGCGGTGCTCTCGGTCGAGGAGGTCGGCGTCTACAAGCCGCACCGCAAGGTCTATCAGCTCGCCGTCGACCGTCTCGATGTGCCGGCTGCCGCCATCGCGTTCCAATCGTCGAACGCCTGGGATGCCTACGCGGCCTCGGCATTCGGCATGCAGGTCGTGTGGTGCAATCGCTATGGGCAACGGCCGGAGCGATTGCCGGGTGCGCCCGACCGAACGGTCAAATCGCTGGCCGAGCTGCCGGCCCTGGTCGGAGCGTCGTAGACATGAACGCTGGCGCGGTACGAATGAGTTGCCATGCGCAGCTTGCGCACCTTGGTAGGAGACGAGAAATCATCAAGTTGGAATGTCGATCAGGAGGAGGAACACAATGAACCGATTTGCCACGCTCGCAATGACCACGGTGTCGCTGCTGTTTGTGGGAGTTGCCCTGCTAGCGGGTGACGGAAATGGCTACGCCCAGCAGCGATCCGACAGCGATAACGTCAAGGCCGCCGTTGATGCCTTCCATGCGGCGCTGTCGAATCTGGACATCGGGAAAATGCAGAACGTGTGGGCTCAGGAACCCTACGTGGTCCTGGTCAACCCGAGGGACAGGGCACCGGCAGTCGGCTGGGATGCCGTCAAGAAGGACTGGCAGGACGGAGTGTTCGGCTTCTGGGCGGAGCTGAAGCTCTCGCCGAAACAGGCACCTCAAATCCACATCAATCAAGGGACAGCGTCGACGACCGGCGTCATCGGCGTCGAAGGCAAAAACAAGAGCGGCCAGGCTCTCAGCTTTACCATCATCGAGACGCAAGTTTACGAGAAGCGCGGCGACCGCTGGCTCATGATTTCTCACCACGCCTCCCGGGTGCCAGAATAAGCCGCATCGACGAGGTGATCGAATGAGTTGCCATACGCAGCTTGCGCACCTGGTGGATGAAATGGCCGCGTTTGATTCTACGGGGGTTTTCGGATGGTGTTTCTAGGTAGTGCGAATTCGATCTGGAAGCTCGCATGCCGGTGCGCGATATCGGACGGTGTACCCCGCCGGTCGCTCTACGTGGCGCTCGTCGTCGGAACGGTGCTCAACCTCATCAATCAGGGCGATGCGCTGCTCGGCATGGCCTCCATCAATTGGCTCAAGATTGTTTTGACCTACTGCGTTCCCTACGCGGTTTGCACCTACGGTGCGGTTTCCTACCACTTAAAGAAGGCCGAAGCGCCGATCAAACGGGGAACTTGACCAAGGAGATATCAGATGTCGCCTGAAACCGACAAACGCATTCCCGCCGCGCTCCTCATCCTGCGGTTCTTTCTCGCCATTTTTTTGCTGCAGTGGAGCATCGAGAAGCTGATACTCCCGGACGCGACCGCGCGCATCGCCAGCAACTTTTACGGAGTGACGCTGGCAGCACCGGCATCGTACGCCTTGGGGGTTGGCGAGCTGATACTCTCGCTCACCCTATTGTTCGGATTTTACCGTACGGTCAGTTATGGCCTCTCGCTGCTCGTTCACACCGTGACTGTGGTCGTGAGCTGGCGGCAGTTGTTCGACCCATGGGGGCTGGCCAAGGTCGGCAACCATCTGTGGATCTCGACGTGGCCTACGTGGGGCGGCTTTGCCGCGCTGTTCCTGATGCGGGACTGGGACACCTGGACCGTCGATGGCTGGCGCCAATCGCGAAGCGCGCTGCCGACCGGTCACGCAACGCGCCTCTAGTCATGGGAGATAAGATCCATATGCCGATCTCTACCCCGCCGATCGATACAACAGGAGCAACGTCATGGTTACTGTGAGAGAGAAGACTACCGTCACGCAACGCATTCGGGGTAACTGTCCGAGCCATTCGCGCACGGAAATTTCCGTGCGTGACGTCAAGGCGGTCATCGACGAACCCAAGGAGCGCGAAGGCACAAACATGGGCCCGACGCCAACCGAAACGATGGTGGCTGCACTCATCGCCTGCACCAACGTTATCAGCCACAAGTGCGCGAAAAAACACGCCGTCGAACTCAAGGCCATGACAATTGAAGCCGAGTCGACTTTCGATCGTCGCGGCACGCAGTTGCTTGAAGAAATCGAAGTGCCTTTTCCAAAAATCCGCCTCGTCATCGATGTAACGACGGACGCGAGCGAGGCTGACATGGAAAAGGTGAAGGCCGATCTGCATCGCTTCTGCCCGATTTCCAAGGTGGTTCGCAATTCGGGCACGGACATCGAGGAGATCTGGAACGTGACTCGTCCGTGAGTGCGCGCAACCGGAAATCGACCGGACAATAGGGCGTGGATCGATGGCGCTGCTTCGCTCCCTTCCCGAGAATGCCACATTGGCCGATCTGCGGCAGACTTATGCCGACTTGCTGGAGAAGCTGCGCCCCTACGGGCACCGCCTGATGCGCGGGCCCTCGCCGTTGACGCCCGGCCAGCGAGAGCTCATCGCCGCCTTCGTATCCGGCGTCAATAGCTGCCGGTACTGTCACGGCGCGCATTCCTTGGTCGCACGCGCCTTCGGCGTCGATGAAGCCGTGCTTGCCGCATCGCTGGACGATATCGCAGTTGCACCGGTCGACGCGCGCTTCAAGCCAATTCTGCGTTATGTCCGCAAGCTCACCGAGACGCCGAGCCGGATGACCGCGGCAGATGCGGCCGCGGTGTACGATGCCGGCTGGAACGATGAAGCCTTGCTCCACGCCATCGCGGTCTGCGCCTATTTCAACAACATGAACCGCCTGGTCGAAGGCGCCGGGATCGTTAGCAGCGCCGAACACTACGCGATATCCGCCCGGAGACTGGTTGAGCACGGATACTTGCGAGGCGTTGCGAAACACAAAAAACCGCCAGCAAGTCGTAAGCCGAATGTGGCTCCGGCACGACGTCGCACCCGACGCCAACGATGATCCAGCGGTGGGTCGATCGATTGCATCGCCATATTGAACGAGCACCGCCGCAAGGAGGAACTCAAATGCCGTTCTTTCCCTCGCTGCCCCAAGATGCCACGACGAAGCAGGTCTTCACCGCCCATCCCGAGATCTACTCGCATTGGGCGCGCGTTTCCGAGGCAATCCTGCGCGGCCCGTCGCCGCTCACGCCTGCCCAAAGGGAGCTGATCGGTGCCTACGTGTCGTCACTCAACTCCTGCCAATACTGCTACGGCGGCCACCGTGCGGCGGCGGAATTGTTCGGCATCGCCCCGGAAACAATCGATGGCCTGATCCACGACCTCGCTACGGCTCCCGTCGACAGCCGGCTGCGGCCAATCTTCGCCTTCGTGAAGAAGCTGACGATGACGCCGACGCGCATGACGCAAGCCGACGCCGACGCGGTCTTCGCCGCCGGGTGGGACGAGGCTGCCTTGCACTCCGCCATCGCCGTCTGCTGTCTGTTCAATTTCATGAACCGGCTCGTGGAAGCGCATGGCATCGAGGCCGATCGGGCAAGCTTCGCCGAGCGCGGACGCAAACATGTCGAAATGGGATACCTCGCCCAGTACGAGGCGGCGGTAGCAAGAAACATCCGGTGACCCGCAGCCATAACGTCTGCGGATGGACAACAGGTAAAGATATGTCCGGAACGTAACCTTCGAGCCACCTGAAACAAAATCAATCACTTTCTGGCATCCAAGCGTGTATAGGGAGCTCGACCCTCATCGGCTCGTCCTCCTCACTAAATTTGCTCGTTCAAGAGCCGCTAAGATCGGACAGTCATCCAATGGGCGGCCGTCGGCGTTGCATTGATCGATGAGATTAGTGAGCGCTTTTGACATGACCTTCATGGCGTTGATTTTGGCCTCAAGCTGCAACTTCTTTTCCAGGGCGAGCCGGCGCACGTCGCGACAGCGCGCCGCATCATTACTCCGCAAGGTGAGCAGCGCCCGTACCTCCGCCAGACTGAAGCCGCACTGTTGAGCTTGCTTGATGAAGCGAATGCGCTGCAACGCGTCACGCTCGTAGAGACGATAGCCACTCTCGCTCTTTGCCGCAGGCTTAACCAGCCGCTCTCGCTCGTAGTAGCGCAGGGTGTCGGCGCTCACCTTAGCGAGGCTAGCGATTTTGCCGATCGTGAGGGGCACGCTACAGAGCCTTCCCGAGCCCCGCGGCCCGCAGCACGTGCTCGTCAACACCACGCCCGGCACAGCAATCGGCCAGCTTGCCATCGATCACGACAGATGGGACTGAATGGATGCCGAGAGACTGGGCGCGTTTGGCGACGTTGATGTCCTTCATGTCGTGGACGATCACCTCGCAAGACGGACACGCCGCGCGCTTCACGGTCTCGATCACTTCGTTGCATACGCTGCAGCCTGCGCTGAACACTTCCACTTTTCGCTTCGTAGCCATCTCGATTGCTCCTGTATTGGCCGTGTTGTATGCAAGGCTACGCCTTGGAGTTAACTCCAAAGTCAAGGGGCTGGCTTCACAACCCGTTGATTGGGCTGCGCCCTCGACAAGACTGCAACCGTCTGCGCTACTCCGATTTCATTACCGCGTCGGCTTTCATTGCAAGATGGCCTTCCACACTTTGCGCCCACAGGCTCGCCCTTCCGTTGGGTTCTGGCGTGCCGCACACCGAGAACGGAGCGGTGTCGAACAGCGGGCTCACGGCGCGGAATCGGAACGATTTCAAGGCTGCGTTGGAGTTCCGGCGTAGCAGGTCCGCCAACAAGGTGGCGATGAGCGGTCCGTGGACGACAAGCCCGGGATAGCCCTCCACCTCGGTCGCGTAGCGCCGATCATAATGGATGCGATGAGCGACGAAGATCAGCGCGGAATAGCGAAACAGCATCACACCATTCGGATTGATGTCACGTCGCCACACCGGTCCCGTCGGTGCCGCGGCGCGAGGCGGTTGCCCCTTGTCGTCCGGACCAGGCTCCGGGCGATACACGATGTCGTGTTCCTCGACCAATGCGCGCCCGGCGGGCCCGGCGATGTCGTGTCTCACCAACACGAAGATCAAAGGCCCGCTGCGTCCCTCTTTCATGGATACATCGGCGATTGTTGATTTGCGGATGATGGATTCGCCGATGCGCAATGGCCGGTGGAATTCGAAGCGGGCGCCCGCCCACATCCGGCGCGGCAGGGAGACGGGCGGCAGGAAGCCGCCGCGCTTGGGATGTCCGTCGGGTGCGAGTTCCGATTGGCGCACAATCGGCAGGAAGTAAAGCCAATGCCAAAGCGGCGGCAATTCGTCGCCCGGCTGCGGTTTCGGGTCATCGCGGTCAAGCGTTGCAGCGAGCGCCGCCACCGGGACCGGCGTGATCAAGTCCTCGGCGACTTCCTCGCGGCCGATCCAAGATCGCAGATGGCCGATGTCTATCGGCATATTCTCAGTCTCCGATCCGGCCGAGTGCCTTGGCCTTTCCATATCGCGGCAGCGACCAATGAGGCGACAAGCAATAATCCGAAAAGGACGCGATCACCAAGCCATGCATACGGCGTGAGGTGCGGCAAAGCTCTCGGTAATGCGGCATCAACCACCCCTTCTTGGCCTAAGGCGAGCTGCTTGATTATTCGTCCATACGGATCGACGACTGCTGAGATGCCGGTAACCGCGACGCGAACAAGCGGCAGGCCTTGTTCTATGGCGCGCATGCGCGCCATTTGAAAATGTTGATATGGACCCGAGCTCGAGCCAAACCATGCATCGTTTGTCAGGTTGAGAAGCCAATGAGGTCGATCGCCGACGGCGACAACCTGATCCGGGAATATCGCCTCAAAACAAATGAGTGGGCTGACTAGCGGCAACCCAGGGAGATTGACTGTGCGTGGTCCATCGCCAGGGGTGAAGTCCATGTCGCCGTCGGTGACTTTCGCAACACTCAACAGCGCACGGAAGGGTACGAATTCGCCGAACGGAACCAGATGGTGCTTATCGTAGACATGGGTGATACCGCCCGTCGCATCGATGGATGCGAGGCTGTTCCATACGCGGAGAAGTTGTTGTCCGGTACGAATGACGTGATCGTACCCTGTAACGACCAGCCCACGCTCAGGCGCCGCCTTTGCTATCGCCGCGCGATGAGCAAGATCATCCCATAAGGAGAATGGAATTGCGGTCTCCGGCCAAACAATGTGTGTGATAGTCTCAACTCTGGGGCTCGTTGACAGCTGCAGGTACTTGTTAAGGATCGCTTCGGATTGATCCGAGCGCCATTTGAGGTCTTGGGCGATATTCGCTTGGATAAGCCGCAGTTTCACGCCAGGGACTGTTGTCTCCTTGGCATCCGGTGAGGGTGCCAGATGGAGCCGCTCAGCGCCGCCTATCCACACACCGCCCAGCAACGCGGCCGCTGACGCGACCGCGCACCAGCGCGCTCGGATCGATATCGTCGTGTGGGCGAGGACCGCGGGCATTGCGGCCACGAAAATCGTGAGGAAGCTTAGACCCCAGATTCCCGTGACGGCGCCCAGTTGGCTCACGGTATCCGATACTGTCCACACGTATCCGACGAGGTTCCATGGGAAGCCGGTCAGGACGTGCCCTCGCGCCCATTCCATCGCTGTCCAGAGGACTGCGAACAGCAGAATTTGCGCCACGCCCCGAATGTCGGTGACGTAGAGCAATAGTGTGACGCCGGCCGGAAAGACCGCGAGCAGGGCGGGCAGCCCGAAGACGGCAAACGGCATCATCCAGCCGAACCGTCCCGGATCGATGAGCAATGCCTCGGCAATCCAATAGAGCCCCGTTATGAAACTGCCGAAGCCAAACCACCAGCCTACCGCGAAGGCAGAACGCCAAGGTGCTTTATTGTTACAGCTGCCGTTGCAGAGCCAGACCAACGCCGTGAATGCGGGCACCAACAGAGGCAGTAGATGAAGCGGTGGCAGCGATGCCGTCACAGCCAGGCCACACGCCAGCGCCACTCCGCGGCGCCGCCCGCTGGGAAGCTCCTCGATAGCGTGAGCATAGCCGATGATCGCTTCGGTCGCGGACAACCGGAGTCTAGCAATGATACAGCTACGTGGAAGCACGCCTGTGAATTCGGATTTCATTCGAACACCGCTATCGACGCCGGCATCTTGGGCATGAATGGAAAATGTTTACCGGACGTCGCCGCTAGGTGGACCGTCAAAAATATTTCCGCAGATCGGTGGCCGCCGCTTCGGGCGTTCGCTTGATGTTAAAGGGGGCGACGAACCGGCCCTCCTTGTCCATCAGATAGACGAGGGCGCTATGGTCCATCGTGTAGTCGCCGCCCTCGGGCGCTGCCTTCTTGAAATAGACACGGTAGCCCCTTGCCACGTCCTTGATCGACGCAAGATCACCTGTCAGCCCACGCAGGTGTGGATCGAAGCTCGACAAATATTCCTTGAGCCTCTCTGGCGTGTCGCGCTCGGGATCCACGGTGATGAACAGCGCACCAAGCCGGTCGGCGTCAGGGCCGAGACTGCGGAGGATCTCGGAGACCTCGAACAACGTGGTCGGACAAATATCGGGACAGTGGGTATAACCGAAGAAAACTAGGAACGGTCGGCCCTTTAGATCCTGATCGGTGAAGGCGCGGCTGTCTTGGTCGACGAGGTGGAACGGTCCGCCAATTGCCATCGGTTGGGCCGCGGCCGGCGTGCCGGCGGGCTGGCTCATCGCGGGTGCGACGCTCAAGCACAGCACGAGGCCGGTGAAAAAGGCCACCGGTGGTGCACAGGACGCCATCGCGTTAACCAGCACAGGTATTTTGTCAAATCGCTCGCCCACAGCATCCCTCTCATATTCACCGTTGCGTTGCGACAGCTCGACCTCCTACTGTTTTCAGGGCCGCCATGACGCTGGCGCTGGCTAAGATCTCGGGCAACGAGATCCCATGCGCTGCGTCGGGCCCATAGATCACGCTAAAAGGGATTCCATAGCGACCGAAACCCGCAAGATAGCTGGCGATTGGTTCGGATGGGCGCGTCCAATCCGCTTTCATCGCCACGACGTTATGCTGTGCAAGAGCAGTCACAACGGGCGCGCGATCGAGAACGAGTTTCTCGTTCACCCTGCACGTAATGCACCAATCTGCAGTTACCTCGACAAGTACGACGTGGCCTTCGGCCACGAGCTTGGGAATTTGCGCCGCATCGAACGGGCGCCAGAGACCGTGGGCTATCGGCGCCTGATCGGCGAGTCCTCTGACCGGAAACAGGCTCGGTGGACCGAAGGCAAGCACTCCGACCGTCATCAGAGAGACACGCGCTATTGCACGTTGGAAACCACCTAAGCGTCGCTGCGCCCACAACAGAATCAGGAGCGCGCCCAGACATGCGCCCACCGACAACGCCGCGAGATTTCCCGCCTGGACGGCGAGAACGCTGACCAGCCACGCAGCTGTTCCGAGCAAGGCGAACCCAAGGACACGCCGAAGCGTGATCATCCATCCGCCTGGACGCGGTAGTCGATTGGCGAGACCAGGAAACAGGGCGACCAACAGATAGGGCAGCGCCATGCCACTGCCGAGTGCGGCGAAGACTGTGAGGATGTTGACCGGGCCGCCTGCCAGTGCGAACCCGATGGCGGTACCGAGGAAAGGTGCCAAACAGGGAGTCGCCAAGACCGTTGCAAATACACCGCTCAGGAAGTCGTCGGCGAAACCATGATCTCGATCGCCCGCCACGATCTTGCCGGCGACCTTTGCCGGCAGCGTCTCGAACAGGTCCCAGAGATTGCCGGCGAATAGCACGCAAAGAAGCGCAAGAGCGACGAGAAAGAGTGAATGCTGGAATTGTACTCCCCAACCGACCGCCGAGCCCGCTGCCTTTGCAGCGACGGTCGCTGCGCCGAGAACCAGAAAGGTGAAGAGGATGCCCGCCGACGACGCCAGAAACCCGAGGCGAACGTCACGGCGGGACCGGCCACCCTTGCTCACGACGCCCAGCAACTTGATCGCTAGCACCGGCAGGACGCATGGCATCAAATTGAGGATGAGACCGCCGACCAGCGCGAGGCCCAGAATGGCGAGCATCCCGTCCCCGTTTACAGCATCGAGATTTGGGGCGACGAAGACGGTCATAAGCGAGGCCCAACGCGACTCATCTGTCGCCTACCGCAGTCGAAATCGGCAAGGTCGAAGGCGGCAGGCAGATTTGGTTGGTGCAAGCCTGCGCCGTGACGGCGCCCTCAATCGACTTGATTCCTCGCAAACTGCCCTTGGGAAACTTGGCGATGACCGCAATCGAGCCTTCGTAGACATCGAGGCCTTCGGGCGCGAACTCGGCAGTAAATCGAATGGGGTCCGGATACTCGACTTTCGCCGGCTTGATACCTTTGAACTCGACGGAGGTCGGGATCAGGAAGTCGAAAGAGGCCGGGTTGGCATTGATGTGGAATTTGTCGTCCACTCTGATCGTGACGAGGATCTGGTCTCCATCCGGGACCGACATTGCGGATGCAGTGACGCGGACGTGATCGGCCGTGACGGGAACGCGAATGCCTCCAGTCGCACTCGGTGCTGACGGGCTGTTTGCAGTGGCGCTCTCGCGGGCCGACGACAGCTTATGACGATTGAGGGTGGCGACGGCAGCAGCCCAGGATTCCGGGTGGTCCTGGAATTGACCGCTCAAGCGGGTGATGGCGCGAGTAGCTGTATCGAGATATCGCACCTCGCCGGACGCTTCATGTAATCGAAGCAGGAGATCGATTGCCATCGAGGTCCCGGAGGGCGTTTCCATATCTGGATCATCCGCAATCGGAATCAGCAGGTCTTTTTCATTGAGCGTCGTCGAGAAGGAGCCATCGGCCCGGGCAAACCGATCGAGAATGCTGTTCGCCAGTACCGCAGCGCGGTCCCGCCAGATATTGGCATCCGTCGCGTTCGCCAGCGACATGAAGGCCACGCCGAGCGAGGCATAATCCTGCAAGAATCCGCTGGTTTGGACCTGGCTGCGATAGATCTCGTGCTTGAGCACCTCAGTGCTTTGGTCATAGGCAAGCGCCCAAATTTTTTCCGCCGCTTTCTGTGCCCAGCTCACGAGTTGAGGCTCGTCAAGAACTTGTCCGCTTTCGGCGAGCGCCGCGATTGCGAGCCCATTGAGCGATATCACGATCTTTTCGTCTCGCGCGGGTTGTGGCCGCTTTTCCCGCGCTGCCAGAAGCTTTTCCCGATCAGATGCGAATTCAGCGAGCATCTGCGGGACATCTTTGAAGCCAGCCGTCTTGAGCGTCAGTTCTGCGGGAGCCCGAAGTCGCAGCACCGCTGGCGGCTCCCCGTTGACATCGCGCGGATGGACGACGTCGGGAACGTCGGGCCTGGGTACCGGCGTCAATGAATAGACGCTGAGGAAACGCGCTGCTTCCTTCTCGCCGAGGAGAGAAATGATCTCACCGCGGGTCCACAGATAACCCTCGCCCTCGACACCATGCAACTGAGCATCCCGTGCGGTATAGAAGCCGCCATCGGCGGCCATCATGTCGCGCCCCAGATATCGGGCAGTCTCGAGAGCGTTCTGGCGGTAGAGCGGCAATTTTGTAATTCGAAAAGCCTCTGCATAAAGCTGCAAGAGCTGAGCGTTGTCGTAGAGCATCTTTTCGAAATGCGGAACCGACCAGGTGGGCTCGGTGCTGTAGCGATGGAAGCCGCCCGCGAGCTGGTCATGAATGCCGCCAAAGGTCATGGCATCCAGCGTATTCAAGACGGCCGATAGAGCTGCGGAAGTCTGATTGATCTGATAATCGAGTAGCAGCAATGCGAGACGTGGCGGATTCGGAAACTTCGGGCCGCCTCGGCGATCTGTAAGGCCTCCGTATTGCGGGTCGAACTGCGGCAACAGAGTATCCCTTGTCTTCGCCAGCCACGCGTCGGGCTTGATCGGCGCCACCGCGCTGCCGGTCATCGCCGACTGCACACGACGCATTGTGGCCATGACGTTTTCCGCGACGCTCAGCGCCTGAGCGCGATCGGTTTTCCACACTCGATCGATGGTTGCGAGAACCGTGGGGAATCCCGGGCCGGCTCTGGGATCATCCTTGGGCGGGAAGTAGCTTCCTGCATAGAACGGCTTCAAATCGGGAGTGAGAAACAGGTTGTTCGGCCATCCGCCACCACCCGTCATCAGCTGCCGGGCCAGCATATAAATTCTATCGACGTCGGGCCGCTGCTCGCTGTCGACCTTGACGTTAATGAACCGCTGGTTCATCAGTGTCGCAATCTCCGGATTAGAGTAGATCGTCCGCTCGGCAACATGGCACCAATAGCAGGTGCTGTAGCCGATCGAGAGGAAGATCGGCTTGTTCTCTTTCTTGGCCCTTGCAAATGCTGCGGGACCCCACGGATACCAGTCGACCGGATTGTGCGCGTGCAGCAGCAGATAGGGATCGTTCGAATCGATCAACCTGTTCGTGAACTTGTATGGTGCACTGGAAGCTGCCGCAGGCGCGGAGGGCTTCGACGCATCTTCGGCCGCTGCAGGGAAGTCAAGAAGCGAGAGCGCGGTGCCGATGACGACGGAGACAATCGCGAGAGGCCGCCGCGGCGGCTGTCGATATCGACAAGTGGCTGTTGCGTTATGGGGCGGGCTCATGAACCCTCCCTTCCCGAATCGGACAGCGGAAATCTTGCGTCGCCGTTTCAGCAGCTCAGCCGCGGCACTGTTCCATTAATGGCTGGAATACTGTATGATAAAGGCAACACGGGGGCAGAGAACATGAGGGCAGAGGTGGCGGAACGTCGGCCGAAGCTACTGGCATTCGAACAGTTCGCGCTGATGGCGCGGGCATTGGGCAACGAGCACCGGCTGGAACTGCTGGACATTTTGATTCAGGGCGAACGCGGCGTGGAACGGCTGGCACAAGCGGCCGGCCTGACGATCAACAATACCTCGCAGCACCTTCAGCAATTGCGCCGCGCGGGTCTTGTGATCAGCCGCAAGAGCAGGACGCAGGTCATCTATTCCTTGGCTGATCCCGAAGTGATCACGCTGATCAGGACTCTGCGACGCGTTGCCGAGCGCAATATCGCCGAGATCAGTCAGGTCATCGCGCGGTACTATCGCGACCGGGACAGCCTCGAGCCGGTTTCCCGTGACGAACTGCGAGCACGGCTGCGCAAGCGCTCAGTCACTGTGCTGGACGTGCGCCCGGCGGAGGAATATGCGGCAGGGCACCTTCCCGGCGCGGTCAGCATCCCGGTCTCTGAGCTCAAGCGACGCCTCAAGGAAATTCCAAAGGGGCAAGACATCGTCGCCTGCTGTCGTGGCCCATATTGTGTTTATTCCTATGATGCCGTCGAGATTCTCCGGCCACGGGGTTTCCGCGTGCAGCGCCTCGAAGGTGGTTTCTCCGAGTGGCTAGCGGCTGGTCTTCCCATCGAGCGGCCGGGCGCAGCGAAGCGCAATTGAAAACGACGATGCGAGGCACGACGCCATTCGCGAAGCGTTTGAAAACAGTCGGACTAGCCGTCGCACACGTCCTCGTGCCTGGGGCTATTCCCGCGCAGGTGCTTCCGTGGACCGTCGCCTTTGCTCTCATCGTGGCTCTCTCCAATACCGCTGACGCCGCCCGCAGGGCCAGGCAAGGGGTCAGCGAATTCAAAAAACCAGAGCCGCGAAGCGACTTCGGCGAGATACCGAAAGGCCCGTTGCAGATCATCGTTTCGATCGCCGTCCAGCGTGTGACGCTCTATAGCAACGGAGTTCGCGTCGTCCAGAGCCCTGTGTCGACCGGCGTGGCAGGCCATCCGACGCCGATGGGCGTTTTCAGCGTGATCCAGAAGGACCGCTACCACCGCTCGAACATATACAGCAATGCGCCAATGCCCTTCATGCAGCGCATCACGTGGTCGGGCATCGCGATGCATGAAGGGCCCCTGCCGGGCCATCCGGCCTCGCACGGGTGCATCCGATTGACGCACGATTTCGCCGCGCGGCTGTGGGTGACCAGCAAACTCGGCGCGCGGGTAATCGTTGCGCGCAACGACGTGGTTCCAGTCGATTTTGCTCACGCCCACCTGTTCACGCCGACGCCGAAGCCCTCGGATCGGCCGGTCGCCAGCGAACCGAGCGAAACGGCCGACCTTGCTACGGTGGGTGAACGCGCGACGCCTCGGCCGGCCGCGGCTGCTCCCTCCGAGCTGAGGAAGCCTCCGGAGACGAGCGATCCGCCCAAGCCCTCCGCGCCAGCCATGTATAGAGCCGCTGACCAGCCGGCCAAGCGTTCGGGGCAGCTAGCGATATTCATCAGCCGCAAGGAAAAGAGGCTCTTCGTCAGGCAGGGTTTTGCGCCGTTGTTCGACATGCCGATTACGATCGACAGTCCCGACCAGCCGCTAGGTACGCACGTCTTCACCGCAATGGAGGTCACAGACAACGGTGCCGGCATGCGGTGGAACACTGTGACGTTGCTGGACGGGCAGCTGCACACCGGCGAGACAACTGGAAAGAGGAAAAGCATCCAACAGGCGACTGTTTCCAAGCCCGTCGAAGCGAGGGCGATGACGACCGCCAGGGACGCTCTCGATCGCATCCACATCCCACAGGAAGCGATCGAGCGAATCGGAGAACTTCTGATCCCTGGCTCCTCCCTGGTCGTATCTGATCAGGGCCTCGGTCCGGAAACCGGCAAGGGCACCGATTTCATCCTAGTCACGCCCTAGGCCGCATGGTAGCTACGCTGGCCGCTCGCGCGGCCATCAGCGCGCCGCCGCGAAGGCTAAGCCGGGACGCGGTGCCGAACCGGATTAGCGCGTGCCTACCCAGGTGCTCTTCGGCACGAGACAATGCACAGCTTTCTCGGCAGCGACCGGCGCGGCCGGGCGGCAATCCATCACCAAGCTGGCGAGCCCGTAAGCGTCGAGCCGGGTGAGGCCCTTCTGCTTCTGCAACAGCTCGATCATGGCCCACGAAGCCGCGTCCATTGCCTTGTTCAGATCAGTGTCTTTGCCGACCGTAACGAGATACGTGCGGTTTTCTGAAACCGGCAGCAGCTCCGCCCGGCGGCTCGCATGGGTGCTCTTGGAGCTGAAGCAGTGCAGACCTTTGTTGACGTCGACCACTTGGCTTACGCGACAATCCCATGAGGCCAACATCAGCTTCTCCGCCTCATCTTTGCCGATCTTGCGGCTCTCCATGAGGAACTTAGTGGTCTCCGCTTTCAGGATGTCGAGCGCGACATTGAGATCCTTATCGATGCCGACTGTGATCCACGAATCCCGCATCTCGATTCGCGGCCATTCCAGTTGTCATATACCCCCCTGGAAAAACCGCCTCAAATCTCGCCAATTTTCAAAGCGGACAAGGTCACGCCTCACATCTCGCGCGAAAAGGACGGGAAATTGCGCCTTGCTTACGCCGAATGGGACGAGACCTGCGGCAAGCCGGCTTCAGAAGCGCAAGGTGGGCATCACATGACCCGCTACTTCTCGCGTTCACGAGTCATACCCCCTGGTCAAAAATCGAGACCCCC
>Ga0070699_100000894_pt1 | contig 27843 bp, 24 predicted proteins | sample KBSK1503metaG_FD_65473 | JGI IMG/M metagenome (GOLD analysis project Ga0070699, IMG submission 65473) | Corn, switchgrass and miscanthus rhizosphere microbial communities from Kellogg Biological Station, Michigan, USA - KBS K1-50-3 metaG | ecosystem: Host-associated > Plants > Roots >...
CCGCTGTCGCCGTAATCGTGAATACGCGGCTCATCGATCAGCACTGCTTCATCGATGGACGAGATCGTTTCAAGTGGCTCGTATTCGACTTCGATCAAGTTCATCGCATCGAACGCGACGTCTTCATCGATCGCGGCGACTGCCGCCACCGGATCGCCGATGAAGCGCACTTTGTCGACGCAGAGCGCGTGCTCGTCCTGACTGACAGGCAGGATGCCGTAGGGAATCGGGAAGTCTTTGCCGGTGACGACAGCAAAAACGCCGGGCAACGCCAGCGCTTTCGAGATATCGATGTTTTTGATCAGTGCGTGCGGGAGATGCGAGCGCAACAACTTACAATAGAGCATCCGCGGCAGGACAATGTCGTCCGCGAATTTTGTTTGGCCCACGCACTTCGCGCGCGCGTCAACTTTGCGGAAGGGCTTGCCGATAATGTTCAAGTCTTTAACCACAGATTACACAGAAAAGTCGGATTACTAATCGAGTCCGTAGATGCTTTCTTTGGGCAATTCCATTTCTTCACCGCGCATGCGGGCGGCGGCCAGTTCGACAGCCTCGTAGATTTTAATATAACCGGTGCAGCGGCATAGGTTTCCCGAGAGGGCTTCCTGGATTTCGGCACGCGATGGGTTTGGGATCTTTTTTAGTAGTTCCTCGGCGACGAGTATGAAACCGGGTGAGCAATAGCCGCACTGGGCCGCGCCGAGATCCGCAAATGTTTGTTGTAACGGATGAAGCTCAGGACCGTGGGCCATGCCTTCGATCGTTTTTATGTCGCGACCCTCGGCGTCGAGACCGAGCATCAAACATGACAAAATCGAACGCCCGTCAACCAGCACCGCGCAAGTGCCACATTCACCCAGCTCGCAGCCGTGCTTCGTGCCGGTGAGGTTCAAATCCTCACGCAAAACTTCCAGCAGCGTCTTGTGCGGTGCGAAGGCGACCTCAGTCTGTTCGCCGTTGAGGGTGAAATGAATATGCTTCTTACTGTGGAGCGGCAACGTCTTTCTTCTTCACTTTGTTCAAAATCATATTGTCGATTAGTCGCGTCTTGCCGACATACGCCGCCACGGCGAGGAGGATTGGCCGCTCGTCGATGCGGTCCAACTTTTCCAACGTCTCTGCATCCGCAACTGTTACATAATCCAAACGCGCTCGTGGTTCCGCTTCGATAGTATTACGAACTACGTCCACGATCCGGTGCGCGTTACGCTCGCCTTCTTTAAAAGCATTTTTCGCCTGGACCAGCGCCTTGTGAATCACAGTCGCCGAGTTTTGCTCGTCAGCTGTCAGGTATAGATTGCGCGATGAAATCGCGAGACCTGAGTCTTCGCGTACGATCGGCAGGATAACAATCTCTGCATCAAACGCGAGATCTTTAACGAGACGACGAATGATTAGCGCCTGTTGCGCATCCTTCTGGCCAAAGAACGCAAAGTCAGGTCTGATGGTGTTGAGCAGGATCGTGACTACTGTCGCTACGCCGCGAAAGTGGCCCGGACGGGAAGCGCCCTCGAGCTGCTCCGAAAGTCCTTCCACGTTCACGTAAGTGGAAAAACCCTTCGGGTAGATCTCTTCGACCGTCGGCGCAAAGATGTAATCGACGTTGTAGTCGGTCAACAACGCGGTGTCTTTGGTCAAGTCGCGCGGGTAATGTTCAAAGTCTTCGCCTGGTCCAAACTGCGTGGGATTCACGAATACCGAAACCACCACCACGTCGCACATGCGCCGCGCTTCACGCACGAGGCTCAGATGTCCTTCGTGCAGCGCGCCCATCGTCGGCACCAGCCCCACGGTCTTATCCTGTTCACGGCGGATTTTGCGCGCGACGGAACTCATGCGCTGGCGGCGATTGATGATCTCCATAGTTGAGGTAGGATTTAGGACTTCTCGGCTTTTGAGTCTCTTGCCGAAGTCTCGATATGCAGTTCCTCCGCCGTTTCAGCGGGTAGCGCATACGACTCCGCTTCGGATGGATAGGTACCGTTTCTTACGTCGTCCGCATAGCGGCTGACAGCGTCCGTCATCACCTCACGCAAGTTCGCGTACGGACGAACGAAGCGAGCCTGTTTACTAAACGACAGCCCGAGCATGTCGTGCAGAACCAGAACCTGAATGTCGCAGTGAACACCGGCGCCGATTCCGATGGTCGGAATGCTGATGCTTTCGGTGATCAACTTAGCGATCTCGCGAGGGACGACTTCGAGGACCACGGCGAACGCGCCCGCATCTTCCATTGCTTTCGCATCATCGATCAACTCTTGCGCCGCCTTCGGAGTTTTACCCTGTACCCGGTAAGCACCGAGTTGGTTAATTGATTGTGGCGTGAGTCCGATATGGCCCATCACGCTGATCTCTTCATCAACCAGACGTTTCACCAGATGGACGCGTTTGTGCCCGCCTTCCAGTTTGATCGCTTCGGCGCCGCCTTCCTTTACGAGGCGCAGTGCGTTCCTGACTGCTTCGTCATCGCCGGTATGAAAAGATCCATACGGCATATCGGCGACCAGCAACGCGCGTTGCACCGCGCGGCGCACTGCCTTCAGATGGATCAGTATTTCCTCGAGCGTCACCGGTACCGTGTTGCCGTAACCCAAAACCACGTTGCCGAGGCTATCGCCAACGAGAATCACGTCGATTCCTGCTTCATCAACGATGCGGGCAGTTGGATAGTCGTAGGCGGTGAGACAAACAAGACGTTCGCCACGTTGTTTGCTGGACCGCAAAGACGGTGCACTGACCTTTTCCGGCCGCTCAGGCGTCAAATAGGGCATTTTCAGTTCTCTTTACACCACGAGATGTGGACAATTGAATTGCCAGTGAAATGGGAAATCTGGAAATGTCGAGGGCGTGATAACAAGTGCGGGCATTATAACGGGAAACCTCGGAACGGGAAAAGCGCCCGAGTCTATCCACAGATTACACAGAATACCCTTTCTAATCTGGGTAATCTGTGGATTAGGTTGGTGACCAGCGCACCACCGCAGACCGATCTTGGGTTTCGGATAACAACTCACTAATCGATTTTCCCAGGACCGGGTGGACGAGGCCGGGCACGAGCTCGTTTAGCGGCACGAGGACAAAACGGCGGGCAGCAAGTCGTGGATGAGGAACCGTCAGAAACTCTGTTTCGACCTGTAGATCCTTGAAGATGAGCAGATCGAGGTCGATCGTGCGTGGGCCCATCCGAACGTCGCGCGTGCGGCCAAGGGCATACTCGATTCGTAACAGCCGTGCGAGCGTTTGCTGGGGCGAGGGAAGCGTCGAACCGCGCAGCTCTGCCACCAGGTTGAGAAACGCCGGCTGTTGTTCGTATTCAACCGGCTCGGTTTCGTAAATGCTCGACAGTCGAATAACATCCAGCCCGGCGTCGAGCATGCCGCGCACGGCGAGCAACAGGTAACCCGCGCGATCGCCGAGGTTCGAACCGAGTCCGACGTAAGCGTTCTGGATCATCAACGATGTCTCAACTGGGCACCTTAATCTGGCTTAAGTCGCGACTATTGCGCAACTCTTTGCGCTCATCGAAAGCAGTCGTAAACCGGATAGCGTCGATCCTGGGCATGGTGATCGCGCTGGCGTTCGCGCTCCTGCTGGCGCTGGTGCTCGGGTTTATCGCTTTCACACTCACGCAGCCTGAAGGGCTGGGCAGCGCCATTCATCGGACGGCCGGGCGCAATCTTCCCGAGAATCTCTCAACCGAGTTTATCTTCTTTTCGATCTTCGGCGTTTTGTACTTGATGTGGGCCACTGTGCCACTGAGTCTCGGCGGCGGCAAGCAGTTTGATCCCGGCAAGTTGCTGATGTACCCGATCACGCTGCGCAAGTTGTTCGTCGTCGATTTTCTCAGCGAGTTCACGACATTACATTCCGTGTTTCTCGTGCCGGCGGTGTTGGCGCTCGCGATCGGCGCGGGACTCGGCTCGGGCAAACTCTCACTCACGCTGATCGCCGCAATCCCGACGGCGCTCGTTGGCGTGGCGCTATCGAAATGGCTTTCGACCATCATCGCCTCACTGCTTCGTCGCAAACGCGGACGTGGTGAAACTGCCGTCGCGCTGCTTGGCGTGTTCGTCGGACTCGGCGCTGCCGTTGCAGGACAAATCGTACCGCTGCTCTTCAAGCACGCCGATTCGCTTCGCTCGCTGCGCTGGACGCCCCCGGGAGCGGCGGCGTTTCTACTGGTCGGGAACGCAGCCGAAGACAGACTCGCCTACGTTGCCGCGTTTCTGATACTGAGTTTGTACGCGATCGGGTTGATTGTTGCGACGTACTTGATCGTTCGGCGCACGGCACTCGGAATCGAAGGACGCCGAAAGCGGAAAGTGGTAGTCGAGAATGGCGAGGCAGCCGCTTACTCGGGCTGGCAATTGCCTTTCCTCTCGGCGGACTTGTCCGCGATAGTCGAAAAAGAACTGCGCTACCTGCTGCGTAATGCACAGGTGCGAATGATGGCATTGATGCCGTTGCTCGTGATCTTCATTCGGTTAGTTAACTCGCAGAAGTTTGGCGCAACGAGACGGAGTATCTCCAACGGTTTTGTAACTTATGGGTCAGGCTTGTTACTGCTCAGCGGCGTGCTCTACGTGTTTCTGATCCTGGCTGGACTATCGTGCAATCTGTTTGCGTTCGAAGAAGGTGGGATGCGCACGTTCATTCTCTCGCCGATCGACAGGCGCAAGATTCTGCTCGGCAAGAACATCGTCATGGCTTTTGTGGCTCTGATATTCGTTACCGCGCTACTGATTCTCAACACGATCATCTTCCGCGACATGACTATCGGCAGCTTACTGTTTTTGTTGTTGAGTTTCGTGATCTTTGCGGCGATCAGCTCTACTATCGGCAACTCGCTTTCGATCCGGTTTCCGAAGCGCATGCGATACGGGAAGCGCGCGAATGTGTCGGGAGTCGCGGGGTTGTTATTGATTCCGATGATACTGCTGCTCGTCGCGCCGCCGGTAATAGCGACCGCCGTCGGTTACTTCACGCAAAGCCTGCTCAATGAATATCTCCTGTTGGCGTTCTTCGCGCTGCTCTCCGTTGGTCTCTATGCGTTGATGATCAACTTTCACGGACGTCTACTCGCCAGACGAGAGATCGATATCCTCGAAGCGGTCCGCGAACCACCGGACGAATAAGCCACAGATTACACAGATTATCTGAACGATGTTACACTACGCGTCCGGTACTTTGAATCCAGTGATGCTCCGCGGCATCCGGGCGGGTTTTGGGCCCCGTCAATACACAAATGGCTCGCAGAAGATTTCGCAGCAATCAGCGACACGAACCAACCACGGAGCGTTCCTTTCAGGAATACATCCTTTCCACCCCTGCACCGCAAACTTCCCGCACTGAGTTACTACGTCTGATCCGTGGCGGCGAAGACACGTTTCTCGAGCTCAAAGTCAAACTCTCAAACACCGAGAAGATCGCGCAGGAAATCGTGGCCCTGGCTAACACGGGCGGCGGCGTGATCGTCTTCGGCGTCAACGATCAGTTGCGCGTCGAAGGTGTTGACGATCCGGAGCGAGTTCAGGACGACCTGGTGCGGATCTGTCGCGAGGAGGTCCAACCTCCGCTCGTGCCGTTTATCGATCGCATCGCGCTCGACAACGGGCGGCGCATCGTCGCGCTGGATATCGAAAGCAAACGACGCCCGTATCGCACACGCGACGGACGTTTCTACCTGCGCATCGGTGCGGAGAAGCGTGAAGCGTCGCGCGAGGAAATCTCGACGCTGCTGGATGAAGCACGTCCGATTCGTTACGAAGACGTGCCCGCGCTCGGCGCCAAGATCGCCGACATGGACGAAGCGCACCTGTGGAGTTACCTGCGCGAGTTTGAAGGTGGCGCGTTTGAAGAAGCTAATGTAGTCGGTTATCCAACCGCAGAAGTGCTCGAACGCGATCTGCTGTTGGCTACGAATGACGGGCAGGAGATCGTGCCGACGGTTGCGGGTCTGTTGTTGTTTGGTCGCGACGATCGCGTCACGGAGCTGGTGCCGCGCGCGGCAGTAACGGCGACGCGTTTTTCGGGTGATTCACTACAGTCGCCGATCATCGAGCGCGTGAAGTTGTCGGGTAACCTGTTGTCGATTTACGAAGGACTAACGCGCTTTATTCATCGCTACTGTGATCTTGCTGAAGTGCGACCGCGAGGCGTGGCGGATGAGGCGCCGGTACCGGCGCGTGCGAGTTATCACCGCGGAGCAGTGGCGGAAGCGATCGCCAACCTGCTCGCGCACCGCGATCTGGCGCTGCGAGATCTGCCGAGCCGTTTGAATATTTTTGATCACTCGCTGGAATTTGTGAATTCGCGACGCAGCGTGGGTTTCTCCCCAGTGGCGCAAAAGGCGATTCGTTACGGCATGCCGGAGCGCTTGAATCCCCGGCTCGCTGCGGTGCTCACGAATCCAGCGTATGGCTTGAAACTGTCGTTGCAGGGATTGCCGGCGTTACTGCGTGAAGCGAGACGATACTCCGGTCGCAAAGCGGAGATCGTCTCGTTTAATGATGAGTTTCGGTTGAAGGTTCCCGGCGTGTGATAAACCGCAGCTAAAACAAGTCAGGAAGAGGGGCTTGCCCCGCTGTTAGTTGATTCAAGCAGCGGGGGCAAGCCCCTCTTCCTGACTTGTTCTAGCTACGGCTTATTATTTTACTGAGACTTATCGCCGGTCTGGGTTGGCTTGGGCGAGTTGTAGAACTGCCGCGCCTGGACCACATACTCTTTATCGTCGTACGTCCCATCGCCATCGACATCAACTCTGACCTGCAACTTGTGCTGCTTGCCGTCGCGAACGTCGCCGGGATTGAATGCGAGACTGTACTGACTACGCAGCAACGCGTTGATACTGCCCAGGACTTTCGGCAACTCACCTTCAAACGTCACCGGAAAATACGCGCCGCCCGTTTCCTTCGCGAAGGTTTGCAGCGTGTTGTCAGCCTGCAACCAGCTCATGCGACCCGGCATTCCCAACAAACTGTCAGTTGCCGGTAGCTGATCGCCGTAGAGTTTCTTGAACATGTTCGCGGTGCCGATAATGTAAACCGGCACACCCGCATTCTGCAGCACCTTGCGCGCGTCGCCGTAGTTGATCTTGCTGAACGTGTCGATACCGGACGCGACCAGAATGACTGCACGGCGACGGCCTTGGACTGACACCAGCCCCGCGTAGTCTGACTTCTCCGATTTCGAATCTTCCAACACTACGGAGTCACCGCGTCCACCGACGAGCACAAACTTCAACGCGTCAAACAAATTCGTCTCACGAAACGCCGGTTGATTCCGTAGCAGCAACGTAACCACTTGCTGCAACCGTCCCGGGTCGTTGGTGAAGTCAGTCAAAGGAGTGGGACGGATATCAAAGGCGACCACCGAAACGTAATCGTCCGGTGGCTTGATGAACTGCGAAAGAAACATCGCGGTCGGACGAATCACCTCGTACGTGCCCGGCTCGTAACCGCGATTGCCATACAATCCAAACAGCTCCGACCACTTACTGTATTCCACCACCATCGCCACTGTAATCGGCGCCTCGGGGGTGGAAAAGTTCGTGATCTCCTGCTTTACGCCATCCGCGAAGAGAGCGAAGTTGGGTTTCTTCAGATCGGTAACAATCTGACCACCTTTCTTGTGATAGACGACCGCATCGACGTTGACGATCTGCGTCGAGATGCTGACCTTTTCGATATCCTGTGACTTGGCGGGTTCCAGGTCCTTGGGAAGTGGATCCTGCTGGCCTTCGCCGGGTTTGGCGTCGCCGGGTCGTTTATTCTTCTTTTCGTTGGAGGTGGGTGGTTGACGTCTGGACTGCGACCACCCGGTATTGAAACTGGCGCCGAGCAGCATTAACGAGAGCGCAACACCAAAAATTGGATATGATCGGTTAAATCTCATAATTTTCGACTCCCGAAGGCCATAAAGCGAGGAAGGTTAACTCATTGCCAATTGCCAATTGTCGATTTGAACGGCCTCAAACAATCGGCAATTGGCAATTGGCAATCGGAAATAACCTGTAGTCGTCTGATGCGGGGGATCTGACGCGAGTTTACCACTAACGTCCGCTGGCTTCAGCTTCGATGACGATATCGTAGCTGCCGGTATTATCGGTCAAATCGCCCTCGTTGACACCCAGAAACAGCACTCCATCTCGCTGCGCGATAAAGTCCCGGCGCGGTCCGATCAGGATGAAGTCGTCGTTATCGTCGCCGATTACGGCAATCAGCGCGCCCGTAGACTCGCTACGCATCAGCTTGTCGTTGTCCTGAATACCCGTTAATCCGCCCGGTTGCGAGAAGCGTCCACGTCCGAGTGAAACCCGGCCCGAAGCACTGATGCGGAGCCGTTGACCCTTACGCACGACGAGGCCGCTGTTTGTCCAGCCGTTATTGGAGTTGTCAGCCCTGACAGCGACTTTAATGGTAAAGAAAGTCGGAGTCGGAGCTGACGATGCGGGTGTATCGATGGTTCGGGAATCAGGAACGTTGTTGTTTTCCGGTTGATTAACCGGACTCGAAGGCCGGCTCATGGGAGGAGGGTTGTTGCGCGCCGTGCTGTCGTCAGTGACGTTTGGGTTGCCGTTGTTTGAGTCGAACTCAATCGATTCAACGTCTTCCACGTAGACAGTAGTCTGCCCACGTCTGCCTCTTGCGTTTCCGCCGATCAGGATCGTGAACTGCTGGTCCTTGAAGCCGATCACCTGGCCGCGAATGACGCTGCCGTCTTTAAGACGAATGGTGTCGGCAAGGAGCGGAGTCGACAGTGAAATCAAAAGTAAAGTGGAGAGCAGAAGTCGAAATGTTTTCTTCATGATACTTCTCCCTTGTTGGGGGCTTTCCGTTGACGAGGTTTAACAAGACTCGAATGCTTTTGCAAGCGGGAGAGGTGCCATTTTCAGGACGGTTTGATGGCCGTTCCGTAGACGACGTTGCACTCGACCCTGCGGAGGTTTGCGCGCTGGATGAAGTCGGCGTTCTCTTTTTGAACTTGTTCGCGAGCGTCTGGCGTCATCTGTTCGACCGTGCCGCGATAGCCGGAACCCATAATCATGGCCCACCAGTCTGATGGTGAGTCAACTGGTTGCGAGCCGGTTTCGGCAACAACTTCCGGTTGTGTGAAACCAGCTGCGATCAGCAACGAGCGCAGGTCGTCTGCTTCCGAGATGCGGTCCCACGGGTTGAAGCCCTTGTAAAGATCGGGCCTGACGTTGCGAACCGAATTCCAAAATTCGGTGTTTGCCGGTTCGAAGAACCCTGGTCCCCAGGTTGTGATCGCCAATTTGCCTGCGGGGCGTAGCACGCGTTTGAGTTGACGTAACGCCGCTTCCATGTCGGGGACGAAAAAGATCCCGAACACACAAACTACGACATCAAAACTGTCATCGTCGAAAGGAAGATTGGTGATGTCTCCGGGTTGAAATTGGACGTTTGTGATGCCTTGCTGCTTCGCTTTGCTGCGGGCCAGCTCAAGCAGGTTCTCCGCGAGATCGACGCCGACCACCGAACCTTGTGATCCAACCATTTCGGCCGCCGGAATCGCGGAGGCGCCGCTGCCGCAACACACATCGAGTACTCGCTCGCCGCCTTTTAATCCCAGCCGCTCAATCGTGCGACGTCCATACCGCCCCCAGAATGTGTTGACCGGATGGTCGTAAAAGTCGGCCGCCGCGTTGTAAGTGGTGGCTGCTTTCTTTTCGCGACTTCCAGTTCGTTCATTGAGGGATAAGTGGAGCATAGCGCCACATGAACTGTAAATAAGATTGCTGCCCGAGTTCGTGTATTGCCTGACGGATATGCGCAACCTCTGCCTGTGAGTGGTTGCTAAGTCGTAGACACTACACCGGTTCATTATCGGGCATGGTCATTGCTTCTGGCACTCGTAACGCGATGCTGAGTCCTTCAGCGAACGTTAACGAGGAGCAAGTAGTCATGAATAAGACCCTTATCAACGATCCCTACCGCAATCCCTTCCACAACCGATTTCACGTGCCGGTAAGTTCACGACTCGACGAGATGCAGTCGTACACGCACCTGGCTTGGCTGAACGACAACACCGGCTCCGGCGACCGGACAGACGACGCGCAAAACTCCCGACCCTGGATCGCCGCCGTCGCGGGCGCGTTTGCGCTCGTGCTGGTAGTGGTCTTCTCCGCTGCTTTTCTGTCTAAATTTCTTTCAAATTAACTCTGCGTATCTCTGCGGTTGAGAAGCCCCTTTCACCGCAGAGACGCAGAGACCGCAGAGATACGCAGAGGAAAACGGGCCGTTTACTTTGGACCGGAAACCTCGGTTTTCAATTCCGACGCCCGTCGCTTCTCGACTGACGTTCGCAACTCAGCCGGTGTCGCCGCGCGACCGTGTACGCCGTAGATCTTCTCAACCTGCAAACCCAACTTCTCCAGCTGCTCGCTAAAACTGAGCGTTGCGTCCTGCGCGATCGGTATCGTTCCATTCCCAGCCGGGTTCAGTAGATCTGCCTGGAACAGGATCTTCTCTTTTGGCAGATACGCCACGAGGATCTCGTTGGCATGAGGATTTGGTCCAATGTCGTATAACTCGAGGACGTGCTTATCATCCTGAAACACACGCTTCTTGTTTTCGACCAGTTCGATCTTCAACTCACTCTTACGCGCCGGCTTCGGCAGTAACGAAGAGTCGAGCGCCGCCGCCTTCTCCAGAAAACTCTTGTTGCCGGCGGTGGTGACAATCGTTGCGCCTTCGGCAACGTATTCGCGAAAGCCGCCCGCGTGATCGGAGTGATGATGAGTCAGGACGAGATAGCGGATCGGTTTCCCGGGCACAGTCTCTTTGATCTTCGCGAGTGCCTGGACTGAATTGTTGCCGTAGATGATCTGCTCGGGTGCTTCCACTACCAGCACGTAATCATTAAAAGCCACGAACAGAATATTGTGGGTGCCTCCCGCGAGTCCGTTCAAAACATAGACGTCGTCTGCGATCTTGCTGACGGCGGGTGGCGGCGGGGTTGCGGGTGGCGCGGCCAGTTTCTCGAAACTATCTGGACCTTGAAAAAGATTCTCCGCCGGCTTCGTATTGATCTGTACTTCCGTGTACTCCGACTCCTGGATCGCGCCGCCTGAGTTGTAAAGCACACGCGCGCCGGGGAGTTTCAACTTGCCGACAGAGCGATAGTTTGAATACGTCTGCGCGATCTCTGAGTCGCCTGTGATTGGATCGGCGTAGAGATAACCATACTTCGTCAGCAGGTGGGTTTGCGCGTCGAACGAAAGCGCGAGCTGCTGATTGTCGGGACGAATGACGCTGATCACTTTTTGTTTCCGGCCCGCGATCTCTTCTTCACCCAACCAGCGCAGCGTGGCGGCACGATCCAATGCTTCGAGCAACACGAATGGTGGCAGGCGGCGCATCTGTCCGCGGAAGTTGTTCACTGACGGGTTGGCGATCGGCGTCGCCGTTTTGGACCACATGTCATAGTTTTGACCTTCAGTGCCTTTAATCACGGTGACGTTCCAGGTATTGAAACCGGCATTGGCAGTCTTCAGCTCGTCGAAGACAAACCCGCGTTCGGTATCGACGATGAGTATTTCTTCCGCGGTGCCGGCGACGAACGGCGGTTCAGCGGCCGGGCTTTGATAACGCGCGTGAACCTTGCCTTTCTCTTTGAGTGTGAAGTCTTTGATGGCGCGTAACGCTTCGAGTCCGCCGTGGGCTTCGATGGCATCGTCGAGCACGCGCCGCGCTTGTTGATAAGAACGCTGCGAAGCGTCGGGTTGTTGTGCCAGGACCGCACTTGGTGCGTGCAACGCAAGCAGGGTGGCGACGACAAACAGTTTCAGCTTCATCGTGGTGCTCCTCTCGTACGAAATCCGGTAGGTATTCCGATAATTCGGAATAAAGGTGTGTGTTAGAGCTTACGGGGAAGACGTTTGTCTAATACTTAAAAACGTGCGGAAATGTTCTGTGAGTTTTTGTGCGTGCAAAGTAATGGAGATGGTCCAATATTTAGTTTACGCCGAAGGCGTGAGGAACCCTTTCAGGGTTCAATGGCTTTCGTAATCGTACCCAGGGTTGTCACTGTGGGCTCCAACCCTGGGCTCCAATTAGCCAACGCCTTCGGCGTAGTTACTTATCTTCATCTGGAGCTTGTTTAATCTAGGAGCATTTTGCCAGGACATAGAGAGTTTCTCCTTTGTGAAGGTTCAAGCCAAGGCGCAAAGCCAAGCCGCCAAGGCGCAAAGAGGTGCGAACCCTCTTTGCGTCTTTGCGGGTTTTCCTTTGCGCCCTGGCGTGAAATATTCTTGAGTCCTCTGCGTAGTTAAACGTGAAGGACAGTGGTCGTTATTCTCAACTGGATAAAGCTGCGAACCCGCTTGATCTTAATTCTGGCGCAGTGGTGCCATCGGAATTGGAATGCCGTACGTGACAGCGCCGACTCCCACGCCGCCTTCGCACGAGTTCGGAGGCACCGTGCAAATGCGACGAGTCGCAGGACATTCCGCGGCCCAGAACATATAGCCCAACATGCCGCTCGTAGTGCCCGCGCCGTTCGGCGCTACGGTTTGCACGTACGCACCGGTCGAGTTGATCAGCGAACTGCTGAAACTGGTGCATTCCGGCGCCGCCTTCGAACCGGTCACGATATACATTGCTCCGGTAAACTTCGCCGGCGCCAACGGCAGAATCGGTGGCGCAAACTGTGGCTTACCGTCAACGTGTTCCTGCCAATCGGCCTGGGCCGTTGCCGCGGAATTGGCTTGTCTAGCCGTAACCATCGCGTTCGCGTAGTCCAGCACGGGGACATTCGTTCGGAGCCAATCAGCGGTTGCCTTGCGCGTCAGAGCAATCAGCCAGCGATCGCCGGCGGCGAGATCGATGGTTAAGCGCGCGGCGTGATTATTTCCCGAAGCGTCGTAAGGCAACACCGAACGATAAGCATCGATGAACGCCTGTAGTCCGACCAGATTCGGATTCGTGTTTTCTTCGTAGTCGATCTCGAAACCGACACCCAAGCGTTGCGCGGCTTCGGCGGCGTTCAATCCGAGTTGGACCGGGTTGGTTGCCAACGCCTGGTTCCACGCATCCACGTAAGTGATCCCACCCATTGACAACTGCACGCGAACGCCGCGGGTCTTGAAGTAATCAACCACTGCCTGGTTCATGCCGATGGGAATGCCCAGTGATGTGCCGCTGTCGTTTGTCTTGTTCAGTAATTTCAAGGGCTGAACAAAACTCAGCACCACCAGATTCACGGATGGCGAGCCGTCACCGCGATCGATTATCCACCGATTGCGGGTATTGAAGTCGGTCATGTTACGCACGGTGGACCAGGTACAGAAGTCGTTACCACAATGCCAGGCTCCATAAACCGAGACGTTGTTAGCAGCCGCAACCGGCTTCGGCCTTGCCGAAAAACTGCCGAACAGTGCAGCTACGATAAGCAAACTCAGCATAAACATTCTTAGCATTCCAGTTTTCCTCCGTCTTAGTTTTGAGATCTCGCGGTTCGTTCGAGTTGAGGGATCAGGGAACTGCTTAAAAACTTGCGTGTCGTTAGATCCAAAATCCGGGAGCTGGGCGAGAGGCTGAGTGGGTGGAATCTTAGGCGATATGAGGGCGAATGATCAAAGGTTTTCCGGCGGCGAAAACGTGAAGGATAAACGCCCTAACGTTTTGCCTCGAATCTGACATACGTCATGGAAGTAGTTTTTTCGATAGAAGTATGTTGCGCGCAAGGAGGAGTATGGCCGGCATTCTATGGTGCGGTTACCTGACCGGGCGACCTCATCTGATTTCGAATTCCGCTTCCATCATTCTCGTGCTCAACATATCCCATCCCTACCGTTGGACGGCCACGTGTGAAGGACCAGAACAACGGTCCAACAGCGCAGTCGTTCACCTCAAATCGATCCATCGGAGGTAAAACTCATGTCAATGAACAGAATTCCAAACATTGAACTTCAGGAGGCCATTCGCATTAAGGATTGGATTGGCTGGAAAGTGGGCTGGCTTACGGGTTGGTACAACCCAATTGACCGGCTCGGCGATCTCGTCAATCCGGCAGAACTCGGCAAACTGGTCGAGATCCAGGGCGAATTCATGATTAACCAGGGACGTATTGTCCAGGAACTGGGCAATAAGTTGAGTGAATTCGCAAAGGGTGCGGCGGTAAAAACAGAAGGCTAGTCCGGCCGCGGCCCGGAACAATTGTTTCGGGCTGCACCCTTTCAGCTTTATCACCTCGTTCGTTCAGCGGAGACTCAAGTGATTTACAAGCAGGTTCAACTGACTGCCGACACAGTGCTCGGCGTTGCGGAGGGATTGGATCTGGTTCTCATTAGCGATGATGAGCTCCTGATCCAGTTTGGTTTGCGGTCGCGCCCATCTGAATTGATCCGTGACGAGGATCTTTCCGGAATCCTGGGCCGAATGATCGGGAGACTTTTGCGCGAGCCCGCGACCGTTGCGGAGTTGCTCGCGCAGGTGCGTCCGGAAAGGGAAGACGAAGCACGCGTCGTACTCAACGACCTGGTCGAGCGCGGTATTCTCACCGATCTGCGGTCGAATCCCGTCGAGCAATATCTTCGTTACACTTTCACCGGCGAAACTCATCCAACCGCCGCGCGCGTTGCAGTAATCGGAGCTGGACCACTCGGAATACGCATCGCGCAGAATCTTATTCAGCACGGTGTCACGAGGATCACCATGCTGGACGATCGTACGATTGATTCTTCGTGGCGCGCCTTCAATCCGCTGCGTTTCTGCCGTGAACCTGAAAATACACGCGCCGATATCGTGGTCTGCGATGCTCTTGGACCAGCAGCCAAACCGTCAGACGCGCGCCTTGACACCGCGGGCATCGAGCAAATTGTTAGCGACGCTGATTTTATTGTGCTCGCATTGGAGCAACCCGATCTGCGTACCGCCCACCTCGTGAACCGGTTTGCGATTCGCGAACGTCGTCCGTGGTTATTGACGAACATCGACGGCAACCTGGGTTTGATTGGTCCATTGTTCCTGCCGGTAGAAACTGCCTGCTACAACGATTACCGCACGCTTGCTTTTGCAGGTACACCTAATCGTGGCATGGCGCGGAAGTTTCGTGAGCATTTGCTGGACCACCGCGGGCGCGGCTCATTCTTCGCAGGCCTGCCATCCTACGCTGAGATCGTCGCCGGCCATGCGTCACTCGCCGCCGTTCACTTCCTTTTGCGTGGGACATGCTTTGCACTCGGACGCGTGATGGTAGTCGACTTCGATCGGATGCAGATCGACGTCGAAGATGTATTCAAGCTGCCGCGCTGCCCGGTGTGCGGTACGGAAAAAGCCGCTTACCGTCCAACATTACAGGTGGCAAGCTGATGCGCCTTTCGCAAACCTACATCAATGAACGAATCGAGTTGTTTGAAGGCATCTATGATTCCGATCGCGAACGACAGTTGCGCACGCTGTCGCGCCTCTACAACCGTCACCTTGGTCCAATCACGCAAGTTCACCTCGAGCGTCCCGATCTGCTCGACCCGGCGATGTATTGTGGATCGTGTAATCACCTGCCGATGTCGGCCGTGATTCCGGACCTGACCGTCAGGCCGAGTGCCGGAGACAGCATGGCAATACCGGGTGGCGGGAAAGGCGCCGGCATCCAGCAGCCGCTGCTTGGCGCGATGGGTGAACTGGCCGAGCGATTGTTCGCGATTCTGCATTTCCAGGCGATCGTTGATGAGCTCGAAGTCGGGTCGTGGAAGGAAATGCGGGCACGCGGGCACCGCGCGCTTGGACCAGACGAGTTTCACCTGTTTGCGGATGAGCAGTATCAGCGGCCGGGGTTTGGATTCGTGCCCTTCCGTGAGGACACGCCGCTGCGCTGGATCCGGGCTTCGTTTTTGGTGACTGGCGAACCGGTGTTTGTTCCTGCTCAACTCGTGTTGCTTTACTACAAGCGCGCGGTTGGCGAGACCATGATCGGTTATCCGACCAGTGGCGGGCTTGGCTTCCACACCAATCCGCGACGCGCGCTGCTACACGCCCTCTATGAATATATCGAGCGCGATGCAGTAAATGTGCGTTGGTATTGCAAGCTCGCTCCCACGCGCATCAAGTTTGATCTACGCCAGTTTCTGTCGAGTCAATGGCATCTGCGCCACACACGCATAATCACACCTTCGCTGGATGGGATTGAAGTCTTTCTCAACACGCTCGATGTTCCGCTTCCGATCTTCACCGTGACTTCACGAGATCACTCCCGATCGGAGCGGATGTTTCTCGGAGGCGGCGGCGCCTGGTCCAATCGCGATCGTGCCCTGGGCCAGGCGCTCTTCGAGCTCGGGCAAACGAGGGCGGTGCTCAATTCGTACCGGCCCGGATTCAAGCACATTGGCCCGGACAGCAATATCACCGAGATGACCGATTTCCTCGATGGCGCCGTCTATTTCGGCTATCAGCAAAACCTCGAGCGGTTGTCGTGGTACACGTCAGGTCCGGAAATCGAATGGAATGATGTGCCCTCAGTCAATTTCGCGGACGAGGATGCCGAATACGATTGGATTGTCGAATGGCTGCGGACGAGTGATCTCAACCCGATCGTCATTGATATGAACAACGACTGCTGGCCCGGCGTGTCTGTGGTCCGAACCATCGTTCCCGAATTAACGCCTGCGTGCGTTGCGGCCCACGCTTACCTGGGCCATCCGCGGTACTACCAGTTGCCGCTTCAACTAGGAGCGTCAGATCATCGGCTCACCTTTGCCGAGTTGAACCCTGATCCGATTCCGTTTCCGTGAGGTGAACCGATGCTGACTCGCAGGACGCAAGAGCAGATCACTCCAAAGAAATTGATCGAAGAAGTTGTCTTCGCACCACTGGATTGGCCGGGTAAGACAGTGCGTCTTGAACCGAGTACGTTGGAATCTTATTGCCAGCGACCCACCACTGCGCGGATATCACTGGCGGAGTTGTATCACGAGAACAGCAAGCTGTTTCCGGCCATGGTCGCGGACTTGACTGCTGTTCGAGTGGACGGGGCGCAATTGCGTCATGAGTTTTTGAGCCATCGCGCGGAGTCTCGATCTGAGGATAAGGCATTGCAGTTGAGCTCTGGCGCCGGCGAGCTAGCGCACAAGATTGCTCCGGCCATTCAACCTGAGCTGTTCTATGCGATCGAGCTGCGCTTTGTTCAGAGTGGAATGGTGGCATCTTACGAGCCATTATCCAAACAGCTTTTCTTAACCAAGCGACTGACGATCGAAGATGCCCATCGCTTGAGCGACGCGATTAAGTTGATCGAGCCGAGGGATGAAGTCGGTGCGGATCTGATCTTCGTGATCGGGAATTTTGCGCGCAACGATCTGCTGTTCGGCGCGCGCGGTTATCGCAGGACCTTAATCGAGGCCGGTCGCATCACCGAAAAGATTCGAGAGATTGCGGTTGAGTTGAAGGTCGAGCCGCGCTTGCGGCTTGAATTCGCCGACCGAGTGGTGGATGGCATTCTCGAGTGTGATGGAGTGGAAGAAGGCGTTCTGGCTGTCATCGAGTTAGGAGAGTTTCGATCATGAGTGCTAAAGCCGAGATCAATCGTCTCATTGGCGCGTTGTCTGAGTATGAATGCGGTCATTTGCTGTCCTCGTTTCAGGACGTCGCGGCTGGTGAGCGTTTCTGGGAAACAGAAATCAGCGCGGTCTACAACGAACACGTCAAGACGCGCCTTTCGCAACTGAGCCAGGGTCCCACGGATGTCGTGCCGTCTGGTCCAGTGAATGGTGAGTCGATCTTTGCTCCGATTCCGCTGGTGAAGTCGTACGAGGGGGCCGAAAGGATCGCGCTGCCGGAGCCGGGTTCATTAAACGTTCCGCTTGGTGAAACACTGCATCAGCGGCGTTCGCGACGTGAGTACACCGGCGAGCCCATCGATCGAGAACAGTTAGCGACGATGCTTCACTATGCCTGTGGTGTGACGGGTTACATCTCCGGGTATGGCTATCGTCGTCTGCCGTTGCGCAGTTTTCCGTCGAGTGGTGGTTTGCAGGCGCCGGAGGTTTACTTATCAATCCAGGCTGTGAATGGGATCGAGCCGGGCCTCTATCACTATCACGCCGTCGATAACGCACTTGAATTGATGCGTGCCGGGCAACTCGGTCCGTTGCTGAGCGCCCTGTCATTCCAGCAACCATACCTCGCCGCAGCTTCCGTCGTGTTTTTGATCACTGGCTGCTTTGAGCGCCTGCGATGGAAGTATGGTCAGCGTGCTTACAAATACATGTGCATCGACACCGGCTATCTCGGCCAGAATCTTTATCTGGTTGCCGAAGGCCTCGGTCTCGGCGCCTGTGCGATCGCCGGTTTCGTCGACGATGCGCTGGAGCAGTTATTGGGAGTCGACGGGCGGAATGAAATGATCTTGCTGTTGACGGCCGTCGGCGTACCTCGTGGCTAACATATGCTTTAAAGAACTGTGCGGCAGACAGCGATGTAGGCCTGCGACCGCAGCGCCTTCGACTCGATGCTTTGCGCGGCGACGAGTGCGCCCGGCCAGTCGCGTTTCGCCGCTTGCTCGAAGCAGTGGCTCAAGTCGGAGTTGGGAAGCGGGAGCCAAATCCTGGACTTCGGCACTTCGACTGTCACACCATAAACACTGCCGTCATACTGGTTGGCGCGGTTGATTCCATTCACCCCTTCGGTAAGCACCTGTGCGGCCCATGATGCGTCCGCCCTGTAAAGCATTCCCGCCGTCATGATCAGCGCTGCAGCTCGCGCGTCGAGCTCTTCGATTTTCGGGAACAAGGCCATGGCCGTAAGCAGAAATTCGGATGACGTCTTTTTCTGTTTGGCCTCGCTCGCCGCCAGTGCAGCCGAGAGAATGAGATAAGTGCGAAGTCGGGCGTTTGATACACGGTTCAATTGAGCATTGAAGCTATACCAGTCCAGTTTTTTGAGCGACGTCTGGGCCATCCGGAAAGACAGATAGGTGTTGAGCTGCTCACGGTACTTCCCGTCGGGAAGGTCAGTGATTTTTTGAACCGCTTCCGCGTACTTATCCTCCTCGATCAACTGATATATACCGGTCGCCATCAGTTCCAGACGCTCAGCCGGATCTTTCGCTTTCTCGGCAGCGGTGAAGGCAGCGTCGCCGCTGTCGAATCGGAACACAGTGTTTTCCGTCACGATTCTTTGAGCCACCGTGGCCAGACCGCTCAAGGCTCGATCACTCAACTTCGCCCGCTCCGCGAGCAAAGTGTATTTTGTGTCGAGCAATGCCCACTCGTGAGCGCGGTCAAGACCCAGTCTTTCGGCGTAGCCTCGCAGTTTCTTTATCAGGAAGAAAATGAGGCCGACGTGAATCGCATCCGGATTGCCGCGCTGTTCGAGTCCGATTATCTCAACGTTTAGGTAGGCACTTGACGCGGCGAGATAAGCCGCCACGAGCTCCCGGTTCAAGTCTTTGCTCGGCGGCGATAGCGGACTTGCAAACGTACCGAATTCCAATGGCACACCTTCGCGACCTCCGCTTGCCACCGGAACAGACAGTTGCGACTCCCTGAAGACGTAAGTTGAAAGCACGGTTACCTGAACGGGGTTATAGACTTGCCCACCGGCGAGTATCGAGAGTGCAACCTTGAAAAGCGAAGCGGCGGCGGCGGCATCGCGCTGCTCCAATTCGTTCAAGTACGAGGGGAATGCTCCGGGTACACCAGTCTCAAGCACCTTCGTGGCGAGTGAGACTGACTGCGCCGCATCCGTTTCGAGGCTTGCCTGTGCCAGAGACAATCGCTCGCCGGACGAAATCGAATTTCCTTTCGATATGTCGTCCAGCAATTTTTGAAATTTATCGAGGAGTTGCCCGGCTGCCTGCGGATCGTGGCGGGCGAACACCCTCCACAACACGCCCATTGATCGCCTGATCTCCGAGCGTTCACGCCTTTCGGTCGAATCCGATGCGAACCTATCCGATAAGGCAGCAGCAGTTTTGACGAGGTTTGCGCGCGCGTAAGCCTCGTCATGCTTCCACAATAGATCGAGGGCGCCGGTCAAGACACCTATCCGCGTCTCCGTCTCCCGAATCTCGGCGGCGTTCTCGACAACTCCCTTCAAAATCTCGATGGCCTGTGCCTTGCGCTGGGCATCTCCCACCTTGCGCTGTGCCGTATCACCCTGACCCTTATCACGCACTTTAAGCTGTGCGGCCACGGGTTGGACCAACGTCGCTAAGATCAATAACAGGCTAATCCGCGTTCGCATTCGTTAGACAAGTTTGTGGACCAGTAAGGAACTTGGATCGGAGGCGGTAGTGACCACCACTACTTTGCAGCCTCGCCGCCTCCCGCCGCTACCCAAACGTATTCATTCAATCAGCTAAGGGTGGCCCACCGCTACAAGAGCCGCATCCTGAACTTCCGTTCGGCACGAAGCAGCCGGAACAGCCTGGCGCACCGACGGTAACCACCGGACAATAACAGTTGTTCTCACTATTCCTCGTGCATGTGGTGCTTGTATCGCAGCCCTCTCCTTCGCCTCCGGCTTGGACATTACGTAAGGTGAATGAGCCGCCGGGAACAAAGATGCAGTACGAGGCTGTCACAATCACGGCGATCCTGACTATCCACCAGACTTTCTTCATCAGTTGGTTCCTCCTTCGTTATGTTCGCTCAGAATGGTTACAGCAAAGCGTCGAACACTTTCAGCGCCAACGGCGCAGCACGGATTTCCAGCGGCGATCCGGAGTAGGCGGTGGCCGACCCACCGAAACCATAGTCGGGCACGTAAACCTTTCGGTTTAGAAAGAGTACGTTGCTCCGGCCGGGGTTCATGAATTTGAGATCAGTTCCGATCTTCTTCAGGTGGTCGTCATACACGTCAACAATTTGGCGGCCACTAACGTCGCGCTGACTCGTCCAAACCAGTAGGTTTCCTTTCTCGGTATAGTTCAGGTGGAGGATCGGAGGGTAGTTTCGTAGCCCGCCGCCTCGGCCCAATCCACTAATTGTCAGCTTGCGAATGTGGAACCGTCCGTCCTCTTCCTCGATAGGACGCGTGTTGTAAGGGCTCTCGATTGTCTTAGCAAGCGAGCCATTTTCCAGCGAGTACACGTAGACTTTGTAGTCGTAGATGTCAGAGATGTAGAGAGATTTCTCTCCCAGCGCAAAGTCAAATGCACCGGGTGTGTAGGTAGGGTTAAAACTAACGGGTTTGGAAAGACGATAGAGTTCGCTGACCTGCTGGGATTCGAGATTGATTCTGTAAAGGACTTGTGAGAGGGGGTCGGGAGTGTAAGTCTGAATGTAAAGCGACTCCCGCTTGCGATCTAGCGCGAGCTTCAACGTGAACGTCTCTTGAGGCAACCTGTCGCCGAGCGATACGTCGCGAACCTTGACGAGCTTTGGCGAGTAGAGGGAAAGCCCACGCCTGCCGGCGGCATAGATGTTACCGTCGTCGTCGACGCAGAACGGGCTCCTGAACTCAACAGGGAGGGGACGCGCGTCTTGCTGCCTTCCGGCTGCGTCATACTTGTACATGAGCTTATCGTAGACGAGATAAACGTCCCCTTGGCTGTTCACGTCGAACGTCTCAACGAAGTGTGCAGGATCGTTCTGTGGTTCGACCTGCGGTTGGATTGAAAATGCGGCTTTCTGCTCATCGAAAATTTCTGTGGTCTTTTTGACGTTCGTACTTGTTGAAGTTGAGTCAGACTTCGGCTTGTAGTGGAGTCCAAGAGCTTCGAACACCTCGCGTTCACCGTCGGGCTGGAGCGCTCCGCGCCACGAGTCGAGAACCTTGCCGGCGCTGTCGACCAGGATGAGGGTTGGTGTCATGTGGACGCCGAATTTATCCAAGTCAACTCCTGCAATCACTGGAATCGAGAGTTGTTTCTCCTCTGCGTAACTTTTGACTAACGCTGCATCCTTATTGATGAATGCCCCGACGATGTTGAACCGAGACGCATTTTCCTGCCGAGCTTCAGCCAGCCAGTTGTAGAAAGGAACACTCCTTGAGCAGTAGCGGCAGTCCACGTTGAGCGCGAGGATGAGGGTTCGCGGAGTCTGCTTGTAATCGACTCCTGCGATCTCCGGCAAAACGCTACCTTTTTGGAGAGCGATGCTGGTCTTTACACCCTGCGGTGCGAGGTAATTCTTCACCAGCACCACTATCGCTACAACGGCAAACAACACGACCACGACGCTGGTCATCACGTCGAGAATGTCTTTGAGCTTTTTCCTTGTTTGTGAGCCTAACGAAGGTAACATTTCGGTTGCCCTCAATGGATGAAGAGAGGTTTGAGGCCGACTTCATTCGTCTTTTCGAAACGCGCACAATCTATCCACGAGCCAAGCTAGTGTCAACAGTTAATTTTTAATGTGGTAGCTTGAGATTCACAAAGAGAAAATTGAGTCCGGGGAATTTGTAACGGTTTAGTAGTCATTTACTCGACAAGCTAAACCCGTGGTGCTAGAGTGCTCCAGCAATTTAGCTGATTAAAGCTCTGTAGTTGGCTAAGCCCCGCACGGTAAGGATCCGGAGGCTATATGCTGCCGCTCACGCAACTCCAATCCTCATCAAGAGAAAAAAATCTATGCACTCGCGTGGCCTTGGTAAACATGCCATTTGCCCTGGCTGATCGCCCGTCTATTCAGTGTGGACTGCTGAAGGCGGGCCTTATTCGTGCGGGCCACGAGGTCGATGTTCATTATCTAAACCTGGAACTCGCAACCGAGATCGGGGCGGACGCTTACAAGACCATCTCGCAGTTGCGTGCCGATCAGTTCCTGGGAGAATGGCTCTTCTCAGTGGCGGCATTCGGGTATCGCTCCGATGAGTCGGACTACCTTGCCGCCTGTCCATCGTTGTCAGACACATGCCGCGAGCTGGGCTGGGACTTCGATTACTTATGCCGACTGCGCAATGAGATCTTCCCCGGCCTGCTTGATCAGTGGGCAAAGAAGATCGCCTGGAAACGTTACGCCGTGGTGGGATTCACGTGTACGTTCGAACAGAACACCCCGGCGTTTGCGCTGGCTCGTCGTATCAAGAAAAAGCACTCGAAGATCATTACTGTATTCGGGGGCGCAAATTTTGACGGCGGTATGGGCGAAGAATACCTCAAAGCATTGCCCTTTATCGATTATGTAGTAGTTGGCGAGGGAGATGTATCCTTTCCCCAACTGATTGATCGCATAGCGAGTGGAACAGCCGGCACAGGCGTGCCCGGAGTTATTGGTCGTGGAGGCGGGAAATTGGTCAGCGGCGGAACAGGCGCCTCTGTAAGCAATCTCGATGGCCTGCCTGATCCGAATTACGACGAATACTTTGAAACACTGTTTCGGCTTGGCCGGGAGCGTGTTATCGGAGATCGTCCCCCGATGTTGCTGGTGGAAACTGCTCGCGGCTGCTGGTGGGGAGAGAAGCATCACTGCACCTTCTGTGGCCTGAATGCCAACGGCATGCAGTTTCGGTCGAAACCGCCGGCACGAGTGCGGGATGAACTCAGGCGCCTGTCATCACGGTACAAGATCGTCAACTTCGAGGCCGTTGATAACATCATGGACCTCAGTTATCTGGACCAACTCTGCGAGCCATTAACCGAACAGCGTTCTGACTATCAGATCTTCTATGAAGTAAAAGCCAATCTCACACCGGCACAATTGCGTAAGATGGCGCGCGCAGGCATCACGGCAATCCAACCCGGAATTGAGAGCCTCAATTCACACGTTCTGGACCTCATGCGAAAGGGAACTAATAAGCTGCTTAATGTGCGGCTCTTAAAGTGGGCCCACTATTATGGCATGCGAGTTGGTTGGAACATCCTGACCGGTTTCCCCGGCGAACTGCCTGAAGATTATGAAGATCAGATCAAGGTGCTAAAACAGATCGTTCATTTGCCTCCACCTTCCGGATCTGGACCAATCTGGCTCGAACGATTCAGCCCCTACTTTTTTGATCCGTCGTTTGAGGTAAAGAACGTCAAGCCGAAGCCCGCCTACAGTTTTATATACCAGGCAGGGGACATTGATCTGAAAAAGATCGCCTACTTTTTTGATCACGAATTCGACGCGCCGCGCCTGGACGAGCAACATCAGAAACTTCATGACGTTGTTTATGATTGGAAGTCGCGATGGGAGCGCTCGGTTGTGCCGGTGCTGGTCTATCAACGTGCGCCCGATTGGATACAGGTGATTGATCGGCGGTACGACCAGCCCGCAGTGCACGCATTTAATCGCCGAGAGGCATTCGTTTATGAGTTCTGCGGTGAAACTTATCACCCGGTGGAAATCATTCGTAATAGACTTCGAGAAGATGACGGTGACAACGCCACGACCAGTGAGGTGGCCTCTGTCGTGGAGCGATTCTGTGAGCTTGGGCTAATGCTGGAAGAAAACGGCAGTTTTCTGAGCCTGGCTTTGCCGGTGAATCCAAATTGGTGAGCGAGTGATCGGTCAGGCTATGTCGTACGACGAATCTAAAAATCAAAGGCGACCCGTTGTCAGCGACGATGTATTGGCGACCCTTGCGACACGTTTGGATCGGTTTGCGGAAACCTTGACAGAGCAGGAGCGTCTGGCGCTTTCGGCACTACTCGATCTAGCCTCTCCGAGTAATCCATTCAGCGCTTTAGCCAAAGAACCGGCAGAGGCATTGTTGAGCCAGCCTGAGATTGAGCTTTACCGCCGCTTAGAGGAAGAACCTCCGTCAGGTGGAGCTGGCCTGCGCAGAACGATGGTTGTTGTTATGAAGGCGACCCGTCTCTGCAATCTTCGCTGTACCTATTGTCATTTTTGGCGCGAAGGACCGAATCAGGTAATGGAGTTTGGGATTCTCACGCGTGCAATTCGCGACGTGCTGAGATCGCCAGGCGTGAAGAACGTAGATTTCGTCTGGCATGGCGGCGAGACAACTTTGTTGCCTGTTACCTACTACCGTAAAGCGATCTGGTTGCAGGAGCAGTTTCGCCGGCCGGACCAGAAAGTTACAAATTCGCTTCAGACGAATGGCACGAACCTTACTGACGAGTGGCTGGAGTTTTGCCGTCTGTACAATGTGGAGATCGGTGTCAGCCTCGATGGGCCACCCGAAGTGAACGACCGCCGGAGAGTTGATGCAGGCGGGGCGCCTACATCGGAACGCGTCAGGGAAGGGATCGCGAAATTGCAGGCCCACGGTCTCCACTACGGTGTCCTGATGGTAATCGATGATGAGGTAGTCGCTCTAGGTGCGGATCGATTGTTGAACTACTTCCTCGACATTGGTGTGCCGAGGATCGGTCTGCTGAATGTGATTCCGGAGAATACGCCTGCGAGTGAATCTCTCAAGGGAGGGTACATCACCTGGTCCAAGTATGTTGGGTTCCTACAGGATTTATTTCGAAGTTGGTGGCCGGCCTACAAAGATCGTATCTGGATTCGAGAGCTTTCAGATCTCATGGGAAAGGTGCAAGGGAAGAAAGCCGAAACATGCATTTTTGACGGAGATTGCATGGGCGGATTTCTAACGATCGAACCATCTGGAGACGTGTCGGCTTGCGACAAATATCTGGGAGATGAAGCATACCAATTCGGGAATATCCTGGATATGGATCTGGCAGACTTGTCGAACTCTCACCAGTTACACGGGGCTAGAAACAGTACTGGGGCTGCGGTCGATGCGCTGCGGAATTGTCCCTGGTTTCAGGTTTGCCAGGGGGCTTGTCCTCACGACCGCTATATCGCTCATCGGCGAGGTGTCAGTTTTGAGCAGAGTTGCTGTGGTCTGGCGCCGCTGATATCTCAGATTGCAGAAAAGCTGGCGGAAGGAAGCCAGTAGCGAAGCTAAATTCTTTTTGAACGGGAGGATTAGATATGCCACGAAAGAAGAATGCAAAAACGAAGATCACCTCAAAAGACATAAAGAGTGTTGCCGACAAGCTCGACGGCTTTCTCAAAGAACTTCCTGAACAAGAACAGAATGTCCTGGGATGGATCTTGACTCGTGCTCAGGCGGCGCCGCCAGCCGACATCGCGGCCGCAGCCTCGCTGGCCGCACCTGATCTGCCGGCGTTTAAATCGCCCACGGCGGCGCAGCTTGCGCGCTCAGTTGGGCTCGGGCAAGCCAGTGGTCCGCAGATAACCGTCGTAGTAGGGTGGCAATACCGCTTCGGAAGAGGTATTCACGACGTTGATATAGCAACCAACCCTATCAGCGCTAAGACTAAATAGTTGGTCAGGTTGAAGCAGACAAAGACTTGGCACGCGCGCTGCGACTCTTGCCACGTTGCCTGGATGCAGAACTATTCGGCTTTGCGTGAGTTGCGATGATGGCAGAAATGCTGTCTGAAGCGTCGAGGGAAACGACTTCGCGGACTACGAGACCCGCTTGCCGAATCCAGCGGCGGTAGTCAGATAAGTTATGGAGGTCGCCTTTATAAGTTCGCATGCCAAGCCGTAGCCTGCTTAACTGCACCTGTAGCGACTTTCGTTTTTTCTGGTCCGGGAAGGTGTCTACGATCAAAAGAATACCGTCGGGGTTTAGCACTTTCTGAAAACGCTGTACTGCCATCGCCGCATCTTCGCTCGATTCAAGGTGACAGACGTTGGCGAGGATCGCTACGTCGAAGACCGCAGGAGGCAGGACCACACTTTTCCAATCCCCATCGATAGTAATCAATTGAGCCGCTTTACCCGCAGCTCCAAAATGCGCGCGGGTCTTCTCCAAAACTGCCGGCCTATCAACCGCCGTTACTTTTGAACTCGAATCCATGGCCGTCAGGGCCAAACTCCAAACGCCTGAGCCAGCCCCGATGTCGAGTATGTTGGCTCCGAGCGGAATCCTGTGGGAGTCTCTCAGCAGCCCGGCGAGTCTATCGGCAAAGGATTCACTAACACTGCCCAGTGTTTCTACGACCTGCGAGTACACGGCACCATCCGCTCGATTCATATTGAGGAAAGGCTCTTCATTATTTACCCAACTCGGCAGATGGCTCCAGAATGTAGCCGCTTCCAGGATCGGGCGCGCAGTGCTACCGACTCGGCTGTGGCTGTTGTAGAGGTTTGCCAATGGTACGGGGAGGAAATAGTTAACATCATTCCGCCCAATGAGGCCGGCCGCAAAGAGCACTTCAAGCAACAGATGGACGGTCCGCTCAGGAAGCCCGCAGGCAGCCGCAATCTCGTCAGCGGACGCGGGGCTTTCTGCAAGCAAGTTGGTCGCCCCCACGGCCTCAAGTGTCAACAGTGCCGCCGGCGGGCCAAATAGATTCATCGTCAAACTTTCTACTTCCGCAATGGCACGGGTTGATGAGGCCTCGGCCCGATCAAGGAAAAACTTTAGAATGCTCTGTTCTTTGGGACTGAGTCGCTCAGCGAACTCCGTGAGTCTCTCACCCGCCGCATGTAACAGTTCGTCGCTTAATTTAGGCCGGTCGGACACGACCGATGCTGAAGGAACGGAGCCGGGAGCGATGAATATGTTCTTTCCGAGACGTGCCGCAACGGGCTGCGAAACTAGTCCATCTTTTTGTAGTGCCGTAGCGAATGCCATGGAGAGTTCACTGCCGGACTCGTAACGTCCTGACGGTTGCTTCGCCAGACAGCGGAGCAAAAACGTATCCAGAGCCGGTCCGATGAAGCCGGCATGTTTCGAAGGAGGCGTAACCGTTGCCTCGCAATGCAGCTCAGCAAACTGCGAAAAGTCGTCAGCGTCGAATGGCATGACGCCAGTCAAGCCATGATAGAGCAGCACTCCCAGCCCATAGAGGTCGCCGCGCCCGTCTACTGGAAGGCCAAGCCAGGCTTCAGGAGGCACGGAATGGGGCGTAAGCTCCACCTGATTATTCATGTCAGGCTGAAGCCACGGTTCGCCGGTGCGTCGCGCGCAGCCAAAGTCGATGAGCACAGGTCGGTCGTCGTTTGCA
>Ga0070699_100000896_pt1 | contig 27814 bp, 21 predicted proteins | sample KBSK1503metaG_FD_65473 | JGI IMG/M metagenome (GOLD analysis project Ga0070699, IMG submission 65473) | Corn, switchgrass and miscanthus rhizosphere microbial communities from Kellogg Biological Station, Michigan, USA - KBS K1-50-3 metaG | ecosystem: Host-associated > Plants > Roots >...
CCGGAACTGCACCGTCGCATCGGACAGGTCCTCACCAGCCGCAGGCGGCCGTCCGACCGCCCGGAACTGCACCGTCGCATCGGACAGGTCCTCACCAGCCGCAGGCGGCCGTCCGACCGCGCGGAACTGCACCGTCGCGTCAGTCGCCAGGTCATCACCCGCGTCGGCCAGATCATCGGTCGCGTCGGCCGTGTCGGCCTCCCCGTCGCGGACCGTGGACGTAGGCCGGATCCGGCGTCGGCATTCGTTCCGGGCCAGTGCGAACAGCCACGGACGCAGCTTGGAGGGCTCGGGCGGATTGCTGACCGTTGCAGAGGCGATGACGAATGTGTCCTTCAAGGCCCCGGCGGCGGCCGCCGAGTCGTGAAGGATCCAATAGGAGTAGCCGTACAGGGCCGCCGCGTACCTGTCGTATGCCATGGCGATGCCCGCCGGGTCTCCCGTCGTGATCGCCGCGACAACCTCGCGGTCGTATTCGCCGTCTTTGCGTGGCGGTTCCGCCGTCCGGCTGATAGATGAACGGTCGGTCAGCTTGACAGGCCGGCCTGTGACACCACTGGGAAGCGGCTGCCTGGCCGGAGTGGCGGGAGGCCGACGGAAGCCGGCCGGAAGCGCCCGTCTGGCCGGACCGGCGGGAGGCCGACGGAAACCGACCGGTTGCATCTGCCCGGCGGCACGGTCAGATGGCTGGCTCTTCCGGGCGATCAGAGGCTGCTCGGGCGACGGGATCGCATCAGGGACCCGGTCCGCTACCCGAGCGGCCTCAGGGACGTTCTTCCGTGCGGTCTGGGTGCCGGGTTGATCGGAGCGCAGTATCCGTTTCCGGTCGGCCGAGGTCCGCTCGAGCAGTGGGACCGCCTCGGCGGCTCGCCCCGCGTCCTGATAGGCCGTGGCCAGTTTCTTCCGTGTGGCCTGGGTATCGGGGTGATCGGGGCCCAGCACTCGTTCCCGGTCGATCAGAGCCTGCTCAAGGAGCCGGATCGCCTCGTCGACCCGGCCGCCGTCCCGGTAGGCGGCGGCGAGGTTGCCCCGGGAGTTCATGGTGCTGGGATGGTCGGGACCCAGCAGCCGCTCTCGTATCTCCAGGTTGAGCTCGTGCAGCCGGATCGCCTCCGCGGTCCGGCCTGCGTCCTGGTAGGCGCTGGCCAGGTTGTTCTGGCAGATGAGGGTTTCGGAATCGTCGGGGCCGAGCATGCGCTGCTGCACGGCCAGGATCTGCTCGAACAGCGGGATCGCCTCGTCGACCCGGCCCGCCGCCAGGTACGCGGTTGCGAGGCTGTTCCGCGAGTTCAGGGTGTCGGGATGGTCAGGACCCAGGAGACGCGCAAGGTCCCCGACCAACGGCTCGCCAACCGCGATTGCTAGCGGCGCACTGTCACCCAGTTCAAGCGCATGATAGAGCGCGACGAACCGGAGCTGCAGTAGCACCCAGGCTAGCTCTTCGTCGATCTCCGTCGCGGGCTCGGCCAGGCCACCCAGCAGCGCTGTTACCTGCTGGAGGATCCCCCTGACGGCCCGGCGATCCGGTGATCCCACCAGCGTCCGCGAGTACACATCCAGCACGAATACGGCAGCCTCATATGCTGCCGTCAACCGCCCTCTGCGGGCGAGACCGTTACGGATCACCCGCGCTACCAGGCGGTGCATCACGACGGTCTGGCCATCCAGGCTGAAGGTCAGGAGGGACCGGCCACTAAGCCATTCCAGCACCTGGTCTACCAGGTCCGCCGCCACCAAGCGCCCGCCGCTAGCCAGCAGTCCCGCCTTACCGGCAGAGTACAGCAGCTCGCGGTGAACCCCGGCCTGCGACAGGCCTGCGATGATCTCCATCACCCGGGTGCATATGCCCGTCCGGTCGGCCGCCCGGACCGCCTGCAAGGAGAGCAACACCGTCCGCGCCAGGCTGAGCGGGTACGGCTGTCCATCGTTCCCCATCAGGGAAACGTCGGCCGGTACCATCTGCAGCCGGTCCAGATACCACGCGTACCCGCCGCGCTGCTGGGCCGCCACCACCGACGCAGCCAGCGCCAGCGCCAGCGGCAGGTGCCCCAATGCGGCAGCAACCTCAGCCGCTCCAGCCTCATCGTCCTGGCCGGTCCGCCCGGCCAGGAACGCCGACGCCTCGTCGGCGCTGAACACATCCACCCGGATGGTGCTTTCCGGATCCGCGGCCGGCTGCCGATTACTGGTGATCAGTACCCTGGCAGCACCGCCGGCCGGAACAAACGGCCGCACGACCTCAAGGTCGGACACGTCATCGAACACCAGGAGGCATTGGTCCCCGTCGGCCTCCAGCCAGTGCCGTACCGCGGCGCCCGGGTCGGTGACGCCCCGCCCGGAATCGCCGTCGGCAAGTCCCGAGGCGTCGGCCACCGCGGCAAGTCCCGCTAGCAAGCTACCGGTGTCCGCGCCATTGACCCAGGCCACCAGCCGCCAGCCTGCTGCCAGCTTCGCCCGCGCGTATGCGGCCGCCAGCTGCGTAGTGCCCAGGCCGTGCAGCCCTGTCACCGGGTAAATCACCGATACTTGCGCGCTAGCGCGGTCCAGCTCCGCGAGCAAGCCAGCCCGGGACCGGAAACCAGACGGCTCCATCGGGATATCACCGACGACGACTTGGTTATCCGTCGTCTCAGGCGGAAGCGGCTCCTGGGCCTTCGACGTGCCGTCGCCCGTGATCTGATCGTTGACCATCAGGTGACGGGTGGGAGCCTGTACATCTGGCTCCGGGTAGCATCCGGCAGCACGTCGCCGTCAACGGTACGATTCATCATCCGCTCCCGCGCCAAGAATTCCAGATACTGGCCAGGCAGCCGGCCTGACGTAGCTGCCGTATCTATCAACATACCCGCCTGGCCGACCTCACCATACTCACCCAATCCGCCCTGAAAAGGGAACAGTCGCAGGGTTCGCCAATTGGACGACGCGCCGCTAAACACGTCGGCTGTAATGTATTCCGCCGTCCTTACCGGGCGCCGCGCCCGGCGAGTGCAGGACGCCATTACGACCGCAGCCTAATCGCACCCCGCACCCAGGCCTGGACGGCCCTCAGGTCACCATCATCGAGGATGTACGCGACGACGCCGAACGCGATGATCGCGCAGGCGGCCGCGAGCACCGCCAGGGCGACGGCCACCAGCTTGTGATGCAGGGGCACCGCCAGGCTGACGGCCACGCCCACCGCGCTGCCTACCGCGCAGGCGGCCATGCCAGCCAGCGCCGCGTGGCGGGCACCATGCACCGCGGCCGGGCCGCAGATCTTCCGGGTGGCGAACACGAGCGGGATCGCCACCACGGTCTGGCCGATGGTGGTCCCCAGGGCGAGCGCGGCCACCACCAGGCGGGCCGGAACCAGCGGGACAAGCACCACGCAAGCCACGATCACGACCAGCCAGCTTCCGGCCACTGCCGCGGCGGCGAGCTTGAGCCGCCCGATGACGAACATCACCCGCGACAGGTTCGCGATCACCGCCACGCCCGCGATGCCGGGAGCGAACAAGGCAAAGGCCTCGATCAGCTGCGGTACCTGGTCGGGCTGCTTGGCTAGCACGTGCGCGGCGGGAACGGCGATCGCCGCGATCACGGCCGTGCCGAGCCAGGACATGAGCAGGACCGCTCGCGTGGACGCAGCGCTGGTCCGGTCGAATTCCGGCCCTTCACGCGCGGACAACACGGGGAACGCGCTGACCACGATGGAAACAGCAAGTATCGCGGCTACGGAGTTGAGCACTTGCGTGCTGTAGTTGTATATGACGATCGCGCCGGTCTTCCCGTACCCGTTGGCCAGCTCAATGGACACCACGCTGGCTACGTCGATGGCGACGAGCTCGATGACGCCGACCAGGGCCAGGCCGCCCGCCCGGCGCGCCACCCCCGGCGGGAAGCGCAGGACAGGCCGGAACTGAAGACGCAGCCGCCATGTCGGCGGAATGGCCACCACGACCAGGGCGGCGATGCCCAGCGTGGTGCCTACCGACAGAACCAGCTCGGCCGAAAGGGGGAGCTGAGCCAGCGAATGCCCCTTGGTCACGGGCACGAAGGCGAGATAGCAGGCAATGAGCACCAGGCTGGAGATCCCCGGGCCGATGGACGGCGCGGCGAACCGGCGATAGGACTGCAGCAGCCCGTAGAGAACGACCGAGAGCCCGTACAGCAGGGCCTGGGGAGCAAACACCTGCAGCATCTCGCGGGTAACGGCGACCATGTCGGCGTGGGCGCAGTGCGCGTTCGGGTTGCGGGGGTTCAGCAGCGAGGCGATCGGCCCGGCGGCCGCCACTATAACCAGGCACAGCGGCACCACGATGACAAAGGTCCAGGTCAGCAGCGCCGAGGTGATCTGGCCGACCCGCGCTTTCTCTGCCGGGTCACGGCCCGCTCGCTCGGCCGAGCGAGCCAGCACCGGGATCATCGCGGTGGTCAGCGCGCCGCCCAGGATCAGCTGATACAGGAGATCGGGCACCTGGTTCGCGGTGACGTACGCCGTGCCCAGGCAGCTCGCGCCGACGGTCTGCGAGAACACCAGTGTGCGGACCAGACCCAGTACCCGCGACAGTATCGTAAGGCCGGCGACGACGATGGCGCCGCGGGCGATGCCCGCGGCCAGCTGCGAAGCTGGCTCCGGCTCCGCCAGGCCAGCATCGGGGCTGGCCTGCACATGCAACTCCTGATCCCCTTGCATGCCAGGCCTCCGTCCAGTCACGCCCCTGTCGGCCTTCAGAATCCGGACTCAGCCGGGAACCTACCTAGGTAGACGCGGGCTTGATCAAAGGAGTGCGTAGCCGTCAGGAAAAATACGCGCAAGGGAAATGTCGGCGAGTCGAGGCGTCGGCGCGGCAACCGACGAGGATCAACCGAAGGCGAGGGTGTAGCCTGCACCACGCAGCGCGCTGATCACGTTCGCGCAGTGCTCGGGTCCGCGGGTCTCCACCTGCAGGACGACTTCGACCTCGTCCACGTGCAGCCGCGGGGCCAGCCGCTCGTGGCTGACCTCGAGCACGTTCGCGCCGAGGTCGGCCAGGTCGCCGAGACCGGCTGACCGCGATGCCGTCCGCCATTGACACCGCGGCGGCAGGCCGGCAGGATCGCCGCCGGAATGTATCAATCCAGGTGAGCACTCTCTCTACCTATGTAGAGACAATTTCGCGGACCGGGTCCCGGGGCGTCCGGCAGGCCGGTACCGAGGGGAGAGATATGGAGCGAACCCATCCAGCCCCAGGTCGCCCCCTACTGGCCGGCCCGGCCCGGCCATGGGCGGCGACCCTGCTAGTCGGCTGCGCGGTCCTCGTCGCCGTGCTCGGCGTCCTGTTCGCGCACCAGACCACGGCAGACCGGCTCGACCAGGCCGTCGACACCCCGGTTGTCGGCTGGCTCGGCGGCCATCCGAGCCTGGCGGTCTGGCTAGCCTTTCCCGGTTCGCTAATTCCGGCGGTCGCGTTCAGCGCGGCCATCATCGGGGCCTGCCTGCTGGCAGGCCGGCGCAACGGCGCGGTACTCGCCGCCGTGGCGGTCCCGGCCGCCGCGGGGCTGACCGACGGGTTGTTCAAGCACTTGGTCGACCGAACGTACCTGGGTGTCCTCAGCTATCCGAGCGGGCATACCGCGAGCGTGTTCGCGCTGGTCGCGACCGTCGCGGTGCTGCTGCTCCCGGCGCCGCAGCTGACCGCGACGGAAACCTTGAGACCTCTGCGCGGGCTGTTGACCGGGTTGGCCTGCGGGGTGGGGATCGTGGTCGCGATCGGCGTTATGGGCCTGCGGTGGCACTACTTCACCGATACCGTGGCCGGCGCCGCAGTCGGCATTGGCACGGTCTGCGGGCTCGCGTTCCTGCTTGACCTGCCGCTGGCCCGGCGATCGCTGGGCCGGGTTCGTCTCCGGGCGCCGACCGCTCAGCCGAAGGCCAGGGTGTAGCCCGCGGCGCGGAGGGCGCCGATGACCTCACCGCAGTGCTCGGGGCCGCGGGTCTCTACCTGCAGGACGACTTCGACCTCGTCCACGTGCAGCCGCGGGGCCAGCCGCTCGTGGCTGACCTCGAGCACGTTCGCGCCGAGGTCGGCCAGGTCGCCGAGGAGCTTGGCGAGCGAGCCGGGGCGATCCGGTAGCCGGCAGCGGAAGGCCAGGTAGCGGCCTGCCGCGGTGAGACCGTGCCGGAGCAGCTTGGACAGCAGCAGCGGGTCGATATTGCCGCCGGAGAGCACCACCACGACTGGCGGAACGAAGTCACGCGCGTGCTCCAGCACAGCGGCCACCCCGGCCGCCCCGGCCGGCTCCACCACCTGCTTGGCCCGCTCGAGGCACAGCACGAGCCCGCGGGACAGGCTTTCCTCCGACACCGTCACCACCCGCCCGGAGTACCTGGACAAGATGCCGAACGGAATGTCACCCGGGCGGCTGACCGCGATGCCGTCCGCCATGGTGGGGCTGGCCTGCACGGAAACCGGATGCCCGGCCGCCAGCGAGCCCGGGTACGGCGCGACCGCCTCCGCCTGCACGCCGACGACTTCGATCGACGGGTCCAGGCTCTTGATCGCCACCGTCACGCCCGCCGCGAGCCCGCCGCCGCCGACCGGGACCACAACCGTCCGCACCTGGGGGCACTGCTCGATGATCTCGAAGCCGAGGGTGCCCTGCCCGGTCACGATGTCCGGGTGGTCGTAGGGGTGGATGAACACGGCGCCGGTCCGCTCGGCGAAGGCCAGGGCCTCGCTGACAGCGTCTTCCACGCACGTGCCCTGCAGGATGACGTCCGCGCCGTAGCCGCGCGTGGCCTGCACCTTGGGCAGCGGCGCGCCCGTGGGCATGACCACGGTGGCCGCGCAGCCGAGCCGCCCGGCGGCGAACGCGACCCCCTGGGCGTGGTTGCCCGCGCTGGCCGCGACGACACCGCGGGCCCGTTCGCCGTCGGAGAGCCTGGCGATCCTGAAGTAGGCCCCGCGCACCTTGAACGACCCGGTCCGCTGGAGGTTCTCGCACTTCAGGAACACCGGGCCGGCCACCGTCTCGGACAGCACCCGGGAATGGAGCACGGGCGTGTCCGAGATCACATCACCGATCAGCGCGCGGGCCGCGGCCACGTCATCGGAGCTCACCGTGCCTTGTGTTGTTGCCACGGGATAGAAGTGTGCCACCCATTCCCGGGCCCGGCGTCCACGGCCGGAACGGGGCAGATGGTAAAGACCCGCGATCACGACATACTGTCGAATGGTGCAGCAACACAGCCAGCATCCCCACACCAGCCTGCCCGCCGCCGCTACCCTCGGAGAATTGCGCGCCAGCGGCCACACGTACCGCGGCGTCAAGGAAGAGATCAGGGACAACCTGCTCGCCATGATGCGGGCGGACCAGGATCCCTTTCCCGGCATCGTCGGGTTCGGCCAGACCGTCCTGCCCCACCTCGAGCGCGCCCTGATCGCCGGGCACGACATCATCCTGCTCGGCGAGCGCGGCCAGGGCAAGACCCGGCTGATCCGCACCCTGGCCGGGCTGCTCGACGAGTGGACGCCGATCGTCGCGGGCTGCGAGATCAACGACCACCCCTACCAGCCCGCCTGCGCGCGATGCCGTCGGCTCGCCGCTGAGCTGGGCGACGGCCTACCGGTCACCTGGCGGCACCGCGACGACAGGTACGGCGAGAAGCTCGCCACGCCCGACACCAGCGTCGGCGACCTGATCGGCGACATCGACCCGGTCAAGGTGGCCGAGGGCCGCACCCTCGGCGACCCGGAGACCATCCACTTCGGGCTGGTGCCGAGGACCAACCGCGGCATCTTCTCCCTGAACGAGCTGCCCGACCTCGCCGAGCGGATCCAGGTCTCGCTGCTGAACGTGATGGAAGAGCGCGACATCGGCATCCGCGGCTACGCGCTCCGGCTGCCGCTCGACCTGCTGCTCGTGGCCAGCGCGAACCCGGAGGACTACACCAACCGGGGCCGGATCATCACGCCGCTCAAGGATCGGTTCGGTGCTGAGATCCGTACCCACTACCCGCAGACCCTGGGGGACGAGCTCACCCTGATCAGGCAGGAAGCCGACATCTGGACGGCCGCGGAGCTCCCCGACCACCTGGTGGAGGTGATCGCCAGGTTCACCCGGGGGGTGCGCGAGTCACCCGCAGTCGACGCGCGCTCCGGGGTCTCCGCGCGGTTCGCCATCGCCGCGGCGGAAAGCGCGGCCGCGTCCGCGGTGCGCCGGTCGGCGCTGGCCGGGGCGCCGGAGACGCCGGTTGCCCGAATATGCGACCTGCCCGCAGTGGTCAGCACGCTCCGCGGCAAGGTCGAGTTCGAGGTCAGCGAGGAGGGGCGCGAGGAAGAGGTGCTCGGCGCGATGCTGCGCCGGGCGATCGCGGAGGTGTTCCGCTCCCGGCTAGGCAGCGTGGATCTATCCGGCCTGCTCGCCAGGTTCGAGGAGGGCGGCACGGTTGAGTCTGGCGAGCTGGTGCCAGCCACCGAGCTGCTGCAACGGGTCGGCGACGTTCCCGGGCTGGCCAGGATCATGGCCCGGCTGGGCATGGAGGGCGGCGAGTCCTTCGGACACGCGGCGGCGGCGGTGGAGTTCGCCCTGGAAGGGCTGTACCTGATGCGCCGCCTGTCCAAGGACACCGACGGCGGCACCAGCGTGTACGGGACCTAGGAGCGTTATTTCCATGCCGAACTACCGGTACGGCCGCTACGTCTACGGGCCGGACCCGCTTGCGCTTCCGTTTGACGTCCGCGGCGCGGTCGACGAGATGGGCGACGCGATACTCGCCGGGGCCAACCCGGCCGACGCGCTCCGTGAGTTGCTGCGCCGGGGCCCCGGCGACCGGGCCGACCGCCGAGGCCTCGACGACCTGCTGCGCCGGGTGCGCGAACGGCAGCGCGATATCCGCGGCAGCGGGCGCCTCGACGGCATCCTCGAGCAGGCTCGTGCCCTGCTCGACACGGCCGTCGGGCAGGAGCGCGCCGAGCTGTTCCCCGACCCGGGCGACGAGGCCAGGATGCGTGAGGCCGACCTCGACGCGCTGCCCGCTGACACGGCCCAGGCGATCCGGCAGCTGGCCGACTACGACTGGCGCTCGCCCGCCGCCCGCCAGACCTTCGAGCAGCTCAAGGAGCTGCTGCGCAGCGACGTGCTGGATAGCCAGTTCCGCGGCATGCGGCAGGTCATGAGCAATCCCGACCCGCAGGCGATGCAGCGGGTCAAGGATATGCTCGGCGACCTGAACGAGATGCTGGCCGCTGATGCCCGCGGCGAGCATACCCAGGCCAACTTCGACCAGTTCATGGAGCGCTACGGCGACATGTTCCCGGACCATCCGCGGAACCTCGAGGAACTGGTCGACTCGCTGATCAGCCGGATGGCCGCGGCCGAGCGGCTGCTGCGCTCGCTCAGTGACGAGCAGCGCGAGGAACTCGCCCAGCTGATGGCGAACGCGCTGGAAGACGCGGGGCTGGCGGCCGAGATGGCCAGGCTCGCCGACGCGCTCCGGTCCCGGCGCCCGGAACTGGACCGGGCCGGCATGAGCGGCGGGGTCCAGATGTCCGGTGAGGAGCCGCTCGGCCTCGGCGACGCCACCACGGCACTGGCCGAGCTCGCCGACCTGGCCGAGCTGGAGACCGCGCTCGGCCAGGATTACCCGGGCGCGAGCCTGGACGACGTCGATGAGGAAGCGGTCAGGCGCGCCTTCGGGCGGCAGGCCGTGGACGACATCGAGGCCCTGCGCCGGATCGAGCGCGAGCTCGAGAGGCAGGGCTACCTGACCCGCAACGCCGGCCAGCTTGAACTCACCCCCAAGGCCGTGCGCAGGCTCGGGGACACGGCGCTGCGCCGGATCTTCGGCGACCTGAGCTTCGGTCGCGGGCCCGGCGACCACGACCTGCGGGACGCTGGCCAGGCGGGTGAGCTGACCGGCACCACCCGCGCCTGGGAATTCGGCGACGAGCAGCCCCTCGACGTTCCGGCCACGGTACGGAACGCGCTGCTACGCAGCGCGGGTACCGGGGCCTTCGCCCCGGCCAGGGGGGTACGGGGGGACAGGCAGTCCCCCCGTGATCGGGGGGGGTCTTGGGGGGGTCGTCCCCCCCGGCTAGCAGCCGCGGACTTCGAGGTGGCCGAGACCGAACGGCGCAGCGCCGCGGTGGTGTCCCTGCTCGTCGACCTGTCCTACTCGATGCAGCTACGCGGGACCTGGGCGGCAGCCAAGCAGACCGCACTCGCCCTGCACGCGCTGCTGCGCAGCCGGTTCCCGCAGGACGCCATCCAGGTCGTCGGCTTCTCTAACTACGCGCGCGAACTGCGCGAGACCGAGCTGGCCGGGCTGGGCTGGGACATGGTACAGGGCACCAACCTGCACCACGCGCTGCTGCTGGCCGGCCGCCACATCGACCGGCACCCGGAACACGAGCCGGTCGTCCTGATCGTGACCGACGGCGAGCCAACGGCCCACCTGCAGCGCGACGGGCGGTCCTGGTTCGACTGGCCGCCATCCCCCGAGACGGTCGAGCTCACCCTGGCCGAGGTGGACAAGATGACCCGCCGGCACGCCGCGCTGAACATTTTCATGCTGGCGGATGATGCGCGGCTGTCCGCGTTCGTTGACAATGTCGCGAGGAGGAACGGCGGGCGCGTGCTGCAGGCGGCGCCCGAACGTCTCGGTGAGTATGTCATCCGTGACTTCCTCCGCACCCGCGGTGCCGGTCGGCGGTAGATTTTCCACGTCGGCTGACACGCGGGGGACACCCCCGCGGACCCCGGGTCATCGGAGCCGCCGGCCGCGAGCACAGCTTTACCGCATGCCTGCATAAGGAGGAATTGTGAGTTCTACCAGCGGATCAGCCGAGAGGTCGTCGGGCCGGACGATACTCGCGGTGATTCTCGGCATCATCGCCCTTTTGTTCATCGTGGTCGCGATCATCTACATCGCCGAGCCGGCCAAGTCGCTGCCCAGCTTCATCCCCGGGCACATCGCCGGCTCCACCGGGCACCACCCGCTGAAGGCCACCGGATCGCTCGTCGTCGGCATCGTGTTCGCGGTCGGGGCCTGGTTCGCCCTGGCGTACAAGCCCAGGCCCCAGGCCGCGGCGCCGAACAACAAGGAAAGCTCGCCCGCGGGGCGGAGCTGAAAGTAAGTACTGTCCCACTCGCCGCCGGGCGCCTTTGAGGCGCCCTTTGGCTCGCGGGGGTTTTCCGCCTGCGCCAGGCGCTTAGCTGTCGCTGAGGGCCTGGCGCAGGTCGTCGAGCAGGTCGTCGCAGTCCTCGATGCCGACCGACAGCCTGATCAGGTCACCGGGAACCTCGAGGGGCGAGCCGGTGACCGAGGCGTGCGTCATCCGCCCAGGGTGCTCGATCAGCGACTCCACCCCGCCGAGCGACTCGCCCAGGGTGAACAGCCGGGTCCGGCCGCAGGCCCGTACCGCGGCCTCCTCGCCGGCCTGCAGCCGGAACGACACCATGCCGCCGAATCCCCGCATCTGCTCCTGCGCGGTCTTGTGGCCAGGATGCGACGGCAGGCCGGGGTAGAGGACTTCGGCCACCGCTGGGTGCTCGGCCAGCATCTGCGCGACCCGCATCGCGTTCCTGCAGTGCCGGTCCATCCGCGCCGCCAGCGTCTTGATGCCGCGCAGCGTCAGCCACGAGTCGAACGGGCCGGCCACGGCCCCGGTGGCGTTCTGGGTGAAGGCGAGCCGCTCGGCGAGCTCGCCGTCGGCGACCACCAGGGCCCCGCCGACCACGTCGGAGTGTCCGCCCAGGTACTTGGTGGTCGAGTGGACCACCACGTCGGCTCCGAGCGCGAGCGGCTGCTGCAGGTACGGCGACGCGAACGTGTTGTCCACCACGAGCAGCGCGCCGGCCTCGTGCGCCGCCTCGGCCAGGGCGCGGATGTCCGCGATGCCCAGCAGCGGGTTCGTCGGCGTCTCAGCCCACACCACCTTGGCCTTCCGGGCGGCGAGCTGCCCGCGCACGGCCGCCACATCCGAAATCGGGACCACAGCGTGGCTCAGTCCCCAGCCGGCGAATACCCGGGCGAACAACCGGTACGTCCCGCCGTACGCGTCGTCCGGAACCAGCACATGGTCACCTGGCGAGCAGGCCGTCCTGAGCAGGCAGTCCTCCGCGGCCATGCCGGAGGCGAAGGCCAGCGCCCGGGGTGCGCCCTCCAGCGCGGCCAGGCACTGCTCCAGCGCCGTCCTGGTCGGATTGGCGGACCGGGAGTACTCGTAGCCACCGCGCAGGCCGCCCACCCCGTCCTGCTTGTAGGTGGACACCTGGTAGATGGGCGGCACTACCGCCCCGGTGACCGGGTCGGGCTCCTGGCCCGCGTGGATGGCCAGGGTCTCGAAGCCGTCCTGGTGAGTCACGACAGCAGCCTTTCGTAGGTATCAGGTGTTCGCGGCGAGGAAGGTCAGCACGTCCTGCCGGGTGAGCAGCCCGGTCGGCTTCCCGTTCACGTGCACGAGCGCCGCGCCGGCTTTCTCCAGTGCCAGGACCGCCCGGGAGACCGGTTCGCCCAGGCCGATGGTCGGCAGCGGCGGCGACATGTGCCCGCCGACCGGGTCGGACGGACGGGCCCGCCCGGCCACCAGGGCGTCGAGCAGGTCGCGCTCCACCACCGACCCGATCACCTCGGCAGCCATCACCGGGGGCTCTTCCTTGACCACGGGCAGCTGGGACACGTCGTACTCGCGCAGCAGCGCGACGGCCGCGCCGACGTTCTCCTCGGGGTGGACGTGGACGAACTCGGGCAGGCTGCGCCCCTTCCTGGCCATGACGTCGGCCACCAGCGGCTCGGTGGTCTGCTCGGAGAGGAAGCCGTAGTCGGCCATCCACTCGTCGTTGAAAATCTTCGACAGGTAGCCCCGGCCGCCGTCGGGCAGCAGCACGACGATCACCGCGTCCGGGCCGGCCGACTCGGCCACTCGCAACGCGGCCGCGACCGCCAGCCCGGACGAGCCGCCGGTGAGCAGCGCTTCCTCCCGGGCCAGCCGTCTGGTCATGCCGAAGGACTCGGCGTCGCTGACCGCGATGATCTCATCGCACACGGACGGGTCGTAAGTAGCCGGCCAGATGTCCTCGCCGACGCCCTCGACCAGGTACGGGCGGCCGGACCCGCCCGAGTAGACCGACCCTTCCGGGTCGGCGCCGATCACCCGCACCGCGCCGCCCGACACCTCTTTCAGATAGCGCCCAGTACCCGTGATGGTTCCTCCGGTGCCGATCCCGGCCACGAAGTGGGTCACCGTCCCGTCCGTCTGCGCCCAGACCTCCGGGCCGGTAGTGGCGTAGTGCGAGGCCGGGTTCTCCTGGTTGGCGTACTGGTCGGGCTGCCAGCCGCCCGGTATCTCGCCGGCCATCCGGCGCGCCACGCTGTAGTAGGAGTCCGGGTGATCAGGCGCGACCGTCCCGGGGCACACCACGACCTCGGCGCCGTACGCGCGCAGTACCGCGATCTTGTCCTGCGCCACCTTGTCCGGGCAGACGAAGACGCACCGGTAGCCGCGCTCCACCGCGACGATCGCCAGCCCGACTCCGGTGTTACCCGAGGTGGGCTCTACGATCGTGCCACCAGGCCGCAGGTCGCCGCTCGCCTCGGCGTCCGACACCATCCGCAGCGCGATGCGGTCCTTGACCGATCCGCCCGGGTTGAAGTACTCGACCTTCGCCAGCACAGTGGATCCGGGAATCGCCCGGGTCACCGACCGCAGCCGGACCAGCGGGGTGTTCCCCACCAGCCCGCTCAATGAATCATGCACCTGCATGGCTGTTCCTCTTCATGGAATCCCCCGGGTACCCTCGCGGGCCTGGACCGACGCTATCTGACGCCCATCACTACCCGCGGGTAGCCCTGGTACCGGCCACGAGCTAACTTTGGAAGAACCCTATGCGAGGAGGTCGCACCATGCCCGAAGCCGTGATCGTTGCCACCGCCCGATCGCCCATCGGCCGCGCGGGCAAGGGGTCGCTCACGAGCATCCGCCCGGACGACCTAGCCGCGCAGATGGTGACCGCGGCACTGGCGAAGGTGCCGCAGCTCGACCCGGCCGACATAGGTGACCTGATCCTAGGCTGCGGCCTGCCCGGCGGCGAGCAGGGCTTCAACATGGCACGCGTGGTGGCGGTGCTGCTCGGCCACGACCACCTTCCCGGCACCACCGTCAACCGGTACTGCTCGTCGTCGCTGCAGACCACTCGGATGGCATTCCACGCGATCAAGGCCGGCGAAGGGGATGTGTACGTCTCGGCCGGGGTCGAGTGCGTGAGCCGACTGGCCAAGGGCAGCAGTGACTCCTGGCCGGACACGCACAACCAGGCTTTCTCCGGCGCGCGGCGGCGCACCGAGCGGATCGCTGCCGGCGAGGCCGGAGCGTGGCACGATCCGCGCGAGGACGGGGACATGCCCGACATCTACGTCGCGATGGGCCAGACTGCGGAGAACGTGGCCGAATTGCGCGGCATCTCCCGCGAGCAGCAGGACGAGTTCGGGGTCCGCTCGCAGAACCTGGCGGAGAAGGCGATCGCCAACGGCTTCTGGCAGCGTGAGATAACCCCCGTTACCCTGCCGGACGGCTCCGTGGTCAGCGCCGACGACGGTCCCCGGCCCGGGACCACGATCGAGAAGGTGGCCGCGCTCAAGCCGGTGTTCCGCCCGGACGGCACGGTCACCGCGGGAAACTGCTGCCCGCTCAACGACGGGGCCGCGGCGGTCGTGGTGATGAGCGACGTCAAGGCGGCCGAGCTCGGCATTACGCCGCTGGCCCGGATCGTGTCCTCCGGGGTGACCGCGCTGTCCCCGGAGATCATGGGCCTAGGGCCGGTGGAGGCGTCCCGGCAGGCGCTGGCCCGGGCCGGGATGGCCATCGCCGACATCGACCTGGTGGAGATCAACGAGGCGTTCGCGGCCCAGGTCATCCCCTCGTACACCGACCTCGGGGTGGACCTGGCCAAGCTCAACGTGAACGGCGGCGCCATCGCGGTCGGGCACCCGTTCGGCATGACCGGAGCGCGGATCACCACTACCCTGCTGAACAGCCTGCAGTTCCACGACGCGACCCTGGGCCTGGAGACCATGTGCGTGGGCGGCGGGCAGGGCATGGCGATGATCTTCGAGCGGCTCAGCTGAGCATTAGGTTCTGTTAACTTTCCGGGCATCAGGGGGTTGCCAGGCGGCCTGCGATGAGGCACTCTCAGCACAAGAGGAGCTTCCATGGAGGTGCCAGTTGTCGCTGACCCACTCACCGAATCTGCACAGTAGTCTCATCGCGCGCATTCCGGTCACAACCGGCCGCACCCTCGCTGAGTGGTTCCATCGGATCGAAACTGGCCCCGCGTTCCTCCGCCGTGAAGAACAAGCCCACTGGCTGGCCGACGACGCCGGCATCTCCTGCGGCTACGCCTACGCGATCGTGCACGAGTACGAGATGCGCCGGCGGCTACGCCTCAACGGAGCCTGACCGGCTCACCCGCCGCGCCACGGCGCCGGTTCTGCCCGGCGCGGATACCGTGTGACCGTCACTTCGCGCTCGGCCGGCCCGGCTCCAGGCTGCGCGGCCGAGGTTAACCTCACCCGTTCGGCCCCTGTCGGCGCTCGCCCGCCCGGCCCGGTGCGGTCCGTACGGTGCTTCCCGGCCCGGACCCGGGTGCCCCGGTCATTCCCCGTGCGGCCGCGACCGCAGTTACCACCCAACATATTGCCCACGGTATACAGGACGGAAATGTCATGATTTAGCGGTATAAACCATTTGTGTCGCGGCATGGCGAACGTACGCGGATCGGCCTTCGGCCGATTCGCAGGTATCATTGTTTCCGCTGAGGCTGCATTGGCAATTGAGATCTGCACAGTGCAGGTTTCGCGACTCTGGTTTCGCCGCACGCGGTCAATGAGTACCCCCGGTCGGAGTCGAACCGACACTGGGGACCCTTTTAGGGGGCCGGCCTCTTCCCTTGGGCTACGGGGGCGGATTCATAATACCGCCCGTGCAATTGCCCAACCGGGGAGTAGCAAAGACCTCTGCCATTATTTTTAACGCCGGCCGCGGTTACTGCATACAAATTGCGGAGCGTAGTTAATTACAAGATCGACATTAGCGCTAAGTGACCGCACCGTCAGTTTCCGTGTCGGTACCGGGGCTGGCGTGGGCGCGGGCGAAAACGGCGTCCAGCATGGCCGGAGTGACGCGTCCGGTGAATGTGTTCTGCTGACTTGGGTGATAACAGCCGATCAGCAGTACTTCGCCCGATGCCTGCGGATTGGTCAGCCGGACCTCGGCGCCGTGACCGAACCTCGGGCGCGGCCGCGGCAGCGCGAATCCGCACTGGCCGAGTACCGGCCATATCGCCTGCCAGGCAAATCCGCCCAGGCAAACGATAACTCGCAGGTCAGCGGCGACTAGGCGCAGTTCGGCGGTAAGCCATGGCGCGCACGAGTCCCGTTCCGCGGGTTCCGGCTTATTGTCCGGCGGGGCGCAGCGGACCGCGGCCACCATCCGGGCGCCCAGCAGGCGCTGCCCGTCCCCCATGGCCACGCTGGTCGGTTTTTCCGCCCAGCCGCACCGGTATAGCGAGGCAAAGAGAAAATCCCCGCTGCGGTCGCCGGTGAAGATCCGGCCGGTACGGTTCCCGCCGTGCGCCGCGGGCGCGAGCCCCACGATCAGCAACGCAGGACGGGCCGATCCCCAGCCAGGGATGGGGCGGCCCCAGTAGGGCTCGTCCCGGAACGAACGGCGGCGCACGAGGGCCACCTCCTCGCGCCAGGCCACCAGGCGCGGGCAGGCGCGGCAGACCGACTGACGCGCGACGAGTTCGTCCAGCGTCTCCGCCTCGGCGGCCAGGTCCGCGACCTCAGCCGCGCTGCCCGCGACGGGTGTGTCCGGCCCGGCGGGATCACCAGGCCAGCCGCCCGGCGGGATCAGCCGGGCCGCCTCCTCGGCTCCCTCCGCGCCCACCGGGGTCTCAGCCGCGCGCCCGGGCCAGCGACCAGGCCATCCCGTCCAGGATGTCGTGCTCGCTCACCAGGACCTCGGCGAAGCCGAACCGCTGCATGAGGCGGTCGAGGACGAGCGCGCCGCCGCCGATCACGTCGGTACGTCCCGGGTGCATCACGCCGATGGCAGCGCGTTCGGCCCGAGTCTGGGCCAGCAGGCGGCAGGTCACTGCGTGCACGTCAGCCATTGCCACTCGAGCGTGATGGATCCGGGCGGCGTCATAGACGGGCAGGCCCATCGCGATGGCCGCGACCGTGGTCACCGAGCCAGCCAGGCCGATCAGTGTCCCGGCCCGGCGGGCCGGAACCGCGGCCGCCACCTCCTCCAGCGCCGCGTCGATGTCCGTGACGGCCGCCGCCACCTCCTGGTCCGACGGCGGGTCGCCGTGCAGATGACGCTCGGTCATCCGGACGCAGCCGACGTTGACCGATATGGCGTGCTCCGGCGGCCCGCCGGCCGGGCCGAGCACGAACTCAGTCGAGCCGCCGCCGATGTCGGCGACCAGGAACGGCCCGGGATCAGGTCCGGCGGCGAGTTCCGCGGTCGCCCCGGTGAACGACAGCACCGCCTCCTCGTCCCCGGTGAGGACCTCGGGTGCGACGCCGAGCACCTCCTTGACCAGGCGGACGAACTCGGCCGCGTTGTCCGCGTCCCTGGTGGCGCTGGTCGCCACCATCCGGACCGCCTGCGCGCCCGAGCGGGCGATGACGCCCGCGTACTCGCGCAGCACGGCCATGGTCCGGGCCAGCGCTTCCGGGGCGAGCCGCCCGGTCTGGTCCACCGCCTGACCCAGCCGGACGATCTCCATCCGCCTGGTCACGTCGGTCAGTTCGGCATGGCCGGGATCAATGTCCGCGAGCAGCAGGCGCAGCGAGTTCGTTCCGCAGTCCACGGCGGCCACACGGCGGCTCACGGCGCGTCTTCCTGGACACAGTGCTTATCGACACAGGGCCCGGACAGCCACCAGGCGCCGACGGCGTCCAGCGCTTCGGCGCCGAACGGGTTCACGCCGGCCGCGGCAAGCTCGTGGGCGACGAGCGCATGCAGGCACTTTACCCGTTCGGGCATGCCCCCGGCCGACTGAGTGCCGGGCGGCAGCGGCTCGACGCCCGCGGTGCGGGCGGCCCTTTCCCGCCTCGCCAGGTAGTCGCGATGCGCGGCTTCATAGCGGTGCCGCAACCTCTTGTCGGCCAGCCTCGCGGTCATGTCCCGCATCAGTCCGGCCGCCTCCAGCTTGCTGACGGCCGCGGCCGCCCGCGGGCAGGTCAGGTAGTACAGGGTGGGAAACGGGCTGCCGTCGGGCAGCCTCGGCGCCGTCTCGGCGACATCGGGCAGCCCGCACGGGCACCGGTGCGCCACGCCGAGCAGCCCACGCGGCAGGCGGCCTAGCTGGGCGGCGATGACCGCCTCGTCCCGCGCCGCGATCACTTCGCCGTGCTCTCCGGGTTCGCATCCGCCTGCTGGACCGATCGCCACAGCTTGTCGTACCAGGGCGCCGGTCCCGCCTTGGCCGCCTGAGCCGTGCTGACCCGCGGCTGGCCCCCCTCCACGATGTAGCAGCGCGTGCCGGGGAAGCACATGTTGAGCTCCTGCCGGGCCAGCTGCTCGATGTAGGCCGGGTTGGAGAGCCTGTCCTGCTGCGCCTGCAGGCTCTTCACCTGGGCCAGCATGGACTGCTGCTGGGCGACCAGCGCGTCGATCTGCCGCCGTTGATTCACGTACTCACGGATCGGGTAGGCCAGGCTCAGCGCGATCGCGCAGATCACCACCGCAAGCACCGCGGCCCGGCCGGTGAGCCGGGTGGACCGGGGAGCGGCGGGCGGCGACATCAGCCCGCTTGTGTCCGCGCCGCGAACCGGGGATAGGCGCCGGCGCCGGCGTAGGTCGCCGCGTCGCCGAGCAGTTCCTCGATCCTGAGCAGCTGGTTGTACTTTGCGACGCGCTCGCCGCGCGCGGGCGCGCCGGTCTTGATATGTCCGCAGTTGGTGGCGACGGCCAGGTCCGCGATCGTGGTGTCGTCGGTCTCGCCGGATCGGTGGCTGATCACGCAGCTGAACCCGGCCCTGTGGGCCAGGCTCACCGCGTCCAGGGTCTCGGTGACCGTGCCGATCTGGTTCAGCTTGACCAGCAGCGAGTTCGCCGCGCGCTCGGCGATGCCGCGACGGATCCGTTCCGGGTTGGTGACGAACAAGTCGTCGCCGACCACCTGGACCCGGTCCCCGATGCTCGCCGTCAGCTGCTTCCAGCCCGGCCAGTCCTCTTCGGCCAGCGGGTCCTCGAGCGACACGATCGGATAGGAGTCCACCCACTCGGCGTAGATGGCCGCCATCTCTGCCGAGGTCTGCGGCTTCCCCTCGAAGTTATACGCGTCGTCGGAGTAGAACTCCGACGCGGCCGCGTCGATAGCCAGCGCGACGTCCTGCCCCGGAGTGAAGCCTGCCTTGCCGATCGCCTCGACGATCAGGTCGAGCGCGGCCCGGTTGTGCTCCAGGTCGGGCGCGAATCCGCCCTCATCGCCGACGCCGGTGGACAGGCCCCGCTGCTTGATCACCGACTTCAGCGCGTGGTAGACCTCGGCTCCCCAGCGCAGCGCCTCGGAGAAGGTGGCGGCGCCGACCGGGGTGATCATGAACTCCTGGATGTCCACGTTGTTGTCGGCGTGCGCGCCGCCGTTCAGGATGTTCATCAGGGGGACGGGCAGCACGTGCGCGTTGGGCCCGCCGAGGTACCGGAACAGCGGCAGGCCGCTGGAGTCCGCGGCGGCCCGGGCGACGGCCATGCTCACGCCGACGATGGCGTTCGCGCCGAGCCTGGACTTACCCGGCGTCCGGTCCAGGTCGATCAGCGCCTGGTCTACCAGCCGCTGATCATCGGCTTCGTGGCCGAGCAGTTCCGGCTGGATCTCGTCGATGACACCCTGGACCGCCCGGGTGACTCCCTTGCCGCCGAATTCCGCGCCGCCGTCCCTGAGCTCGACCGCTTCGAAGGCTCCGGTCGAGGCCCCGCTCGGCACCCCCGCCCGGCCGACGGTCCCGTCGTCCAGCGCTACCTCGACCTCGAGGGTCGGGTTCCCGCGGGAATCCAGGATCTGCCTGGCATGGATCGCTTCTATGGAGGCCACCGCCGGCTCCTTGCCTATAGCTCGTATCGCGTCTGGATGGGCCAAACACAAGCGCCCAGTGCGAGCCTAATAGAGCGGGGGCGCTCCGGACGCCGGCCACGCCGTTTAGCCGACCGCGTGGTCCTCGAGGGCCTCGAGAATCCGGCGATGGTCGGCGCCGAGCGAAGCGCTGTGCCGGTGAGCCATCGCCGCGGACCGCATGAGCGCCCTACGTGGCGCGGCGCGCAGCGTGCAGTCGAGCAGGGACCAGGACAGCTCGTTCAGCGCGCAGCGCACGGTCGCCGGGTCCTGCGTCCGGTCGCAGACCTCGGCCAGCGCGGTCAGCAGCTTCATCGCCCTCGGTTCTGGTGCCATGTCCACCCGGAAGGAATCCACCATCGGGCACGGCGATCCGACTACCGCGCCGGCCTCGAACGCGTTGAGCAGAGGGCTCACGTCGCCCGCCGTCATCGGGTCGTAGAGCCCGGGGAACGGGATTTCCTCGTACCCCTGGTCGTAGCCGCTGACGTAGACCGGTACCGGCGAGCCGGACCGCGCCAGCACGTCAAGCGCGAGGTCCATCAGGCTGACCGGCCAGCCGAGGTCGCTGATGGCGAGGACACGGAACTCTCCCCGCGCGGCGCCCAGGCAGGCCAGCAGGAGCAGCTGCGCCGACTCCAGGGCGGACTGCACGTAGAACGCGATGTCCGGGCTGTGCAGCCTGATCACGCCGTCTTCTGCCTCATCTGCCCAGCTCAGCAACCGCTGATAGATGATCGAGTTGTCCAGGACGTGGGTGAACCGGCCGGCCGAGATCAGCATTCCGCTGTCGGCCGCCACCCCCGACGCCACCCACTCCGCGGCCCGCTTGGACGCGGTGTACATGTCCGGCGAGTACGGCCGCAGGGCCTTGCCCGTCGAGGCGCACACGACCTGCGGTACGCCGGCGTCCGCCGCGGCGGTCAGCACGGTGCGCGTCCCCAGGACGTTGGTGGACACCGTACGGTGCACCTCCACCTCGGCGCGCCCCGGGTCACGCTGCGCGGCGACATGGAACATCAGATCGGGCCTGATCTCGCGGATCAGCGCGTCGATGGCGGCGCGGTCCCTGACGTCGGCGCGCCGGTACTCGACGCCGGGATGGAGGGTCTGTTCGCCCGTGATGCCGCGGCTCACGCTGACCAGGCGACCGGGACCTCGCGCCGCCAGCTGGGATATCAGCGCCGAGCCGATACAGCCCGTCCCGCCGGTCACCATGACGGTCGCGTCACGCAATCGGCCGGCCAGCTCCGCCTCGGGCAGGCACAGCCCGCGCTCGGCGATCGCCAGGAAGCGCGCGTGCTCCTCCGCCGCCCCCGGCTTGGCCGCGATGAGCGCCCGGGTCAGCCCGCGCAGTTCCGCCAGGATGCCGTCGTCGAGGCGCCGCTGCCCAGGCGGCGCGACCACACGCATGTTACCGATGATCGCCGAGACTGCATCCACCCCATAACCTCCACCCGAAATAGCTAGGTTCCGGCGCGTTGTCGCGCACAACGGCCCCCCGGCCTGATCCTGCCCACCGAGCAGGCCAGACATCCAGCTTCACTTGAGCCTCGTAGCCTCCCACGATCATCCCTGATCACACGGGCAAATAGAGATGTATGCTGACTTACTACCTTCCAGCAACCGATACACGTATGTATCGCTGATACGCTATCCGGACCGTCGATGTCGGGGTTTACGTCGGCTCCGAGCAGGGAGTCTCGCTGTCGGCGGACCTGTGCACGAGTCGGGGGACTGGCCGCTGGCCGCGTTGGCGACATAGGCGGGAGGAACTTGTGACCGACATCGTAGACGGGCCCCAGGGTGCTAACGCCCTGACCGAGATGCTGCGGGTGCTTCCGCCCAAGCCGCCATCAGCCGTTCAGCCCGGGACCCTGGCTCGGCCGAAGCCGACGTTTACCCCGAACACGGCGTCTCTGCCGGAGACGGTCTCCTCGCCCAAGCCGCAGCCGCCCGCGCCGCAGGGCCCGGTGCTGCCAGTGCCGCCGCGTGAGGACGAGAAGTTCCGTTACGTGCGGCGCAACGCCTGGATCCTCACGCTGTTCTCGGTGGCCAGCTTCCCGCTGCTGCTGTTCAGCCAGGTCCGGCTGATGATCCAGTACCACTGGTTCTGGATCTACGGCCCCTGCATCCTGCTGGCCGCGCTGTTCCTGGCGCTGCCGCTGCTCACCGACGGGCTGAGCCGCAGCTTCAGTTTCGACGAGCACCGGCGGCTGGTGAAGTCCTGGCGCCCGGGCGTATACCCGTCGGTGGACGTGTTCCTGCCGGTGTGCGGGGAGCCGCTGGAGGTGCTCAGGAACACCTGGAAGTACGTCGCGGCGATGAGCGAGTACTACCCGGGGAAGGTCACGCCGTATGTGCTGGACGACTCGCACAGCGCGGAGCTAAAGCAGATGGCCAGGGAGTTCGGGTTCGCGTACGCGACACGCCCGAACCGGGGCTGGTTCAAGAAGTCAGGAAACTTGTGGTTCGGGTACCAGGTGTCCTACGGGGATTTCATCCTGCTGCTGGACGCGGACTTCGCGCCGCGGCACGACCTGCTGAACGAGGCGCTGCCGTACATGGACGCCTACCCCGACACCGGGATCGTGCAGACTCCGCAGTTCTTCCGGATCGCCGATGACCAGACCTGGGTCGAGCGCGGGGCCGGCGCGGTGCAGGAGCTGTTCTACCGGTCGATCCAGACCGCGCGGGCCCGCAAGGGCGGGTCGATCTGCGTGGGCAGCTGCGCGGTGTACCGGCGCAAGGCCCTGCACGACAACCTGGGGATGACGCTGGCCGAGCACTCCGAGGACGTGCTGACCGGGTTCGACCTGAACAGCAAGGGCTGGCGGCTGCGTTACATCCCGGTCGCGCTGTCCACGGGAAACTGCCCGGACAACGTGCTGGCGTTCCTGAACCAGCAGTACCGCTGGTGCTCGGGGACGGTGGGGCTGCTGTTCGGCAAGCGGTTCTGGGGGGCCAAGCTGCCGCTCTACACCCGGATGTGCTATATATCCGGGCTGATCTACTACATCTACACCGCGCTGTTCACCTTCGTGGTCCCCGCGCTGACCATCGCGATCCTCGTGTTCGTGCCGAACGTGCTGCTGTTCAAGAACATGATCTTCATGATCCCGGTGCTGCTGTACTCGGCGGTGATCATCCCGTCCTGGCATCACGCGCCGTACCGGCTGGAGGCATGGGCGGTCCGGGTCATCTCGGGCTGGGCACACCTGTTCGCGTACTGGGACGCGGCCCGGGGCAAGCGGCTGGGCTGGAAGCCGTCCGGCGGGGACAAGAAGAAGCAGGATGGCCGGCGCCGGTTCTGGGCGTGTTTCATCATCTGGACCGTGGGCAGCTCGCTGCTGTGGACCGGCCTGGCGTTCTGGCGCATGATCACCATGAACCCGTACAACTTCATCGTCCTGTTCGGCCTGGGGTTGCTCGAGCTGGTGATCGCGGCCCGCGTGCTCCTGCAGCCCGTAACGGATGACCACGCCTGACATGACGGACGCCTCCGGGGCCCGGGATCAGGCGGAGGTGCGGGAGCCGGGGGGTAGGGGCTGGTTTCAGCCACTGAGCCCGCCACCTGCTGCCGACGCGGGAAGTGACCAGGAGCAGGACACTGCCGAGGTCGGCGATCCGGAGGAGACCGCCGTGTTCCCCCGGCTGCCGATCCGCGAGACGCTGGCCCAGGCCAGCACCCCGGAGCTCCCGGCGCGTGACCGTCCGGCTGACATCACCCGCCCGCAGCTCATCCTCGACGACACCGTGGTGGACATCGCCGGGTTGCGTGGTGGCTGGAATCCCCGCCAGACCAGAGCCACCAGCGAGGCTCCTGCCGACGGTGGAGCCGCGCCTGCTGACACCGAGAGCCCGCCGGCCAGCAAGGCCGCGAAGAGAAGCCGTTCGGTTTTCGGCTCGGAACCCGCTTCTCGGCCCGACATGCTGACCAACGCCGATACCGTGGTGATGCCGTCGCTCAAGGGCCGGAAGGGATCGCTCGCCGACGACGCCGCGGCGAACGCGCGGAACGCCGCCACCGTCGAGCAGCACGCCATCACCGCCATGGTTCCGGTCGGGACGAGCGACGCCGCCGCCGAGGCGGCCACCCAGGTCATACGGGCGGTAGAGCCCGCTCAGCTAACCCCCGGGACGGACCATGGACTGCCCGGGAAGGCCCGGGTGAAGCAGAACCGGCCACCCGGTGAGCCTGCGGGACGGTACATCCCGGGACGCCGGACCACGATGGTCAGCCGACTCCTGCTCCTCGCTATCTTGAGCTTGCAGGCTGTCCTGTCGCTCAGGCTGCGCAATACCGCCTTCGAGGACGAGTCGCTCTACCTGTACGCCGGGCATATGGAGTTGCAGCACCTGCTGCATGGTTCGGCGCTTTACGGCGGTTTCTCGTCATACTTCTCGGGCTCCCCGGTGCTCTATCCCGTGGTCGCCGCAGCCCTGGACCAGGTAGGCGGCCTCACCGCGGGGAGAACGCTCAGCCTCTTCGAGATGCTGGCCACTACCGCCCTGCTCTACTCCCTCACGCGGCGCCTGTTCAATGAACGCATCGCGTTGTGCGCCGCCGCGCTCTTCTCGGTCTCCGAGGCCGTGATTTTCCTCGGTAACTTCGCCACCTTCGACGCCACTTGCCTCTTCCTGCTCGCCTGCGCCTCCTGGATCGTGGTTCGCACCGCCGCGTTCCGCTGGCCGGTTTTCCTGCTCGCCGCGCCGCTCGCGGCGCTCGCGGTCGCCGTGAAGTACGCGGGGCTGCTGTTCGTACCTACGATCGCGGTCTTGCCGGCGCTGGCCGGGTGGCCGGAACGTGGTCGGCGCGTGCTGGTGTACCCGGTGGCGTTCGGTGTCGCCGTCGCGGGCCTTCTCTACGCAGCCGTGCGGCTGGGCGGACCGGCATACGTGGCCGCCATCAAGAGCACGACGACCAATCGCGCTCAGGGCACCGTCCCGGTCGGTACTATCCTGCGCGAGGCCGCGGAGTGGGGCGGTGTCCTTGTCGCGGCTGCCGTCATCGGCAGCGTGGCCTACGTGTGGCGGGTCCGTACCGAACCGGACGAGAAGATCGCGCCTCCGGGTGATCGTCTCAGGAGAACGGCGCTCGGCGTGGTTCTCACCGGCACCGCGCTGCTGGCGCCGGCGTACCAGGCTCACTTGCACACCGATATTTCGTTCTTGAAGCACGTAGGGTTCGGGCTGTTCTTCGCCGCGCCAATGGCTGGTTTCGGACTCGCCCGGATCATGGGCGATTATTTCCGCCGACCTCAGTTCGGCATCGGAGTCTGGAGCCTGGCGCTGGTCCTCGGCATGGTGCAGTCCAACTTCCTGTACCACGTGTGGCCACCATCTGGCGCGTTCGTGAAAACCTTCTCCAGGTACCTCAAACCAAATGCGTTGTACCTGGTCGAAGTACCAGAGGTGCCGATCTACTACCTGGATGGGCGGCCCGACGCCCAGCCCAGGCAGTTCACCTCGACGTTCCCCGTCCCCCCGCTGACGACTGCGAAGGACTTCGCGGCCGTGGTCAAGACCGGGGAGTTCCAGGTGATCGCCTATACCGGCGTGGTGACCCCGGGCCCTGACCAGGCCCTAGCCCGGGCGCTGGCCGCCTCTCGCTCCTACTACCTGGCCGGCAAGATCAGCACCACCGACTCATCCGGTCCCGTCACCTACTACATCTGGGTCAAGGGCCATAAGAGCGCAACCGGGTCGAAGGCCAAGAAGACCAGGAAGACCAGGAAGGGCTGACCCAGGCGAACCCGGCTAGGTCGTGTACACGCGAACGTAGCGGACCTCCATCATCCCCCCGGACGAGGTCTGGCTGTCGGGTGTGCTGCACCCGCACTGATTGTCGGGGAACGAGCCGCCGACCGCCAGGCTGAGCAGGATCGAGAAGCCGTGGTCCACCGCCGCGGTCCACACCGCCTGCCCGACCCGGGACTCGTTGATGCTGAAGAACTCGTGTCCGTCCAGGTACCAGCGGATCTGCTCGTCACTCGCATTGCGCCGGTCGACGATCACGGTGTAGGTGTGGAAGTCCTGCTGGCATCCGGGGCAGGGCCGCAGGCCGCTGCCAAGGCCGGTGCCTTCATGGCAGGGACCGGACGTCCCGTCGGGATTTCGCTGCGACAGGTTCCCGCAGTGAAGCGTGCCTGCCTCCCGGCTGAGGCCGTTGACGTCCTCCATGATGTCAATCTCGCCGGTCCCGGGCCAGCGACCGGGACCGAGCATCCAGAACCCCGGCCAGTACCCCAGCGCGTTGGCCGGACGGGGCTGCTTGATCGACGCGGTGACCATCATCTGCCCGCCGGCCGGCGCTCCGAACAGGCTCTTGGTCTTGAGCCGGGCCGAGGTCCACGTCGCATCGCCGCTGCTGGCGGCGCCGTGCCCCATGGCGACGAGATCGAGGTTGCCGTGACCATCCAGGTGGGCGTTGGAGGGGGACGAGGTCATCGTCTCGACCTCACCGGTGCCGAAGACGCCCCGCCCGGTGTCGAAACCCCAGTACGCGGTGTTGACGCTGTCGTTCGCCGGGCCGTCGAAGTTGTCAGCCCAGACCTGTTTCCACGAGGAGGTCTGGGCAGGCGAGTCAGCCGCAGACGAGCAGCTGACGGTGAAGAGGACCGGAAGAACGCTCAGTCCGGCAGCTAGTCGCCGCAGCCGCCGCGATGCACCAGTGTGCAGCCTTGCCCCCTCCAGCCTTCCGCTCTTCCCTACCGCCAACAGGTAACCAGTGTCCGCTAGCCTATAGCCGCCGTGACTCTGCCCATGACGGACAACGCGGACCGAACGGACACAGTTGAACACGAGCTTCAGCTGCGATCTCGACGATCTCGCCGCCTGTCACAAGGAGCACGGTCAGCAGTTCCGGTATAGGACCAGCGCCTTGAACAACGCACCCCACTCGTAGGCAATCTGGTACGGCCAGCTGCTCAGCGGAAGCGATCCCGCCATCACGTAGACGCCCCCGCCGAAGCAGCGTCGCATCATGATGCGCGCACGCGTATCCTGTTGCTGCGCCACGACCAGGACAACTGAGCGCCAGTGATACTGCTTAGCCAGCTGGCCAGCGAACTCGGTTTCCCCCCGGGTGTTCCCCGGAACCGGTTTGAAGCAGATGAGCTGCACGCCCGGCGGCCTCGGCGGGCATGGACCCCCATATCCGTGCTGCCCCTGCGAGATGACAAGCATGGGCGCTCGGTGCTCCCGAGCCAGCTGCAGCGCGAGCGGCAGCCGGTTACCCGGTCCGGCTAGCATGACGATCGCGCTGACGCGGGCCGGCATTCCCTGGGCCGGCCATACGAAGAGCCGTCCGGTGATCAGGCCGAGGACCACGATCAGGGTCGTCGCAACGGTAAGCGCCCTTCTCATCCTCCGGCCACATACGGGGTTGCGGCGCTCGTCGGGTTGACCGAGCCTGCTCCTGAACCTCATGCGTCAGTCCAACCCCTCCTGAACGGGCTGCGCAGCCGGGCCATGCTTGCCGACCGGGTGCAACGCTGCTACCGCGCCGCCCCTGGCACCATGCCGCGCGACAGTGGTGCCGTCACCACTGTCGCGCGCTGGCGAAAACCGATCAACCCCGGCGGGCAGCCGGACCAGGAATCCTCCCCCGTGTCCGGCCGCGCTCACCGGTATCTGTCCCCTTCAGCCAGACGGCGATAACCGTCAGGCTAGGAACTTACTGGAACACCACGTCGACCCAGAAGTTGGAATTCGAGTACGTGTT
>Ga0070699_100000897_pt1 | contig 27796 bp, 29 predicted proteins | sample KBSK1503metaG_FD_65473 | JGI IMG/M metagenome (GOLD analysis project Ga0070699, IMG submission 65473) | Corn, switchgrass and miscanthus rhizosphere microbial communities from Kellogg Biological Station, Michigan, USA - KBS K1-50-3 metaG | ecosystem: Host-associated > Plants > Roots >...
TTCGGCCGGCTCGCGGTGCAGGCCGCCAAGCAGCGGATCATTCAGCGGGTCCGCGAGGGCGAGCGCACCAAGATCCGCGAAGAATTCGGCGACAAGGTGGGCGAGCTGCTCTCCGGCGAAGTGCAGCAGATCGAACGCGGCAAGCTGGTCCTCATGCTCAACAAGTTCCGCGAGGCGGAAGCGATCATTCCGTACCGGGAACAGAACCACCGCGAGCACTTTCACCAGGGCGACACGATCCGCGCGGTGCTCAAGCGCCTCGAGGAAACGCCCAAGGGTCCCCGGCTGGTCCTCTCCCGCGGAGATCCGACGTTCGTCTCGGCCCTCTTCAAGCTCGAAGTGCCCGAGATCGCGCAAGGCACCGTCGAGATCCGCGCCATCGCGCGCGAGGTCGGCAGCCGCACCAAGGTCGCCGTCATCTCCAAGGATGACGCGATCGATCCGGTCGGCGCCTGCGTCGGACTCAAAGGCTCGCGGGTGCAGGCCGTGGTCAACGAGCTCGGCGGGGAGCGGATCGACATCGTGCCCTGGTCGCCCGATCCCGAACGCTTTGCCCGGCTGGCGCTTGCTCCCGCGCGGGTGGCGAAGGTGTTCTCCGATCCCGAAAGCAAGACGATTCAGGCGGTGGTCGACGAGGATCAGCTCTCCCTCGCGATCGGCCGCAACGGACAGAATGTGCGCCTGGCCTCGGAGCTGACCGGGTGGAAGATCGACCTCTACTCCAGCCGGGAATGGCTGGAGCGGGGCGGCGAAGGACCCCTCTTTACGCTTGCGCCGCTGGAGGAGGAGGAGGCCGCCGTCGCGCAGGTTGCGCTCTCGGAGCTCAAGGGACTCTCGCCCGAGGTGCTGGGTATTCTCGACACCGCCGGCTACCGCACCTTGAGCGACATTCTCGACCTCGAGCGCGAGGACATCGAGAAGGTGCCGGGCATGACCCCCGGCGCGGCCAACGAGCTGCTCGCCTTCCTGGCCGACCTGGTCGCCGACGAGCCCGGAGAGAACGCGCCGGCATCATGAACGGGGTTCTGGGATATCTCGGCCTGGGTGTCCGGGCCGGGACGGTGGTGGTCGGGGTGGACGCGGTGCGCCGCGCCCTGCAGGCGCGCGAAGTCCGCTGCATCGTGGTGGCGCGCGATGCGAGTCAGCGGGCTCGCGAAAAGGTATTGCGGCTCGCGACGGCGCTGGGGGTGCCTCAGGTGGAGGGACCCGGGGCCTCGGAGCTGGGTGCTCGGCTGGGGAAGCCCCCGGTGATGATTGCCGGGGTACGGGATGCCGCTCTTGCGGACGGAATCGTTCGCGCCGGCGCGGCGGGGCAGGGCTGACGGAGGATTGAGTGGTCAAGACGAAAGTGCAGGATATCGCAAGCGAGCTCGGCGTGCCCTCGGAGCAGTTGGTCACACTGCTCAAGGAAATGCACGTCTTCGCGCGCGGTCCCCAGTCCTCCCTCGAGGACGATCAGGTCGCCGCCCTCCGGGTCCGCTGGGAGCGCGAAAAGCGCAAGCAGAAGACCGAGGAGCCGGCCAAGAAGCCGAAGCGGCGGACCACCAAGGCCGCCGCCGCGGCCGAGCCGGCGGCCCCTCCGGCCGACGCCTCCGCCAAGCCCTCGAAACGGCGCAGGACCGCGGCGGAGGTCGCCGAGGTCGAGGCGATTCATGAGGCGGAGCGTGCCGCCGAAGCCGCGGCCAGCGCCGCCTTCGAGCTGGAACGCCCGACCCTCGAAAAGCTCGAGCTCCCCGAGCCTTCGGGTCAGCCGATGCCGACGATCGAGGAGCGGGCCCGCGCGCTCTTCCGCGATCTTCCTCCGATGCCGGCGGAAGCCGAAGCGCCCGTGGAGGCCGAGGCCGAGCCGACTACCGAGACTCCGGTACGTGCCGACCGCGTGACACCGCCTCCGGCGCACACCCCTGTGTCCACCGGGCCATCGGTGGTGCATCGCGCCCCGTTCATTCCTCCCAGAATCTCCCGGCCCGCTCCCGGCACCGACGCGGGACGGACCCCGGGCCGCGGCCCCCGGCCGGTCTTCAGCAGCAGCCCCGGCGCTCAGACGCCCTCGGGCACTTCCCGGCCGGGCAGTCGCCCCGGGAGTGGTCGCACCGATGGTCCCGGCGGCCGTCCCGGTGCTCCCAGCCGTTCGGGTGGTCCGCCGAGCCGCTCCGGCCCCCCGGGAAGGTTTGGCGCGCCATCAAGCGGAGCGCCGCCAGCACGCACCTTCGGCCCGGACGCCAAGCCGGCGAGCAGTGGTGACCGGAAGAAGGGCAAGAAGAGCCGCAAGAACTACGTCGACCAGGATCAGGTGCAGGCCAACATCCTGAAGACGCTCCAGGGCATGAAGGGCGGGGTACGCGGCAAACGCCGGAGCGACGAGCCGAGCTACCGGGATTTGATTGCCAGCCGGACCGCCGAAGAAAAAGAGCGCGAAAAGACCCGCATCCGGGTCAACGAGTTCATCTCGGTTGCCGAGCTCGCGGAGCAGATGAAAATCCCCGCGACCCAGATCGTGCAGTTCGCGTTCAAGGAGCTGGGGTTGATGGTCACCGTCAACCAGCGGCTCGACTTCGATCAGATCGAGTTGATCGCGTCTGAATTCGGCTTCCAGGCGGTCCGTGAGGACGAGTACGCCGCCGAGCTGACCGCGGCCCCCGTGGTGGACAAGGAGGAGGACCTGACCTGGCGTCCGCCGATCGTGACGATCATGGGCCACGTCGACCACGGCAAGACGTCGCTGCTCGACTACATCCGGAAGGCCAACGTGGTGGCGGGCGAGGCCGGCGGAATCACCCAGCACATCGGGGCGTACCATGTCACCCTTCCGGGCGACAAGGTCATCACCTTCCTCGATACCCCGGGCCACGAGGCGTTCACCGCCATGCGGGCCCGCGGCGCGCAGGTGACGGACATCGTCGTGCTGGTCATCGCGGCCGACGACCAGGTCATGCCGCAGACGGTGGAGGCCATCAGCCACGCCCGGAACGCGGGCGTTCCGCTGGTGGTGGCGATCAACAAGATCGACCTTCCCACCGCCAACATTCCCAAGGTCAAACAGGACCTGCTCCAGCACAACGTGGTGCTGGAGGAGTTCGGCGGGACGATCCTTTCGACCCAGATTTCGGCCAAGAAGGGCACCGGCGTCGACGAGCTCCTCGAGAAGGTCCTGCTCCAGGCGGAGTTGCTCGATCTCAAGGCCAACGCGAGCGGCCCGGCGCACGGCACCGTCCTCGAGGCGACCCTCGATCCGGGCAAGGGTCCGCTGGCGACGGTGCTGGTGCAGCGCGGCACCCTGCATCAGGGCGACAACTTCATCTGCGGCAAATTCTCCGGCCGCGTCCGCGCGATGAGCGATGAGCGCGGCAAGCCGGTCAAGGAAGTCGGTCCCTCGATGCCGGTGCAGATCCTCGGCTTCGAAGGGGTGCCGGCGGCGGGCGACAGCTTCCTCGTCGTCGCCGATGCCAACGAGGCGCGGGAGATTGCGCAGAAACGCCAGCGGCTCGAGCGCGAAGCGCAGAACCGCCGCGGCGCGCGGGGCGGCACGCTGGAGGATTTCAGCCGGGCCCTCAAGGAAGGCCAGGTCACCCAGCTCAAGATCATCATCAAGGCCGACCAGGGCGGTCCCGCGGAAGCGCTCGCGGACGCACTGGCCCAGCTCAGCACCGCCGAAGTCCGGGTGGAGGTCGTGCACCGCGGCGTCGGCGCCATCACCGAGAGCGACGTCCTGCTCGCCAAGGCGTCCGGGGCCATCATCCTCGGCTTCCATGTGCGACCCGACGCCAACGCCCGGACCGCCGCCGAGCGCGAGAACGTGGATGTGCGTACCTACCGCATCATCTATGAGGCGGTGGAAGACGTGCGCGCCGCGCTCGAGGGGCTGCTCAAGCCCGAGCAGCGCGAATCGGTGCTTGGCGAAGCGGAAGTGCTGCAGGTCTTCAAGGTGAGTAAGGTGGGAACCATCGCCGGCTGCATGGTGCGATCCGGCATCATCGCACGGACCGCGAAGGTGCGGGTGGTCCGCGACGGGACCCTGGTCTACACCGGGGCGATCTCCAGCCTCAAGCGCTTCAAGGACGACGTGAAGGAAGTGCGCGAGGGCCTGGAGTGCGGCATCGGCGTGGAGAACTTCAACGACCTCAAGGTCGGCGACCGGATCGAGGCGTTCCGGATCGAAGAGATCAAGCGCACGCTCGTACCGGCCGCCGGCGCCACGGCCTGAGGCCAGGATCGTGGGCAAGAGCTCGAAGCGGCGGCCGGGGCAGGTGGCCGAGATCGTCCGTCAGGTGCTGGCGGAAGCGCTCGCCCGCGAAATCCGCGATCCGCGGGTGGGGCTGGTGACGCTCACCCGGGTCGACGTCAGCGGAGACCTGTCGCACGCGAAGGTGTATGTGATGGCGCGCAGCGAAGGGGGAGTCGCGAAGAGCGAAGAGGATGGGGAGCGGGCGCTGGAAGGGCTGAAGAGCGCCGCGGGGTTCCTTCGCTCCAAGGTCGCGAAAGCGCTTTCGACCCGCACCATCCCCGAGCTGCACTTCGAGCTCGATCGCGGACTCGAGCACGCGGCGCGGATCAACGCCGTGCTGGCGGATCTGAAGCGGGAGGGAGAGGACTGATCGGGGCGCTGCTCGTGGACAAGCCGGAGGGCCCGACCTCTCACGATGTGGTGGCGCGCGCCCGGCGGCTCTTCGGCACCCGGGCAGTGGGTCACACGGGCACGCTCGACCCGTTCGCGACCGGCCTTCTCATCCTCGTCTTCGGTGGGGCGACCCGCCTGGCGCGCTGGGCGGAGCGGCACTCGAAGACCTATCGCGCGGTGATCCGGCTGGGGCGGACGACCGATACGGACGATGGCACCGGGGCGACACTGGCGGAGTGCGTGCCCGAGGAGTGGCCGTCGAGCAGCAGGGTGGAGGCGGCCCTCGATCGATTGCGCGGCACCCAGCTCCAGCGTCCTCCCGCGTACTCGGCGCGCCGCATCGGGGGCGAGAGGAGCCATCGCCTGGCCCGCAGGGGCGCGAAGCCGGAGCCGGCGCCGGCGGAGGTGACCATCTCACGACTCACTTTGGTCGCCTCCGAAGGGTCGCGGGTTACCATTGACGCCGAAGTGAGCGCGGGCACCTACATCCGGGCAATTGCTCGCGACCTCGGTGAGCTGCTCGGCACCGGTGCCTTCACGGAGAGTTTGCGGCGGGTGCGAATCGGCCCCTGGGATGTGGATCGTGCAATGCCGCTGGCGAGCCTGACGGGACGCGAAGCGCTCCTGCCGCCGCTCGCCTTGCTCGCCGGCCTCCCGGAAGTGCCGCTCACCGCCGACGAGCTGCCGTCGGTTCGCCTGGGCCGGGACGTGACCCGCGCGGGCCCCACCGAGGGAGAAGCGGCGCTCGTCGACGAGGGCAGGCTGGTGGCCGTCGCGCGGGCGGTGCCGAACGGATGGCACCCGGCGGTGGTCATGCCTCCTCCCGGGGACGCGTGACGAGCCTCCCGTCGCTCCCGGAAGGCAGTGCGGTGACCGTCGGCTCGTTCGACGGCATGCACCTCGGGCACCGGGCGGTCGTTTCGGAATTGATTCGGCGTGCCCGCGCCAGCGGCCGGGCGGCGGTGCTGGTGACCTTCGAGCCCCACCCGGGGTGGGTGCTCGACCGCGAAGGATCGCCGCCGCGCTTGACGGTGGGGCCTGAGCGGACCGAGTTGCTGGCCGAGCTCGGAGTGGACTACGCCATGATTCTGCGCTTCGATCGCGGTCTGGCCGCGATGAGCGCGGAGGAGTTCGTCCGCGAAGTCCTGAGGGCGCGATGTGACATGCGCGAACTGGTCCTCGGTGAGGATCATGGCTTCGGCCATGGCCGCGGGGGCGACCGGCTGAGCCTTCCCGCGCTCGGTGCGCGGCTCGGATTCGGCGTGACGGTCGTGCCGCCGGTGCCCGATCGCGACGGTGAGCCGGTCTCGAGTACGAAGATCCGGAACGCCCTGGCCGCCGGTGAGCTGGAGCAGGTCCAGGCCTGGCTGGGTCGCCCGTACCGGATCACGGCGCGGGTGGTCCCGGGGGCGGGACGAGGGCGGACGATCGGCGTCCCGACGATCAATCTCGAGGGCGCGCTGGAAGGCAAGGCGCTGCCGCCAGATGGGGTGTGGGCCGCGCGGGTGGAATGGGGCGGGGGAACCGCCGGCGCCATGCTCAACCAGGGACCGCGTCCCACGGTGGGCGACGCGACCCGGTCACTCGAGGCGCATCTCTTCGGCGTCGACGAGAACCTCTACGGCCGCATGGTGCGGATCGAGTGGGTCACGCGGTTGCGGGACATTCAAAAGTTTCCTTCCCTCGATGCGCTCCGCGCGCAGCTCGGGCAGGACCGGGAGCAGGCCCTGGCGATTCTCGCCAGCGGCCCGTGGACCTCAACGGCGCGTCCGACCGGGACGCGATGAGCCAGCAATGTTTGGAACGATTCGAAACCGGCTGATTCTGATCGCGGTGCTGGTCGCCGCCTCGATCTACTATCTCTTTCCCCGTACCATCACCGTCCGGGAGCGGCGGGCCGACGGCGTGATGCGCGATACGGTGATGAACCGGGTGCCGCTCAAGCTGGGCCTCGACCTCCGGGGCGGGATGCACCTCGCCCTCGAGCTCGACCAGTCCAACAAAGTCTCCGCCAATCCGAAAGCCGATATCGAGCGCGCGCTGCAGGTGCTGCGCAAGCGGGTCGACGAGTTCGGGGTGACGGAGCCGCTGGTGCAGCGCGTGGGAGATGACCGGATCGTGGTGGAGCTCGCTGGCATCAGTGACCCGGGCCGGGCCAAACAGATCGTGCAGAAGAGCGCGTTCCTCGAATTCCGGATCACCGACAAATCCGGGGCGCTGGAGCGGGCGCTGCCCTCCTTCGAGCGCGCGCTGCGCACCCTCGGCGTCAACGCGACCGCCGGCAAGCCGGCGACCCCTTCCGCGGTCGAGCAGCTCCTCGGCGGCGATTCCGCCAAGGCCGCGACCGATAGCCTCGACATCACCGGCGGCGTGCTCAGCACCCTGATCCAGCCGCCGGCGGCGGCAGGAATCCAGGCCTCGCCCGGTGAGTTCGTCGTCTCGGAATCGGCGTTTCCGCGGGTGGACAGCCTCCTGAATCTGCCGGCGGTGAAGGCACTCTGGCCCCGCAACATCGAATTCCTCTGGTCGGGCGCGCCGCTCAGCGCGGGCGTGAATCAGTACCGGCTGCTCTACGCCGTGGACGAAAAGCCGATCATCACCGGCGAAAACCTGGTGGACGCCACCGCCGCGATCGATCCGCTCACCAACGGCCCGATCGTCCGGTTCGAGCTGGACCGCGCCGGGGGCCGGAAGTTCGGCGCCGAGACCGCGCGGCACATCGGTGATTTCATGGCGATCGTGCTCGACCGCCGGGTGCAGGGCCGCCCCCCGGTCATCCAGGGGCGCATCGACCGGAGCGGCCAGATTACCCTCGGCAACCGGTCGCTTCAGGAGGCCCAGGACCTGGCGCTCACGCTTCGAGCCGGCGCGCTTCCGGTGCCGCTCAAGGTGGTCGAAGAGCGTGAGATCGGCGCGAGCCTCGGTCAGGATTCGATCCACGGCGGCATCGTGGCGGGGATCGTCGGGACGGCGCTGGTCATCCTGATTATGATCGGCTACTACGCGGTGAGCGGGCTGCTGGCCGTAGGCGCGCTCGCATTCTACGTGCTGTTTACCCTGGCCGGACTCTCGACCGTCGATGCGACACTGACCCTTCCCGGCCTGGCGGGGCTCATCCTCTCGATCGGGATCGCAGTCGATGCCAACGTGCTGATCTTCGAGCGGATCCGCGAGGAGCTGGATCGCGGCAAGACCGTGCGCCTCGCGGTCGACGAGGGCTTCAAGCATGCGCTGCCCGCGATCATCGATTCCAGTCTGGCCACGATCCTGACGGCGCTCTTCCTCTTCCGGTTCGGCACCGGACCGGTCCAGGGCTTCGCCGCCACCCTGATCATCGGCATCTTCGCGTCCCTCTTTACCGCGATCTTCGTCACGAAGACCTTCTACCTGCTCTGGCTGAAGCGTCGCCCCGACATGACGACGCTGAGCGTCGGCAAGCTCCGTCTCTTCCATAACGCGCACTACAATTTCATCGACCTTCGCAAGTATGCATACGGGGTCACGGCGCTCATCCTTGCGATCGGGCTCGCGGCGCTCTTGTGGCGCGGGGTCCGATACAGTGTAGAGTTCACCGGCGGCACGTTGATGCAGGTGGAAGCGTCGGCTCCCGTGGACCACGGCCGGGTCCGTGCCGCGCTCGACGCGTCCGGGATGCGCGGCGCCGAGATTCAGCCGTTCGGCTCCGACCGGGAGTTCCTGGTCCGGGCCCGGGCCGAGGCAGTCGCGGGCGCGCCCGACGTGAACAACACCGCGCTGACGTCCGGCAAAGTCCGCCAGGCACTCGACGGCGTGCTGGGCGCGGGGAAGTACAAGGTGGTCCGCACCGAGGCCGTGGGTCCCAAGGTGGGCGGTGAGCTCCGGCAGCGGGCGCTGCTGGCCATCCTGCTCTCCTTCGTGGCGGTCCTCGCCTATCTGGCCTACCGGTTCGAGTGGCGCTTCGGACTGGCGGCCATCGCCGCGACGGCGCACGACATCCTGGCCACCGTCGGATTCATCGCCGTTGCGAACCTCGAGGTGAGCCTCGTCGTGGTGGCGGGTCTGCTGACGATGGTCGGGTATTCGCTCAATGACACCATCATCATTTTCGACCGGGCCCGGGAGAACCTGAAGAAGCATCCCAAGGAGTCGTTCCACGACATCCTGAACCGGTCGGTGAACGAAACGCTGCCCCGCAGCATCCTGACCCACGGCACGACGCTGTCGACGCTGCTCGCGCTGGCGCTGTTCGGCGGCGAGGTCATCCGGCCGTTTGCGCTGGTCATGTTCTTCGGCGTCTTCACCGGCACCTTCTCGTCGATCTACATCGCCTCGCCGGTCCTGCTCTACATCGAGCAGCGCTGGCCCGGCGCGCATGCCCGGGGTCTTCGGCATCTGACGCCGCCGGCGCCGACTCCGGGAGGACGGAAACCCCAGCCGGCCCGCTGAACCGGCTCCGGTGCTGGTCGATTCGCACTGCCACCTCGGTGACGCCGCGTTTGCCGCGGACGTCGCCGAGGTGGTCGCGCGAGCGGCAGGAGCGGGGGTTGGACACCTGGTCGTGATCGGCGAATCGAGGGAGGCGGCCCATCGCGCCCTCGAGCTGGCAGACGGCGATGCGCGCCTCTCCGCAACGGCAGGCGTGCATCCCCACGTCGCCTCGCAATGGGATGACCACGCGTCGCGGTGGCTGGCCGGCGCGCTCGAGGATCCCAGGGTGGTGGCCGCCGGCGAGATGGGACTCGACTACCACTACGATCATTCGCCGCGAGAGCAGCAGCGCCTCGCCTTCGATGCCCAGCTCGCGCTCGCCCGGCTGGCCGGGAAGCCGGCGGTGATCCATGCGCGGGAAGCCGACCAGGATGTCGCCGCCATTCTCGGGAATCATCCCGGCACCGTCGCCATCCTGCATTCCTGGAGCAGCGGCCCGGCGCTCCTCGAAGCCGGGCTGGCGCTGGGCCACTATTTCTCCTTCAGCGGCATGATCACGTTCAGGAGCTGGACCGACGATGCCGCGATTCGGCGGGTCCCCGCCGAGCGGCTCCTGGTCGAGACCGACGCACCATACCTCGCACCGGTGCCGCACCGGGGGAAGCGGAACGAGCCGGCGTTTGTCGCCGAGGTGGCGAGGCGCGTTGCCACCGTGAGAGGCGTATCGTTCGAAGAGATCTGCGCGATTACGACTGACAATGCGGGGCGCGTGTTTGGCAGCAGGGTAGGCAGTAGGCAGTAGGCAATGGGCAGTAGGCATTTGCAGTTTACCACTGCCTATTGCCCACTGCCTACTCCCTTGAAAAGGAGTTCACCGGTGGCATCAGTGCCGACTGACATCGAGATCGCACAGGCTGCAACACCCCGCCCCATCGCCGCGGTCGCCGCCGATCTCGGCCTCCGCCCCGACGAGATCCTCCCCTATGGTCACACCAAAGCCAAGATCACCATGGCGGCGATCCGCGCCAGGTCACCCGGGGGAAAGCTCGTCCTGGTGACCGGGATCAACCCGACCCCGGCCGGTGAGGGCAAATCGACGGTGACCGTCGGGGTGAGCCAGGCGCTCTGCCGGCTCGGCAAGAAGGCGGTGGTGTGCATCCGGGAGCCCTCCCTCGGCCCGGTCTTCGGCGTGAAGGGTGGCGCGGCGGGAGGCGGCTACGCGCAGGTGATCCCGATGGACGAGATCAACCTGCACTTCACCGGGGATTTCCACGCGATCACCTCGGCGCACAACCTGCTCTCCGCGATGCTCGACAACCACGTGCACCACGGAAATGCGCTCGGCCTCGACAGCCGCCGCATCTCCTGGCCCCGCACCATCGACATGAACGACCGCGCACTCCGGCAGATCATCGTGGGACTGGGCGGGTTGAATGGCGGGCCATCCCGCGAGGATCGCTTCGTGATCGTACCGGGCAGCGAGATCATGGCGATTCTCTGCCTGGCGAGGGACCTCGAGGATCTGGAAGCGCGGCTGGGCCGCATCATCGTCGGGCTGACCCGGGACCGGAAGCCGGTGACGGCCGCCGACCTCAAGGCCTCGGGGGCGATGACGCTCCTGCTCCGCGACGCCATCCTTCCCAACCTGGTGCAGACGCTCGAAGGCGGCCCCGCGCTGGTCCATGGCGGCCCGTTCGGAAACATCGCCCACGGCTGCAACTCGCTCATGGCGACGCGCCTCGGGCTGTCCCTCGGCGACATCGTGATGACCGAAGCCGGCTTCGGGGCCGATCTCGGCGCCGAGAAGTTCCTCGACATCAAGTGCCGCCTGGGCGGGCTCACGCCGGAAGCGGCGGTGGTGGTCGCGACGGTGCGCGCACTCAAGATGCACGGCGGGGTGCGCAAGGATTCCCTGGGCACGCCCGATCTGCCCGCGCTGGCGCGCGGGATGAGCAACCTCGAGGCCCACGTCCGGAACCTCCAGAAGTTCGGTCTCCCGGTTATCGTCGCCCTCAACCGGTTCGTGTCGGATACCCCGGAAGAGCTCGACGCGGTGCTGAGCGCCGCCAGGGAGTGGGGGGTGCGCGCGGCGCTGAGCGACGTCTGGGCAAAAGGTGGGGAAGGGGGGGAAGCGGTCGCACAAGAGATCCTCGCGGTGCTGGCGGAGGGGAAGGGCGCGTTCAAACCCCTCTACGACGCGGCACTTCCCATCAAGCAGAAGATCGAGGCGATTGCAACCGGGATTTATGGCGCCTCGGGGGTGGACTACAGCCCGGTGGCGGACAAGGCCATCGCGCAATGCGAGGCAATGGGACTGGGCGCGACGCCAGTCTGCATCGCCAAGACCCAGTACTCGTTCAGCGACGACCCGACCAAGCTCGGCCGCCCTACCGGGTTCCGTATCACCATCCGGGACGTCTATCCTTCGGCTGGCGCAGGGTTCGTGGTCGCGCTGGCCGGCGACATCATGACCATGCCTGGCCTTTCCAAGACCCCTGCCGCGGAGGCGATCCGGGTCCATTCCGATGGACGGATCGAGGGATTGTTCTAATGAAACTGAGCTTCGTCGCCACGAACGACGCCCCCAAGGCGATCGGCCCGTACAGCCAGGCGGTGACCGCCGGAGATTTCATCTTCACCGCCGGGCAGATCGCCCTCGACCCCGCCACGATGGAAATTTCGGCCGAGGGGATCGTGGAACAAACCGAGCAGGTCCTGAGTAATCTCGCGGCGGTGCTCTCGGCTGCGGGGTCCGATTTGTCTCGCGTCGTCAAGACGACCGTCTTCCTCCAGACGATGTCCGACTTCGCGGCGATGAACGAAGTGTATGCCCGTCGCTTCGGCTCGCACCGTCCGGCGCGGAGCACCGTCGCCGCGGCGGGCCTGCCACGCAATGTCCTGGTGGAAATAGAAGTCGTTGCAGTGAAAGGTGAGCGGTAAGCGGTGAGCGGTAAGCGGGGGGAGCCGATCGAGGAGCATCCTGCTCACTGCTCACCGTCCACCGCTCACCGCTGTATGGGGGCGGATCGGGCCTGGTGGTCCGGCCGGTCTTCAAAACCGCGATGGAGACGCCTTCGGCTGCTCCGGTGGGTTCGATTCCCACACGCTCCCGCCAGCTGGGTGTTGGGGGTTGGGATGATGGGGGCCGGGGGGGGGAGTCTCGCAGCGCAGACCCCGGCGTCTCCTCCCGACACCACACGCCCCAACCCCCAGCTCCCAACTCCCAGCTCCCAGCTGCGTCCCCTCCCCGCCTTCTTCCACTCGCTGCTCATCCCCGGCTGGGCCCAGTCGAAGCTCGATCGCAAGCTCACCGCCGGGCTCTTCATTGCCTGGGAGGGGGTGACGCTGGGCATGGCCGCCAAGGCCGACGGTGAGGTGAAATACCTGCGCCGGACCTACGCCGATTCCTCCGCCCGGGTGACCGACAAGAAGAAAGAGCGCCAGGACTGGCTGATTCTCCTGGCATTCAACCATCTGTTCGCCGGCCTCGAGGCGTTCGTGAGCAGCCAGTTGCAGGACTTTCCCGCGGACGTGAAGCTGCGCGCGGCACCTCGCGGGATCGGAGCCCAGGCGGTCGTGCCGTTCCGCCTGCCGTGAACAGCGCGCCGATCGGGATCTTCGATTCCGGGCTGGGCGGGCTCACGGTGGCGCACGCGATCTTCGAGCGGCTTCCCGCCGACTCGACCATCTATTTCGGCGACACGGCGCGCGTGCCGTACGGCCCCAAGTCGGCCGACACCGTCCGGCGCTACAGCCGGGAGATCATGGCCTGGCTGCTGGGCGAGGGAGTGAAGGCGATCGTCATCGCCTGCAATACGAGCACCGCGCACGCATTGGAAACACTCCAGGAATTGTCACCGGTGCCGGTGATCGGAGTGATCGAACCGGGGGCGCGCGCGGCAGTCGAAGCGGCCGGTGACCGGCCGATCGGCGTGATCGGCACTGCCGGCACGATCGCCAGCGGCGCCTACGAGCGGGCAATCCATCGGATCACCCCGGGCAGTCCGGTCATCGCGGCCGCCTGTCCGCTCTTCGTTCCGCTGGTCGAAGAAGGCTGGTTTGATCACCCCGCGACCCGGCTCGTCGCCGAGGAATACCTCGCTCCTCTTCGGGCCGCTGGGGTAGGGGCACTGGTGCTCGGCTGCACCCATTATCCGCTGCTCGCGCCGTTGCTCCAGGACATCATGGGACCATCGGTCACCCTGGTCGACGGGGGCGCCGAGACGGCGCGCCGGCTGGCGGAGGTACTGGCCGAACGAAACCTCGAGGGGCCGGTCGTGAATGCGGCGGGCGGCGTGGCACATCGATTCGCGGTGAGCGATGATCCCGGGCGGTTCGCCGCGGTCGGCGCGCGCTTTCTCGGGGAGCGGCTGACGGGTGCGGAAGTCGTTACTCTCGATAGCGCTTGAGCTCTACCCCTCTACTGGTGGCCGTCGCGTAGCAGAGGCCGTCCATCCAGGCGCCGGAGTTGAGGTACCATCGTCCGGGGGCGATCTCGGCCGCAGCCTGCCGGTGCGTGTGCCCCATGACGAGCAGGGTGATATCGGGTGCACTTCTGAGGCGCTCTTCCGCCCACGCGCGCTGGCGGGCCGCGGCGGCATCGAGCACCGCGCCGTCCCTGGTCGAGTCGGCCAGCCGACCGCCGAATCGCTCGACGAGCCAGAAGCCAAGGTCGGGATGCAGCAGCCGGTAAATCCCGCTGGTCACCGGATGCCGGAACACGGTGTGGATCAGGCGGCCCGACCAGTGCGCCTCGGCGACGCCGTCGCCATGCACCGCGAGGGCGCACCCGCCGGCGAGGGGAATGCGGAGCTCATCGGCGCTGAAACGGATATCGAGCTCGCGTTCCCAGAAGGTGTCGCCCCACCGGTCGTGATTGCCACCGGTCATGGCGACCGGGATCCTCCGGGCCAGTGCCGCGAGCCGTGACAGCACTCGGGCGCCGGCACGCGGAATGGCGCGGCGGTAAGCGAACCAGAAGGCAAAGAGATCGCCATTGACGAGCAAGCCGTCGCCAAGCAACGGCACCTCGTCCAGGAATTCGATGAAGGCCTCTTCCACATCGGCGGGCACACCGCCAAGGTGTGCATCCGCAACGATGACCAGACGTTCGATCGCCATCGGACGAAGATAGCGAGGGGCATGACCGGAGAGCTGCCGCTGCTGTCGGAGACATTTGCCCGGGTCAACTACAGCGAGACCGACCAGATGGGGGTGGTGTACCACGCCCGCTACCTCGTCTGGCTCGATATCGCGCGGACCGATCATCTCCGGCGTACCGGCGTGACCTACGCCGATCTCGAGCGCCGGGGCCTCAGGCTCGCCGTGGGCGAGCTCCGGATCCGGTATCGCCAGCCGGCCCGCTACGACGATCTCGTCCGGGTTCGCTGCTGGGTTCGAGAGTGCGTCTCGCGTCGAATCACCTTCGGTTATGCGATCGATCTTCCGGAGGCCGGAGTCACCGTCGCCACGGCGGAAACGGCGATGATGGTCCTTGGGCCGGAGTTCCAATGGTCCCGGCTCCCGCCCGATGTCCGCGAGCTGCTCCCCGTCTCACCGGACCCGGTCCGGCTCTTTTGATCGAGTCGATCCCGCTATCATGAAGGCCATGGAACGCCTCGCACACCGCATCCTGCCATGCGCCATCCTGGCCCTTGCCGCCTGCGGTGGGGGGCTGGCCCCGCTCCCGATACCGGTCGGGCTGGCGCCTGCGAGCCTCGAGGAAGCCTCGGCATGGGCCGCGTCGACCCGTCCGGGTGAGAACCGGGAGATTCGCTTCCGGGTGCAATTCCAGGATGAGCAGGGGTCGGGTGGGGGCCGCGGCCGCGCCCGTCTCGCGCAGCCAGACTCGATCCGGTTCGATTTTGTCGGGGCACTCGGGAGCAGCCGGGCATCGGCGTTTGTGGCGGGTGACACCGCCGTTTGGGCGGAGCCGGAGGAGGATATCCGGAAAATCGTCCCCAACTATCCGCTCTTCTGGGCGATGCTGGGAATTGCGCGCGCCCCCAAACCGGGAAGCAGCGTCCGAAAAGTGGCTGACGGCATTGTTACTGCTTGGCAATTTGTCTCGGCCGGGGATACTCTGGAGTACATCCGGGAATCAGGCCCCGCCGGGCGGCTGATCGCCGAAGTCCGCCAGAGCGGCAGGCGAATCGGCCGGGTCGAGACCAAGTTCGGCCCGGACGGCCTCCCTATGAGCTCCCGGCTGGTGGTGACCGAACGTCCCGCCAGGCTCGACCTCACATTCAATCAGAATCAAAAGGTGAATGCATTTGCGCCGGACACCTGGACTCGTCCCGCTCCTCCTCCTGGGTAGCGCCCTCCTCTCGGGGGGCTGCCTGTACAAGTTCACCGGGGGAGGCCTCCCGGCGGGAATTCGCACGGTGGCGGTTTTACCGTTCGATAACCTGACTCCGGAGCCAACCCTGACGCAGGAGATCAGCAAGGCGGTGCGGGAGGCGGTCGAGAGCCGTCTTGGTTTGCGTCCCGCCGGAGAGACCCAGGCCGATGCACTCGTCACCGGCTCGATCCAGCGCTACGACCCCGATCTCCCGCTCTCCTTTACGGGACAGACTCCGACCGGGGTGACCGCGGTCACCCGGCGGATGGTGCAGATCACGGTCAACGTTCAGATCATGGACCAGAAGGAGAACAAGATTCTCTGGGAAAAGAAGGGCCTCCTGGTGCAGGGAGAGTACAACCCGGGGCAGGAAATCGAGGGCCGGAAAAAGGCACTCGAGAAGCTCATCGCCGACATCGTGGATGGTGCGCAATCCCAATGGTAGCGCGACAGGGGAACACCCGCGGCGCCAGCCTGCTCGGCTGCCTCTTCACCATCATGATCCTGATGGCGGTGCTGTATTACGGCATCGACGCGGGCCGGCTGTATTGGGATTTCTACAAGTTTCAGGACGAGATGGAGACCAGCGCCCGGTTCGCATCCACGCAGAGCGACGACCAGATCAAGCAGCACCTCAAGGAAGTGGCCCAGGATCTCGGTCTCCCCGCGGAAGCACAACGGATCGTCATCACCCGAACCGAGCATCCGCGCGCGGTCACGATTCGCAGCCAGTACACGGTCGAGGTCGTCCTCCCGTTCAAGCACAAGGAGATCACCTTCCGGCCCCGCGCGGAGGAACGACAGTTCTAAGAATGCTCACCACCGCCGCGAAGCTGATGTCCCTCGACGCGGCACTGGCCTGGCGGAAATCTCTGGCCGGGCCCCTCATCTTCACCAACGGCGTGTTCGACCTGCTTCATCCGGGACACGTGGAGTACCTCGAAGCGGCCCGCGCACTCGGGAACCACCTCCTCGTGGCCGTCAACACCGACCGGTCGGCGCGGACACTCTCGAAGGGCGACGGCCGTCCGGTCGCCGATGAACGCGCCCGGGCGCGGGTGCTGGCCGGACTCGCCGCCGTCGATGCGGTGGTCCTGTTCGACGAGCCCACGCCGCTCGGTCTGATCAACGCCCTCGCGCCCGACGTGCTCGTGAAGGGTGGCGACTATGCCAGGGAAACCATCGTCGGCGCCGACCAAGTCGAAGCGCTGGGTGGCCGCGTGGTCGTGTTACCCTTCCTCGCCGGGTTCTCTACCACCGCCCTCGTGGAGCGATGCCGTGCCGCGACCTGACGGTCGAACCGCCGATCAACTGCGTCCCGTGGTCCTCGAACGGGGCGCCAATCCATATGCCGAGGGATCGTGTCTGGTCCGGTTCGGCGGTACGCTGGTCCATTGCACCGCGAGCGTCGAGACCGGCGCACCTCCGTTCAAAAAGGGCTCGGGGGAGGGATGGGTGACCGCCGAGTATTCCATGCTGCCGCGCGCGACCCTCGAACGAACTCCGCGGGAGCGGAATGGTCCCGGCGGCCGGAGTCAGGAGATCCAGCGGCTGATCGGTCGCTCGCTGCGCGCGGCAATGGGGACGATGGCCTTCGGTGAATACACCATCCGGGTCGATTGCGACGTGCTCCAGGCCGACGGCGGGACCCGAACGGCCGCGATCACCGGCGGGTGCGTCGCGCTCGCCGATGCCTGCACCTGGCTCGCGGATCGCACCGCGCAGCCGTCTGCCTTCGGGGCGCTGGTCGCCGCGGTGTCGGTCGGGATCGTGAACGGCACGGTGCTCCTCGATCTTGCCTATTCGGAGGACAAGGACGCCGGGGTGGACGCCAACGTGGTGATGCAGGCCCCCGAATCGTTCGTGGAGGTGCAGGGAACCGGCGAGCACGGGACCTTCTCACGACCCGAGCTCGACCAGATCGTGGACTCCGCGCACCGGGGCATTTCCGTCCTCTTCGATCTGCAGCGAAAGGCGCTCGGCTGGTGAAGCTCCTCGTGGCGACCCGCAGCACCGGCAAGCAGCGCGAAGTCCGGCGGCTGCTGGCCGGGAGCGGCATCGAGGTCGTCTTCCCCGACGAAGCGGGGGTGCTGTATTCGCAGGCGGAGGACCGGCTGGAGCTGGGAGATTCGTTCGCGGCCAATGCCCGCGCCAAGGCCGAGTATTTCGCGAAACAGACCGGACTGCCGACCGTCGCCGACGACAGCGGCCTCGAGGTATTCGCCCTCGGCGGCGATCCGGGGGTGCGCTCGCGCCGGTGGGCCGGGGTTGAAGGCGCGGAGGTCGACGTCGACGCAGCCAACAACGCGCTCCTGCTGCGCCGTCTCTCCGGGGCGCCGGAGAACCGGCGGCGCGCCCGCTACCGGTGCGTGCTGGTCCTCTACCGGAGGCCAAAAGGATTTCCGGAGACGTTCGAGGGCGCCTGCGCCGGCCGGATTCTCGAGGCGCCTGCCGGAACGTCGGGCTTCGGTTATGACCCGCTGTTCCGGAGCGATGATCTCGGGAAGTCGTTCGGCGAGGCGACCGACGAAGAGAAGGACGCGGTGAGTCACCGGGCGCGAGCCTTCGGCGCGCTGGTACGAGCCATCAGCCCGCAGCCATCAGCTGAAGGCTGACGGCTGAAGGCGCTATTCCAGGAGAATCATTGCCCGAATCAATCATCCCACCCAGCCGCCTCCGCGAACGCCTCGCCCAGGGGCACCTCGTCATCGGCACGATGCTCGTCGAAGTCCGCCAGCCATCGGTCATGACCATGCTGGCCAACGCCGGCTTCGATTTCGTGCTGATCGACAACGAGCACGGACCCTTCTCGGTCGAGACGATCGCCGACCTGAGCCGAGCGGCGCGGGATGCCGGAGTCACCCCGATCGTGCGCATCCCCGAGCTGACCTACGCCCACGTCGCCCAATCGCTCGATGGCGGAGCGCAGGGAATCATGCTGCCCCGCGTGACCGAGCGTGCCCAGGTCGAGGACTGCGTCAGATTCATGAAGTATCCTCCGGCGGGGCGCCGGGGCGCCGTCCTTGGTCGCGGACACACCCGGTTCAAGGGCGGGCCGCTGGCGGAAACCCTTGCAGCGTCCAACCGCGAGACCTTCCTCCTCGTGCAGATCGAGACGGCGGAGGCGGTCGAGCGATTGGACCAGATCCTGACTGTTCCCGGCGTGGATGCGGCGCTGGTGGGGCCAACCGATCTCTCGGTGGCGCTCGGCGTTCCCGGCGCCATGGACGATCCGAAGCTCGTCGGCGCGATCGAGCGCACCATGACCTCGTGCACGGCGCATCGCGTCCTCCCGGCCATTCACACGAATGATGTCGCCATGACCGCGGCGTGGGCGCTCCGCGGGATGCGCCTGGTCAGCATCAACAGCGAGGTCGGGCTGCTCACGGCCGGTGCACGCGCCGCGGTCACTGCGATCCGGGAGGCGAAGACCAGAGCCACCCCGTAAGGACCGAATTTCGTTCACCCCTTCAACAGTGGAAATATTCCCTTGTGTGCTTCGGGTCCCGACGTACGTTATCAGTTGTTAACCGGTCTCCGGATCCACCCGGGACCGGAACCAGGGGGGACCCCAGCCCATAAGGAGGCTCACGTTGAACTACACGGACATGCGGCGCATGGCAGGCGCCGGAATGATTGTGGTTGGTGTCGGGATACTCGCGGCCTGCTCGGGCGAAGCGCCGGCGGCCCCCGAGGTCCAGACGCCCTTGTTCGGCCAGCAGCCCCCCGGCGGTCCGCAACCGACGACCTCCACGGTGACGTACGAAGCGATCAAGGTCTGCAAAGTGTACTCCGGCCAGGTTGGCCCCGATGTCATCGTGGACGTGGTGATCGATCAGGGCAATAACGGCGGCGCGGACCAGTCCTTCCAGACGACGATTGGCGACGGCGACTGCTCCCTCGTCTGGATCGTCGGCGGAAACATCGAGGACAAGATCACGCTCACCGAACAGGTCCCTGCGGGCTACACCGCCTCTCACGTCAGTGCGCTGCTCGGGTCGGACAAGGTCACGGTGACCACGGGCGCTTCGGTCCCGGGTAATTCGGTCTCCGAAACGGCCCGGAACATCGGCACCGTGACCGGTGTGGTGGTGACGTTCACCAACACCTTCGTCCCATCGACAGGATGCACTCTCACCCAGGGCTTCTGGAAAACCCATACCGGACTCGGCGCACAGGCCGACGCGTGGCCGGCACTACCGGGGGGAACCCTGGCACTGGGGTCGGTGAACTACACCAAAGCGCAGCTGATCTCGATCTTCAACACTGCGCCCAAGGGGAACGGACTCATCACCCTGGCGCATCAGCTGATTGCCGCGAAGCTGAACATCCTCAACGGCGCGGATCCCACCGCGATCAGCGCTACCATCGCCGCGGCAGACGCGCTCATCGGCGCCCTCGTGGTTCCACCGGTCGGCAGCGGATTTCTCGCACCGAGCGCGGTCAGTGCATTGGTCACGGCGCTGGACGACTTCAACACCGGCGACACCGGACCCGGTCACTGTGACGACCTCGAGGTCATCGACGACTGAACATTTGCGACGGCAGCCCCGGAGAATTCCCGGGGTGAAAAGATGGAGCGCGTTCACCCCATGGTGGACGCGCTCTTTCGCATCCGGCTATCTTCCAGCCCTGCGAAACAGCACGGGGCGTAGCTCAGTCCGGTAGAGCGCCTGCTTTGGGAGCAGGAAGTCGTCGGTTCAAATCCGGCCGCCCCGATTGTGCCTTCAAGCATTCGAATCGAGCGGGAAAACCTTCGCGGATGAGGCCCCATGTTCCTTCGACTCGCGGTTCCCGCAGTGGCGTTCGGGCTGGTGGCGTGCGGGGCCGAGAAGCCCGCGCCCGCGGTACCGGAACAAGCGGCTCCGCCTCCCGCCGCACCGGTCGCGGGGCCTCTGCCCCAGGCGATGGTGCGGGGAATCGTGCGGCTGACTCCGACGCTTTCCTTCCGATCCTGCGAGGGACAGTCCCTCATGACCCTGGTCGACAATTCGGGGGGCCGGCTGATTTCGAATTACAGGCTCATGCAGGCCGATGAGAGTGACGGCATGTACGTCCTGGGACGGGCGGCGACGAGCCCGAGCAACGAGCTGTTGCTCGGCGAAATCGAGTACGCCGGTCTTCCGGGGGGAACCGAAGGATGTCAGCAGCCGTTGCCGGACTACGTGATTTCCGCGCGCGGCGAAGATCCCGCCTGGCGGCTGACGATCGGCAATGGGGGGATCGTCTTCGTGCGGGAGGCCGATCAGACCAGCATGAATTTCCCGGCGGTGACGCCGGACGATTCAGCCGGTCGAGTGCGCTACCAGTCCACCACGGGGGGAGACCAGTCCTTCCATCTGCTCCTCGACCGGAACGGATGTGCCGGACGTCGGGCCGGCATGTATGCCTCGATGACGGCCGACCTCATCATCGGTGGCCAGACGCTGCGGGGCTGCGCCTGGCGGGGTCGGCTTCCCTGATTTAGCGCGGGTTGATCTGGGCCCAGTTCCGCTCGTTCAACGCGATCGCGCGCGCCGAGTTCTTCAGCGCCATCGAGACGGCACACGATGAATACAGAATCGTCGGCGTGCCGGCGATGGTGTCGTCGTCATTGATGTTGGCGTTGCCGGAGAGCACCGCACCGCTGATCTTGTTGCCGGTCCCGTGGGTGTCGATCGCCCCCATCGCCAGCATGATCCCGTCGAATTCGAAGTTGCCAGCGATATCGATGTCGCCCGCGGACAGGATGATGCCCTGGGCCCGGCCGGTCGACAGTTTCAGCGTCCCGGGTCCAGGGTAGTAAATGATCGGAAAGTAGTCGATACATTGAAGCACAAACCCGCCGCCGCGGAGCGGTTCTCCCCAGTTGTTCAGGTCCGCCTTGTTGCACGCTGATCCCGAGTTGGTCGGTACGGGGTGAAAGCTCTGGGTCCCTCCCGCGCTGGTGAGCGTGATGTTCGCCAGCGGCGTCAGCAAGTTGTAGGGATTGAGAAAGAGCGCCGGCGTGACCGTCGCATCGTTGGTCTTGGTCGCCGCCGGTACGCCCTGAATGTCAGGGTTGCCGCTGGTTCCCACGTCCTCGCTGGTGCGGATACCGTAGACGCCGGTACCGGCCGCGGGAGCGGGACACTCGCTGTTCCACCCGGCCGGCAGCTGATCATGCCCGTCCACCTTCGTGGTATTGCCATTTACCTGAACGTCGGCATCGGCGGTGACGGCCGCTTTGATGTCGATGGTCACAGTATAGAGCTTCCCGAGCTTGGCGAGCATGCGGGTGGCGAGGACGTTGCCGTTCCGGTCGAGCTTTTCTCCAACCGACGTGACTTCGAACACACCGCCCTTCAAGCGCCGCACGGTTTGCGTGTACCGCACGCTGGTGTTGCCACGGCTCGTGAGCGGATACACCGCGGACTGGGTGTATGGGGAGTTGCCGGGGTTCTCATACCCGACGAGATACGCGTTCCAGGCAGAGTTCCAGGTCGCCCCGAAGGCCGTTGCCAGCCCTGCCTCGGCAGCCTCGGTGGCCTGCGCCGTGTAGACGGAGTTCCGTCCGGAGGCCATCTCCATCCGGCCCGCGAAGAAGGTGCCGGTCACCAGCGCGCCGATGACCACGATCGCGAGCAGCGCGATTGCGAGCGCCATGCCGCGTTCATCGGATCGAATCGACCGCGACGGATTGCCAACTCTCATAAAATCCTCCACGTGCCAGGCTAACGGGAATTGCGAAGCTGAATCCGGACTTGGAGCGTATCCATTTCTATTTCCATTGCCCCCCCGACACCCTTGTGTACCTGGCGGTCGGTGGCGCCGATCAGTGTGACCGTAATGAGCTTGACCAGATTGACATCGGTGGTCGTCGTTCCATCCGACTTGTAATATTGGAACGCCAGCCCGCCCGCCGCGAGCGGCCCGGCCAGCGGCAGGAGGTCGTCCTGGTTGTGGCTGATCGAGCGGACGCCGAGCCAGAGCTGCCCACCGCTGGTGACCGGCCCGATTTCCATCTGTTCCCAGGTTCGAATCGGGCTCGGCGCGTAGGTTTCGTCCCGCTGAGCGGTGGTGAGAGCGGTGCCCAGCGTCAGAGTCATCGAAGGCGTCGTGCCGTCCGGACAAGTCGAGCTGGAAACCCCGGTGATCGGCAGGCTGAGCCAGACGTCATCCGCGACCAGCGTCGAATCTTTGTCCCAGAGGAACCAGAGCCAGTCCTGATTCTGGACGGGGATGGTCCCCGAATATGTGGCCCGCTGAACCTTGACGCTCCCCAACGCAATCTCGCAGGTCTCGCCGAGGCCGCGCATGGCCTTGTAGCGGAGATTGGTGGCGCTCATGCTCACGATATCGGAGCTGGCGCCGGCTGCGTTGGAGGCAAGCTCACCCAACTCGCTCTGCACGAACTGCGTTCCGGCACGCAGGTTTCCCTGCAGATTGGAAACCTCGGTCTGACGGCCGCTGACCCGCTGGACCGTGACCAGGAGCTTATAGAGCGCGCCCCCGACGATGACGAGCATGATCAGGGAGACCAGCAACTCGATCAGCGTGAAGCCGCGGCGGTTTGTCCTGGTCATGATCATCTCAGCAATACACCACGGCCACGAGCGTGTCGCCCTTGGTCCGCGGGCCCACCGGGTATGACATCCGCACTTCGATCTCGTGAGTCTGGTTGATCGAGCCGGCGTTGCTGACGGTCCAGGCGATCGTCATTCCGCCCCGGACCCCGGAGCCATTCGCCGGCAGGCTCGAGCACTGATTCTTCGCCACCCGGCGCAGGCTGTCGATGACCGAAGACGCCATGGCGTACGACCGGGTCTTGCGCTGGCCGGACGACATCATGCGGGTAATGCCCCCTGCGCTGCTCGCGAGCGCGAGCACGCCGATGGACAGCATGATGACCGCGATCAGCACTTCGACGATGGTAAAACCGCCTTCACGCCGGTTCATCGGGTGATCCTTCCGTAGCTGGACACCACCACCGAATCACTCCAACCATTCCGGGTTACGACGAAGGTGTGCGGCGGAGGGGGAGCGTCATCCTGCCGCATCAGGCCCCGGGGATCGAACCGGATCGAATCGGGTCCGGTTGCGCTCACCCGGTAGTTCTCATTCAGCGACACCACGCCGCCGACGGTCGTCTTGGCGGTACTCGTCATCGAGTTCAGCTCCACCCACACGATGTTGTTCACCAGCCGAAGCACGGCGACCTGGTTCGAGGTCCGGGCGGCGGTGCGGGCTGCGTTGAGCTTGTTCACGATGGCGGTTCGCGCCCCCCGCACCGCGGTGTGCTCGATGATCAGCGCGGCCTTGGGGTAGGTAAACAGCATCACGATGCCGATGATCACGACCACGATCAGCATCTCGATGAGGCTGAACCCCGCCGACTGCAAACGCCTCGACTGGTTTTGCATGCTTATATGTGGCTGCACGGTCTGGGCCATGCGTGCCTTTTTCGGCCCGGGAGATCGACTAACAGTTTGTCACTCGGCTTGGGAGAATGCAACCATTGGACGTCCGTCCGGCCCGACGCGTTAAGTCACAGCGCGACCAGGGGTTTGGAGGGCCGGCGGTCCCACCCCTCAAACCGAATGCAATAGGTGACAGGGGGAAGTATTTCAGGGCGTTCGAATTCTGGTCATGGAGTTGTGGCGCCGGCGCAGCGGTAACCCCTCAACGCGGCGACGCCTCCTTGCGGTTTGCCCGCTCCGGCAGCCATCCCCGCGCGCGGTACACCCTGGTCCCCACGACCTCGTACAGCCAATCCCGAAACGATTCCAGCCGGCCTTCCGGGGGCCGGCGGAGATTGAGTGAATACTCGCGCGAATCCGACGGACGGCATACCACCGCGAGGCCCTGCCGCTCGAAAACGGCGCAGGCCCGACGGGTGTGCAGCGGGGAGGTGACGACGGCAATTCGTCGCCATCCTTCCTGCCGAGCGAGTCCCGATGTCGCCACCGCTTCGTCGTGGGTGTTTCGGACCGGACCGACCACGTGCAGGATGGCCCCGGGATCGAGCCGGGCCACCAGGGCCCGTTGATCCCGTTCCGACGAGACGGTGTCCCCTCGCCGGATCCGGTGAATGGATGTCAGCACGAGGTGGCGCGCGGGAAGGCTCTGCCGGAGCTCCAACCCTGCCAGCAGACGGCCAAGCGCCTCGTTCCCGATCCGGCCGTCGGGGGTGAGATTCCCGGCGAGCACCACCACCGCATCGACCTGCCGGCCCTTGAGAGGGTCGGACCGCACCATGTCGCGCATCCGGTTGTCCAAGAACGGAAACCAGCTCACCACGAAGAGGCTTACAACGGAAAGCCCGAGGAGCGCCTGGAACACCGGCACCAGGCCGAGCGCCCCGAAGGCCGCTCCCAGGAGCACGACCCAGGGGAGATCACCGAGCACAGTGAGCCCGACCAGCGCGGGCACGCCGAGCTCGCCCAGGATCACCCATGTCGCAGCGGTCAGGACGATCCCCGCGCCGGCGCCGCGGATGCGGGAAGGAGGAGGTGAATCGGATGCCACGTTGCCTGTGCCCTCGCTGATTTCGGTGAAGAATACATGGCACTGTCCGGGCCACGGCAATCGTGTTCCGGTCTACCGTGGCACGGCGGGCATCATTATCGTCAGTCGTTGTCGCGCCCGTAGCTCAGTTGGATAGAGCATCAGCCTTCTAAGCTGAGGGTCGTGCGTTCGAATCGCACCGGGCGCATGTGCTCCCCACCCCAGAAGAATTCCGCGCCCTCCTCCGGCTGGCCGTGCCGGTCGTGGTCGTGCAGCTCGGCCTCATGCTCATGGGCGTCGTGGACACCGTCATGGTCGGGCGGCTCTCCGCCCAGGCGCTCGGCGCGGTCGCGCTCGGGAATCTCTTCTTCTTTACGGCAGCGGTCATCGGGATGGGCACTCTGATGGCGCTGGATCCCGTTGTCGCGCAGGCCGTCGGGGCACAGGACGAGCCGGCGATCGCCCGCGGGCTTCAGCGAGGCGTGATCCTGGCCGCCGTCGTCACGGTGCCGGCGGTCCTCGCGCTGATGCTGGTGCGGCCGGCGCTGGTCGCCATCGGCCAGCCGGCGGAGCTGATCCCGGGGGCGGCGACGTACATCTACGTCATCGTGCCAGGGATGCTGCCCTTCTACGTCTTCATCGCACTGCGTCAGACATTGCAGTCGCTGGGCCGGATCGCCCCGATCGTGCGGGTCATCGTGGCGGCCAATCTGCTGAACGGGGTACTCAACTGGGCATTCATTTACGGCAACCTCGGGGCCCCCGCGCTGGGAGTTGCCGGAGCGGCGCTCGCCACGACGATCAGTCGTTATGCGCTGGCGGGGGGACTGCTCCTTGCCGCGTGGCGTGAGCTCGGACCCCGGCTGCGTCCCTGGCGCCCCGAATCGAACGATCCGCGCGCCCTCGGCCGGATGCTGCGCATCGGCCTGCCGATCGGGGCACAGATGTTTTTCGAGTACGGAGTCTTCGCGCTGGTCGGGGCGCTGATGGGCCGGATCGGCACCCTCGCGGTCGGCGGTCACCAGATCGCCCTCAATCTCTCGGCCATCGTCTTCATGGTGCCTCAGGGAATCGGAGCCGCGGCCGCCGTCCTGGTCGGCCAGGCGATCGGAGCGCAGGATCCTCCCCGCGCCCGCCGCGCCGCGCTGGGCGCGATCCTGCTGGGCGGGAGTTTCATGGCCGGCTCGGCGCTCCTCTTCGTGCTCTTTCCCCGGGAGCTCGCGCGCCTCTACACCAACGACCTCGGCGTCATGGCGATTGCCGGCGCGTTGATCGTGCTGGGCGGTCTCTTCGCCGTCTTCGATGGCTTGCAGGCGGTCTGCATCGGTATCCTGCGCGGCATCGGCGACACGCGATGGCCGGTCGCCATCAGCATGGTGGGGTACTGGCTGATCGGTGTGCCGGTGAGTGTGCTGCTCGGGTTTCAATTCGGCTGGGGCCCCGACGGACTCTGGTGGGGACTGGTCCTCGGACTCGCGGTGACCGCGGTGGTACTGCTCGCCCGGGTGCGCGTCCGGTTGCGGCAAACGGTTCGACGAATCATGATCGACCCGGCTCCCGCCCCGAAGGGACTCTGAGCCGGGGGGCCGTTATACTTTTGGTGGAGCATGTCCCGCCGGAGGAGCCCATGTCGACCCAGACGCTGCCCGAGCCGGCCGTGGCGGACACCTTTCCGATCAACGGAACCGATTACATCGAGTTCTACGTCGGAAACGCCCGGCAGTCGGCCCTGTATTACCGCGCGGTCTTCGGATTTCGGCTCGCCGCGTATTGCGGCCCCGAGACGGGGGTCCGTGATCGCGCCAGCTATCTGCTGGTGCAGGACAAGCTGCGGATGGTGCTGACCTCGCCGCTCGGACCCGACGGCGAGATCGCCGAACACGTACGGCGCCATGGCGACGGAGTGAAGGACGTGGCCTTCTGGGTGGACGATGCCCGGTCCGCCTATGCGGCGGCGATGGCGCGCGGCGCCACGTCGGCCGGTGCGCCGACGGTCGAGCGCGACGAGACAGGGGAGGTGATCGTCGCGGCCATCCGCACCTACGGAGATACGATTCATTCCATCGTCGAGCGGCGGAATTACCGGGGCCTCTTCCGGCCCGGCTTCGTCGAAGCCGCCTCGCCCTTCGAACCGGCCGGGACGGGGCTCAAGTACGTCGACCATTGTGTCGGCAATGTCGAGCTCGGGAAGATGAATGTCTGGGTCAAGTTCTACGAGGATGTGCTCGGTTTCTCCAACATCCTCACGTTCGACGACAAGACCATCAGCACCGAATACTCGGCGTTGATGTCCAAGGTGATGTCGAACGGCAATGGACGGATCAAGTTCCCGATCAACGAACCGGCGCAGGGCAAGAAGAAGTCCCAGATCGACGAGTATCTCGAGTTCTACCGCGGCCCGGGCGTGCAGCACATCGCCATCGCGACCGACGACATCATCGGCACAGTTCGCGCCCTCAAGCGCCGGGGGCTCGAATTTCTGACCGTGCCGCAGGCGTATTACGAGGCGGTGCCCGCGCGGGTCGGGCAGATCGACGAAGACCTGGCGCCGCTCGCCGAGCTCGGGATCCTGGTGGACCGGGACGACGAGGGATATCTGCTGCAGATTTTCACCAAACCGGTGCAGGACCGCCCGACGCTGTTCTACGAGATCATTCAGCGGAAGGGCGCCAAGAGCTTCGGGGCGGGGAATTTCAAGGCGTTGTTCGAATCGATCGAGCGGGAGCAGGCGCTCAGAGGGAATCTTTGAGGTGAGCGGTGAGCAGCGAGCAGTGAGCGGGAAGAGCCTGTCCCGCTGACCGCTCACCGCTCACCGTTCACTCACCACTTCAGCAGAGTCGCTCATGCCAACGTATCACAGCCTTGGATCGATTCCCAGAAAGCGCCACATCGCCTTTCGTCGTCCCGATGGAGGATTGTATGCGGAGCAGCTGGTCGGCAACGAGGGATTCACCGGACCTTCCTCG
>Ga0070699_100000899_pt1 | contig 27760 bp, 26 predicted proteins | sample KBSK1503metaG_FD_65473 | JGI IMG/M metagenome (GOLD analysis project Ga0070699, IMG submission 65473) | Corn, switchgrass and miscanthus rhizosphere microbial communities from Kellogg Biological Station, Michigan, USA - KBS K1-50-3 metaG | ecosystem: Host-associated > Plants > Roots >...
GCCAACAAGGAGATGTGGCTCGGCTTCGGGTCCGACTACCGGAGTGAGGCGGGGGTCGAGGCCTCGACCCCGATCGAGCAGGCCTATCCCCTGGTGTTCCTCTGCAGCGATGCCGCCGCCGCGATCACCGGCGCCATGGTTCCCGTCTACGGCAAGTTCTGAATCTCTCCCTCCCCCGCCTTCGGGGGAGGGTCGGGGTGGGGGCGCTGATGGTCGTCGATTTGCCTCCTTCTCGTTCGTCGTACTAACAGAGCGGCCCACACCACCGACGTCATAAGGAGAACGACATGCTTGGCATCAACTATTTGGCGGTGGTCGTCGCGGCGGTGGTCGCGTTTGTAATGGGCGGACTCTGGTATTCGCCGTTACTGTTCGGCAAAGCGTGGGTGAAGCTGCGCGGCATCGATTCGACCGGGGCCGTTGGCACCCGAATGCAGCCGCCGGAGATTCTCGCCGAGTTCGTTCGCGGTCTCATCGTTGCGGTCGTGCTCGCTGGCTTTGTGGTCCACCTTGGGGTCGTCAACTGGGTGGGAGCGGTCTATCTCGGCCTCGCGGTGTGGATCGGGTTTCAAGCCACGAGCATCGTGGGCGGTGTCATCCACGAGCACTATCCGTTGAAGCTTTACGCGATCCATACCGGTGACGCACTCGCGAAGACCCTCGTCACGGCCGTAATCCTGGGCGTGTGGCGCTAGGCGCGGCCGCGACGCTCTGGCACCGCGGGCAAAAATAGCTGAGGCGAGCCTGGTGCCCCTGGGCTCGGATTCGAATCGGCGTCCCGCAGCGCGGACAAGGTCGTCCACCGCGCGCGTGAACAGCATGGCGCTGGCGGGCAATGGGTGTCACAAGGTTGCGGCGCATCAGGTCCCGGGCCGTTTGATAGAGCTGGCGAAGCCGCTCATCATCCAGTTCGGCGGGGAGCATCCACGGATCCAGGCGAAGCCCCCAAAGCGATTCGCATTTATAGATGTTGCCGATGCCGGCGCAGACGCGCTGCTCCAGGAGTAACTCCCCAAGGGTGGGCGCGTCCGAGCGGCGAGCGCGGCGGATGACCTCCTCAAGATCGAATGGGTCAACCAGGATATCCGGCCCCAGATGCGCTACCGGTTCGCGTGCATCGCGGATCAGCTCCATGACGGGCGCGGCGAAGCAAACCGCGACGACATCGTCGAAACTGAGCACCGCGGTGGCGCGCCGCTCGGGCAGGCGCCAACGCTCCCCCACTCGGTAGAGGTGCCAGGCGCCGGTCTAGCACCGGACTGCGACACGCCGGCGAAGAAGCTCCTGAAGCTCGGCTTCGGCGTCGCGACGACGTCGATCGCGGAACCAGCGGCTTCCGCCTCAATCCGCTCGAAGATGGACGACATGAGCCGGAGTCGCTGCCCCGTGTCGGCAAGTTGCCAAATCCGGATCAGGTCGAAGACTTGCTTTTCGATCCAGCGTGGATCCGACTTCTCGCCGCCCGTCTGCACCCGAGCGGTCTGCCGGTCGAGGTTTATCCGCCCCATCCGCTCGACGTAGGCGGCTTGGTCGAGATCGCCGCGCTGGTACATCCAGGCGACGCGCTCACCTTGCTCGTTCAGGCTCCGGAGCCGTGCCTTTGCCACCTTGTCCGCGTCGGGAATCCGCGCGGTACCACGGCGGAGCCGAATGCGGTGTTGTTCGTCGAGCGCTTCGCCGACGACGAGACGGCGCAGCTGATCGCGGAGACCGGCTTCCAGGCGATCGGCGCGGACGTATGGAGCCACACAGGTGCCGAGGAGCCGGTTCGCGCAGACGTAGTACGTTCGCTCGTTGGGCGGGCGCGTCCGGCCGCGCATCATGCCGCCACAGACGCCGCAGTAGAGCAGCGGCGTCAGCGCGAAGGCGCGACGAATGAGCTTGTACGGATGCGTCCGGCGGCGATGGAAGCGCCGGATCTCCTGACAGCGGTCGAAGGTCGCTTGGTCGATGATCGCTGGATGCTCGACCTCGAGCAACTGGACGATGCGCCAACCCTCGCGGACCGGGACCTTCCCAAGATAGGTGGGGTTGGCCAGGAGGTCCTTGAGCATGACCCACGAAAAGATCTCCGCGGTCTTGTGCTTGTGGGTGTACGTGTCCATCGTCAGCCCGATGGACGAGTGCCCCAGTCGAGGGATCATCTTTGTCGTCGTGGCTTTGCCGTGCTGAACGGTAAGTCGCTGCCTGGCGCTGGGCCTCGCTAGCCGAACCGCTGGCGTTGACAGGCTTAAACTGCCGCTGGGGGCAATAGGTGAGTTTCTGCCCGTCGTGCGGGGCCAGTTTGCCAGCGGGTGCGATGTTCTGCCCGTCGTGCGGACACGCCTAACCTCGGCAGCTTGAGGCTGCGCGAATCCCGATCACCCTGCCTGAAGACAAGAGCGTGCCCAAGCTCGGCGATCAACTTGTCGTTGGGCTACCGCTGTTGGCGGCAGGATCCGGCCTGCTGCTTTCGGTGGCGGTCGGCAGCCCTACTAACTTGGCTTGTGGCCTGAACGCCTGCGATTGTCAACCAGCCCGCCCCGTATGTCAGAACTGTTGCAATGGCCAGCGAATCTCGCGAGTATCTTCGCCTGGCACACCCACTCACTCAACCCACCCTCTGGCCTCTATGACACCGGCATGGCTCAAGGCGTTCACGTCTACATCGATGGCACGGACCGGACCACCGCGCTGGGTGGACCCTGGGGGAGTGGGTCGAGCATCGATGTCTCCGAGCTCGATATCTCCGCCTACATCACAGCGACCGGCTGGCACGAATTCGCGCTCACCAGCACGACGCTCGGAGTCATCGTCGCCCAGGTGACCACCAAGGCTTTACTCAAGACCGTCTGACGCCCGCTGTCACTTGCCGTGGCGGCTGAATGGTCAGCGAGTCGCGGGTGTGGATAACTGGTCGACCGAGGCGGTCCGCAAGAGAAAGGTTCTAACGACTCCAAAGAGAAACCGCTTCGCGTCCCACACAACAACTCCTTCCTGAAGCTCGTGAGAACGAAGGCATCAACCGGCAGCGGGTGTAACAGTTGCTACGTCTTGGAATCGTTATATCGTGTGCCAGCGAAATCGCAGCACATTGCCGATTGTCACGACACAATGTTCTTTAGCTGACTTTATTGCCGGAACGCGAATACGTTTACGGTTAGGTTTACATTAGCTCGGCGAGGCTCGCCGGGGGGCATCCGGCAGGGGGGTGACACTGGGATTTCGTTTCATGTGCAAATGCGCTTTGAATAAGGGGAAATTTGATGTCTAGGCTCATGCGCAAGCTCGTCGTCGTGCTCGCGTTTTGCGTTGCCTTGATTCCGATGACCGCCTTCGCAGCTAGTCCACCGCTTCAGTCAATCAATCAGTGCGTGAGGCCCTACCTGACCCCCGCGAGTCACTTCAGGCTGACGCTCGCGCAAGCCCAGCACTGCGCGGCGGGACACGACGGAGCCTTCGCTTCGCACGCTAGTAACGGGCAAAGCGGCTATCTAGTGGCGGAAGTGCACGTGACAAAGTTTGTGAGTAGCACCGGGGATCCCTGCTATTTCAGGCAGCAGTCTATTTTCACCGGGGTCACCATGTATATCGGCCAAACCATGTGCTACGACGGCTGGTCTGCTTGGAATTCCGGGGGCGCCTCTCAAAGTTGCCATCAGGTCTTTCCCGACACTTGGTGCAACGCGTACAACTACTACTACCACCCATGGTCAGGAACCGACTACGCCGAGGTCGATGGTAACTTCTGGGACACCTGCTGGTGGGTCTCCACGTGCAACTTTCGCCTGTGGATGGACCAGTACTATGACGGGCCGTTCTACGAAGGGTGGTACAACATCTGATGTTTGACGGCGTTGGTGGCTGGAATGCCGTCGACTGGGTTGACTGGCATACAGTCACGCTGAACGCCATTGGGCTCCTCGTCCCGCTTATTGCAGGCGCTACGATTCTTGTCCTGCTGATTCGTCGCAACCACTAAAGCGTCTTAGGGAGCCGGGCGGTCGAGCACCCTCAGCGTCCGGCTCCTGCTAAATGACCAAGGTCTGTTCTGTTCCTCAGCCGCCATGGCGCAATCACCACATCGGGCAGCCAACGAGGTACGCTGATGCTGATGCGTGACCGAATTCTCAGGAACGTCCGTATCTCCCTCGGCTTGGGTTTCGCGGTCGTCGTCGCCCTCACCCTGTTCGTCGCCATCACGACCCGCAGCTTCACGCATGTCTACGCGTCGTTCATCGCGGGCATCATTCTGTTGCTCTTCTTCCTCGCGGTGGCGGTCATCAGATGGCTGGTTCAAGGGCTCTTCGCTCGCAAGCGGTTGGCCCGCATGCAGCTTAAACGTCGAATGGGGGGTCCCGATTCGTAGCTGGTACGCCTGCCCTCTGGCCGGGATTCACGGAGGCTCAGTTGTGCAGGATCCCATCCACGCACGGCGAGATACTGCGTAAACGCGTTCAGGCCCTTCTAGCCACTGCCTGTTGTATTCGTCCGAACGCTAGCCGCACCTAAGGCCAGCTCGTCCTGCTGCGCCTAGCGGCGTTCTTTCTCCGTAGGTTTTCTTGCGTGCATCGTCGTCATCGTCGCCTACCCTCTCGACCGGGCCGCCTGAGATCCGTGAAAGGACGCCTAGAGCAGTGGTACGCCTACTGCGCCTTGGGCTTCGCCCTCGGCGGGTCGAGGCCCCTTGTACGGTCGCACTCATGCCTTGCAGCGCCAGCAGATTCCTAATAGTCCTCCGAACCGGACGCCGAGCGCTCCCTTCGGGAGTTTGCGCGCTCACGGTCCGTCGGATCGCCGAGCGCGGTGACCGCGGTCTTCTTGATATAGATCGTGCCGACCTTCTCATCACCCGCGGCCGCCACTTCGGCGTAGCGCACACTGTTTTTCGCCGTCCGCTCCCGCTCGAATATCACCTTCATGTGACCTCACCAACTTCTTGCAAATGACTTTTGAAAACTTAGATCGTCTTGCCTCTGCCGAGCGCCTTCGCTCTGGCGGGGGTGGGGCCCGCTGCTGTCGCCTCACTGCCTGCAGCCAGGAGAGAGCGCCCGCGGCCTCGCCGCGAATGTCGGGAGCCCCTCGTTTCCTGAAGGCTGTGACTCGAGAGATAGGCTCGGGGCGTCCAGGGCGCACAGATGTGTTCCCCATGCGAGTCGCTTCGCGATCGCCTTGATAAACGGTTTTGCACGGCGCGCGAAATTCTTCATTTCTTCACTCCATCCCACTAAGCCGTACGTTTACGCTGGGTATCCACCCTGGCCGGTCTTGGTGTTTCTGCTTCTTTTCTCTGGTAGCATCGGCGCGACCAAAAGTGGTAGCGCCAGCGCTACCACTGGTGGGCTCGGCGCGCGGGTTGCTGGCAGCACCAGCGCTACCAGTTTCGCGAGGCGTCGTATTCAAACTGGTACGACCGGTGCTACCAGTTCCTAGGGCTCGCAGGCGGACTCGGCGACGCCGGGGATCCAACGCTCCAGTGAGCCGGCGCTTTGGCGTCTCCAGCCATATCTCCGGCGGTCGACGCATAGCTCGTGCAGCGCTTGCCATCCCGGCTGACCTGAATCATGCGGCGGCTCTCAAGGGAGCGGATGGCCTCCGAGATCTGGCTGCGCGCGAGCCGCGTGAGCTCCTCGAAGCGGCTGTACGGAATCTTGACTGCCCGCTCGCCACCATTCCCGCCGTGGTAGAAGAACCGGCAGATGACGCGCAGCACCCGTTCCTCTGCCGTGCCTCTGCGGGCAAGTGCCTGGTCAACCACGAGCGGGAGCCTCACAAAGAACTGATCCGCGTTGGGACGATCGCCCATGCGCGCGCCAGCGCGATGGGATGTGGATTCATTGCTGTGACCTCGAGGTTGCGGGGCGCTGGTCACGCGGGCTGCCAAGCTACGCTCGGTCGGGGCGATCGCCTTGCGCGGCATTCAGGCGATCCTCCAGACGACGTGTACTACTTCAGCGCTTGACCCCGGTCATCCGCATCTGCGAATGCAGCGCCAGCCCTCCTTCGAACTGCATCACGAGGTGTTTGCCATTCGGTTCGACCGACTCGAGCCGCCGGCCTTTCAGTCGCCCGATCGATGGCGGACGGGCGTCAGCGACGACCTTGCCGCCGATCCGGCGCCGCAGGGCGGCCGCCGTTCGCCAGATCGTGTCGCCTTCAGGCAAGCACGGGCCTCCGCTCTGGCCAGAGCACGACGCCTTTCGGTGTGGTGCCGAACCCGGCTTCGCGCAGCATCCCCTCCAGCGATGAGCCTTTGATTGGTGCGCCGTCGATGCTCCGGATCTCCAGCTTGTCCACCCGAGCAGCGACCGCGGCCAGCGACTGGAGGTGGGCAGGCTGCACGTCGCCGACGGTGAGCAACGACCGTCCACCGCGCTCCAGGTACAGCCGCAACTCGCCGCCATCGAGCACCACGTACGCGCCCGCGGCCCGCGCCATCCGCGATTCACGCTCGGGCCATGGAATCGTCGTGCCGTAAGGGCTCGCGGGGTCGGTGGCGGCGAGCGCCACCACTTTCGATTCCTCATCACGTGCGCCGCGCAACCGGTCGACGGCGCCGGGCAACGCAAACTGCAGGCCGCCGAGACCATCGATGAAGTAGCCTCGCCGGATCTTTCCCGCTTCCTCCATCGCGCGGAGCACCGGATAGAGTGCCGCGAAGCCGCCAGTGATGTTTTCGCCCAACGCCGCCTCGCGGGTCAGCACGCCGTATCGCTGCAACAGCGCGCCCGCCATCGCATGCAGATGCTCCGTCGTCGAGACGGCCGGGTGCAGCAGATCGGAGACCCGGGACCAGCGGCCGGCGGCCGCCGGCGGCCCAAGACGCATCACTGGCCGGCGTGGGTTGCGCCGCGCGCGCGGCCCGAGCATGCGGAGCGGCAGGAAGGTGTCGTTGGTGACTTCACCGGCCCACACCATGTCCCAGAGGGCGTCCAGCACGGCATCCTCGTCGCCCGAGCCGGTCGCGTAATAGAGGTCGCGGAAGAAGGAAGCCCCGCGACTTTGCAAGTGCTCGCGTAGCCGCTCGTGGATTTCGCCGTTCGGCCGCTCGTCCGTGTCCCGGATCAGCCGCGGCGCATCGGAGCGGAGATAGAGCGCAACTCTTCCATCGGAGTTGCCGAGTGATCCACGTCCCGCCCAGACGACCTCCCCCATCGAGATCAACTGATCGAGCAGCTGCGGCCGGTACTCTCGCATGCGCGCCGCAAGCACATCCCGTTCCAGCACCGACGCTGGGATCGCGCAACCCTGCAGCTGGAAGACAATCTCGGCGAGCCGGTCCAGGCCGCTCGCCTGGAGGCCGATGCCGTGCCACGCCGGCAGGAACCGGCCGAGAGTCTCGACCGGAACCGGCTCGACCTCGCGCCGGAGTGCGGCCAACGACTTCCGCCGCAACGACCTGAGGACATCGGGATGGCAGTATTCGCGACCTGCCTTGCCCGGGCGGAACTCGCCGGCGACGATATCGCCGCGCCCCGCGAGCTGTCGCAGGGCGTCTTCGACCTCGCGGAGCGGAAGCCGCCAGCGGGCCGCCGGGTCGGCGCTGAAGAACGGCACGTGAGTCCGGGCCCATCGGATCAGCATCGAGGACAGTGGGGCATCGACCCGCTGCAGGAAGGTCTCGGGCAGACCAACCGGTAGTGTTACCCCGAGTGCCTCGCGATACCGCCCGGCGTCCTCCGCGGCGATCCATCGCTCTTCGTCCGCGATGCGGACCCTGATGGCGCGGCGCTCGCGCTCCAACTGGTCGAGCCACTCTTCGCGGATTCCACGCGCCTCGGCTTCTGCCGCCGTCAGGTCGCCGAGTCGCCGCAGGAGGTCAGCGGCCTCATCGGGGTCCCGTGGCCACCGTTCCTTGAGCAGACCCTGGAGTTCCAGCTCTAGCGTCTCGATCGCTCGCGGATCGAGCAGCTCCCGAAGCTCTTCGGTGCCGAGCAGCTCGGCGAGCAACTCTTTATCGAGCGTCAGCGCCTGCGCTCGGCGCTCCGCGAGCGGCGCATCGCCGTCGTACATGTACTGGCCGATGTAGTCGAAGACCAGCGTCGACGCAAAGGGCGAGGCGCGCTCCGTGTCGACGACGACCGTGCGCACCTGCCGCGCCCGAATGGCCGTCATCAGGTCGCGCAGGCCATCCATGTCGAACACGTCGCTCAAGCATTCGCGATAGGTCTCGATCAGGATCGGGAACTCGGCGTGCTTGCTGGCAACCTGCAGCAGGTCACGGCTGCGCTGGCGCTGCTGCCAGAGCGGGGTGCGCTCACCCGGACGGCGTCGCGGCAGCAAGAGCGCGCGGGCGGCGTTTTCGCGGAAGCGCGAGGCGAAAAGAGCCGACCCGTGCAGCTGCGAGGTCACGAGCTCGCGCACTTCTTCCGGATCCAACAGCAGGTCGTCGATGTCCGGCGCACGGTCGGCCTCCGGCAGCCGCAGCGCGAAGCCGTCGTCGGTGTAGATCATCTGGATCTCGAGGTCGAGCCGCTCCTGCATGCGGGCTCGGGCGGCGAGCGCCCACGGCGCATGAACCCGGGCACCGAAGGGCGTCAGCACCGACAACCGCCAGTCCCCGAGCTGATCGCGGAAGCGCTCGATGACGATCGTGCGGTCGGTCGGCACGGTGCCGGTGGCCTGGGCCTGATCCGAGAGGTAGTTCATCAGGTTGGAGGCGGCCCGGTCATCGAAGCGCGATCGCTGCTGAAGCCGGGCAATCGCCGCGTCGGGTTCCATCGCGGTGAGCTCGCGCATCGCCTGCCCCATCGCACGTCCGACCTCGACCGGCCGTCCCAGCGCGTCGCCGTGCCAGAACGCGATTCTTCCGGGTTCGCCTGGGGCGGGGGTCACCATCACCTGCGACGGCGTGATGTCGGCAACACGCCAGCTAGTGGCGCCGAGGATGAAGACTTCGCCGGGCCGCATCTCGTAGACCATCTCCTCGTCGAGCTCACCAACCTTCTTGCCGTCATCCAGGAGGTTCACGGAGAACAGTCCGCGGTCCGGGATGGTGCCACCGCTCACGACCGCCAGTCGTTGTGCCCCCGCGCGCGCACGGATCTTCCCCTCCAGCCGGTCCCAGACGATGCGTGGACGCAGCTCGGCGAACTCGTCCGACGGATACCGGCCACTCAACATGTCGAGCGTCGACTCCAGCGCGCGGGGTCCGAGGTCGCTGAAGGGATAGGCGCGATGGACCAGCTCGGAGAGCGCGGTCACGCTCCATTCCTCCATCGCCGTCATGGCCACGATTTGCTGAGCGAGGACGTCGAGCGGGTTGCGCGGCACGCGCGTGGTCTCGATCTCGCCGCGCAGCATTCGATCGACGACCACCGCAGTTTCGAGCAGGTCGCCACGATACTTCGGGAAGATCGTCCCCTTCGACGGCTCACCCACCGAGTGGCCCGCCCGGCCGATTCGTTGGATGCCGCTCGCCACGCTGGTGGGCGACTCCACCTGGATCACCAAATCGACGGCGCCCATGTCGATGCCGAGTTCGAGGCTCGAGGTGGCGACCAGTCCAGGCAGGCGGCCGGCTTTGAGCGCATCCTCAATAAGGGCGCGCTGCTCCTTGGCGATCGAGCCGTGATGTGCGCGGACCAATTCCTCGCCGGCCAGCCCATTGATGGCGGCGGCCAGGCGTTCGGCCAGGCGGCGGGAGTTGACGAAGATGATGGTCGAGCGGTGCGCGCGGACCAGTTCGAGGATTCGCGGGTGGATCGCCGGCCAAATGCTGCGCCGCGGCCCCTCCTGGTAATCTGCCCTCCCCCCATCGGGGCGAGGGTCGGGGTGGGGGGCGTCACGCTCGAGAGCGCCCATGTCGTCGACCGGGACCTCGACGGTGATCTCCAGTTTTTTGACTCGGCCGGCGTCGACGATGCTCACCTCGCGGTTGGTGCCGCCAAGGAAGCGCGCCGTCTCACTGAGTGGGCGCTGCGTCGCCGAGAGACCAATCCTTTGCGGCTCTGTGTCCCTACCCTTCCTGACGAGCTCGGTTAGCCGCTCCAGGCTCAACGCCAGATGCGCGCCGCGCTTGGTTTCGGCCATGGAGTGGATCTCGTCCACAATCACCCAGCGAATCGACGGCAGAATCTGACGCGCGGCGCTGGTCAGCAACAGGAACAGTGATTCAGGCGTTGTGATCAGGATGTCCGGCGGGTGGCGCTCGATCTGCCGGCGGTCGCGAGCCGGGGTATCGCCGGTTCGGATCGCGACCGTGATCGGCGACTGCTTCAGGCCCATCCGCTCCGCCTCGAGGGCGATGCCGCGAAGCGGTGCCTGCAGGTTGCGCTCGATGTCGACCGTGAGCGCCTTCAGGGGCGAGACGTACAGCACCCTGCACCGCTCTGCCTCAGGCGGCACCGGCTCGTTCGCAAGTCGGTCGATGCACCAGAAGAAGGCCGCGAGCGTCTTGCCACTGCCGGTGGGCGCCGACATCAGTGTGTGCTGTCCGGCGGCGACCGAACGCCAGCCGCCCTCCTGGACCTCGGTCGGAATCGGGAAGGCACCGGAAAACCACGCTCGGGCCGCAGGCGAAAACAGGTCCAAAACGCTGGGCATGGACTTCAGTTTACCGGTCAAATCTCCCTCCCCCGCTCGCGGGGGACGGTCGGGGTGGGGGCACGTAAGGGCTTAAAACCTGAACTTCTTGAGCAGGTCCTCGGGCGTCAAGTAGTGATGGGTTGTGAAGACGGCGCGGCCCAATTCGAGCAGGCCTGTGTTGTACGGCGTCGGGCGGCCGATGCGTTCGCCGAGTGTGACGATCTCCCCGTTGAGGTAATCGAGCTCGCTGCTCGAGCCTCGCTGGAGGCTCTGAAGTGTCGATGGGCCATACGTACTGTCCGGAGGAAAGTTGCCGGCGAGCCTACCGCTGAAGACGCGATAGCTGAGCGGCATCGGAAGCGTCGACATCAGCCGAAAGATGCGCGCACGGCGGCTCTGGTCGAGCCCGAATCCACCAAGCTGGGCTGTTTTGACACCTTCGCGAATCGTCGCAATTGACAGCCGGGTGAGGCCTGGGTGGCGCAGGGCCTTGCCGATCGGCAGACCGGTGATCGCCATGATTGCGTTGTTTAGATTCGCCATGAGCTTCGTCCAGCGGGAACGCGCGACATCCGCGACCGGCTCGGTCTTTATCGCCAGGCTTAACAACTCGAGCACGTCATCGACTCGTGCCTTCGATTCCGGGAACGGTGCGCCGACCTGGAAAAGTCCGGAGGTGTTCTGCTCGACCACGCCGGGCTCGAGGTACGTAGCGCTGATATTCAGGACGCAACCCACGACACGGTCGCGTCCGAGGATGTCCGCCGCTTCCTGGTCGGACCGCACCCCGTTCTGCATGGTCACGACGGTGGCGTCCGAATGCATCGCTGCGATGGAACGGCAAGAGTCCTGTACGTCCTGCGATTTGACCGTCAGCAGAATGATGTCGGCGGTCCCTGCCAGTGTCGTGGTCGCCGGAAGCTGAACTAAACGCGACCCGTTTTTACCTTTGACCAGAAGGCCCCTGGCGCGGATCGCGTCGACTTGTTTGGCCCGACCGATCAGGCGAACGTTCACGCCCGCCTGGTGAAGTCGCGCACCAACCAGGCTTCCGATCGCTCCGGCGCCAAAGACGACGATCGTTTGGGGCATTAGCCCTACAACTTACATACGAGCGGAGTAGGGCCCGCCGAACGCTCCAAATGGGGCCCGACGGCGGCCTGCTAATACAGCGCTCGCGTTGCCATAAAACCTGCTATTATGTCTATAGCGTTTGAGCCGCGCTCCGTACCCATTTGCGGGCTCATGAGGAGAAGCATCATGGCGGATTCATACGACCGCGAAGTCGTCCGACAGGAGACGACCGCTGCGGGCGAACCGGTAGCTCCGATTAGGCCGGTCGCGCCCGTTACGACCACGAGTAGCACCTCGATCTATCGGCGGCGTGGCAGCAACTACCGTGCGATCCAGGCGGTGTGGTGGATCGTCGGCTTCATCGACACGCTGATCGCGATCCGGTTCCTACTCAAGCTGTTTGGTGCCAATCCGGCGCCGTTTGTCCGCTTCATGTACGACGTGACCTGGCCGCTCGTCGCGCCCTTTCACGGCATCTTCAATACCCTCCAGGAGAGCCGCTCGGTGCTCGAACCCGAGTCGCTGGTCGCGCTCGCAATTTACGCCCTGATCGGTTGGGGCATCGTTTCGCTCATCCGATTGATGACGGGATCGTCCTCCTCCAGTACGACTGCCGTCGAGTAACGTCTCGCGGCACTCAAGAAGAGCCGCCATCGGGCGGCTCTTGTATTTCTCCGGCCTTCGTCGACTGTCATTTAGAGTCGGCTGACACATCTGGCGCTACAAATGCTGGTTTTCACGATCTTCGGGCTTGTAAATTCGAATGGCTCTTTCGCAGCCCTCCAATCCGGATAACGCCGCGTCAGGCTCTCCCGGCCTGAGCGATGCGCAGTTTGGGTCTGTGGCGGAGGACCGCGTGGCGATGGCCGTACTGCTCCGCGACGCGGGCGTCGCGACGGTAGCGTTTCCGCTGCTCGATCTTGGCTTCGATCTCTACCCGCGGCGGATCCGCACCTTGCGCGCCCATCCGGTGCAGGTCAAGGCGCGCAGCTTTCTAGAACCGGATGGAGAATTCCAGGTGACCGTCGGATCATTGCATCCGGATCCAAACGGCTACGTTCTGCTCCCTTACGTCCCGCCGCCCGAGTGGCAGCTCCAGCCGCATCTCTGGGCCATCCCGATCCCGGAGTTCCTCAAGCTTGCCCAGCCACACGGTAGTGGCTACCTCTTTTCGGGATATCTCGACGGGCGCTTCCGCCAACCCGCGGACAAATTCCTGGTCGACGCAGACCACATGCAGCGGCAATGGCTCGACAAGATTCCCGGCTGGAAGGACCCCGTTCGTGTCCCACGCCTCGACCCGAGCTCAGCAGTGCAGGAGGTGCCCAGACCGGCCAGTCGCGCATTCGGAAAGTACGGCGAGCTCTGGCTCGCCAGCCAACTGATGCGTGCCGGCCTGCAAAATGTAGTGGTCGCCCAGGATCGGCTGCGGGTCGACTGCGTCGATTTGCTGCTGCATGACCTTCGCACCTACGCCATTGGCGGGTTGGTGATCCATACCAGCAGTGTCAACGCACGGGGCGTCGTCCAATTCCGGATTCGCCAGGACACGTTCTTTCTCGACCCGCAGCTGTTCGTGGTCATCATGCCGTGCGACAGCGATGGTGCACTCCGTGACACGAGCCTGCTGATCCCGTCGAAGGACGTTCCGGCGATCACCACCGTGTCGAGCGATCGAGGCGACCCTGGCTTCCAGGGAAGCTTCCGACTCGACCCGCTGGCCGTGAAGATGCGCCCCTTCTCGGTCCGGACTGCGACGCTGGGAGCCACCGTCCTCGAGCGTCTCTTCCCAACCTAGGCCTCCCGACAAGGCGCCGGTGATCTCGCTCAAAGTGTCGGGGTCTGGTGTGTTAGAAAATCCCGTGATGGCCGAGATATTGCTCTTTCACCATGCACAGGGAGAGACACCCGGATTCCTTGAGTTCGCCGACGAGCTTCGTGCAGCCGGGCACACGGTTCACTCGCCGGATCTATACGAGGGGAAAACGTTCGCTACGCTCGGCGAGGGAGTTGGCTACGCCAAGCAGGTCGGGTTCGACACGATACTCGCGCGGTGTCGGCTCACGGCCGAAAGCTTGCCGAACGAGCTCGTTTATGCCGGCTTCTCGCTCGGGGTGATGGGAGCGCAGATGCTGGCCCAGACGCGTCAGGGCGCGAAAGGATCCTTGCTGTTTAGCGCCGCTTTCCCGGCCTCCGAGTTCGGCGGCACGTGGCCGGTGGGAGTCCCGCTCCAGATCCACATGATGGAGGCCGACGAGTGGGCGATGGAGGACCTCCCCGCCGCGCGCAAGCTCGTTGAGACCATCGAGGGAGCGGAGTTGTTCCTGTATCCCGGCGATCGGCATCTGTTCGCGGACAACAGCCTGCCCGACTACGACGAAGGTGCCGCGAAGCTGCTGAAGCAACGCGTGCTTACCTTCCTCGACAAAATCGACTAGCTCTCGCCCATCGAGGCGGACTGGCTATCGACGAACTGGCGGTGTTCCAGGCCTGGAGGCCCCGGGGGCTGCGGCAACCGCTCGAAAACGGCCGGGTGATAATCAGGCGCGCGGCCTGGTCGGGCGCAGAGGCGGCATCGAGGGGGTTGACTTTGTGGCGCAAAGACGGGAAACGGGGTCGCCTCGCGTACCTCGGTCGCACTGAGCAACCGCGGCCGCTCAGCGCTCGAGACCTACACCGCGGCGCTGCGCGACTTGCTCGCGGGGTTGTAGTCCTAGCTGGCCTGGCGAACAGCCTCCGCCAGCACCTCGATTCCCTCATCGAGCTGGGCATCCTCGATCAGGATCGAGGGCAGGAACCGGATCACGGTGCCGCCGGCCGGAAGCACCAGCACCCCGCGCTCCTGCATCGCCCGGATCACCGGCGTCGCCGGCTTCTTCAGCTCGACCGCCAGCAGCAGACCGCGCCCGCGCACTTCGCGGATCTGATTCAATCCCAATTCGCGGACGCGCCGCTGGAAGCGGTCGCCTTTCTCGCCGGCCCGGGCGTGGAGACGTTCGTCGGCGAGCACGTGAAGGGTCGCCACCCCAGCGGCACAGACCAACGGGTTGCCGGAGAAGGTGCCGCCGTGGCTTCCCTTGGGGACTCGTTCGCTGACCGGCTCGGTCACGATGGTCACGCCAATCGGAAGGCCGTTCGCAATCGACTTGGAAAGGCACAGGATGTCGGGAACGATTCCTTCGCGGGTGAAGGCAAGCGGCGAGCCCGTCCGGAATCCGGTCTGGATCTCATCGCAGATGAGCAGGGATCCGTTCGCAGTGCAAAGCTCACGCAAGCCTCTGAGATAGCCGTCGCTGGGCACGCGGATTCCCCCTTCGCCCTGGATCGGCTCGATGATGACGGCGGCCGTCGATTCGTCGATTGCTTCAGCCATCGCCGGAAGATTGTCGAACGGGACATGCCGGGTACCCTCGAGCATTGGCATGAAGGGCTCGCGGTATTTCGCATCGGACGTCGCCGCCAGCGCGCCGAAGGTCCGCCCGTGATAGGCGCGATGGGTGGCGATGATGCCGGTCCGTCTGGTGGCAACTCGGGTGTACTTCATGGCGGCCTCGACGGCCTCGGCCCCTGAATTTGCGAACGACATCCGGCTCAGCGAGGGTGGCAGAAACCCAGCGAGCGAATCGAGAAATTCCTGGCGGGCGGGCGTATCGAAACTCTGGTGCGCGTTGGTCAGCAGCGACGCCTGGCGTTCGATCGCCGCGTTCACTTGAGGATGTGCGTGTCCCAGGAGATTGACGCCGTAGTTCGTCATCAGGTCGAGATATCGGCGGCCCTGGTCGTCCCAGAGATAGCAGCCCTCACCACGAACCAGACCGATGCCACGATCGACGTGCAGTGGAATTGGGTGCAGTCTTGTCCCCACCCTCACGCCGTTACCCATGTCCCCGCTCCTTCGAATGCTCGTGTCAGCGGATGCTCGCCGCGGCCGTCGAGCAGGCCCACCGCGTGGATGCCGCGGCGGATCGCCTGCGCCGCCGCCAGCAGCTTAACGCGGGCCCGGCCTTTGCCATACTCGGCCACCTTCTCCACCTCGTCGAGGTGAATCAAGGGGATCACGCTGCGCTCGTCGCTCACATCGCGCATGAATCCCGGCGTGTCGGCAAAGATCAGCAACCGCTCCGCCTCGAGGGATGTGGCGATCTCCATCGCCAACCGATCGCCGTCGACATTGATGGCGATGCCCTCGTGGCTGATCGCCGGAGGGGTAATGACCGGAAGGTAGCCGTTATCCACCAGCAGGCGCAGGAGCTTCGGCTCGAGGCGCTCGATGCTGCCGCTGTGGTCGCCGTGCAGGACCTTGACCTTGTCGCCCTCCTTGATGCGTAGATCGGGCTTGCGCCGTCCGATCGCGATGCCGCCGTCCATCGCGGTCAGGCCGACCGCGTTCGCACCAAGCGCGCGGAGGCGCTCGACGATGCGCTTGTTCTGCTTGCCGGCGTATGCCATCAGGAAATGATCCATCGTGGTCGCGTCGGTGAAGCGACTGATCTCGCCGCGTTCGGAGCTGACCATCCGCGGTGGATGATTCAGCCGAGCGGACAGCTCGTTCAGCTCCTTGTTGGCGCCGTGCACCAGCACGAGCGGCTCATAGCAGGCCGCGATATCGCGAAGCAGCGGATCGAAGTCGGTCAGGCTGCCGCCGATCTTGATGACCAGCATCGCTAGATCGGGTACAGGCCCGGGAAGTCGAGGCCGGTCCGCTCGTCCCATCCGAAGCGGATGTTGAGGGCTTGGACGGCCTGGCCGGCGGCGCCCTTCATCAGGTTGTCGAGCGCGCTCATCACGACCACGCGGCGCGAGTGCGGATCCCGCTCGAAGCCGACGTCCGTGTAGTTCGTGCCGGACAGAATCTTGGGATTGGGATAGCGGTGGATGCCCTGCGACTCTTTGACGATCCGCATGAAAGGCTCGCCAGCATAAGCGGCCCGGTAGATTTTCCACAGATCCTTTTCGGACAGGTCGTCGTTGAGGAAGACGTGGGCCGTGACCAGGATGCCACGCACGGCCTCGACGGCGGTCGCTGAGAAGGCGATGCTGGGCCTGTGGCCGTTGGGCGACTGGAGACCGAGCTCCTGGATGATCTCGGCGGTGTGCCGGTGCGCCGTCGGGGCGAAGGATCGCATCTCGCCACTGCGGTGGGGGTGGTGCGACGCAGGCCCCGACTCAGCACCGCCGGCGGATGATCCGGTCTTGCCTTCGATCACGATCGGCATCGACGGATCGACGACGCCGGCCCGGGTGAGGGGATAGAGGCCGAGAATGGCGGCGGTGGCGAGGCAGCCGCCCGAGGCCAGGCGATTGGCGGTACGGATCTGCTCACGGTGCAGTTCGGGAAGCGCGTAGACGAAATCGTTGAGCAGCGCCGGCTGCGGATGCTCCCAGCCGTACCAGGTGGGGTAGCCGGCCTTGTCGCGCAGACGGAAGTCGGCCGAGAGATCGATGATCGTGGGCGCCAGCGTCTGGAGCTGATCGATTTCCTTACTGGTCTCGCCATGGGGTAGCGCGATGAACAGGACGTCGACCGGCTCCATTGATGCCCGTGATTGGAACCTCAGCTCCGTCCGCCGCCGCAGATGCGGGTGCACGGTGTGGACGAACTTCCCGCCGAGGCGCTCGGAGGTGACCTGCGTCACCTCGATTTCCGGATGGGAGAGGAGGAGACGGAGCAGCTCACCACCGGCGTAACCGGCGCCGCCAACGATCGCCGCCTTCATCGCGCCAGGTGGCTGAGCGCCGCGGTCAACACGTTGACCCCGCGCGCGAAGTCCTCGAGGTCCATCGCCTCGTCCGGCGTGTGGTCGAGCTTCGAATCGCCGGGTCCGTAGGCGAGCGCCGGGCAGCCCCAGGCCGGGGCCACAATGTTCATATCGGAGGTTCCCGTCTTCATCTTGAACCTCGGCGTGCCGCCCGTGTCGCGAATGCCCTTGAGAAACGCCCGCACGACTGGCGTGTTCTTCTCCGCCCGCACCGCGGCATCCGCGTACTCGAAGCGCAGCTCAGCGTCATCGGCCCAGCTTTGCAACTCTCGCTGGAGGGATGGTACGTCGAAATTGGGCGGCAGTCGGAAACCAACCGTCATCGCGGCCGTGTCCTTGAAACCGTCGTGGTCGGCATGGAACCGGAGAATACGCACGTCGAGCCGCTCGAAGGCATCCAACATCTTTTTCCCTTCCCCGCCGGGGGCAATCTCCCCTCCCCCTCTGGGGGAGGACTTGTCCAATTCCCCTCCCCCGTTTACGGGGGAGGGCAGGGTGGGGGCATTCGCATAGTCCTGAACCTTCCGGACGAAGGCGATGGCCCGGTCGGCCGCGCTGTCGTTAGGCCCGGCGCCGTGACCCATCGCTTGCGACAGCCGGTAACGCACCTTGAGGCTGCCCTTGTAGCCGAGCGTGACCGCGTCCCAGCCGCTTGGTTCCAGGATCACGAGCTGGTCGGGCGCGCGGCGGTTCACCAGATGGCGGGCGCCGCGGGAGCTCCCTTCCTCCTCGACCGCGCCGATGATGGTGAAGCGACAGGCGGCACCGGCAGGCTGCCGCGCGACCGCGGTGATGGCCGCGGCCAACGGGCCTTTGGCGTCGACCGCGCCACGACCGAAGAGGCGCTGGCCCTCGCGGCGCACCGGGATGAAGCCAGGGACCGTGTCCATGTGCCCGAGCAGCAGCACCTCGCGCGGTCCGCTGCCCCAGAAGGCGACCACATTGCCGACCTCATCGCGCCTGGCGGCAAAGCCCATGCCACGCAGTCGGGTCACCAGCCACTGCCCGAGCTCGCGCTCCTGCGTCGAAACGCTGGGGATCGACACCATCTCCTCCAGCAGCTCGATGCCGGACTCGGTCATGGGCTCCGTCTCAGCGCGCACCGTGCTGATCACGCCGGCACCGCTTCCAGCGCGCCGACCCTCAGCGCGTAATCGACGATGCGGCCGGGGATGTCGACGCCCGTGGTGTCGATACTGTTGCGAAATTCCATTGTGTAATTGACCTCGCTCACGACCATGCCATCGGGATGCTCGAGAAGGTCGATTGCGAGCACGCCGCCGCCCACGGCTCGCGCCGCCGCGCGCGAGAGGCGGTCGATTTCCGGCGTCACCGGGCAGTTGCGCGCCCTGCCGCCGCGGGCCGTGTTCGTGATCCAGTGCGAGGACTCACGATAGATGGCGCAAATCGTCTCGTCGCCGACCACGAAGCTGCGGATGTCGCGCGCCGGCTTGTCGACGTATTCCTGGATATAGAAGATCGCGTGCTGGTAGGAACCGAGCGTGTCTTTATGCTCGAGCAGCGCCTCGGCCGCGTCGCGGTCGGAGATCTTCGCCAGCAAACGGCCCCAGGATCCGATCGCCGGCTTGAGCACGACCGGATAGCCGAGCCTCTCGATCGCCTCGAGCGCGGATTCGGGCGTGAAGGCGACCAGGGTGCGCGGGCTCGGAACCCCGGCGGCGATCAGCGCGGTCGTGGTGTTGATCTTGTCCCCGCAGGTCAACGCCACCTCGTAGGTGTTGACGGTCGGCACGCCCCACTGATTGAGGATGCGTAACGCGTAGAGCGCCCGCGAGTGATGCAGGCAGCGTTCCAACACCACGTCGAAGCGCGCCGGCCGCGCCGCCAGGTCGAAGACCAGCTCGCGGTCATCGATCTTTTCGATCCGTAGCCCGCGGCTCGCGAAGCTCTCGAAGAGGAGCTTCTCTTCGGCCCGGATGCGCGAGCAGAGAACCCCGATCCTCATTCGCCCCAGTCTTCCTCTTCTTCCGGCGCCAGGCGCAGTTCGAGCGGATCGCGCTCGACCACCTCGAGCTCTGCGCCGCACTCGGCGCAGGGAACGATTTCGCCCTTCTCGACGTCGGCCGCCAGCTTGACGTCAGCCTCGCATTCCGGGCATTTCGCGGTTAGAGCGGTTGCCATCATGACACCTCCTCGATCGCGGCCCAGCCGCGCGTTTTGATCAGGTCGATCAGCGTCCCGGCTTCCATGATGGCGACCGCCACCGGACCGGGCGTTTCCCCCTGGAACATCTTGCCACCGGCGTCGATGGCGCCGGAATGGATCTCGATCGAAACCGGGTCGCCGTCGGCCACCTCGTCGTAGATCGCGTCGCACTGGATCACCGGCAGGCCAATGTTGATGGCGTTGCGGTAGAAGATCCGGGCGAAGCTGCGGGCCACGACCGCCTGGACACCGGCCGCCTTGATCGCCATCGGGGCGTGCTCGCGCGAGCTGCCGCAGCCGAAATTGCGTCCGCCGACGATCACGTCACCCGCCTGCACGGTGGTGGCAAAGTCGGGGCGGGCCTCGATGAAGCAGGCCTTGCCCAGCGCGGTTGGGTCGGTGGTGACGTTGTAGCGGCCCGGGATGATGGCATCGGTCGAGATCCCGTCGCCGAACTTGAAGACCCTGGCCATCAGTTCCTCCCCCCCACCAATTCACTCTCCGTTTCCATTCCCCTCCCCCGCTTGCGGGGGAGTGCAGGGTGGGGGCGGTCGCCGGCGGAGATGTACCGCGGATCCGCGATCGCGCCGGCCAGCGCCGACGCCGCGGCCACCGCCGGGTTCGCGAGGTAGATCTCGGCCTGCGCGCTGCCCATCCGCCCGGCGTAGTTCCGGTTGCTGGTGGAGAGTGCGCGCTCGCCTGGACCGAGCACGCCGTGCTGACGGCCGAGGCACGGACCGCAGCCGGCGTTCATCACCAGTGCCCCGGCCTCCATGAAGGTCTGGATATAGCCGCGCGCCAGCGCCTCCATGTAGATCTGCTTGGAGGCGGGGACCACGATCGTCCGCGTGCGCGAGTGCACCTGCTTCCCCTTGAAATAGCCAGCGACGATCGCCAGGTCCTCGATGCGGCCGTTGGCGCAGCTCCCGACGAACACCTCATCGAGTTCCGTCCCTTCGACCGCGCTCAGGTCCTGGACGTTGTCGATCGACGGCGGGCAGGCGATTTGCGGTTCCAGTTTCTCAGGGTCGACCTCGATCACACTGCGATAGACGGGCGCGACCGGGTGCAGGTCGAGCACCTCCGCCTCGCCCAGGTAGGCCCGCGTGTGCTCGTCGGGCTCGCAGAGCCCCGCTTTTCCGCCGAAGTCCACCGTCAGGTTGGCGAGCGTGAGGCGTTCGTCCACGCTCATCGCCTCGACCGCCTCACCTCCCCACTCCACCGCCAGGTAATTGGCGCCCTCGGCGCCCAGCATGCGGATCACCTTCAGGGCGAGGTCCTTGGGGAAGATGCCCGGCGGCAGCGCCCCACGGAGGTTGATCCGGATCGTCTCGGGGATCCGAAACCACGTCCGGCCGGTGGCGAAGGTGACTGCGATGTCCGTTGATCCAAAGCCCGCCGAAAAGCAGCCGAGTGCGCCGTAGGTGGTGCTATGCGAGTCGGCCCCGACCACGATGCCGCCGGGCCGGATGAAGCCCTTCTCCACCATCAACTGGTGGCAGATGCCCTCCTGGAAGACGTGGGTGACGCGGTACTCATCGGCGAAGTCGCGAACGATCTTGTGCAGGCCGGCCGACGCCACGGTGTTCGCCGGCAGGATGTGATCGAAAACCATGATGACGCGCTCCGGATCCCAGAGCGGAACCTCGAGCTTGCGAAAGGCCTCGATGGCCAGCGGCCCCGTGACGTCGTGGGCCATCGCGTAGTCAACCGGCGCGACCACGATCTCGCCGGCATGCACTGGCCGCCCGAGCCGTCGCGAGAAGATCTCTTCAGTCAGCGTGCCCATTGCTCTCCTCCAATTTCCCTCCCCTCTGGGGGGAGTGCAGAGTGGGGGTTGCCTCGAATTTCCCTCCCCCTCTGGGGGAGGGCAGGGTGGGGGCTTCGCCCCGGAGCAGCTCATCGAGTTCGTCGTTGGTCAAGGGACCGGAATCGGCGCGTCGCTTGACTTCGGCGGTCAGCAACCGCAACTCCTGCTCGCTCAGGGTCAAACCGAGCGTGCTGGCGCGATGGGCGACGGCGTGACGCCCGGTCAGGCGATGGCCGGTCATCACCGTCCGTTCCAGACCGAATCGCGCCGGGTCGAAGATCTCGTAGCTCGAGGGGTCGCGCAACACCGCATTGGTGTGCATCCCCGCCTTGTGGTGGAAAGCGGTTTCGCTGGTAATCGATGCGTTGAACGGCACCGCGATCCCGACCATGTCGGCGACCATCCAGTCGAGCGCTGGCAGGATGTCGAGCCGGTAGTGGGCCACCAGGTCTGGCCGGACGCTCAGCAATCGGGCGATCATGCCGCTGAGCGGCACGATGCCGTTGCGCTCGCCGATCCCGAGTACGGTGGTATCGATGTGGGTGGCCCCCGCCTCGAGCGCTGCGAAGGCATTGGCGATGGCGCAGCCGGTGTCGTTGTGAGCATGGAACTCGATGTCACAGTCGACCGCCTTGCGCACCATCGACACCATCTCGAAGACCTCGTTGGGCGTCGCAATCCCGACCGTGTCGGCGAGCCCGACCCGCTGCGGGTGCAGCCGGTCGATCGCCTGGTAGACGCGCAGCAGGTCTCGCGGCTCCGAACGGAAGGAGTCTTCGCTGCTGAAGCGCACTTCCAGGCCCTGCGACTTGATGTAGTGCACTACCTCGGTGCCGGCCTCGATGATCTGGTCCACCGTCTTCCCGTGGGAGAACTCGCGCATTGCCGATGAGGTTCCGAACAGGACGTCGATCCCGTCCGCGCCGGTGTCAACGGCGATGCGGGCGTCATCCAGATGGCACCGGACATGGGTCAGCACCTTGGCCCGCAGGGGCAGGGCGGCGATAACACGCAGGTCGGCCTTGGACTGTGGCGACGCGCAGGGCGAGGTCAGCTCCAAGTATTCGACGCCAAACTCATCGAGCATCTCCGCGATCGCAATCTTCTGCGTGGTGGTGAAGTGGGCGGGGGCGAACTGCTCGCCTTCACGAAGCGTCGATTCGATGATCTTGAACGCCTGTATGGTCATGGCACCTCCGAAAAATAAAAAGCCTTCGTCCACCGGGACGAGAGGCCTTCTCTCGTGGTACCACCCGACTTTGCCGTTCTCTCGCAAGAACGACCTCTCTGAGTCCGCGGCCCGCTGCCTGAAGACTCCAGCCCGATCACGGGGGCCATCCGGCTCGGCCTACTTTCCTTCTCTATCCCTCCCCCTCTGGGGGAGGGCAGGGTGGGAGTTCGACCTGCGGCTCCGAGGCCTTTTTCGGCGGTGCCCTGGACTCTCCTTCTCAGCTGCCGGAGACTCTCTGTAATCCCAGCGTCCGCGTACTCGCCCTCATCGACGCCTTTGCGTATGAACTTGTTAGCCACCAACAATAACGGTGATGCCGCTGGGTGTCAAGCCGCGGTGGGCTTTGCGGCAACCTCCACGACGTAATCGATGACGTGGTCGGCGACCGGGATCCCGGTCGCGGCCATGAAGCCGTGGAATTCTGGCGTGTAGTTGAGCTCGTTGACGAGCAACCCGTCCGGGTGCTCGAGCAAATCGACCGAGAGGAAACCGCCACCGACCGCGGCCGCCGCCTTGCGGCAGAGTCGGTCGATCTCGGGCGTGACCTCCATCTGTGAGGCGATGCCATTGCGGGCCGTGTTCGTAATCCAGTGGTCGGAGCTCCGGTAGATGGCGCCGATGGTGCGGTCTCCGATCACGATCGCGCGGATGTCGCGCTGTGGCTTGTCGACGTACTCCTGAATGTAGAAGATGCCGTGTTGATACGAGCCGAGCACTTCCTTGTGTTCGAGCACCGCCTCGGCCGCATCTCGGTCGTTGATCTTCGCTAACAAGCGGCCCCAGGAGCCGACCATCGGCTTGAGGACGACCGGGTATCCCATCGTCTCGATCGCCTCGAGCGCGGCCTCGCGGGTGAAGGCGACCACCGTCTTCGGTATGGGCAGGCCGGCGCGGGCGAGCGCGGCGCTAGTCAGGATCTTGTCGCCGCAGATACGCGCCACCCGCGGCCGGTTGACCGTCGGGACCCCGGCCGCCTGCAGGAGTGTCAGCGCGTAGAGCGAGCGCCCATGGTGGATGGACCGGTCCAGTACGACATCGGGGGCCTTAGGGAATGGCCTGCCAATCGGAAACTGGATCTTGTCCTCATCGAGCCGCTCGAAAGGGATGGTCCGTCGGCGGAGGCCGTCGAACAGGGCCTTCTCTTCGACGCGCACACGCGAGCAAAGGATGCCGACCACTGGTGGTTGCGTAATCATACAGGTTTACGTATACTTATGCGACTAGACACGGGCAGGAGGCTTTCGCATGCTGGCATTCAAGAGCAAAGTACTGGAGAAGATCGAGGCGACGCCGGTCAAGACCGCCAAGAAGGTGGCGCTAGCCTACTCAGGCGGGCTGGACTCATCGCTGTGCGCGGTCCTCGCGAAAGAGAAGTACAAGGTCGAGGACCTGCTTCCGATCACCGTCGACGTCGGCCAGGGGCAGGACGAGATGGACGCGGCCATCCAGAAGGCCGGGGTCCTCGGCATCACGCCGATCGTGGTGAACGTCAAGGACGAATTCGCCAACAACTGGCTGGCGAAGGCGATCCAGGCCAATTCCAACTACGGAGGCTATCCCGTTTCGACCTCGATGACCCGCCAGCTGATCGCCTCCAAGATCGCCGTGCTCGCGCTCCAGCTGGGCTGCGACGCGATCATGGAAGGCTCGAGTGGCAAGGGCAACGACCAGTACCGCATGCACAATGTCTTCAAGCTCTTTGCGCCGCAGCTCGACGTCCTCGTACCGGTTCGCGACTTCGACCTCACCCGGGGCGACGAAGAAGAGCTGTCGAAGGAGCTGGGCATCCCGATCACCGAGGTGATGCAGGGCGGCGACGACAAGACGCTGTGGTGTCGCAGCCTGGCCTCCGGCGCGGTCGGGCTCAACCAGCCGATCCCGGAGAACGCGTGGCTGTGGTTGAAGTCGCCGGCAAGGCAGAAGTCGACGCCAACGCAGATCTCCGTGACGTTCGCCCACGGCGTGCCGGTCGCACTCGACGGCGCGGAGATGTCCCTGCCGGAGATCGTGGCGAAGCTCAACGTGATCGCCGGCAACCACGGCATCGGCAAGATCGATATCTTCGAGGACGGCATCATGGGGCTCAAGTCTCGGGAGCTCTACGAGGCGCCGGCCGCTGCGGTCTTACTGAAGCTGCACCACGACCTCGAGCAGTTCACCCTGACCAAGGAAGAGCTGGACTTCAAGGCCGGGGTCGACCAGAAATGGGCCTACCTCGTCTATCACGGTGCCTGGTTCAGCCCGTTGAAGTCGGCACTGGACGCCTTCATCGAGACCACCCAGGAGCAGGTCAGCGGCACGGTCACCGCCAACCTGTTCCACGGCACCATCGACCTGGAGTCGCGCCAGAGCAATCACTCGCTGTTCTTCCCGGAAATCCGGGGCCTGCAGAGCCGGAGCTTCAATCAGCAGTTGTGCGGGCCGGCCGCGCAGATCGGCGGTTTGCCCTGGGAAGTGCTGGCCAAGCGGAACGCGAAGGTCGCGAACTGAGCGATCAACCCTGGGGCGGACGGTTTGGGGATGAGCCGGACCCACTGATCGACCGCTTCACTCGATCCTTGGCGGTTGACAGCCGGCTCTTTCGCGAGGACATCGCGGGCAGCCGCGCCTACGCGAAGGCGTTGGTCGGCGCCGGCGTGCTCACCGCGGACGAGCAGTCGCGCATCGACCTGGCGTTGCAAGAGATTCAGTCCGAATTTTTCCCTCCCCCGCTTGCGGGGGAGGGCAGGGTGGGGGCCGATACTTCCGCTCCTCCGCTTGCGGGCGGGGCTACCCCTTCCCCTCCCCCGCTTGCGGGCGAGGCGGCATCTTACCCTCCCCCGCTTGCGGGGGAGGGCAGGGTGGGGGCCTTAGAAGACATCCACATGGCCGTCGAAGCCCGCCTGCGGCAAAAGCTTGGACCGCTGGGTGGCAAGTTGCACACCGGCCGCAGTCGGAATGACCAGGTGGCGGTCGACCTCCGGCTCTATGTCAAGACCGCGGGCGCGGATCTTCTCGCAGCGATCGCAGCACTCGAATCGGCGCTGATCGCGAGGGCCGAGGAACACCTCGACACCGTCATGCCTGGCTATACCCACACCCAGCGAGCCCAGCCGGTCCTCCTGGCGCATCACCTGCTCGCCTACGTGGAAATGCTGCGTCGTGACCGCGGTCGCGTCGAGGACGCACTTACCCGGGCGGATGTCTCACCGTTGGGAGCTGGGGCGTTGGCAGGGAGCGGCTTCCCAATCGATCGGACGGCGCTCGCGCACGACCTTGGTTTCGCGGCGGCGGCCGCCAACTCGCTCGATGCGGTGGCCGACCGCGACTTCGCGCTCGAGCTGCTGGCTGCCTGCAGCATCGCCATGATCCACCTTTCGCGGCTGTGCGGAGAGATCGTGCTCTGGACCAGCATCGAGTTCTCGTTTGCCGCGCTCCCGGATGCGCTGGCCAGCGGCAGCTCGATGATGCCCAACAAGAAGAATCCGTGTGCCGCTGAGTTGGTGCGGGCGAAGAGCGGGCGGGTCACCGGCGATCTGATGAACCTGTTGATGGTGTTGAAGGGCCTACCGCTCGCCTACAACCGCGATCTCCAGGAAGACAAGGAAGCGCTCTTCGACGGCGTCGACACCACCATCGTTTGCCTGCAGGTCGCAGCCCGCTTGGTACTTGGTCTGCGATTCGATCGCGACATCATGCGCACAGCCGCGCTGTCCGGTTACACGCTGGCGACCGAGGCCGCGGATTATCTCTCGCGCAAGGGCATGCCGTTTCGCGACGCCCACCGCGTGGTCGGCCAGATGGTGGCGAAGGGGATCGCCACCCATAAGGGCCTCGAGGATTTCTCACTGGAGGAGCTGCAGCAGTTTTCGCCCCTGTTCAGCGCCGACATCTTCGAAAAGCTGACGCTGGAGGGCGCGCTCAGATCGCGGAACGTCCTTGGCGGGACGGCGCCGGCGCAGGTGAAGGAGGCGCTGGCCCGTGTCAAAGCGTAAGCGGCAGGAGGCGATCCTGTCCTTGATCAATAAGCACCAGATCGCAACCCAGGAGGAGCTCGTCCAACGCCTCAGCCGCGTCGGCATCCACACGACCCAGGCCACCGTGTCGCGCGACATTGCCGAGCTCGGTCTGGTCCGGGTCGGCGGGCCCGAGAGCCATTACGTCAAGCCGAACGATGCGCTTGGGGCGGCCTCGCCCGCGGGTCGCGAGGATCGGCTACAGCGCCTGCTACGCGATCTGCCACTGACGGTGCGACGAGGTCAGGGCATCGCCATCTTGACCACCACCCCTGGTTCCGCGAATTCAATCGCTTCGGCGATTGACGCGGTGGCGTGGCCGGAACTGATCGGAACGATTGCCGGCGACGACACGATCTTCGCCGCGCTCGCGCTTCATCCACGCGCCTACGAAGGGTTCGCCCAGCGACTCGCCCAGCTCGGCGCCTACGTGCAACCGGAGGACTGATGACAGAACAATTTCCCATCGCATCCACTGGTGCACAGCAGCCCTCTTCCCCTCCCCCGCTTGCGGGGGAGGGCAGGGTGGGGGCCTCATGACTGACAAGATCGTGCTCGCCTACTCCGGCGGCCTCCATCACTTTTCCCCTCCCCCGCTTGCGGGGGAGGGCAGGGTGGGGGCCTCATGACTGAGAAGATCGTGCTCGCCTACTCCGGCGGCCTCGACACCACGGTCGCGGTCAAGTGGCTCATCGAGGAGCGTGGCTTCGACGTCGTTGCGCTCACGATCGATCTGGGCAGCCAGCCAGATCTGGCTGCGATCCGCCAGCGGGCGCTTTCTGCTGGCGCGTCGCGCGCCTACGTGCTGGACGCGCGAGCCCCGTTCATCGAGCGCTTCTGCTGGCCCGCCTTGCGAGCCGGGGCGCTCTATCAGGGTCAGTACCCGCTAGCGACCGCCTTGGGCCGCCCACTGATTGCGCAGTTGCTGGTCGAGGTGGCGGCGCGCGAGGGGGCCAGTTGGATCGCCCACGGCTCGACCGGCAAGGGCAACGACCAGGTGCGCTTCGACGTGGCCACCGGGGCGCTGGCGCCGCACCTCAAGGTGCTCGCTCCCCTCCGGGACGGAATGTCGATGACCCGCGAGGAGGAGATCGCCTACGCCCGCGCCCGCCAATTGCCGATTGATGTCAAGCCCGAGTCGCCGTACAGTGTGGATGAGAACCTTTGGGGGCGATCCATCGAGGCCGGGGTTCTGGAAGATGCTCTCCTCATACCCCCC
>Ga0070699_100000900_pt1 | contig 27734 bp, 18 predicted proteins | sample KBSK1503metaG_FD_65473 | JGI IMG/M metagenome (GOLD analysis project Ga0070699, IMG submission 65473) | Corn, switchgrass and miscanthus rhizosphere microbial communities from Kellogg Biological Station, Michigan, USA - KBS K1-50-3 metaG | ecosystem: Host-associated > Plants > Roots >...
AGTTATGAAGGCAATTTCCTGAACATGATGTTCAAGACTACTGAGCTGAAATACAAACCAAACCCGGTGCTGGAGCGCGCGTTGAGTGTGCTCTTTATTCTTCATGCCGATCACGAACAGAATTGCAGCACGAATGCTATGCGCAGCATCGGCAGTGCCCACACAGATCCCTTCTCGTCTCTGGCGGGCGCCGCCGCCGCGCTTTATGGGCCATTACACGGTGGCGCAAACGAGATGGTGCTGCGGATGCTGAAGGAGATCGGCTCGGTCGATAAAGTTCCCGAGTACATCAAGCGCGTGAAGGCCGGCGAGTTTCGTTTGATGGGTTTTGGTCATCGCGTTTACAAGAACTACGATCCGCGTGCTCGCATCATCAAGCAGGTGGCGTATGAAGTGTTTGAAGTGACCGGCAAGGACCCGCTGCTGGACATCGCGCTCGAGTTGGAACGAATTGCGCTCGAGGACGAGTACTTCGTGAAGCGCCGCCTGTATCCAAACGTCGATTTTTATTCGGGTATCATTTACCAGGCGATGCGTTTCCCGGTTGATATGTTTCCGGTGATGTTCGCGATTCCGAGAACGTCAGGTTGGTTGGCCCAGTGGGTTGAGCTGCTCGAGGACACGGATCAGAAGATTGCGCGCCCGCGGCAGATCTACCTCGGCCACCGAACGCGAGATTACGTCCCGATCGATCAAAGGTAGCGACCAAGGCATTTCAAGTAAGGTCAATGAGCGCCAATAAACCACCTCAATCTTCCTCCCAGGACCTCGACGTGTTGCTGGTGCCGTTCCTCGAAGCGAATACGGCTGAAGAAGAAGAGCCGCTCTTAGTTCAACTTCTCGAAGAGCACGTCAAGCCAGTGGTAAAAAACATACTGCGGCTGCGTTTGTATTCAGGTGGCAGCGAACGGGATTTCCTCGCCGAAGATTTTGAAGAAGCGTACGAGGAGATTCAGCTCAGCTTATTGAAGCGCCTGCGTGGTTGTAAGAGCCAACCGGATAACTCCGTTGCGAGCCTGCGGAAGTACGTGGCAATGGTGGCCCATAACGCCTGCGACGATTACTTCCGTAAAAAATTTCCGCGGCGTCGCAATCTGAAAGACAGCATTCGTTACTGTCTGATCACTGATTCCAACTTTGTGCTTTGGCAGGACGAGAATAAAGGATGGATGGCGAGTCTCGCCTTTATTGCTAACCCGGCGGCGACAAATGGCCGTGCCTTGCCTGCCAATGAAGTGGTTGAGCTGCTCGCCAGAAAACTTCCGGGGATTGATCTGCATCGTCTGGATCTGCCCGACGTGATCACTGTCGTACTCGAGACTCACCCGACGCCGATCGATCTCGACGTGTTGACTGCGGTCGTCGCCAAAGTGCGTGACATTGAAGATATTCCCGCCGCTTCGCTCGACGAAGAAGGACAGGCGTTGTCAGAACGGATTCCGAGTTCGGAAGCCAGTCCGGCTGCCCTCGCCGAATATCACGAAGTGCTCAAACAGTTGTGGGACGAAATCAAACGATTGCCGCGCCGGCATCGGGTGGCCCTGCTTTGCAACCTGCGAGATCAGCAGGGAGTAAATGTGATCATGTTATTTCCGGTGACGGGCGTCGCAACCTTTGAGGAGCTGGCGGACGTATTAGAGCTGTCCGTTTCTGACTTTGAAATGTTGTGGGCCAGGTTGCCATTAGATGATGCGAGCCTGGCTGAATTTCTTGGTGTTACGCGGCAACAGGTCATCAATTTACGACGCAACGCGCGCGACCGTTTGCGCCGGCGGCTCGATGGATTGAGTACGCGATAGGCATGCAGGAAAAAGACGTGACCAATTTGATTTCTGCTTTGCTGCCGTCGCAGCAGGATGAACCGTATCACCTGACGGAATCGGAGCTGGCCGATTACGCCGCGGGCGATGCGGATGAGGTCACGCGCGAGCTCGCGGAAACACATCTCGAGGTTTGCCAGGAATGCTCTGCGAAACTCGAGCAGCTGCGGGCGCCGAACGTCCCGCTGCCCATCGTTGTCGCTCCTGTTCGTTTTTCACGGATAGCGGCATTCGCAGTGCTGGCGATTGGTGTCGTGGTGATTGCTCTACTGGCGTTCCGGGCGATGCGGCCACGCTCTTCGCCGGTGGTTGCGGGAGGAGAATCAAAACCCGCCGAGACGGCCAACCCGCCTGCACCCGCTCCGGCGGCGAGTGAAAGTCCCAACGTGGTTTCGGCGACACCGGAGGAAGAACCGCAGATATCGAAGATTGAGGACCTCTCACCTTCGTTGCGCAACGCGATCCAGTTGGCCTGGACCGAACAACGACTCGAAAAGCCTGAAGGCCTGGCAGAGTTGAAAGGTATTCAGGGAAGGTTACTGGGCGGTTCAAGTGATGGAGTTCCATTCCAGCTGGTGAGCCCGATTGGCCGCGTGGTCCAAAGCCGGACGCCGGCGTTCACGTGGAAGCCGCTGGCAGGCGCAGTTGCTTACACGGTGCTGATTGTGGACGGCAAGCTGGAGGAGGTTGCGAGCAGTCAGCAGCTAACAGAGACGAGGTGGACGGTTCCTGTTGCGCTCAAGCGTGGTCATACTTACTCGTGGCAGGTCACTGCTCTCAAGGATGGTCAGCGGATTACGTCGCCGGTGCTGCCTGCTCCGCAGGCGAAGTTTAAGGTGCTGGATAAGAGTCACGATGACCAGCTCAAACGTTTGAAAGGGTCGCTACGTTACCATCTCCCACTCGGTGTGCTCTACACGCAAGCCGGTATGCTCGACGAGGCGGAGCAGGAGTTTGAAGCGCTGGTGAAAGAAAACCCCTCACCCACCGCCACGAAATTACTTCAGAGCATTAGAGCGATGAAGGAATGACGCCACAAAAAGGCAAAAGAGTTTAGCCACAAAAAGGCACAAAAGGCACATAAAAAAGAATCAGCACGGGAATCCTTAAACTGATTTTCTTTGATTTTTTATGTGCCTTTTGTGCCTTTTTGTGGCTACTATCGTTCGCTACCAATTAATACAAACCCGGCCCAGTAAGCGGGATGGTTGTAGCGACTGCGCAGAAGTTTCTTCGCTGCTAACTGGAGCGCTTCGGATTTCGTCACTTTACCTCCGGCTTTCGCGCGCAAGAGATTGCGATGAAACTCGACCATCAGGTCGGTCGTCCGCGCGGAATCAACTTTCCATTGGCTCACGACGATCGACGGCGAACCTGCGACAAACAGCGCCCACGACATGCCAATCATTCCCTCGCCGAGTCCGATCCTGCCACGCGCTGTCTGACACGCCGACAGCACTACCGTCGCCGCCGTCAGATCGAGCTTCATCACTTCCCATGCTTCGAGGAATCCATCCTCACGTGCGTTGCCGTCCGGCGACGCCAGCATCAGCCGCGAGTACATCGGATTTCGATCGTCAAGAATCGCGTGCGTCGCGAAGTGGAGGAGCCGGTACTGCGCAGCATCAGCTTTTACCTCTTCCTCCGTTGCCTGTTCACCAATCAGCACCTTACTCTTCGCCGCACCGTAAAGTGTTCTCAGTGTGTTCACTTCGCGTTCCGCGTCAGGCAATGGCTCGAGTGTTTCATCCGAACGCAAGGAAGCGAGCTTCGCGGTCAGCTCACGATTCAGGTTCGGGTTGCCAATCGCAAACAACTCCGACGCGAGGTTCTGTCCGCGCGACGCCTGACCAAGGGTCGCGGCCTTCGCGTTCATATCGCGCAACACGCTCAACGACGGTGCATACGAGATCGCGTAGTCTTCCAGCAGATAACCTCGCGGTCCGCGATGCAAAGCCTGAAACGGAAGATCCCACAATGGACCATCCGGCACGATCACGAGTTTATTGATGCCCTGTAGCTGCGCTTCCGCCGGACCGATTAACGAGTCATGTAGTTGGCGTGCCGGGGTTTTTATCCCGAGGTCGCGTTCCGCAATCGCGCGCCGAAAACTTTCCGCTCGTGAGCTCAACTCTTTCAGATTGATGTTCAGCGGATACAACTTCAGCGTGAACGGCCGATCAGGCGTGGCGGCTTTAGTGATCACGAACAGGTAAGTATTGTTTTCGGAGGCGACGTATTCGAGCAGTGCGGTGCGATTATCGGGTAACAACCGCGCAGCCTCTTCGAGTGAAACTGTGGGTGCCTCACCTCGTTGAACTCTTAGCTCCGGATGCGCGGCATACAAGTTGGTCTGAAATGCTTCGTAGTCGAGCCGCGCTTTCTCGAGGCGCGCGACAGTCGCCGACGTATCGGCGGGCTGCGGGCCGGCTTTCAATCGCGCCAGACGGGTGTTGAGCGCTTTGACTTCGGACCGCAGCACTTGATCCTGTGCAACTTCCGCGGCCGTCATGGCTTTGGAGATGTTGACTTTGCCGTTACTCAACACGTCGAGCAACACGCGTCCCTTCGCGCGTTCTGCAAAGACGAGTGCCTGCGAGAAGTCTTCCTGCTTGATCAGTAAATCGATCATCGCGTAGTAAGGCGAGACTTTGGTTTCGAAGAAGCGTTGTCGATCCTGCTCGCCGCCCGCTGTCTGGCTGCGGAGTTTTTCGACAATCGCGATCGACTCCACCAACGACTGGCGCGCCAGTGCATACTGTTTGAGGGCCGCCTGTGCCTGGCCCAACGCGGTTAGCGATTGCCAGAGAATCGATGAGTTATCACTCTGGCGACTGACAGTTATTGCCTGTGTCGCGTAGTCCGCCGCTTTTTCCGGTTGACCCTGAGCTTGATAGACTTGTGCGATGTTGGTGAGCGTGGCGGCGCTGACGCGCGCATAGCCTAACTCGTCGGCCAGTTTCTTACTTTGCTCGAGAGTTTCAAGCGCTTGTTTGTAGTCGCCCTGATCTTTGTAGACGTTTGCGAGGTTGTTCAAGCTAATCGCGATGCTGCCTTTTTCACCCAGCTCTTGATTAAACTTCAATCCTTCCTGCATCAACGTCAGTGCCTGAGCGTACTTGCCTTGCGAGTAATAGACGTTGCCCATGTTGCTGAGCATTGCGGCCGTCCCGGATTTGTTACCAATCTCTCGCGACAGTTTCAGCCCGCTTTGATAGGTGGCGAGCGCTTGCTCCTCGTTACCGTTTTCGTAATAGACCTGGCCGATCGAATTCAGTGTAGTCACGATACCTGGTTTGTCACCTGTTTCTTCCCTTATCTTCAGGCTTCTTTGCAGGATCTCGAGAGCGCGCATGTAATCGGCTTGAACCAGGTAGATCGAGCCGATGTTATTCAACGAAGTAGAGATGCCGGCTTTCTCGCCCAACTGCTCAGCGAGTTTTAGCGCTTGTGCTTGATACTCGAGTGCCTGTTCGTAATTACCCTGCGCGTAATAGATACCGGCGATGTTGGCAAGCAAAGTGGAAATGCCGGCTTTGTCATTCAATTCCTGGCGCGCTTTCATGCTTTTCAAATAGAAGTCCAACGCCGTTTGATAATTACCTTGCACGTAATGAAGCGTTCCGATGCTGCTCCACGCGCGCGCAATGTCAGCCTTGCGGCCAGTCTCTTCGGCGAACTTCAGACTCTGCTGGTATGCCTCTAAGGCTTTTGGGTAATTGCCTTGCACGTAAAGGGCGTTGCCCACTCCGATCGAGATCAAAGCGGCGCCGGTCTTATCGTCCAACGACCGGGCAACATTCAACCCTACCCGGTAAACGTCCAATGCTTCCGAGTACTTGCCCTGAGAGAAGAGCGTGCGGCCCTGCTTGTTAAGCTCCCTGACCAGGTCAGTGGTGAGTCTTTCTTTATTTTGTTGAACGAGACTCTGGCGTTCTGCTTCAGTTTTTGCAGCTAACAGGTCCGCTGCGAATTTTTCGATCACCTGGGCGTTGTTGTCGCCCTGGGCAATGGTTGTGTGCGCTGCAGGGAGTGATAGTGCGGCACCTGACACGACGACAATCGCGACTCGACGTAGAAACCGAGACATCTGAGAGTTTCCTTTCTTCACAAGTCGGGGAGCAGCTGAAGCTTGCGAGGTTAAGATGGAGAATCCAAAATTTCGACTACGTCTCTTTTACCGCCGAATGCGATTCGAAGCAATCGATTTTTTATTTCTAACCGCTGCCAAAAAATAATTTCACGCGCCGGCAATAAACCGCGCATCTCCGCGTCTATTAAGTTCAGGTGGGCAGTATCGATTCGTGAGGTTTGACAATCGTCAAGCGCGGGCCGATTTGCGCTCACCACTCCATCACCAGAGAGGCAAGTATGAAACGCATCAAGATCTTTTCGGTTGCGCTGAGCATGTTTGTGCTCGCGTCGAGCTCGCTCTCTACGAAGAGTCAATCAACAAATAAGTTCCTCAAAAACCCAAATGCTGTTCCGAACAGCTACATCGTCGTACTCAACGACGACGTCGTTTCCAGCAAGGCTTCACTCGATGTGCGGCGAGCGAAGATCAAGGGCCTGGCTGAAGCACTCGCGCAAGCTCACGGAGGCAGAGTCGGCTTCGTTTACGAAACTGCACTCAAAGGATTTTCGATCGATCTGCTAAGTGAAAGCGCCGCCATCGCGCTCAGCAAAAATCCGCGCGTTAAATCGGTAGCAGAGGTGGGGACACTTTATCCCACGACAGTCCAGTTCAATCCGCCCTGGGGTTTGGACCGCATCGATCAAATGTCGCAGCCGCTGAACCAGCAGTACGTGTATAACGCCACTGGAGCGGGTGTGGTTGCCTACGTCATCGACACCGGGATCAGAACAACTCATGTGGAATTCGGCGGACGCGCCTCCATCGCGGCTAATTTCATCGATCCAGCCGGCGAATTACCTTGTGTTCCAACTGCTACGAACAATGACTGTGCCAGCCACGGAACTCATGTTGCGGGCACTATTGGAGGCGCAACCTTCGGCGTCGCTAAAGGCGTGACGATCCGATCAGTGAAGGTTTGTTTTGGTAATTTCCGTGGTTGTCCTTTTGACGCGATCATCGCAGGAGTCAATTGGGTAACTAACGATCACAACGCAAACCCGAGCATTCCAGCCGTAGCCAATATGAGCCTCGGCGGTTCGCCAAGTGACGACATCGATGGCGCGGTGCTGAATTCCATCAAAGCCGGAGTCACATACGTCGTTGCTGCAGGAAATTCTACTAAACCTGCAAAAGACTTCTCTCCCGCGCGTCTGATTCAAGCGCTGACCATCGGCGCAATGAACGAGAGTGATCAAGGCACTTCGTTTACCAACTTCGGCTCAGTGGTAGATCTCTTTGCTCCCGGCGAGCTCGTACTATCATCGGGAGCCGCCAGCGATACGGATGCCATTTTCGCCTCAGGAACATCGATGGCTTCCCCACACACCGCCGGCGCCGTGGCGCTTTACCTGCAAGGCCGCACCGGCAGGAACAATTGCGAGCCCCATCCAATTACGGGCATCGCCACCACCACCGGAGGCGCAATCTCCACCTGTCCCGATCGCGTCACTCAGTTCATCAAGAGCAACACCAGCCTGAACAAGCTCAGTAACATTGGTCCAGGATCACCCAATCGACTGCTCTTTACCGGATCACTGCCAACCACAACTAACCCGATCGACAATCAACGCTTCTTCGTTTGGCAGCACTATGCGGATTTTCTCGTTAATGAACCGGAGCCCGACGCCGGTGGCCTCGACTTTTGGACGAGTCAAATCACCGGCACCTGCGGCACCGGATTCAACGACAACAACAGCTGCGCGCACCAAAAGCGCATTGACGTGTCGCGGGCTTTCTGGGCTGCCGCATTTCCATCCCTCGTCATCAACGGCGGCAATCAACTCACCAACAACGCCGAGTTTGTACACCGCTGTTACGAGGTCTACCTGCGACGTTCGGTGCCTGATAGTGATGGTGGTTTTCAATTCTGGTTGAGCGTCCTGAATAACGATGGCAATCCCGCCAATCAAAATGGGATCAATCACCTGATCGATGCGTTCCTGAGTTCCACTGAATATCGACAAAGGTTCGGTGCGCCTTAAAGTACGGCGTCTCCGAACTGCAAACACCCCCTGACCCCGTGGTTGCCGCCGATCAACCCTTACATGTTACCGGCGAGAAAGAGTAAAGACATGCGAGGCCTCTTTTTGAGATCGATATTGCTGGTTGGTTTCCTGGTCCTGCTGTCATCGAGCACAAAGGCGCAGGATACGTCGACGATTTGTGCCGGCACCGCGATTCCAGTCGGGTGGGTGCTGGTGAATGATGGAAACAATCCTTTCCTCTGTGGTAATCCCATCAACCCCTTTGTAAACAACGTGTGGATTATCCAGCGGTTCAGCACGCTTACGCGCGGTGCACAAATGACGGTTTGTAATCCCGTACAATCGGGTCCTCCCGGTGGCGTGCCATCGGGCTGGGGTATCAGGACTACGCTCTTCGATCCGTTTGGTTGCGGACATCCGACAGCGTTCACTCAAAACCGGGCGATCATTGAGTGTTTTAACTGTCCGTTACCCTCTCCAACTCCAACTCCCGCGCCTGGCCCAGACTTCGAAGGCTTCATTGACGAGGTGAGTTGTAACTTCATCCAGGGCTGGGTCTGGAATCGCAACGCCGCTAACGTCCCGCTAAGGGTCGACATCCTCGTTAATGGAACCGTATTCGCTCAGGTAATGGCGGATCAATTCCGGCAGGATCTGCTGAATGCCGGCAAGGGAGACGGCCGGCATGCATTTAAGCTGGAGCTGCCGGCGCGACTCAAGAACGCCCTAAACAATACGGTCACAATCCGTGTCACCGGTACAAACTTCTTCCTCGGCGCGACTAATAGAGTCTTTAACTGTCCGAATCCGATCGATAACACCCAGTTCTTCGTCACGCAGCAATATGCCGACTTCCTCAGCCGGCAGCCGGACCCGGGAGGCCTCGCATTCTGGAGCGGTCAAATCACGCAGTGTGGCTCCGATCCTGGTTGTATCGACTTCATGCGAGCCCAGGTGTCTAAAGCGTTCTTCCTCTCGATCGAATTTCAGGAGACCGGATATTTCCTGACGCGCTTTTACCGGGCTGCCTTCGCACGAATGCCGACGCTGACTGAATTCTCAACTGATAAGAATCTGCTCAGCGCCGGACTGATTGTTGGTCAACCCGGTTGGGAAAACCTGCTCGCTGCCAACAAGAACGCGTACACGAATACCTTCGTCTCGAGAAGCAACTTCACTTCCGCGTACGGCGCGTTGCTCAACAGTGAGTTTGTGGACCAACTGATGGCAAACGCGCAGATCTCGGATTCGACCTTACGAAACAATCTGGTCAACAGTCTGAACAGCGGTCAGATCTCGCGGGCCGGCGCGATGCGACAAATCGTCGATAACACTGGCTTTATCCAGCGCGAGTTTAATCCCGCGTTTGTGATGATGCAGTACATCGGTTACCTGCGTCGTCATCCGAGCGATCCACCCGATGGACCAACGATGCCGGGCTTCTTCTTCTGGTTGAACAAGCTGAACAATCAAGGCGATCAGAACGAGATGGTGAGGGCATTCCTGCTGTCGTCCGAATATCGCAACCGGTTTGGCAGCGACCAGCCATTCCCGGGCACGAGTGGTGGAATGTCGATCGAGTGGCTCAATCCGCCGGCTCCGATCCCACCCTGTCAGGATAACGACGGCGATGGGTTCTGTGACGACACGGAATGCAATCCCTACGATCCGACGATCTATCCGGGCGCCCCCATCTACTGTAATTCGGGAGAAGATCGGAATTGCAACTACATCGACGATTACCAGGAGTGCTATGGCGGTTGGTGGTGGTGGCCATGATAGTGTGTAAGCCATAGCAGAAACACGAAAGGCGCAATTCATTTTGCGCCTTTTGTGCTTTTTTGTGGCTTAAATTGTTTTGTGCTTCTTTGTGGCCCTATTCGAGCATGCGCGCCGCGATCTCCTTCAAGAGCTTCGCGCAGACGGTGCCGGTGATGTGAAGTGGATCCATGCGTGGATTGAACTCGACGATATCCGCCCCTACGACTTTTCCTTTTAACCGCTGAATGAGATCGATCGCCTGCCGCGTCGACAACCCTCCGGGCTCGCGGTGCGATACGCCCGGCGCGAACGCCGGATCGAGCGCGTCAACATCGAACGAGATGTAGACCGGTGAATCAAACTCGAGTTGCAATCCCGGCGTAAGGTTCCGCATCTCGATCGACTCCACGCCAAACTTTCTCACCTGATCGCGCTGGTCCGTAGTGAAGGTCCTGATTCCGACCTGCACGAGCCGCTTCACCAGTTTTTGTTCCATGATGCGCGCGAACGGTGACGCATGTGAATTCCGGTTGCCCTGGTAACTGTCGTAGATATCCGGATGCGCGTCGAAATGAAGCACATTCAGATCCCTGTACTTCCGCGCGAACGCTCTGACGATCGGATGCGTGATCGAGTGATCTCCACCGAGCGAGATGGGCGCGAGTCCGTCTGCGATCAACGTGTGAACCGAATTTTCAATGAGCATACCCATGTCGCTTCCGGGCACGGGCTCGATGTCGCCGGCGTCGAAGAACGTGGAGTCGCCGGACAGGTCAGTGCCGTTTTCACTCGTCAGGTTCCAGGCATCGGAACGCAGGGCAGCGCGAATCTGCGGTGGCGCATCAGCGGCGCCTTTGGTGAACGATGAATTCTCGTCGTAGCGAATTCCGATGATAGCGAGCTTGGCGGCAAGTTGTTCAGGCATGGCAGCGCCAATCTAACACGAGACGACGTTAGAAACCATTGCGTAAAAACTTCGTTCTAAGGGTGACAAAACACAAGTTAGCGCTTGCGTTTTGACAGTTTTGTGATACTTTCTGCGCTATCAATTTTATCGCGTGCCGGTCTCACTAAAAGACTCACACGGCCAGACACTCGTTCGATTGATCATGCCCAGAAGTTGGGAGCCTCCAGAGGGTAATGCTTTATTAATTTGAGTGTGTTGGTTTGGGTGGAGCTCTGCACTCCCTCCTAAGTCATTGTTGTAGAGTTTCCAAACAACAGCACTCGAGAGGATGCCAACGATGATTGAATCCCCCGTTCGGGGTGGTGTTGCCACCGTTCCGAAGATTGCAGTGGCTGAAAGTCCGTTCAGGACTTTTGGGATCCGAGTCCGCAAACGGATCTTGATGTTATTGGGTTGGGTTGACTGTCCTCGCTGTACCGAGTTAGTTCGACCGCGCTACGTGTCAGAGACGATGCGCTGGCGTTGCTCAGAATGTAATCATCTAAACTGGTGAGGGCGGCGAGTGGTGCACCCAGCAGGGCTCGAACCTGCGACCTTCTGATCCGAAGTCAGACGCTCTATCCAACTGAGCTACGGGTGCACGCGACAGATGGTGCCACAAAGAAGCACAAAAGCACAAAAGCAGTTTAGCCACAAAAAGGCACAAAAGGCACATAAAGAAAACGGAATGCTCCAGCGGGCACTGGCAATCCGTTATGTGCCTTTTGTGCCTTTTTGTGGCTAAACTCTTTTGTGCTTCCTGGTGGCTCTATTTACCCTGAAACTCTTTCCGAATAAACCGGACCATCTCGGAAATTTCCGGCGCAGACATTTTGTCCTTGAACGACGGCATCTCTTCTTCGCCGTTGGTGATCATCTTCGTGAGTTGCTCATCCGTGTGCTTGAGCGCGTGTTCCGCCTTCAACGACGGAACCTTGATCTGTTTTTTCTCGACTTTGACGAGTCCGCCGGTTGCCGTCTCACCGTGGCAAGCCTCGCAATTTTTCTTGTAGTTGGCGCGCGCAGTCGCGAATTCATCCACTGAGGCCGCCGGCGACGGAGCCGCAGGCGAAGCAGACGATCGTGAGCTCGAGGTGTTGGTTGGCGACGCCGTCTCAGTGCAGGCGATGGCGAGCAAAGCGATGGCGACACACGTTAAGGCAAGCGCAATAAGTTTCATCTGACAGTTTCTCCGAATTGAATTGTTCTTCCAGGGGGCCATGAGTATAGCGATCACTTCTGCAACTTCACAATCCACTCCGCAATCGACAGCATCTGTGGTTCGGTCAGTTTGTCTGAAAACGAGCGCATCGGGGGTTGTAAGCCATAAGCAGCCGGATCTTTCAGTAGTCCGACGATGTCGTTCGCAGTGCGACGCGGCTTAGCCGAAACACCCAGCAGTGGCGGAAAGTTCAATGCACCCACGCGTGCACCTTCGCCGTTTGGACCATGACAGTTGGCGCAGAATTTGGTGTAGAGAACCGGCGCTCCACCCGCAGTCGTGTCTGACTGCGCCGCCGGTATCACTGCTAACGACGTCGCTTTAAATGGTTCACTTCGCGCTGTCTGCTCTTGCATGGCTTGCAGCGAGAGTTGTTTCCACGTTTGTGGATCTCGGCGATCGCCGAGGTAAGAAGCAGTGGTCATGATTAAGATCAGAGCTGCGCCGGCAACCAGAATCGACGTACCGATAACTTTCTGATGCTTGAGCCACGGCAGCAAGATCAGGACCAGCAGCACGATGCCGGGCACAACTACACCCGCGATCGATCCCATCCCTCCCGGAAGATACTTGAGCGACTCGTATAGCCAGAGAAACTGTGCGCCTGGTCGAGGCAGGTACTTCTCCGTCATCTCAGCTACCGATGGTCCAAGGGGCGCCGGATGCTTTAAGCACCACACCGCGAGCGCCACAAACACGAGACCGCCAGCCAGTACGTGACGGTAACCAAACACTCTGGCGATGCTCGTCCCGAACAAACGCCACGCCACGACGGCTATGATCAGTGCCGGAATCACCAGCACGTGAAGCGCAAAGAATCGCGACAGCGTGAGCGTCGAGATCTCGCTGCCTGCCAGTAACCACAGCCGCGCCATTCCTCCGGCGAACGGCAGGCCACCCATCAATCCTTCAGCGATGCGAGTGCTGAAAAACGCGCGCGCATCCCACGGCAGCGAATAACCCGTACCACCCGCAGCCATGATCAGGCCGAGCAGCAGGATCGACGCAATCCATTGCACGCGATGGGAAACGTAAGTCCTGGTCGCGAAAAGTTGCATCACGTGCAGAAAGACAAAGACCGCGAGCCACTGAGAACCGAAGTGATGCACGGATCGAATCCACGACCCCAACGACACCACTTTCTCGATGTAGGAAACAGTCGTGTAAGCGTGATCCACGGACGGCACGTAATAGAACGCCAGCAAAACGCCGGTTAAGAATTGTGTCAGCAACAGGACGCCGACAACGCCGCCAGTCGCCTGCAACCACGGGCGAATGCCGGTCGCGGTAATGTCAAAGTGTTCTTCAGGGCGAGTCATGCTTGAGTTGCTCGCTCCTTTGCGATGTATTGCACCTGCAGTTTGCCGTCCTGAACGCGCATCGGTAACGAGTCGAGACCGCGCGTCGCGGGCCCACTGATCCGCGCACCGTCAGCCGCGAAGTAACTCTCGTGACACGGGCACGAAAAACGATTCGCCGGCTGGTCCCAGGCCACCTCACAACCTTCGTGAGGACAGATGGCAGACAGCACCTGGTTATTCTTTTCGGGCAGGACGAAGACGTTGTGCGCTTCGGTCGTGACGGCCCAACCCGCGATATTTTCGGCGACGATTTTACGGGCGAGGGGTTGTGGTCCTTTCAGCTCGGAGAGCCTGGCCACGTCGAGCCAGGCATCGCTGACTGCGCCTATCCGCGGGCGCAAAAAGCGAAATGCAGCCCCGCCGAGGGAAGCAAAAACGCCCGCTAAAACGCCGAGCGGCAGGAGTTTTAGAAAGGACCGGCGTGAGCGCGCCTCGTTCATTTGTGTCACCTCATTCATAGTTCCAGTTTGACGCCGCAGCGCTTGACTTTCTTCCGTTCTTCCACCACAGATTACACAGATTCTACCAATAGGGATCTAGGTGGGTTGCATTCAGCCTGCAGACTGGGCAGAATGACTTCGCATCGCTGAGTCAATCCGGTCAGTCATATTTTTCCGAAACAGAGGTAATTGAAATGAGTAGCGATAACGACTCTACACGCGGTTCCCTTCGTCTCGCGCCTGCGTATGCAGAAGTCGAAAGAGAGAAGGCCAAACTTCCTCGCCAGTTCGTCAACTTCACTTTTTATCACGCGCGCCCCGAGTGGCGTCTGCTCGCTAACGACGACAAACAGCGCTACCGCGAGGAGTTTGTCAAGACGGTCAATGACTTTCGCTCCTCATTGCTGATTCATTCTTACTCTACTATCGGACTACGGACCAACGTCGATTTCATGATCTGGCGCATCGGCTACGAGCTCGAGCCGATCCAGGAGATGACCGCGCGGCTTAACAAGACCGAGATGGGCAAATACATCGAACCGACGCAATCGTTCCTCTCGATGACGAAGCGCTCGATGTACATCGACAAAGATAATCCGGAACACGTCGAGGATCGCCTGCACATCGTTCCAGGCAAGTCGCAGTATCTCTTTGTTTACCCGTTTGTGAAAACACGCGAATGGTATTCGCGGCCGGCGGAGCTGCGACAGGAGATGATGGACGAGCACATTCGCATCGGAACGAAGTATCGTTCAGTGAAACTGCACACTACCTACTCCTTCGGACTCGACGATCAGGAGTTTGTCGTCGCATTCGAGACAGACTTTCCGGCAGACTTCCTCGACCTGGTCCAGGAGCTGCGCGAGACCAAAGCGAGTTCTTACACATTGCGCGACACGCCGATGTTCACTTGCCGCCAGCGCTCGTTGAGCGAATGCCTGGAAGCCCTTGGGTAACTCACCGCTGAGAAAGTATTTCACGCAAAGTCGCCAGGAAAAAGACGCAAAGTCGCAAAGAAAAACCTTAGCGTCTTTGCGTCTTTCTTTGCGCCTTTGCGTGAAACTCTTTTTAACGGGTCTGTTCTTAACCGTTTCGCTCTATTCACAAACCAATCCACCCGCGGAGTATCTCTGGTATGAAGCCGAGAACATGCGCGGGTTTACCACGGGTAAGCTCGGCGAGCCGCTGCTCAATCCTTCCTATCTGAATCTTTCGCGCGACAAAGCGCCCGGTTGGGGCATGAATGGACCAGGCGTTTCGGCCGAGTGGACGCAGGGCGGTGAGAGCGAGTGGAACTCAGCCGCCGCCGCCGCGGACGAAACCCGCGCGACGCTCTACCAGGATCTCGAGATTCCGCGCGCAGGCCAGTACGCCGTCTGGATTCGCTATGCCGATTGGGCCGGCAAGAGTGAAAACTTTTCGGTGACGATCGCGCAGGAAGATCTGGTGCTTTTTCGTCACGAGTTTGGGACTAAAGACGTCATCGACCCGCACGATGAAGTCAGCATGTACTGGGGCTGGGCCTTCGCGTGGGACAGCGCGATCGCGCAGTTGAAAAAAGGTCCGGCGCGTCTGTCGATCGAGATCGGGAAGCCGGCCGGCGCACGCAGGCACGTCGACTGTTTCCTGCTTACTAACGATCTCACCTTCAAAGCGGCGGGAAGGCAAAAGCCGGACTTCGCCGCGATGCGTTACCTGCGCAACTGGTCCAACACACGCCAGCCGTTCGCTTCGTTGCTCAAAACCGAAGGTCGCACGCCTGTTCCTGAAGCCTGGATGCGCCCCAAAGTTGCGGGCCGCGACTTCCTGATGCCGTGGAATATCGCGCGAGAGTTCTGGCCCTTGTTTGACAAACCGGCTGCGGAACGGCCGCTGTATCCGTTCAATGCCGAACCGATTGAAGACTTTGTTGCGAAGTACAAAGGCGCGCGCGACGTGCCGCTGTTTCAGTCGAAGTTGGTCGTGCCGGTGGTCTACATCAACAACGCGCCTGAGTATCTGAAAGAAGGCAGCGCTTTCCTGCGCTATATACGCGAGACAAAAGCGCCGTTCGCGATCCTGATCAATTACGGCGGCGCGAAGTTGGATCAGGCGGCATGGCAACTACTCAACGGCGAGTTGAAGGACCAGTTTCTCGGTTGGGTGTCGGGTGAGAGTGTTGGTTACGTGTGGGACTCGGCGCCGGCGGAGTTGAAGATCTCGCCGTCGATGACGCGCCGCGAGTTGCTGGAAGCGCACCGGCAGTTTTATACGAATGCGCTCGCGCGCAAGTGGCGCGAGACTTTTCAAACTGAAACCGGACCGATGTGGGATCGGTTGATTCCTGCGCAATCGACTTCAAGCACTTCGTTCGCGCATGCTTTGAGCCAGTGGGGCGTTAATCTGCTCGGAATGGAAACGGCTGCGGTGATGCCGATGACGGGAATGCGCATCGCCTTCACGCGCGGCGCGGCGCGGCAATTCGGCGGCGCTTTTGTTTACTATCACGCGCCGAACTTTGGCGACACAGCCACGACGTTCACGAAGCAACAAAACTTCGCCGGCCCGGATTTCTTCTATCACTCGCGCTATGGTCCAACCATGGGGCCATCGCTTTCGTGGTACCGCAAGAGTTATTACCTCTATTACATGTCGGGCGCGTCCGCGATCTATCTCGAGCAGGGACAGGATCAATTCTTCAAACCCGGGCCGGGCGACCATCCTTTTCAAGTCAATCCACTCGGCCGGATCACGGACGAGTTTATGCAGTTCGCGGAGAAGCATCCCGAACGCGGCACGCCCTACACGCCCGTGGCTTTTTTACTCGACCCGGCGCACGGCTTCGAGATGACTGACTATCCGCACTGGCCGTTCGAAGTGTCGCAGATCGATCGCAGCGATCGCGCGTTAAGAGAACTGTTCGGGGTCGCCTACTACCCGGGTCTGGTGGTTGAAGGTGAACCGGCAATCGCCGATCGGCAGCCGTTGGTGGCGGGCGTGTTTGGCGACATCTTCGACGTGTTGACTGCCGCCGACACGCAAGGCACGCGCTCGAAGATTCAAAGTCTGTTGCCGTCGTATCGCGCAGTGGTGGTTGGTGGGCGAATTGATTTATCGCCTGAGTGGGTGCGGCGGTTGAACGAGTATGTTCGCAACGGCGGCACCGTTGTCGTTAACGCAGCCCAAAGCCAGAAGCTGCCGCAGGAGTTTTTGGGCGTGCGACTACTCAACGATACGGGCGAAGCTCACAACGCGCAGTGCCTTTCGCCTGGTGAAGCAGCGCAGGATTTAAAGGGGCAAATATTTCGGTACGGGAAATTAGAATTGAAAGGCGCTGCGCCGCTCATCACCGTCCCGAGCGGCGATCCAATCGTCACCGTTAATAAAGTGGGAAAGGGAACCGTTGTCTTCGCTGCTGTTCCGGATCTGCTTGGTGAAGACGAACGCATCACGCCATTTGCCGCGCACCTGCTCGCCCATGTTTTCGCCGATGCTGTACCGGTGAAGGTAACGGGCGACGTTGAATATTTGATCAATCAAACCGCGAATGGTTGGATTGTAACGTTGCTGAATAACAATGGCGTGTTCAAAACGCAGCAGGGCATGGCGCAGGTGGATCGCAGTGCTTATGCGACAGTTACGATCGGTAACAAAATCGAGAGCGCCACTGAGTGGACCAGTGACGCTCCCTTGAAGCCGGTCAACGGGATTGTTTCACTTCAGATTCCGCCCGGCGGCGTGGCCGTCGTTGAAATCCATCCGCGCTAATCCGTGTTAGACCGTGATTGTGCTGCCGTCAAATTTGGTCAAACTGAAGCCGTTGAATACTTCGTTATAGCAGGCGCGTTGTTCCGTCAGAATGCCGATCGCGATCTGCTCGCCGAGTTTCAAAGACTCCGTCGCGTCTGAGCGCCAGTGAACGCCGGCCGTGTTTCTACCGAGCGCCACATTCGCCGCGATCTTATTCAACTCACCACCTACCGTAAGGTCGCCGGCGTCCGATCCCAAATAAGGAACGAGACTGAGGCCATCGTCTGTTGGTTGCACTGGGTCGAGACCGATATCAACTAATCGCGCACTCTCCTTGAACCACGCTTTGAGAATCGTGACGCACGCGCCGGCAACAGTCGCGTGGCCCGCGCCGTAGGCCGGATGTGTCGGCGAGCCTTCGGGAAACGCCATCGGCAACAGCGCGTTGCCGGCCGGCATGAAACCCTTCAACCGGTTCGCATCTGAGAACGAATTCAAAACCTCCGCGTGTACCGGATAACCTGCACCGGCGAAAAGTGTGCGATCAATTCGCTCCGCCATCGCCTCCGGACGCAACCGTCGATGCACAAACCACTTCTGAAACCATACGGCTTTCAACGCGCGGGTGGAGACTTCGCACAGCACGGTCGCGATGTGTGGTCCACCAAAAGTACCGAAGCCAATCTGGCTGGGATTGTTGTTGTAAGGATTGCCGTCGTCGAAGGGCGCGCCGGCGCCGGCGAGAATCAGGAACGCCTGGAAGTAAGCCTGGAACAACACATCGATGTGAACCCACTGGCCGATGTCGCGACCGTTGCGTATGTAGCGCGGCACCGGATCGAAAACATCCGGCGGCTGTGCGACGCCACGTTGCACTGCGAGCCAGGTGTTGAAGTCAGTCATGTAGTTGACGCCGGGCACGGTCGTCGTGATCTTCTGTTCGAGCTTGTTCGCGCCGAAATTGCAGTCCTGATAGAAAAACTGTGACAGGTAAGGCCCGACGCGATCGCCGGGCGTTAAGCCGCGAAACAAAGTCGCGGTTGTAACTGCGCCGCCGTTCTTCGGACCGGTAAAGTCAGCGCCGTACAACGTCAAGTCTGCGGCGGCTGCGTTGGCGATCGGATTGCCGCCGTACTGCGAAAAAGGAACGTCTCGCAGCAGCGCCATCCAATAGTTCTCGGAGATTTCCGCGGCTTGTGCCCGGCTTGCGAAGGCCAGGGCTGGTGGTTGGACCAGTGCGTGAGCGTCCGGACCTTGCAGGTCGAACGCCAGGCCTGACTGCGGATTTGTCAGGCCGCGACTGCCGCCGAGTGGAATCGCATCGAAGTCAGCGGGACGGCCGCTGTTCAGCGCCTGAAGCAATGCGTTGTAGGCGCTGAGAACTACCGTGCCATCGGCGTTGTGCGGCAGTCCTTTCGAATAGTTTCCGATCTTGTTTGGGTAAAGGAGTTCGTCCTGGTTGTTTGGGTGTTGCAGGTTTTGCGGCGTTGCCTGCATGCCGGCAAGTGCTGCATCTCGCCGGAGTTTGGCGCACTCGGCGGCGCGTTGATTTGAGCCGGTGGCGGCGTCGATCCGGGAGGAGATTACGGTGGCGGCGATCGTTGCAGCGCCGGCGGTAGTTAAGAACTTGCGTCGATTGGTTTGCATAGATTTACGGGCCTTTCGAGAGGATGTGTTAGGGGCGCGTATTCTATACAGGTTAGAGTCTGGAAAGGAAGGTTTTTAACGCGGATCTTCGCGGATGATTACGGATTTGATCCGTTTTCATCCGCGAAATCCGTGTTCAGGTTTACGGCTTCTTGCCTTTGCCCTTACCGCCGGCTGGTGCAGTTGGTTTAGCCGGCGCTGGACGTTCTTGTTTCTGTTGCGGTTGTGCGCGTGGCGCTGGCGCCGCAGGACGCGGTTGCGGTTGCGCGCGTGGCGCTGGTTGCGTCCTCACCGGACCCGGTTCTCTGCGAACCTGTGGCTGTGGTCGTTGTGGCGCTGCCACGCGTTCACCGCGCGGTTGTTGTTGCGCCGGCCGCACCGGACGTTCAGCGCGAGCGGCACTAGGCGCACGTTCAACTCGCTGCTGTTGGCGCTGCGCGTTGCCGACACCACGTTGCGGTTGCTCAACCGCACGAGGTCGCGGTTGTTCCACAGGTCGCGGTTGCTCGACAGGTCGCGGTTGTTCAACGGCTCGCGGCTGTTCCACTCTTTGTGCTGCCTGTGGAGCCGCAGCGCGGCCCTGACGCTCGTCTCGCACCTGAAACTTCTGTCCCTTAGCGCGATCCGGCGCGGTATTTACACGCATCGTCTTCGCCAGGTCCGGCCGGAATGGCGGCGAGGCCGGCGTGGTGCTCGTTATCACTGTCGTGTCGCGCAGCTTCCGCGCGATTCCCGGCGGTACGTCGATCTTGCCGCGTCCCCACGCTGAGTTCACCACTGCGTTTCGCAGTGGCGTCACCAGCAACGGATCCAATACCGGATTGACAGACGCGAGCGCATTTCGATCGGCTCTTCGCGCACTCCGCCAATCAAAGTTGCTGCGTGTGAAATCGTCGATACTCACTACAGTCACTGCACCGGGCACGTTGAGATTGGCGGTGCGTCGATACAGATCGTCACGCGTTAAGTAGTAAGGCTGCCAGCTCGTGTTGTAGTAATGAGGCACGTAGGCGTCGCCTGGTCCAAGCGGCACCCATCCGATTTCGTTTTGCCCAAATGGAATGAACGAGACGAGGGCCGGCGAATAGACCGGAGCTGTGCGCACATTGTCAGGCACCCAGTACCAGCGGTCACCGGCAAACGCCCAGCGCCCGTAGTGATACGGAGCATAGCCCCACGGTTCGGTCGAAACCCACGTTGGACCATACGGATAATCCCTGTACCAGTAACCCGTTTGATAAGGAGACCAACCCGCATCGACGCGTGGCGCCCAGCAATTCCCATAGCCGTCGACATTCTGCCAGTCGCCGTAGTAATCGAGATCATAGAGGCCGGGAATGTATGAATTCACGTACTGGTAACTGACGTTACGACGATAAGGATCGAAGTAATAAGGATCGCTCAGATAAGCGTTGTAGTCGCGATAGCGACCGTCGTAGTAACGCGGATACTGGTAGGCGTAATAATCGTCAACCTGATAACCGGCATCGCGGCCGTCAACCTGTGAAAGCAACGCGTCCGCCGCGGTTGTTCCCACCAGCGTGAGCAATTCACCTTTGCTGATTTGTCCACTACCGCCAAGACCAACAACCTGGGCCAGGCCGCTTAATACTGAGACAAGTACCTGACCGTTGCTGATGCCGACGTTATAAAGTCCTGGTTGTTGCAAATCGACTGCGCCGTACGGCGTCGCCACCTCAAACAAATCGCCTGAATCCAGGTAGCCGACGTCGAACATCGCCGACCCGTCACGTAGCGCTAACTGCGTGCGCGCTTCGTCGAGTGCGAGCACGTCGAGCGATGTGTTGGGATTGAGCCGGGCAAAATTGCGTCCGGTAAAAGCCAGACTTGCATGCGCGTTCTCGCGTGTGTAGATGCGGTCGCCTACTGAAAACGGTTGGTTCTCGGTAGCGGCGATCCACTGTTCACTCTGCTCATTGGCTGCGTCGCCGTTGTTGAGTGCTACCTCACCGTCAACGCGTTGAATGCGAGCGGCGTTCGGCAGCGCATTGGCGGACGCTGTTTGCTCGTGCTTCATCCAAAACGCTACCCCGGCACCCGCTAACACGGCACACACCACCGCGACGATGACGAGGTGTGGCCACACTTTCACATTATTCATAACACCCCCCTCAAATCTGTTATTCAACGGGAATTTTGGCAAGCACCATGCCCAAAGGGCGAAAGGCCGCAGATTAATGCTGATGAATGCCGATCGGGCGTTTATCCGTGTTTTATTCAGTGAAATTGTTAACCCATATCGTTGGTGGGTGAATCAAATCGTCCCGAAAACCTACATAGATGTTCCGCTTTCCACTCCAATCGGAAGTGGAATGATGCTTGCGGTATTTCGGGACGTCGACAAACTCTCTCTCCGCCGGCACATAAGAAAGGACCTTTGATGAACACGAGATATTTAAAAAAACTGGGATTGTCTCTAACGATATCCGCCGCGTTGTTGGGAGCGAGTGACCTTGCCAACGCGCAGGGAAGACGAGGCCGGGGCGAGGAGCGGAGTCAGGAGAATCAGGCGGCGCGCGAACAGCGCCAGCAGCAGCGCCAACAAGAACAAGACAACCGCCGGCAGGAACGTCAGGCGGCTCAGCCACAGCGTCAAAACGATCAGCAGCAACGCTCGGAGCAACGACGCCAGGAGCAGCAACAGAACAGTCAGGAGCGCCAGCAGCGTTGGGAACAGCAGCGGCAGCAGCAGACCCAGCAATCGCAGGAACGCCAACAGCGCTGGGAACAGCAACGACAACAGCAGCGCAACGACCAACAGCGACAGGACCAGATTCGCCAGTCGCAGGAACGTCAGCAGCGTTGGGAACAGCAGCGACAGCAACAGACTCAACAGTCGCAGGAACGTGACCAACGTTGGCAGCAACAGCGGCAACAGCAGCAGAACCGCGATTGGGAGTCGCAGCGTCAACGCCAGCAACAACAGCAGGAGCTGCAACGTCGCCAGCAGTCGGATCGCGATCGCGATCGAAACTGGAACGATCGTCGCGACAACGATCGTCGTGATAACGATCGTCGCGATAACAACCGCGACAACAATAACTGGCGTCAACGTAACTGGCAGCAGGAACAGCAGCAGCGCGCCGAACGCTATCGCCAGGATTGGCAGCGCCGGCAGAGCTTCCTGAACCAGCGCCAGCGACTGCTCGAGCAGCAGCACCGTCTAAACCAGTTGCGCTACCAGCAGCGTTATCTGAACCAACTGCAGCACGATCAGTTGCGCTTGCAGCAATGGCGCTACAACGACTATGGACCATACAACTATCGCTATCGCCGCGGCAGCAGCTACTACGAGACCAACCGCTACGGTGCGGAGATGCTGCAGCGCGCGATCAACGATGGTTATGAGGAAGGCTTCTACGCCGGACAGGCCGACCGCCAGGACGGTTACGGCTTCAATGCTGAAGAGGCTTACGGTTACCAGGATGCGAGCTACGGGTACGACGCCTACTACGTGGATCTGAGCGAGTATCAGTACTACTTCCGCGAAGGTTTCCGGCGAGGCTACGAGGACGGTTACTACAGCCGCTCACAATATGGCCGCTACTCGAATGGAACGTACAGCATTCTCGGCACGATCCTCGAGCAGGTCCTCGGACTGCAATTGTTGAACTAACCTAACCTGCGGGTGCACGCAAAACGCAGATAACAAACTCGCGTTATCTGCGTGCATCCGCGGCTTTTCTCGTAAACGACCACTGATACGTCATACCCAGCGATTCGCCGACCGGATCTTTGCCGGTGCCGCTGATCTTCTTTCCGTCAGCCGAAACCTTCCCCACGTCTTCGCCGAGGTTCCACCCTTCGCCACTCAACACCTCAGTCTGCTGCATCGTCAACGTTCGTGAAGTGGAGTCGTAAGTGCCTTTGAAAGCGACGCGAAACGTGCCCTGTTCCAACTGGCCGCCGAATGAGTTTCCGTCCTGGTTATCAATCACGAGCTTCGTGGCGTAACCGAGTGGACCATACGTGCCGGCCCAGGCGCCTCTGAGATCGACGTCCGCCGCGGGAACGACCACGGCAGGTGGCGGCGCGCTGTTCTGATTGAGTGTTTGCACCGCGCCGTCGCGACTTGCCTTGAGATGCGTAACTACATAATTAATCCCAATCACAACGCCGACGACCAGCACCAATGCGACGAACACTCCTGAGGCCGCGGCAATCCACTTCCACGGCGAGGGTCGCGACGAAGACGAAGACCGGCGACGAATTACCGGCGCCGTCAGCGCTTTTTGCAACTCGCGTCCGAAAGCGATCGCGTCCGGCGGACGTTGCCTGCGATCCTTCGCGAGCGCGAGCATGCACACTGACTCGAGTGCCGGAGAGATTTCGAACGATTGCGGAAAGAGCGGCGGCGTCTCATGAAGGTGCTTCGAAATCAGTCCGGCCATGTTGTTAGCGCGGAACGGTGGATTGCCGGTCAGCATCTCGTAAAACATCGCGCCGAGACTGTACACGTCTGCACGCGCATCCAACTCCTCGCCACTGCATTGTTCCGGCGACATGTAATACAACGTGCCGAGGACCACGCCCGTCTGCGTCAGCGCCGTTGCGCCGACGTCACGCACTTTCGCGAGACCAAAATCGACGACCTTCGCAGTCTCTTCGTCGCCTTCATGACTCGGCGGTACGACGATCACGTTGTCAGGCTTCAGATCGCGATGCAACAAACCGCGACGATGAGCTACGCCGACGCCCGTGCAGATGTCACGCATCAGGTGGACGGCACGGGCAGGTCGCATGCGTCCATCGCGGCGCAGGAGATTGCCGAGCGACACACCCTGGACCAACTCCATCACGATGTACGCTTCGGTTTCGGCGCCGGTGCCGTCGTTGAAGTCGTGAATGCTGACGACGTTCGGGTGTCTAATCATCGCAGCCGCGCGCGCCTCGCGACGAAAGCGCTCGAGCGCCTGTTTCTCGCGCACGAGATCGTGATGCAGCAGCTTGACTGCCACTTCGTCGCCGATGTGCAGACGTTCGGCACGGAACACCGAGCCCATCCCGCCTTCGCCGAGACTCTCGATCAGCTTGTATTTGGAGTCGAGGATTAAACCAATGCGCGAGTCTTTGTGACGTTCATCCGTGGAGCGCGGTGTGTCAGCGTTTGTTTCCTGCTGCACGTCGATCTGAGTTGACGCGTCGCGCGAGTGTCGCGCAGTCGGCAGACCGCAACGCGCGCAGAACTGCGCGTCGTCGGCCAATTCATGCTGGCAACTGTCGCACCTCATTGAAACTTCAGCGCAAAACCTTTGCGATGGATGCTCTTCACGCAGCTTGTATCGATATCTTTTGTGGTTCCACGCTCGACAAACTCGGTAGTGATGCGCTCGATACAATCCACGCCGTCGAGTCCGCCGAGACCATGCGCGCCGTGTGGCACGACGATGTGAAGACTATTCGTCAACGTCTTTGCAGTAGTGTCGCCGTTCGACGGCGGAGTCACTGGATCCCACTGACCAGTCAAAATCAAAACCGGCGCATCGGATCGGACTGGTCGCGCATAATCTCGCTCGACCATGGCGCGCGGCCAGAGCGCACAGGCTTCTCGTTGTTGGCGGAGCCGGTAGTCGCCAAGGAAAGTGTTTGCCGCCATGCGTTCGCCTTCACCGGGCTTGATCCACGGCAGGTCCTCAGCGCAAGTAACTGAGAGATACATGCCATTGCTGCCGGTGGCGACGAGGTTGATGCGATATTCGAGCGCAGTTCGGGTCAACGGAGCAAAGTTGCCTTGCGCCGCGAGATGAATCATGAGCGGAACACGACTCGCGGGGACCGGACTGTAAAGCATGTAACGGATCGCTTCCGCCGCGAGATCGCGTGAGAGTTTTACTTTCACGCGCTCGGAAGATCGTGGCTTCTGAACTTCAACTTCGACTGGTTCTTTGATGAGTTGGTCCAGCACCGCCTGCGCTTCGGCTTTTACGTTCGGAAACGCGTTGTTGCACTGTTGGTCCGCGACGCATTCAGCGAGCACGCCTTGCAGCGCTCGTTCGGTCTCCTGCGCGAAGGTGCTCGGCATGAATTGATTTGTAGGCGAGACGCCTTGCAAGGTTACGGTGCGAACGTGTTGCGGATGACGCTTCAGGTAGGTCATCGCTGCGCGTGTTCCGTAAGAGCCGCCGAAGAGGTTGATTCGTTCGTAGCCGAGCGCGGCGCGAGCGTCGTCGATATCGTCCATCGCGATCGTGGTGAGGTAGAGTTTCAGATCGGCTTTTGGGTCGAGTTGCGTGCGACATTTGCTGACGTCGTCGAGCGGAAAGAAGTAGCCGAGATACGACTGTAGATCGTCAGCGTTGTAGAGCTCGCAGTTGAGTGGATTGGAGCCGCCGGTGCCGCGTTGGTCCACGAACACCAGATCGCGATGCTCACGGATCTTCGCGAAGAGTTGCGCGATGCCGGGCGCGTCTTCACTCGCGCCGGAGCCTGGTCCACCGGCGAAGTAGAACAGTGGATCCGGTTCGCGCTTATCGCTCGTAGCAGGCAGGACGACGATGTTCAGATTGATCGTGCGGCCTTTGCGTGCCGCGCGATCTTCGTAGACTATGAGCGTCCCGCATTTGGCCTTGCCCTGAACACCCTGAACGTCGCAGTCTTTCAAGACTAGTAACGGCTGTCTGACGGTGCTTGCAGCCTGGAAGCCCAAGATGAGGGCAACTATTGTGACGCGCAGTGTTGTAGTCATTCTGATCCTTAATGAGAGAAAGAGTTTCACGCAAAGGCGCAAAGCCGAGCCGCAAAGCCGCAAAGGTAGACCGCGCCTTTGCGTCTTCCTTTGCGCCTCTGCGTGAAATCTTACTGCTACGTCTCCAAGACGCAAGAGCGGTGGCCTGAATCGCTGGGCCTTTACGTGTTGCAGGTGGTGCACATATCATCGTCCGTCCCGTTAATCCCCCGGAGTTTCAGATGAGTTCTGTCGAGCCAGAACGCATGCTGTTGCATTACCGCATCATCAACAAAGTTGGTGAGGGCGGTATGGGCCAGGTCTACCGCGCCGAGGACACGAAGCTGGGGCGTTACGTCGCCCTCAAGCTGCTCGCGCCGGAAGCTACTGCCGATCAAATCGCCAAACGCCGGCTCCTGTCTGAAGCACAGTCAGCCTCGGTCTTGAATCATCCCAACATCGTTACAATCTACGCAATCGAAGAGGCTGACGGCGTCGACTTCATCGTCATGGAGTTTGTCGAAGGCGATACGCTGACCTCGCATCTCGCGATCAACGGCGCCCTGCCGCTGACCTCGCTGTTTGACATCGGCATCCAGATCGCTGACGCGCTTCAGGAAGCCCACTCCGTCGGCTTGATTCATCGCGATATCAAGCCCGCAAACATTCTGATCACTTCCAAAGGCGTCGCCAAGGTTGCCGATTTCGGACTCGCGAAAATGGTCCGTCTCAGCACTGACGACATCGATCGCGAAGCCCTGACCCTCGCCGCCAACCTGACCGGACCAGGCATCGTGCTCGGCACCGCCGCGTACATGTCGCCGGAACAGACTCGCGGCGAATCGCTCGATCTACGTTCCGAGATCTTTTCCCTCGGTAGTTTGCTTTACGAGGCGGCCACGCGGACACGCGCGTTCAGTGGTCCAAGTGTGCTCGCGATCATGCACGCGATTGCCGCGCTCGATCCGCCACCGCCGAGCAAGTTGAGGCCGGAGCTGCCGCGTGAATTCGATCTGATCATCGAGCGCGCTCTCGCCAAAGACAAGACTCGTCGTTATCCGTCCGCGAGAGAAATGGCCGACGCGCTGCGCAGCCTGCGCGCGTCAACCACCGGCGCGTGGTCGGGAATCCCGATAGTTTACGACGCTGACTTGATCGATCGCTCGGCGCCGTCATTTGTCGGCCGCGAGCCGGAAATAAAGAAGCTCGACGGCCTGTTGCAGCAGGCGATCGAAGGCACAGGTCGAATCGTTTTCATTACCGGCGAGCCCGGCATCGGCAAGACGTCACTTTCCGACGAGTTTCTGCGCCGCGCGCGCAAACATCCGCTGGGTCTCTTGATCTCTCGTGGCCGTTGTGTCGAACAGTACGGCACCGGAGAGGCGTATCTGCCTTTTCTCGACGCGATGGGCGAACTGCTCCAGGCGCCCGGCCGCGAACGAATCGCGGCGGTCATGCGCACTTATGCGCCAACGTGGTGCATGGAGTTACCCACTGCGTTTGCGTCGAGCGGATCGCTGGAAAAATTACAACAGGAAACTATCGGCGCAACCAAAGAACGCATGATGCGGGAGATGGGAGACGCGCTCGGGATGCTGTCGTCGGCGTCGCCCGTGGTCCTGTTGCTGGAAGATCTGCATTGGGCCGATCCTTCGAGCGTCGACTTGCTGCGTCATCTGTCGCAACGTCTCGCGAGCCAGCGACTACTGATCGCCGGCACGTTTCGTCCGGAAGACGTCGAGCGCAGCGGACATCCACTCAAGCATTACAAAGCCGAGATGCAGGCGCACAATCTTTGCGATGAGCTGGCGCTGGGTTCGTGGACTCGTGAGCACATCGCAGAATACGTTGACGCGACCTTTTCGCCAAATGACTTTCCGGCGGAGCTAACTTCGCTGGTTCACGAGAAGACTGAAGGACATCCGCTATTCGCAGCCAACCTCTTGCAGTACCTCGGCGAGCGCGGCGATCTGTCGAAGACCAATGGTCTCTGGACGCTGGTC
>Ga0070699_100000901_pt1 | contig 27725 bp, 24 predicted proteins | sample KBSK1503metaG_FD_65473 | JGI IMG/M metagenome (GOLD analysis project Ga0070699, IMG submission 65473) | Corn, switchgrass and miscanthus rhizosphere microbial communities from Kellogg Biological Station, Michigan, USA - KBS K1-50-3 metaG | ecosystem: Host-associated > Plants > Roots >...
GGAGCCGGGCCGCGAACCAGGCGGTGACGAGGTCGTCGAGCGACCACCGATGCCCGCGGAGCCGCTGCAGGATCCGCCAGTCGCCTGCGAGGTAGCAGAGATCCTCGCCCGGTCCGGGGCCCGGAACCCCCGCCGGACCGGCCGGGGGCGGCCCGGGTGCGCGCCAGCCGTCGGGCCGGCGTGGGGCGCGCAAGATGCCCGCTTCCTTCACGCTCGATGCCCCCGGGCGGCCGCTGCCCGCGCGACGGCGGTGACGACGTCGATCGGCTCGACCGGCTTTGCCAGGTGGACGTCGAAGCCGGCGGCCATCGCTCGTTGCCGCTCCTCGACACTCGCGAGCGCCGTCACCGCGATCGCCGGGAGCCTCGACCCACCGGCGCGCTCCATCTTGCGCACCTTTCGGATCAGCGTGAAGCCGTCCTCGTCCGGCATGGCGAGGTCGGTCACCAGCACGTCGGGGCGCCTCGCCTCGAGGCCCGCGAGCGCTTCCTGCACCGATGCAGCCGGAATCACGTCGGCCCCGAAGCGGGTGAGCAGCGTGGTCAGGAACTCGCGCGCATCGGGCTCATCCTCCACCACCAGGACGCGCAGCCGCTCGAGCATGGAGGGCTCGGGCTCCCGCCGTGCGATCTCGACCGGCGGCGCGGCGTTCTCGGCCCTGGACCCGAGGTCGAGCGGCACGCGCACCGTGAACACCGCGCCGCGCTGGACGCCGTCGCTGTGCGCCTCGATGGTACCGCCGTGCATCTCGACCAGGTGGCGGGCGATCGCGAGGCCGAGCCCCAGCCCGCCGTGCTGCTGCGCGACCGACGGGTCCTGGTGGAAGCGCTCGAAGACGTGGGGCAGGACGTCGGCGGCGATGCCGATCCCGGTGTCGCGGACGGTCACTTCGGCGCGGTCGCCCGCGCGCCCGACCACCACCGTCACCCGGCCGCCCTCCGGCGTGAACTTGATCGCGTTGGTCAGCAAGTTCTCGAAGACCTGCTGGAGCCGCGTGACGTCGCCTCGGATCGGGACGGCGTCGGCTTTCCGCTCGACCTCGAGGCCGATCCGCTTGCCATCGGCCGCGCCACGCACCCGCTCGATGACGGCGTTGACGATCGCACCGACGTCGACGCGCGCGAGCTCGACGCTCAGCTTGCCCGACGCGATCCGCGTCACGTCGAGCAGGTCCTCGATGAGCCGCGCCTGGGCGCGCGCGTTGCGCTCGACGATCTCGAGGGCGTGATCCATCCTTCCGGGCTCGACCAGCCCCTGGCGAATGATGTGCGTCCAGTGGAGTACGGCGCTCAGCGGCGAGCGCAGCTCGTGCGACAGCGTTCCCAGGAACTGGTCCTTTGCGCGCGTCGCCGACTCCGCTTCCGTCTGTGCACGCTCCGCCTGGCGGCGCGCGTGCTCGGCCTCCACGCGAGCGTCCTGCTCGCGGATGAGCACGGCGTCACGTTCGCGTTCGAGCTGCTTGCGCTCGGTGACGTCGCGGCAGATCGCCCGCACCCCCACCACCTGCCCATGCCCGTCGCGAATGATCGACGGGCTGGTCTCGAGCCAGCGCGTCCCCTGCGGCGTCCGGACCTCGAAGCCCATCGCCGGCAGGGGCTCCCGTGCGGCATGTGGTGCGCCGAGCAGCGTGTGCACCTGGGCGTTGACCGCGCTCTCGGAGAGGCACTCGCCGCTCGCGCGCCCGAGCAACTCCTCGGGCGTCACGCCGAAGCACCGGGCGAAGGCGGGGTTCACGTACGTGAGCCGCCCGGCCCCGTCGGTCGTGAAGATCAGCTCGGGGGCGTTCTCGGCGAGGTCCCGATAGGCGTCCCGCGACGCGTGCAGGGCGCGGCGGCTCTCGACCTCGTTCCGGCGGTGCACGAGAGCCGCCCGGATCCCGCGCGCCGCCCCTTCCGCGATGCCCAGTGACAGCACGGAGCCGAGGACGATCGCGGTGGCGAGCTCGATCCGCGGCACGTAGAAGGTGAGAAACGGCATCGCCACGAGCCAGGAGGCGGTCGTCGCGACCTGGAGGACGAGAGCGGGAACCCAACCCCAGGCGAACAGCACCGAGGTGGCCAGAAAGAGGGTCAGGAGAACGAACGCGAGCAGGTCGCCGTCGGCCCTCACCGCGGCGAAGAGCGCCGTCTCGGCGATGCCGAGGAGCACGCACGTCGTCGCCACGATCGGCACGACGCGGCGCGCCTCGGGGTGGGCCCGACACAGGACCACCGCCCCAGAGGCGAGCACCGCCTGGCCCGCCAGCGCGAGCAGGGCGCCGCGCACCGACAGCAGCGACTCCGCGACCAGCATCGCGTGCCAGACCGCGACCGTCCCGAGCCACCAGAGCGCGAAGCGCGGCAGATGACGGACCACCATCCTGCGGTGGGCCGACGTTGGCACCGGCGCTTCCTCGTCGGCCCAGCGGACCGCTTCGGCGTGCGGCATGCCCCTCCCCCTCGCCCGGGTCGAGAACATACCATGCCACCACGCAGCCCGGGCAAGGGGCGGCTAGCAACGAGGGTGCCGGTCCGACGCGGCGCGCCGAGCCTTTCTAGATCGCGCGGAGGCGCGGCAACGCGCAGGGTCGCGGTCCGGACGGCGACCGGCGGGGAAGCGTTGCGGACCTTCGGGCGGAGCGGCGGCCCGAGTGGGCTCTCCTTAGTGCCCCGCGTTCACCAGCGCCGCGACCGTGAACCAGTCGTCGGTGATGCCGGCCTGCTCGCCCTGGTTGAAGTACCAGCCCTGTTCGCCGGGGAAGCGCCGGCTCGGTATCGACGCCTTGGTGGCGTGGTCGAGCTGCATGTCGACCATGACGATGGCCGGGGCGAAGATGCGTTCCTCGGGATACTCGATCCCGCCCGGCATGATCTGTTTCCGGATCACGACGTCGTTGATCCAGATCTTCCAGAGCTCGCCCGACCGGTCGTAGATGTCGGTGTAGGGGATGCCCCAGGCTTCCTTGTCGATGAAGATGACGCGCTTGCCGAAGGCGTACTGGGGAAGCTTGGAGACGCCCTCGATCACGTGCACGCGCCGCTTCTCCCACACGTCGTCGAAGGCCCAGTCCACCTTCTCGTGCCACTTGACGGGAAAGTGCTCGCCATGGACGAGAGCGAGGAGGTCGCGCTCGCCCAGGTACTTCCAGTCCATCCAGGAGATCTGGCCGGCATAGCCGCCGTAGCTGTCGACGTCGGTATCCTGCCCGAAGAGCGCGTCGGAGCGCTGTGCGGTCGAGAGGCGGCGGATGCGCCGCAGCGCCGGCAGGTAGAGCCAGGCGTCGTCCTGCTTGGCGTAGTCGAGGTAGCGGTTGCTCACGAAGCCGACGCCCTTCACGTCGTACGGCTCGAGGATCGGATAGAGACCTTGCTGCAGCTCGTAGCCCGCGCCGTTCGGCGTCTTCTCGGGCTTCGGGTCGACGTAGAGCCGTCCGATCCACCACAGACGGCGGAAGTGGTCGATCAGGAAGTGCCGCTCGACGCTCATCGGGCCGTGGTCGGCGATCGTACCGGTGTCGGCGTCGAAGTTACGCGCGTCGAGGTCGTCGGTGGCGAAGAAGTTGTGGCCGTAGTTCCACATGATCTTGACGGCAATCTGCGGGTCGCTCGGCTGCAGGTTCGGGAACGGCAGCCCGGCGACGTAATCCTTGAGCGAGAGTCCATCGGCGCCTATTCGCACCTGCTGCGAGTACTTCTCCGTCGCGTCCATGTAGGCCTGCGGCCAGATCACGCGCCGGGTCTCGGTCACGGTGATCGGGAAGCCGTGCCGGACGCACCACTCGAGCCCGGGCGAGAGGAGGTCCTTCACCTGGTCGACGTTCTCGGCCGTGATCCGCTCGCCGGGCGCGACGTCGGCGCGCGCCAGCGTCGTGAACGCAAGGACCGCGAGGAGCCACCTCGTCATGCTCGCCTCCGCGCCGTAAAGGTCCACAGCCCGACCGGGAGCGCAACCCCGATCGGAGCCGCCGGGCATGCAGCCGTGCCGAGCGTCGATGCGATGAGCGCGCACGCGTGCGCACTCGGGACTACCCGCAGCTCGCTCGCGAAATCCCCGCCGCCGAGCCCGCCGTTGGGACCGCCGCGGCCGGCGCGGGTGGCTTGGCATGCTTCCGGCATCGCACGCCGGCATGCCCGCGGGGTCGACGAGGCGGCGCGTCGCGCGTCGCGCCGGGTTCGTCGTGCTCCTGCTGCTCGGCGGCCGAGCCGCAGCGGAAAGCGACGGGATGCTGGCGTTCGCGCCCGACGCCGACACCTACGTACGCGCCGGCGCGCGCGGCCGGAGCTTCGGCGCCGGCCGGCGCCTCGGGGTGAGCGGCACGCCGGTGCGTCAATCGTTCCTGCGCTTCATGGTCACCGGCGTCGGTGCGCGCGCAGTCGCCGAAGCCGTGCTGCACCTCACGGTTGGACCCGGACGGCGCGCCGCAAGCGGTGCCGGGGGCAGGGTCCATCTCGTCATCGACAATCAATGGAGGGAGACGGGGACGACGTATCGCACCCGGCCGGCGGTCGACGGCCCGGTGCTGGCACAGCAAGGGGCCGTCACGAGCAAGCAGGGCGTGGACTTCGACGTGACCGCGGCGGTCGTCGGCGACGGCACCTACAGCTTCGCACTGGAGAGCTCGTCTCGCGACGCCGTCTGGTACCAGAGCCGGCAGGCGCCGACCGGACGTCCCGAGCTCCGGGTGATGCTCGTGCCCCCCGAGCCGAAGGCGGAGGTTTTCGGCGTCGAAGACGCGAGCTTCGGTCCCGCCGTCGACACCCCTCTCAACCGAGCGACCGCAGAGAAGCCCGAGAGCAAGCTCTGGTACGCCGACGGCGCGTGGTGGGCGACGCTCTTCTCGCCCGACGCCGGCGCCTACCACATCCATCGACTCGATCCCGCCACCGACACCTGGATCGATACGAAGGCCTTCGTCGACGAGCGCCCGACGAGCCGCCAGGACGTCCTCCCGGACGGCAACAGGGTCTACATGCTCTCGCGCTTCGCCGGCGCGCCGCCCGAGAACAGGCTCCTCCGCTACACCTACTCCCCCGCCTCGCGCTCGCACGCGCTCGACCCCGGCTTTCCGGTGAGCGTGCCCGGCGCCTGGACGGAATCGACGACGCTCGCCCGCGACTCCGAGGGGACCCTCTGGATCGCCTACACCTTGAACCGGCAGGTCTTCGTCGCGAGCACGGCCGGCAGCGATCTCGACTGGAGCGCCCCCTTCGTCGTCCCGGTCGGCGAGGGAACGACCGTCGAGTCCGACGACATCGCCGGCGTGCAGCGGCTTCCCGGCGGAATGGGGGTCTTCTGGAGCAACCAGCTCACCGACAAGTTCTACTTCGCGGTCCACCGTGACGGCGCCCCCCCGGCGGATCCGGCGGCGTGGCAGCTCGAGGTCGCCGCCGCCGGCGGAAACGTCGCCGACGACCACTTCAACTCGAAGCTCGCCTCCGACGGCAGCCTCTTCGTGGCGGTGAAGACCAGCCGCAGCAGCCCGAGCTCGACGCTCGTCGGTCTGCTCGTCCGCTCGCCGGCGGGCGTCTGGTCGCCGCTCCACAAGGTCACCGACGTCGAGTTCAACCCGACGCGGCCGATCTGCCTGCTCGACGAGACCGCGCGCCGCGTCTACGTGTTCTACTCGCTCGACCAGTCCGCCATCTACTACAAGGCCAGCGACCTCGACTCGCTCGCGTTCCCCGACGGCAGCGGCACGCCGTTCATCGTGAGCACCCTCGCCACCGACATCAACAATCCGACCAGCACGAAGCAGAACCTCGACGCGAGCACCGGCCTCGTGGTGCTCGCCTCCAGCCCCGCGCGCATGACGTACTGGCACCGCCGGTTCGACCTCGCCGCACCGATCAATTGACGCGATCTCGCCGACGCAGTAGCCGGAGCGGTGGCCATGACGCGGCGGCGACGGCGCTGGCTCGTGGCGCTCGCCATCCTGCTCGTCACGCGCGCGGCGCTTCCCGCTGGCCTCCGGGCGCTCCTCGCCTCGCAGGCCGGGAAGGCACTCCACGCGCGCGTCGAGATCGGCGACGTCCACCTCGGCCTTCTCCGCGGGGTGATCGCGCTGAAGGACGTCGCCGTGCGGCCGGCGGCGAGTGCCCCGGCGCCTTCGACGGAGCCGCCGCTGATCGCCTGGAAGCGCTTCGCCGTGAACCTCGCCTGGCTCCCGCTGTTCCACAAGACGCTCGAGCTCGAGAGCGTGGAGCTCGACGAGCCCCGCGTCGCGCTCGACCGGCTCGCGAGCGGCGAGATCAACCTGATGGCGCTCGTCCCGAAAGGCGAGGCCCCGGCGGCGAAGCCCGCGGAGGAACGAGCCGCCGGAACGCCCTGGGGCGTCGGCGTCGACTACCTGGCGTTACGTGGGGGGCACGTGCGCTTCCGCGACTTCGCCGTGCAGGGGGTCGAGCCCGTCGACGTGGCGCTGCCGGCCATCGAGGTCCGCGACGTCGCGCTCCGCCCGGGACTCTACGGCGGCCCCACGCGCGCTCACCTCGACGTGCGGGTGGACCAGGGCCGGCTCCGCTCGAGCACGCACCTCGAGCTCCTCGAGCACGGCGTCGGCGTCGCGACCACCCTGCGCGCCCGCCGCCTGCCGCTCCGCCGCACCCGGTTGTACGTGCCGAAGGTCGGCTGGCGCGAGCTCGCCGGCGAGCTCGGGGCGACGGTCGTGCACCGGTTCGCGAGCGGCCGCCGCCACGACGTGCGCGGGACGGTCACGCTCGACGACCTGGCCGTACGCGTGCCCGGGGTCGAGGAGCCGGCTCTCAAGTGGAAGCACTTCACCGTGAGTGTCGACCCCGTGGACCTGCAGGCGCAACACGCACGGGTGACGAACCTCGAGCTCTCCGGTGCTTCCCTCCTCGTGCGCCCGAGCGGCGGCGCGCCGCTTCCGGTGGCGGAGGCGGCGGCATCGGCTGCGACCGGGCCCGCGGAGCCGGCGCCGCCAGCCGCGGCGGACGCGCCCCGGGCCAAGCCGTGGCGATGGTCCGTCGCTTCGCTGAAGCTGACCGACACGCATGCCCGCGTGCTCACCGGCGAGGCACCGACCGACGTCGGCGTCGAGGTCGAGGCGCACGAGCTGAGCGGCGACGGTGACGAGCCCGCGCCGGTCCGGCTCGCGCTCCGGCTGGGGGACGGGTCGCTCGGTGCCGACGGAGGTCTCCGCATCGCTCGGATCGGCTTCGCGGGCACGCTCACCTTCGACAAGCTCCCGCTCCCCGAGCTGGCGATGTTGCCCGGAACGCTGCCGGCGAACGTGGTTCAGAAGGGCACGCTCAGCGCCGATCTCGCGCTCGCCGCCGGCTCCTCCGCGCCGACTCCCGGCGACGTGCGCGTGCAGGGCAAGGTCGCGGTCGCCGAGCCGTGGGTCGCGGCCGAGGACGCCAAGGACTTCGCGGCCGGCTGGTCCGCGCTCGAGGTGGGGATCGACGAGCTCCTCGTCCCCGGCGTGCTGGCCGGAGACGGCAGCGGAAAGGCCGGCCCGATCACCGTACGCCTCGCGGCCGTCGGCCTCACCGAACCGTACGTTCAGATCACGCGCACGCCCGAAGGACTCATCCTGCCGCCGCTCTCGACGGCTCCGGCTGGCCAAACGGTGCCGGCGGCCGCAGCGGCGCCCGAGGCCCCGCCGGCCGCCGCGCCGGTCGAGCCGACGACGCCGGCGGTCGACGTCGCGGTCGATGCCTTCCGCCTGACCCAGGGGCGGGTCTTCGTCACCGATCGCACCGTGAAGCCGTTCTTCTCGGGCGGCCTCTCGCCCCTCGAGGTCGACGTCAAGAAGCTCCGCTGGCCCGCGCTCGCCATGGAGCGCGTCCGGGTGGAGGCCACGTCGGCGACCGGCGGCAAGTTGCTCGCCACGGGCGGCCTCTCCCCCGCCGGCGGCCAGCTCGAGGTGAACGGCAAGGACATCGCGCTCCAGCCCTTCAATCCCTACGCGACGACCTACTCGCCCTACAGCGTCGCGAGCGGGGCGCTGACGGTGGCGACGAAGGCGCGCTTCCGCAAGGGTAGCTACGACTCCACCACCGCCCTGAAGCTCCTCAAGTTCGACCTGGGCGGCAAGGAAGGCGACACCCTCTTCGCGCAGCAGTTCGGCATCCCGCTCACCGTCGCCCTGGCGCTCTTGAAGGACCTGCAGGGCAACATCGGGCTCGACATCCCGCTCGCGGCCGACGAGCAGGGCATGAAGATCGGGCTCGCCACCGTCGTCGGCCAGGCGCTGCGCAAGGCGCTCATCGGCGCGCTCGCGTCGCCGCTGAAGCTCGTCGGGGCGGCCTTCGGAGGTGGCGGGGGCGAGGCGGTGGCGCCGGCTCCGATCGCGTTCCGCACCGGGCGCGCCGAGCTCACGGCAGACGCGGAGCCCGCGGTGGAGGCGCTGGCGCGGCTCCTCGCGAGCCGGCCCGGCATCGGGGTAACGCTCGAGGCCGCGCCGAGCGCCGACGACGTGCGCTGGCTCCGCGAGCAGGCGCTGCGCGAGGAGCTGGCCGCGCCGCAGGGTGTCTTCGGGTCGGTGCGCAACCTGCCGCAGCGCGGCGCCCGCGATCGCATCCGCACGGCGCTCGAGGCACGCGCGCGCGACGCGAAGGGGGACCTCACCGCCGACGACGCGAAGACCCTCGACCAGTGGTTGAACGAGCGCCCGGCGCCGACGCCCGAACGGCTGCGGACGCTCGCGGCCGAGCGCATGGCACGCCTGCAGACAGTCCTAAAAGAGAAGCACGGCATCGCGCCCGAGCGCGTCGGCCGCCGCGACTCCGCGGCCGACGTGGTCCCGGGGCCGCCGGTCGTCCGCTTCGAGATCGGCGCCGCGGGCGCAGGCTGATTCGCAGCGTCCGGATTGCGAGCACGCCGTGGCCCTTATATATTTTTTATATGAGTACTGTGGCCTTCAGTATTGACGCAGACACGCTGAAGCTGCTCGATGGGCTCGTGTCCGGGTCGTCGCCCCGCCGTAGCCGCTCCGCCGTCGTGCGGGCCGCCATCCGCGAGCTCGCCGCCCGGGAACACCGACGCCGGGTGGAGACCGAGGAAGCCGCGATCCTGCGCAAACACCGCAAGCGACTGGCGCATCAGGCGCGCGCGCTCGTCGCGACTCAGGCGCGTCCGTGACGCGAGGGGAGATCTACCGCACGCGCGAGCGCGTCGCCGAGCGAGGACACAAGCCAGGGTTCTACGTCGTCGTCTCGCGCAGCTTCATCGCCGAAAACGACGACGTCGCGACGGTCATCTGCGCTCCGGTCTACAGTGAGGTTCTCGGGCTCAGCACCGAGGTCGTCCTCGGCGTCGAAGAGGGACTTCCCCGCCCATCGGCGGCGCGCTGCGATTTCCTGACCCTCATGTTCAAGAGCCGCCTCACGCAGTTCGTGAGCAGCCTCTCACACGCGAAGACCGTGGAGCTCGACCGCGCGCTGGCCAACGCACTGGAGCTGCCCGTCCACCCCTAGGAAGGCTCGGGCCGCGCCCGCTCGACGATCCGCCGGAAGTCGATCCCTGCCGGCAGCGTGCCGAACGCGAGCCCGTGCTCGCCCCCGAGGCGCGAGGCGCAGAACGCTTCGGCCACCGCGGCGTCGCCGTGACGGACGAGGAGCGCCGCCTCGAGCGCGAGCGCCATCCGCTCGACGAGGCCCCGGGCGCGCGTCTCGATCGCCTCCGGCCGGCGGAGGTCGGCCTGGAGGCGCTCGACGAACGCGTCGAGCCCCCGCTCGTCCCCGCCCGCCTTTCCGACCTCGTCGAAGAACGCCGCCACCGACTCCGGCTCCCGCGCCATCGCCCGCAGGACGTCCAGGCAGATGACGTTGCCCGACCCTTCCCAGATCGAGTTGAGTGGCGCCTCGCGGTAGAGGCGCGGCATCATCGACTCCTCGACGTAGCCGTTCCCGCCCAGGCACTCGAGCGCCTCGGCGACGTGCATCGGCGTCCGCTTGCACACCCAGTACTTGATCACCGCCGTCGCCAGCCGCGCGAAGTGCCGCTCGCGCTCGTCGCCGTCGTCGTAGGCGCGCGCGAGGCGCATCATTGCGGTGGTCGCCGCCTCCGATTCGAGCGCCAGGTCGGCGAGCACGTTCTGCATGAGCGGCTGGTCGACGAGCCGGCGGCCGAAGGCGCTCCGGTGGGCGGCGTGGTGCGTCGCCTGCGCGACCGCCTGCCGCATGGTTCCCGCCGCGCCGATCACGCAGTCGAGGCGGGTGTGGTTCACCATCTCGATGATGGTCGGCACCCCGCGCCCCTCCTCGCCGACGAGGCGCGCCCAGGCGGCGTCGAACTCGACCTCGCTGGACGCGTTCGACCGGTTGCCGAGCTTGTCCTTGAGCCGCTGGATGTGGAAGCGGTTGCGCGAGCCGTCGGGCAGCCAGCGGGGCAGGAGGAAGCACGAGAGGCCGCGCTCGGTCTGCGCGAGGACCAGGAAGGCGTCGCACATCGGCGCCGAGCAGAACCACTTGTGGCCGGTGAGCTCGTAGGCCGCGCCGGGCCCCGGGCGGCCGAGCGGCCGGGCGCGGGTCGTGTTGGCGCGTACGTCGGAGCCGCCCTGCTTCTCGGTCATCGCCATGCCGCAGAGCGCGCCCGTCTTCTCCGACGCCGGCATCGGGCGCGGGTCGTAGGCGGTCGAGGTGAGGCGCGGCTCCCACTCGGCAGCGATCTCGGGCGCGGCGCGCAGCGCGGGCACCGCCGAGTAGGTCATCGAGATCGGGCAGCCGTGGCCCGACTCCACCTGGCCGAGGACGTAGAACAGCGCCGCCCGGGCGGCGTGCGCGCCCGGGCGAGGCTCGCGCCAGGGGAGCGCGTGCAGCTCGTGGGCGACGGCGAGCCGCATGAGCTCGTGCCAGGCGGGGTGAAACTCGACCTCGTCGATGCGGTTCCCGAAGCGGTCGTGTGTCCGGAGCACGGGCGGGTTCGTGTTGGCGAGCCGGCCCCAGGCCAACGGCTCGCCGCCCGCGATCTCGCCGAGCCGTCGCACGCGCTCTTCCGCCCATCCCGCGCCTTCCCGGCGGAGCGCCTCGACCAGCACCCGATCGGTCGAGAACAGGTCGTAGCCCTGGAGGGGCGGGGGCTGGTTCAGGACCTCGTGCGTCGCCATCTCACTCGCATACCGCGCGCGAGCCCGCGGGCCAAGCGCGATCAGGCGGTGCGCGCCATCACTGGGCAGGGCACTGGTCGAGGCTCAAGATGACCCGGCCCGCGCTCGCGATGTCGACGTGTCCGAACGAGTCGAAATCGAGCGGGTTCTGCGGGCCGATCGGGCTCGTGTCGAACTCCAGCTGGCCCGCGTGCTTCGCCCCGACGCGGATCGTCCCGCGCTCCACCCCGTCGACCAGCACGGTGTAGACGCCGCGCGGCACGTCCTCGATCTCGACGTGCAGGTTGTGGTCGCAGTCCGTCTCGACCCGCACCCGCCGGGTCCCCGTCGCGGTCGAGGCGACGCCGCAATTCAGCAGCGACACCTGGTCCTCGAAGACCATACAGCTGGTCGATGCCGTGGCGACGACGACACTCACCGCGAACGTCAGGACGGCCGTGCGCGATGCGTTCTTCATCGTTTTCCCGAACCCGTCGGGGACGTGACTCCGCGGTGACCCTAGGCGCCTCCGCACGCCTTCTCCATTCGGAAACTCCCCTAGGGGTGTTCCGGCGCCTGGCCTTTCCCCCCTCGGAGGGGTCGAGCTATACGACCGGCATGGCAGACACGCCGTCATTCCGGGAGCGATACGGCGAGTGGGCGCTCGTGACCGGCGCCTCGGCCGGCATCGGCGCCGAGTTCGCGCGGGCCCTGGCGGCGCGGGGAATGTCCTGCGTGCTGAGCGCGCGCCGCGAAGATCGGCTGCGGGCGCTGGCCCGCGAGCTCGAGGAGACGCGCCGGGTCGCCACCCGCGTCGTCGCCGCCGATCTCGCGGCGGCCGACGGCGCGGAGCGGCTGGCGGGCGCGGTCGCCCGCCTCGAGATCGGCGTGCTCGTGAACAACGCCGGCTTCGGATACGCGGGGCGTTTCGAGAAGCTCGCGACCGACCGCCTGCGCGCCATGGTCCAGGTGAACTGCATGGCGCCGGTCGTGCTCACGAGCCGGCTTCTGCCGGGCATGCGCGCGCGGGGGCGGGGCGCGATCATCGTCACCGGCTCGGTGGCCGGGCGGCAGCCGCTGCCGCTCCACGGCGTCTACAGCGCCACCAAGGCCTTCGACCTCTTCCTCGGCGAGTCGCTCTGGGCGGAGCTGCGCGGCAGCGGGATCGACGTCCTCGTCGTCGAGCCGGGCGCCACCAGCACCGAGTTTCAGGACGTCGCCGGCGAGGTGGCGCATCCCGGTGAGCCGCCCGAGCGGGTGGTCGCCGTGGCCCTCGCCGCGCTCGGCCGCCAGCCGTCGGTCGTCTCCGGCTGGATCAACTGGGTCACTGCCAACGCCAACCGCTTCCTGCCGCGTGCCGCGACGGCGCGCGTCGCCGAGTGGGTGATCGCACGGCAGACCCCGGCGGAGATGCGGTAAGAGCGGTCGTCCACGTCGACATGGACGCGTTCTACGCGTCCGTCGAGCAGCGGGACGACCCGCAGCTGCGCGGGCGCCCCGTGCTCGTCGGCGGGGATGCGCGTCGCGGCGTGGTGACCTCGGCGTCGTACGAGGCGCGGCCTTTCGGCGTCCGCTCGGCGATGCCGATGGCCGAGGCGCTCGCCCGCTGCCCGCACGCCGTCGTCGTGCGGGGTCGGATGGACCGGTACGTCGCGATCGCCCGCGACCTGCGCGCGATCTTCCACCGTTTCACGCCGCTCGTGGAGCCGCTCTCGCTCGACGAGGCGTTCCTCGACGTCAGCGCGAGCGTCGCCCTCTTCGGCCCCGCGCCCGAGATCGCCCGGCAGCTGAAGGCCGCGATCCGCGCCGAGACCGCCCTCACCGCGAGCGCGGGCGTGGCGCCGAACAAGTTCGTCGCCAAGATCGCGAGCGACGTCTCCAAGCCGGACGGGCTCCTGGTCGTCCCGCCGGGGGGCGTGCGCGAGTTCCTCGCGTCCCTGCCGGTGCGTCACGTGTGGGGGGTGGGACGGGTCACCGAGGCGGCGCTCCTCCGAATCGGCCTCCGGACGATCGGCGATCTCGCCGCGGCGGAGCCACGCCTGCTGGCCCGGCACTTCCGCGGCGGCGCCTCGGAGCTCATCGCGCTCGCGCGCGGGATCGACGAGCGCCCGGTGCGGCCCGACCGCGAGGCCAAGTCGATCGGCGAGGAGGAGACGTTCGCACGGGACCTGGCCCCGGCGGAGGTCGAGCCGCACCTCCTGGCGCAGGCCGAGAACGTTGCCCGCCGGCTCCGGGCCCGGGGGTTCCGGGCGCGGACCGTGGCGCTCAAGGTGAAGCTCGCCGGACGCTGGCGCGCCGGCCGCTTCCCGACGCTCAGCCGCCGCCACACCGTCGTCGAGCCCACCGCCGACGAGGCCGTGCTCTTCGCCGTCGCCCGGACGATGCTCGAGCAGGTGGATCTCGGTGGCCGGCGCATCCGGCTCGTGGGGCTCGCGGCGACGAACCTCGTGCCTGCCGCTCCGGAACAGGTGCCGCTCTTCACCGCCGTGCGCGAGTCCTCCGCTCGGCGAGCCGCGGTCGCGCGTGCGGTCGACGAGCTCGCGCGGCGCTTCGGGGCGGATGTCGTGCGACGTCGGTTGCCCGAGAGCTGAGCGGTCGTCCTCGGGCGGCCGGAGGTCTATACTCGCGCCCCCGTGCCTCGCCTCGTCGTCGCACCCGATGCGGCCACCCGGCTCGCCGTCGCCGCCGAGTGGCTCGCGGCCCGGCCACTCGACGCGGAGATTCTCGTCGTCGGTCCCACGTGGGAGGCGTGCGACGACCTGGTCCGCGGCGCGGTGACGCAGGCCCGCTTCGGCACCGTGCGGCTGACCCTCGACCGCCTCGCCGCGCGCCTGGGGGCGCCGGTGCTCGCCGCCGAGGAGCGGGTACCCACGGGCGCGCTCTCGACGGTCGCCGTCACGGCGCGCGCCGTGCATCTGCTCCGCGCCGAGGGAGCGCTCCGCTACTTCGCTCCGGTCGCGGGGCGGCCGGGGTTCCCGGCGGCGGTCGCGCGGTCGCTCGAGGAGCTACGCATGAACGGCGTCGGCCCGGAGGCGCTCCGCCGCCTCGGCGTGAGCGGCGCCGATCTCGCCGCGCTCGCCGAGCGGGTGGAGCGCGAGCTCGGCGGCGGCCGCCTGGCCGACCGGGCGCTCGTCTTCGAGGCGGCCCTCGCCGGCCTCGCCGACGCGCGACTCCCGTCCGCTGTGCTCCTGCTCGACGTGGCGCTGGTGAGCGTCCGCGAGACGGAGCTCGTCGCCGGTCTCGCGCGCCGCGCCGAAGAAGTCCTGGCCACCGCCCCGCGGGGTGACGCACGCACGATCGCGCAGCTCGAGATCGCGCTGCGCTGCACGGCCGAGCCGGGCGCCCGTCGCCCGGCCGGCGGCTCCCTCGCCGCGCTCCAGCAGCACCTCTTCGAGGAGTCGCCACCGCGCGCCAAGCTCGACGAGAGCGTCACGCTTCGTTCGTGGCCCGGCGAGGCGCGCGAGGCGGTGGAGATCGCACGGGCGGTTCAGGCTGCAGCTGCGCGCGGCGTGCCGTTCGACCGGATGGCCGTGCTCCTCCGCTCGCCCACCAACTATCGCGAGCATCTCGAGGAAGCCTTCCGGCGGGCGGCCATCCCGGCCTTCTTCGCGCGCGGGACGCGGCGGCCCGATCCGGCCGGCCGCGCGCTGCTCGCCCTCCTCGCCTGCGCGGCCGAGAAGCTCTCGGCGCGCCGCTTCGCCGAGTACCTCTCGCTCGCGCAGGTGCCCGATGCCGCCGAGCGGGCCGGTGCCGAACCGCGCTGGGTGGCGCCCGAGCCCGATCTCCTGCCCGTCGGGCCGGCACCCGAGCCGGCGGACGATCATCTACCGCCCGATCCCGACTCGGTTCCGGTCGTCGCCGGCAGCCTGCGCGCCCCGTGGCGCTGGGAGCGCCTCCTCGTCGACTCGGCGGTGATCGGTACCAAGGAGCGCTGGGCCCGACGGCTCGCCGGCCTCGCGCACGAGCTCGGGCTCCGCCGGGCCGCGATCGCCGACGAGGACGAGCCGCGTGCCGCCGCGCTCGACCGCCAGCTCGGCGACCTCGCGCACCTCCGCGACTTCGCGCTGCCGCTCGTCGACCGGCTCGCCGCGCTGCCGGCACAGGCGACGTGGGGCGAGTGGCTCGGCCAGCTCCGCGCGCTCGCCACGGCCGCGCTCCGGAGCCCCGACGCCGTTCTCGCCACCCTCACGGAGCTCGAGCCGATGGCGCCGGTCGGCCCGGTCGGCCTCGACGAGGTGCAGGTCGTACTCGGCCCGCGGCTCCGCGAGCTGACCGTGCCGCCTCCCCGGCGCCGCTACGGCGCGGTGCTGATCACCGCCGCGGAGACCGCGCGCGGCCTCGCCTTCGACGTGGTGTTCGTGCCTGGCCTCGCCGAGAAGCTCTTTCCGCGGAAGATCGTCGAGGACCCCATCCTCCTTGACGCCGAGCGGGAGACGCTCGGCGTGCCCGCGCTCACCACCGGCCACGCGCGAAGCGCGGCCGAGCGTCTCGCGCTCCGTCTCGCGATCGGCGCGGCGCGCGAGCGCGTGTTCCTGTCCTATCCGCGGATCGACGTCGACCAGGCGCGGCCGCGGGTGCCGTCGTTCTATGGCCTCGAGGCCCTGCGGGCCGTCGAGGGCGAGCTACCCGGCTTCGAGGAGCTCGGCATCCGCGCCGAGCCCGAGTCGGGCGGGCGCCTCGGCTGGCCCGCGCCCAAGGAGCCGGAGGACGCGATCGACGAGGCGGAGTACGACCTGGCCCTGCTGGCGCCGCTCCTGACCGCCGATCCGGAGACGACGGCGGGTACGGCCACTTACCTGCTGACGGCCAACCCTCACCTCGCCCGGGCGCTGCGCGCGCGCGCCCGGCGCTGGCTCCGCCGCTGGACGCCGGCCGACGGGCTCGTCGATCCCGACCCGCTCGGCCGCGAGGCGCTCGCCCGCCACCAGCTCGGTGCCCGCTCCTTCTCGCCGACGGGACTCCAGCATTTCGGCCTCTGTCCGTACCGCTTCCTCCTCCAGGCGATCCATCGCCTCGAGCCGCGCGAGGAGCCGGTGGCGATCGAGATCCTGGATCCGCTCACGCGCGGCGCGCTCTTTCACGACGTGCAGTTCGAGGTGCTGAGCGAGCTGCGGGCGGCCGGCCTCCTGCCCTTCCGGCCCGCCGACCTCGAGCGCACGCTCGCGACGCTCGACGCGGTGCTCGCGCGGGTAGCGAAGGAGTACGCCGAGAAGCTCGCGCCCGCCATCCCGAGGGTGTGGGAGGACGGCATCGAGACGATCCGCTGCGACCTCCGCGAGTGGCTCCGCCGCTCGGCCACCGCGGACGACGGCTGGGTGCCACACAAGTTCGAGCTCTCCTTCGGCCTCGCCGACCGCGATCGGCCGAATGCGGACCCGGCGAGCGTCGGCGACCCGGTCAGGGTACTCGGCGATCTGAGCCTCCGCGGCTCGATCGATTTGGTCGAGCGGCATGCGCGCGGCGCCGTCCGCGCCACCGACCACAAGACGGGCAAGGCGCGCGCCGCCGACGGGGTCGTCATCGGCGGCGGGCAGGTTCTCCAGCCGGTGCTCTATGCGCTGGCGCTCGAGCACCTCCTCCCCGATCCCGTCGAGGGCGGACGCCTCTACTACTGCACGGCCGACGGCGGGTTCCAGGAGCGTGTGGTCCCCCTCGATACCGAGAGCCGCGCGAGCGCGCGCACTGTCCTCGACGTCGTCGGCCGCGCGCTGGCCGATGGCTTCCTGCCGGCCGCCCCCGTCGCGGGCGCGTGCCGGTGGTGTGACTACCGCCCGGTCTGCGGCCCGCACGAGGAGGCGCGGGTTGCACGCAAGCCGCCCGAACGCCTTGCGGACCTCGCTCGGTTGCGGGGGCTCCGGTGATCATGGTGCTCTCGGACGAGGCCGCTCGCGACCGCATCCGTGCCGATCTCGACACGACGCTCGTCGTGGAGGCGGCGGCGGGGACCGGCAAGACGACCGAGCTCGTCGGCCGCATGGTGGCCGTCCTCATGGCCGGCCGAGGTTGCCTGAAGGGCATGGTAGCCGTCACCTTCACGGACACGGCGGCGGGCGAGCTGAAGCTCCGTCTCCGCGGCCAGATCGAGCGTGCGCGCCAAAAGCACGGCCGCGCTTCCGAGGCGGAACAGCTCCTCACCGCCGCGCTGGAACAGCTCGAGGAGGCGCGCATCGGCACGATCCACTCGTTCTGCGCCGACCTGCTGCGCGAACGGCCGGTCGAGGCGGGCGTCGACCCGCTGTTCGAGGTGGCGCCGGACGACGTCGCCCGCACGCTCCTCGACCGTGCCTTCGACCGCTGGTTCGAGGCCGTACTCGACAACCCGGGACCCGGCGTGCGGCGCATCCTCCGCCGCCGCGCCGGCGAGGACGGGCCCCGCGGCCTGCTCCGCAGCGCGGTGCACGCGCTCGCGGAGCGCCGCGATTTCCCGACGCCGTGGCGGCGCATGCCCGGCTTCGACCGCGACGGGACGATCGACGGCCTCATCGCCGAGATGACGGCGCTCGCCGAGTGGGCCGCGCGCGGAAACCCGGACGACTACTTCACGCAATCGCTCGCCGAGCTCGCCCGTTTCGTCGACGACGTGGCACGGGCCGAGGCGGTGCGCCCCCGCGATCACGACGGCATCGAGGCGGACCTCATCCGCTTCGTGCGCGACTGGCATGCGGGCTGGGTCGGCTTCCAACGCTCCGGGCCGGACGGATTTCCGAAAGCGGAGCTGCGCGAGCGGCGGGACGCCTTGAAGGCCCGGCTCGATCGCTTCATCGCCGACGCGGGAGCCGACCTGGCCCCGGAGCTCCGCGACGAGCTCTGGCCCGTCGTGCAGGCGTACGACGAGCTGAAGAACCGTGCCGGCTGCCTCGATTTCCTGGACCTTCTCCTCCGTGCCCGCGACCTCGTACGCGGCAACGCCGCCGTCCGGCGCGAGCTCCAGCGCCGGTTCACGCACCTCTTCGTCGACGAGTTCCAGGATACGGATCCGCTCCAGGCCGAGATCCTACTTCTCCTCGCGGAGGACGATCCGACCGTGGACGACTGGCGCCACGCGCACCCGGTACCGGGGAAGCTCTTCATCGTCGGCGACCCGAAGCAGTCGATCTATCGCTTCCGTCGCGCCGACGTCGCCCTGTACGAGGAGGTGAAGCGACGGGTGGTCGATGCCGGCGGAGGGCTCGTCGAGCTCACCACGAGCTTCCGCGCGGTGCCCGAGATCCAGGAGGTGGTGAACGCCGCCTTCGCCGCGCGTCTCTACGGGGGAAGCCAGGCCCGCTACGTGCCGCTCGCGCCCTTCCGGACCGGCGTCGAGAGCCAGCCGGCGCTCGTCGCGCTGCCCGTGCCCGCGCCATACGGAAAGTACCGGACCATCGTCCACTGGAAGATCGAGGAGTGTCTGCCCGACGCGGTCGCGGCGTTCGTCGAGTGGCTGGTCCGCGAGAGCGGCTGGACGGTGACCGAGCGCGAGCGGCCCGGTGAGCGCGTGCCGCTCCGCGCGCGGCACGTCTGCCTGCTCTTCCGCCGCTTCCGCTCCTTCCGCACCGACGTGACGCACCCCTACGTGCGCGCGCTCGAGGCGCGCCACCTGCCCCACCTGCTGGTCGGCGGCACGTCGTTCCATCGACGCGAGGAGGTGGAGGCGATCCGCAACGCGCTCGCCGCGATCGAGCGTCCCGAGGACGAGCTCGCCGTCTTCGCGACCTTGCGCGGGCCGCTCTTCGCGCTCGGCGACGCGGCGCTCCTCGCCTTCCGCGAGCGGTGCCGGACGCTCCATTCCTTCCGCCCGCTGCCCGCCGACCTGCCATCCGAGCTCCAGGAGGTGGCCGCCGCGCTCGCGGTCCTCCGCGACCTCCATCGCGGCCGGAACCGCCGGCCGGTCTCCGACACGATCGGCCGCCTGCTCGCGGCAACACGGGCGCCGGCCGGGATTGCCATCTGGCCGACGGGCGAGCAGGCACTCGCCAACGTGAGCCGGTTGACCGACCTCGCCCGCCGCGCCGAGCGCGGCGGCGTCATCTCCTTCCGCGCCTTCGTCGACCGCCTGATGGAAGAGGCCGAGCGCGGCGAGGCAAGCGACGCGCCGATCGTCGAGGAGGGGACCGAGGGGGTGCGCATCATGACCGTGCACCGGGCCAAGGGCCTCGAGTTCCCAGTCGTGATCCTGGCCGACCTCACGGCCAACGAGACGCACGCCGAGCCGTCGCGCTGGGTCGACGCGGAGCGCGGGCTCTGCGCCGTGCGGCTCGCCGGCTGCTCGCCACCCGAGCTCCTCGAGCACGGCGCGGAGGAGCTCGCGCGCGACCACGAGGAGGCGGCACGCGTCCTCTACGTGGCGGCGACGCGCGCGCGCGACCTCCTGGTCGTGCCCGCGGTCGGGGACGGCCGTCAGGAGGGCTGGCTCGCCGGGCTCAATCCGGTCCTCTATCCGACCGATTCGCGGCCCGAGACGCGGACGCCGCCCGGCTGTCCCGGCTTCGGCACCGACACCGTGCTGGTCAGGCCGCCAGAGGTGCCGCGTCCGGCGGCGTCGGTGGCGCCCGGTCTCCATCGCCCCGAAGCCGGGCGGCACCGCGTCGTGTGGTGGGATCCGAAGGTGCTGCGCCTGGACGTCCAGGAGTCCGTGGGCCTCGCGCAGCACAAGCTCCTCACGGCGGACGAGAGCAATGCGCGATCCGAGGCGGGGATCCGCCGGCACGACGCCTGGCAGGCGACACGCACCCGCGTCCGCACGGAGGCGGGCCTCGCGAGCCTGCGCGTCGTGACCGCGACCGAGCAGGCCGCCACGGCGACGGACGACGCGGCCGCCGACGTGACCGTCGAGACCGTGCCGCCCGACGGGTCGCGCCCGCACGGCAAGCGCTTCGGAGCGCTGGTGCATGCGGTGCTGGCGGCGGTCGACCTGGACGCCCGGCCCGCGGAGGTGGCGCGCGTCGCGGCGCTCGAGGGGCGCCTCCTCGGCGCACCGGCGGAGGAGACGTCGGCGGCGACCGCGACCGTCACCCGCGCCCTCACCCACCCGCTCGTCCGTCGCGCGGCCCGCGCGGGGTCGTGCCGGCGCGAGACGCCGATCGCCGTCCGGCTCGACGACGGCGTCGTCGTCGAAGGCGTGGTCGACGCGGCCTTCCTGGAGGACGGCGTCTGGACCGTCGTCGACTTCAAGACCGACGTCGAGATCGCGGGCCGCCTCGACGAGTACCGGCGCCAGGTCGCCCTGTATGCCGCGGCGATCGCGCGTGCGACGGGGGCCCGGACCCGCGCCGTCCTCCTCCAGATCTAGGCATGGAAGCCGTCGCGCTCCTGGCCTTCGGCGCCTTCGCGATCCTCGACTGGCTCGCCGTGACGTGGAGCGTTCGTTCCCTCGAGTACGTCGCCAAGCCGGCCACGCTCCTCGCGCTGCTCGTCTACGCGGGCTACGGCCATCCGTCGCCATGGCTCGTCGCGGCGCTCGCCTTCTCGTTGCTTGGCGACGTGTTCCTCATGTTGCCGGCGGACCTCTTCCTCGCCGGCCTGGGCGCGTTCCTGGTCGCGCATCTCGCGTACGTCGGCGCGTTCGCGGGGCCAGTGGTGCCGCGGCTAGTGTGGCTGGCGGTGGTGGTCGGCGTGCTTGCGCCGGTGGCGGCCCGCATCCTGCGCGCGGTTCCCGACCGGGCGCTGCGCACCCCGGTGGCGGTCTACAGTCTCGCGATCTCGCTCATGGTGGCGTCGGCCGTCGCGTCCGCCTCGACCGTCGCGATCACGGGAGCCGTCCTGTTTCTCGTCTCCGACATGCTGATCGCGTGGAACCGCTTCGTGCAACCGCGCCCGTGGGCGCCCCTCGCGATCATCGTGACGTATCACCTGGGACAGCTCGGGCTCGCCACGGCGCTGCGAGGATGAGCTCGTCCTACTCGCCCACGAGGGAACCGTCGCACGCCATGATGAAACTCTCGGTGAGCGGGACGAACGCGCGCCATCCACCGTCGTCGATCGACCCCATCACGCGAACGTTGCCTTCCGGCTGGTCGTCCCAGAGCGCTTCGACCTCGATTTGATACGACTTCCCGGATGGCGCGGTGAGCTCACAGGTGTGAGGGTCGCCGATCAACTCGATGAGCTGCGCGTATGTTCGGCGTCGATAGGCGTCGAGGTGGCGCCGGAGGATCTCACGGGCCTCTCGGTTGTCCATGGCTACCGTGATTCGGCCAGCAGGATTGCGATCTCCGTTCTCCAGTTTTGCGGATCCGGTTCGTCGGCCGGACCCGTCCGGTAGTGCTCGATGCGCCCGCCCCAGGTCGTAACTCCCGACTGCTCACGGACCTGCCATGGAACCCCGGTTGCCTTGCCCCATGCCAACAACTCGGCGGTCGTGTCCGCGAGACTGGTGTAGGGACCGCGGTGGATGACCGTCGCGTAGGACCCAGCAGGAATGACTCGTCCCTGGACGCGCTCGTCACCGGACACCGCCTCTGCCACGGGAACCCCCGCCTCGATGTCGAGCATGCCGTTGTTGTAGTCGACGACGAGGTAGCGGACGAAAGGCTCGCCAGCGGCTTCGGCGCCATGTGATTCGAGCCAGGCGTATACCTCGCGGAGTAGCCGCGGCACGACGTCGGCGAGCTCCGCCCTGGACAGATGCGTCCGAACGGCGACGTATGGCCGCGCGCCGCGGCGGTCGAGATTCGGGGTGAGTGACATGTGTTCAATGGCCCGGCGCTGAGTGACTCCGTGGATCGTCGCCGGGGTTCACATACACGACCTCCCATGGGCCGATGCTGCTCAGCTGAAGGATTGTCTCCCCTTTCATCCACGCAAAATGGGCCATCTTTGGCGGCATGGAGCTGTAGGTCCCCGCAGAGAGCGCCCGCGTCCCCTCGGCATCAAAACGATCTCCCGTCCCGAGATTGACGATGCCCTGGATGATCGTGAGCCGCTCTGTCTTTGGATGCCAATGCGGAAAGACACGATAGCCGTCGGGCAACTTGAGTCTCATGGTGAAAAGACCTGCCTTGGCGGGATCGCCCTCCAGGACAGCCATCTTCGCCCCAGGTAGGAGGGACGGTGGACCGTCGCGCGATGGTATCCGATCAGGAGTGAACAATTTCCAAGGGGAGGCGGGGTGGGAACCTCTGCTAGCGTCCTTCGACCGGACTGCAGGCGAGTTCACGAGAAGCAGAAGAAGGGACACGGCGAAGATTCTCCACATGATCGGGACCCTCTCCCCCCGACGACCGTCAGGTGGCGCGTCGCACATCCGAGGAACGAAAACGCTCTGCTGCTCTGGCCCGGGCCTTTGCAGCCTCCACCGCACGATCATGGGGCGGAGCGTCCGTCGTGAGCGAGGTCAGCAGCTCGTGGGCAGCACGCGCCACCTGGTCGACCGCGCGAGCGAAGGCCCGCTCGTTCGCTTTAGAGGGCTTTGCGAAGCCACTCAACTTCCGGACGAATTGGAGCGACGACGCGCGGATCTCCTCGGCCGTGGCCGGCGGTTTGAAGTTGTGCAGAGTCTTGATGTTGCGACACATGGGAATTCTCCTTGAGTCACTGGACCAGTGCCCCGTTTAGCGTTCGCAACCACAAAATCAAGATGCACCGGGGTCCAATGGCGTCGATAGTCGCGCGGCTCGCGGCCGTCCCGCAGCGCTTCCAGCAGCGTTCGCCAAGAGGTAGATCGGCGACGAACCCCCGAGCATATCGGCGACCGTACCTTCGAACAGCCGGCGGCGGAGACGAAGGCCCAGTGCGTCGCGGTAGAAGTCGATCGCAGTCTCGAGCTCGGGGACGTCGACATTGGCGATGAGCGAGATCGTGGGGACCGTCATGATTCGTCAGCTCGATTCAGCTCCCTGTAAAAGACAACCGCGTCATGCGGAGTGGTTCCGTCCGGATCAAGTGCATACCTTGGGATGGTCCCCGCGGGGATCCATCCCATATTCCGATACAAGTACTCCGCCGCGGCTCCGCGCTTCGCGTCCAGTGTCAGGAGGCTGAACCCTGAGCCCCGGGCAGCATTCTCGATCGTATGCATCAGCTGAGTGCCGAGGCCCGTCCGACGGCAGCGGCGGTGTACCAGCAACTTCGAAATCTCCGCACGATGAGGCTGGTTCGGGGCCCAAGCGGGGTGGAGCTGGACGGTACCAACGATCCCTGCGACATCGCGAGCTACGAGGAAGATCGCACGGGAGTGGGATGCAGATATGGTCCTTCGCCACCAGTCTTCAGCGCGCTCGAGCGTGAGGGGCGCGAGAAAACTCACGGCGGCTCCAGATTCGACCGCGTCCACCAGAAGCTGAGCGAGGCCTCGGAGATCGGAATCAGCCACCGGTAGAATCAATCGCTCGATCACGTGTGCTTTCTTGGGCATGGTTGGCTAACGCCTGCCGATGTCATGGAGGCCCTCAAGGATGGCCCTGCCTCGCGCCGTCAACGTCACCTCGGTTTGCTGCGATGGCCCACCGACCTCGGCCCGAATCAGACCGTCGGCGAGCGCATCCTCCCAAACGCTTAGCCGGGGGCACGAAGTTCGCCACGCCTCCATGGCCTCGGCGTAGGTCCGAGATCGAACCGCAACCCAGTCGAGGAACTGCCGCATTATCAGACTCACGGGCTCAGGCATCTAGAGTGTCGCGATGAAGAAACGGTGTCCCTTGAGTTCCACCGCGCGGACATCACCGACCGCGTCTCGCGCGCTCACTTGCAGGGGTCCTACTCCGAGCCGCGCCGCGTAGAGCGGGTTTAGTCCGTACCGACAGTGGTAGGTCTCCGTCGCTCGCGGGACCCCGTATATCGCCGCCAGCCTGGAGCCCGGTGTAAACCAGATCTCCCCCCTCGCTTCGACGAGCGCGCAATCAAGTTGCGCAATGACCGGGTCAGGTGCCTCAGGATCGAGCTCCGCATGCGCGGGCATCGACAGGCCCCAGACGGCCTCCGCGTAATCCAGTAGGACGTGTTGGAATCCACCGCAGGTCCCGAGGAACGGGCGCCCGGTCTCGCGCGCAAAGCGGATGGCGGCGACAGCCCCGGCCGTGTTTGCATAGGGACTGGCCGGTACACACCAGAGCGCGCTGAAGCCCCCGAGATCGTCCACGATGTCCGCCCCGAGATCCGAGGTATGTACCCAGGTCCATTCGAGGCGCAAGCCGCCTTCGGCCGCAGCACGGTCGAGCGCGGCTGGAATCGTCTGGTGGGCGATGACGGTCGGATTGTAGTCGCCGATGAGCGCAATGCTAAACCTGTTCTTCATCGGTGCAAATTCCCGCCTGTTGACTCTGGGCGTCTAACGATTCGGCGGCTCAGCGGCCGCCGCACTCGACACTCGTACCGTTCGTAACTGCTGACGTGCCAACCACTCTCCAACCACGGGACGCTGCAGCCGCCGATTAGCCCTCACCCTCGGCCTCCCGCTTCAATGCCTCGTTCATCGCAACGAAACCCTGCTTCGTCGCGCCGTCGAGAGACCGCCTGAGGAAGGGCACGAGCAAGCCCGAGAACATTTCGCATTGGTGAAAGACCAGCTGCGTGTCGGACTTGGGCTCGAGCTTGAAGAAGTGCTCGCCGTCGAAGATCCCCGGTATCACGAACTTCCCCTTCCACCGGAACTCACGCTTTGGCTCAACGACCAGCACCGTGGGGCGGAATCGCATGCCAGTGGAACCCGCGGGTTGGATGAACACGCTTAGCGACTTCCCGACTGTGGGGACTCCCTCGATCGACCGGACGAATGGGTTCCAACGTGCATGACCAGGGAAGTCCATGAGAATCGACCAGACGCGCTCGGCGGACGCGTTGATCTCGATCTGCGTATCGAGGCGGTGCATCGATGAGGGCTGACGATACGGGCGCTCACCCGCCGGCGCCACGGCCGGCCGCAGCCCCAGGGTTAGACCAGTTCTCCTGCTCGGCTGCCACCACAACCCACCGGCGCCTTGCGCGGCCATGCCACCGCGACACGGAGCCCTCTGGCGGATTGCTACACGGTTTCTAGCGCCTCCGGGTCAGGGGCTGCCTCCCGACGGGGAAGCCTCGAAAGGAGGACATCCGAATGCAGCAGTCGGCCGTGGCCAAAGTTGGCATGAGGGCGGCGGTGCTGGCAGTAGTCGCTGGACTGAGCGTGACCGCCGCTCCGATCAAGGCGCAGACGCCGCAGCGTCCCATCGGCGATATCGAGATGTTCGCGACCCTGCCTTACCCCGGGCACCCGGGTGGCCTCGCGGTGGACGGGCGCACTTTGTACGTCGACACGTCCAACGCAGACTTCGACCGACTCTTCGACACCAGCGACGAGATTTGGGCCTACCGCCTCGACACCGGCGAGCCAATCCGACGCGCGCCGAACCCGATCCAGGTGGCCCGAGCTGCGTCGGTGCAGACCATGGGTCTCTTGGGAATGGCCCTCGATGCCCAAGGCCGGCTCTACGTGGCCGACATGAACGGCTGGGTTGTTCGCGTCGATCCCAGTACGGGAGCGCAAGAGGTCTATGCCACCATCCCTACCAATACCGACACCTCGTTCACCGACATGCCCGGGTTCGTTGCCTTCGGGGGCGACGGCAACCTCTACGTGAGCGACTGGTCCGCCCCGGTGGTCTGGCGGGTGCCGCCCGGTGGCGGCCACGCCGAGCCGTGGTTCGCCGATCCGGGGCTGGCCGGAACGTACGGCGCCAACGTCGCCGGGATAACGGTGGACCCCAGCGGTGAGGACCTGTACATCGCGGCTGGCACCCAGGAAGGGCAAATCGCGATCTACCGGCTCCCGCTCGCCCACCCCGATGCCGCCCATCTCGAGGAGTTCCACCGGTACACGGACTTCGTCGTGTCGCCGTGTCCGGCGGATCCAAACCTTGCGCTGGTTGCTTGCGCCCTCATGCCCGCGTTCGGGGGCGGGGGGATCGCGTTCGGCGCCTCCGGCAACCTCTACGTCGCCCTCTTCTCCAAGCAACAGCTCTCGATACTCGATCCCGACGGTACCGAAGCACTCCGGTTCCCGAGCCCGGAGGAGAACGCCGCGCGCGAGATCCCGGTCAACGGCCCCTTCGGGCTAGCCTTCGATGGGCGCGGGTCCCTTCTCGTGGCCAACACGGGCGACCCGACCTTCGGCAAGGGACCCGGCGGGACCGACCCCCCGGGCGGTCTAGTAACTTCCAACACGTGGGTGGTCTTCGACGTCTTCGTCAACGACACCGCCGGCCCACTCGTGCGGCCGGTCATCCCGTGAGCCGGTGCACTCTTCCGGTTGTGCGTGCCCCGGGTGTCTCGCAGACGTTCGGGCCTAGGGACGTTCGACGATCACCACGGACGAGTGCCGGGGCCTCATCCCACTCGACCAAAATCGCGCGAATACCAATGCTGAGGACGGATGTGAACCACTACCTCGTTCGTGCCATTTGGTCGAGTGTTGTCGACATAGGCGTCACCGACCTCCGCGCCAAGGTACTTGCGTACGACGGGTTTGACGTCTCGCGAGACGTCCGCGGGCTCCGCCGCCACGACGCGCCCCTGGATCGTGACGTACTTCGGCGGCATCTCCTCGGATTGCACGAGAAAGGCCACGCGCGCGCCAACGGCGAGGAGCCGCGCCTTACGCGCCTCGGGACGAGTGACGACGACGATCTCGCCGCCCGGTTCGTACAGATACCATACAGGGACGGACAATGGTCCGCGGCCGGGTTCGTCGATGCTGAGAACACCTACATGCACGCCCGCCAGAAAGGCCTCGCGTTCCTCGCGTGTCATCGGTGCGGGCACGGGGCAACCTCCTTCCTGAGCTTTTCCATTGGACCTCCCGACGAAATCAAACCCGCTCTCGCCCCGGGAGGCGCCTAACGTTTGAGTTCACCCGCGTGCGGAGGGCGCAGCCCGTAGCACGTCGGGTGGAACGAAGGGTCAGGCGTCGCCTTCGACGAGAACATGTGTGTCGCACCTGTTCAGGGGCGGAATCCCCTAGGACTTCGCTTTCTTCGAAGGTTTCGCCTTGCCAGAACTGTTGAGGGCGACCGCTTGGCGAACGAGCGCCTTGAAGGCGGCCTCGTCAACTTCTTCCCGTTCGTGGATGTCGATCGCGCGGCGTACGTTTCCGTCGAGACTCGAATTGAAGAGACGGGTCGGATCCTTAAGAGACGCGCCCTTGGCGAAGGTAAGCTTCACGACATTCTTGTAGGATTCGCCAGTGCAGATGATACCGTCGTGCGACCAAATCGGGGTGCCCATCCACTTCCACTCCTCGACAACGTCCGGGTCTGCTTCCTTGATGAGCTTGCGCATTCTGCTGAGGGTTCCCCCGCGCCAGTCCCCGAGTTCGGCGATTCTTTTCGAGATGAGCTCCGATGCCGACTGGCCTTGGCTCACACCCGACTTTTTCATGTTCTCATCCTCCAAGTTCCAGAAGAAGGGCTACGTCAAATTCCGCCGCGCTGGGGTAGCATTTGGACATGGCCCCGAGTCTCGGCGATGACGGCTGCGGCTGGCGATCGAGCTCGAGAACGGGACCGACCTTTGCGTTGTTGCGTGAGGAATCAGACATCTGTGTCGAGAGAATAGGCCTAACGCACACGCTCACCCGCCGCGGGCAAACGGTGCGTGTGTAGTCCGCTTAATGGCTCGGACCCCGCGGTCGGGTGCAGCGTGTGGTTAGACATTCGCCTTCCCCTTATTACCCAACCCGCCATTGTGGCCAGTTCCGGAACTGCGCCGACCCAGTCTTCGCACGTTCCAAATCGCGCATGCGCCGAAT
>Ga0070699_100000902_pt1 | contig 27723 bp, 29 predicted proteins | sample KBSK1503metaG_FD_65473 | JGI IMG/M metagenome (GOLD analysis project Ga0070699, IMG submission 65473) | Corn, switchgrass and miscanthus rhizosphere microbial communities from Kellogg Biological Station, Michigan, USA - KBS K1-50-3 metaG | ecosystem: Host-associated > Plants > Roots >...
GACACGATGGTGCGGCTGTGGGACCCGGCCACCGGCCAGCAGCTGCGCACCCTCACCGGCCACACCGACTGGGTCAGGTCCGTGGCGTTCAGCCCGGACGGGCACCTGCTCGCCAGCGCGGGCGATGACACGACGGTGCGGCTGTGGCGCTGACCCTGGCACCTCGCTGACGAGCTCACCGAATTGCTCGGCCGCCGGGTGGACCTGGTGTCGCTGCGTTCCCTGCACCCGATGCTGAAGCCGTCAGTCCTGGCCGAGGCCCGGCCTGTCTATGCAGCGTGACATTCTCCCGCTCACCGGGATGATCGACGCGGCGGAGCAGGCAGGTAACCGAAGTATGGTCACTCCCTGTAATTTTGGAGTCAATCCCTCGCGCGTAAGGAGTTCACAGTCTTCCTGCCGTCCTGCTCCGTATCCAGAGGACCACGAGGATGATCACCACGGGAACGATCAGCCACAAGAACACCAAGGGGCTGGTTCCCGGGAGGGGTTTATATCCTGCCGCGAGGCACTCGTGAGGAGGGGGGACGCCGACGCTGAACCTGACGTCGAAGCGGGTTCCCCCCGCAGTCAGGATCACGTAGGCTTCCCCGGGACCTGCGTTCGACGGGACCACCAGGGTCAGGGGGATGCTCGCAGATTCCCCGGGGAGGATTTCTACCGGGGAGACTTTAAGCCAAGTCATGGCATCCCCCGGATTGGCCGAGAACGTGACCTGCATGGGGGAATCCCCCGTGTTCCTCACGTGCAGGGGGGTCATCGGGTAGCTGTGCCCGGGGGAGGCTGAGCCCCGGATGCAGATCAATGGGTTCACGTCTTCCTCGCGGTCAATTCTCCTTTGGTTGCCCGGAATTCCTCGTCCCAGACTGCAACGCTCCTTACTGCTATGTCCACTGGCACGTGCCTGAGTCCAACTACGGTCACAGTCCCGGCTTACCCGAGCATCCCGGGGCAACCCCAGACCAGGCCGAGTCCTGCCTGTGTGGCGAGCAGCACATGCCTTTCGGCCAGAACCGGCAGGCGTCGTTCCAGCAGGCCAAGGCGGATCACGACTTCAACGAGCAGGAACTGGAGCTCAAGACCAACACGGAGCTGACCCGCGAGATCCACCGGCTCACGACCGAGCTGCACAGGCGGCTCATCGACCACCGCACCCAGCAGGAGAAGTGACGATGGCGGTAGGTCCCCGGCTCCGCCCGGCGCGGCCCGCGGATCGCGGCGAACTGCCCAGCCTCGCGATCTTCGGTCTTAAGATCGGGACCGGGTACCGACGGCCCCTCGCTGGGATGACGCCAGGCTCGAGCCGTGGGTCGAGGTCGCCGGCTGCTAGGCCTGTGGGTCTGCCTGCCCGAGGCTGGCCAGGGCCCGCCGCAGCTCTCGGCGTGAGCCCACTCCGAGCTTGGTGTACACCTTGCTGAGATGCCATTCGACGGTCCGGACGCTGAGGTATAGCTGGGCGCCGATCTCCACGTTGGTGCGGCCGTCGACGGCGAGCCGGGCGATGTGCGCCTCCTGGGCGGTGAGCTCGCTGACCGCCTGGACGGTCCGCTTGCGTACCGAGTCGCCGGTGGCCAGCAGCTCGCGCCGGGCCCGTTCGGCGAGTGCCTCGGCACCCATGGCGGACAGCATGTCGTAGGCGGTCCGCAGCGGGGCGCGGGCGTCCCGGCGCCGGTTCTCGCGGCGCAGCCATTCGCCGTACAGGAGGTGGGCGCGGGCCACGGCCGGGCGCATGCGGGTGCGGCCGAGCCGCTCGATCGCCTCGCGATAGCAGCTCTCGGCGGTCTCACCCTCACTGAGCAGGGCACGCGACCGCGCCTCGGTACCCAGCGCCCAGTCGGTGCCGCTGGCGCGGGTCGTCTCGGAAAGCCGCTGGAGGGCGTCGGATGCGCGCGCGGGCTGGCCGCTGCGGCATGCCGCCTCGATTAGCTCGGTGAGCGACCATCCGAGGACGCCTATGTCGTCGTACTCGCACGCCAACTCGGCGGCGGCGAGGGCCTTGTCGTACTGGCCGAGGCCGTTGTACAGCAAGGCGGCGGCGTACCCGCTGGTCAGTCCCCTCCCCTCCCCCCGGCTCGTCGCGCCGTCCATGGTGGCCTGGATGAGCTCGGTGGCCTCGGCCTCGCGGCCGCGCCAGGCGGCGATGCCCACGGCACCGTAGGGCCCGACCTGGCTCCCGGTCACGTCGGCGACTGCCTGCGCCTCCGCGATGAGCGCCGCGCCCTTCGCCAGCTCGCCCGCGTGAGCGTGCAGCAGGATGCGGGACCGGACCGCGAGGTGAAGCTCACTGAGTGCCCCTGCGTCACGCGCGAGCTTGACGTGACGGGTGGCCAGGGTGTGCCATGTCTCGTCGTCCCACATCGCCATGGCCGCCCGTTCGGCGAGCCATAGCCAGCTCAGCCCCTCCTCCGCCGAGACGTCCTGGCCGCGGACGGCCAGCAGCGCCCGTCTCAGGGCGGGTGCCGCGGCCGCATAGCCCTCCGTGACCAGCAGCGCCAGGCCGTCCAGGAGCAGATCGAGCGCGCGCGCCGGGGCCGGGAGCGCGGGCGCCAGGCGCGGCCCTGGCCACGTCCTCGACCGCCGGAGACAGGCGGCCGACGAACAGCGCGGCGGTGAACGCCTCCAGGTAGGTCTCGCGGGCCAGCCCGACGTCCAGCGGCTCGAGCTGCCTGGCCGCGCTGAGCATCAGCGAGGGCGCCTCACGGCCATGCCGTGAGGCGAACGCGGTCTGCGCGCGCAACAGGTCGCCGCGGGCACGCTGCAGGTCATCCAGCGGCCCGGCCAGTGCCAAGGCGGGCGATCTGGGCCTCTTGAGGGGTGAGCTGGTCGCGCGTGTCGGCGGTGCGCCTGCGGACGGCGGATAGACCGGTGACCCCGGCGCGCGGCGGCACGGTGGTTGACCGGGTGGTGCCGGCTACCACCTCGGCCTCACTGGCCATCAGCGTTTCAAATCCCTGCCGGGTCACCTCCTGGCTTCCGGTTCTGCCGCCAGAGACTGATTGCCTCTTTTTTGGACTTACCATACATTTTACATATGGTCAGGCCAAAGGAGGCGATGGCAGTGCGGCGTCACCCGAAGATCTCAGCCCTCGTGGACATCCCGCGGGACTGGGCGGCCACTACGCCGGGCAAGGTGGCTGTCCTAGACGCCAACCGGTCGCTGACGTACCTCGAACTTGACCAGCCCAGCGACCGCGACACCGTTGTAACCGCTGTTAGGGAGAGATGAGCGCCGTGGTGTCGTTCGCCTTCACCGAGGAGCAGCAGGACTTCGCCACGACCCTGGCCGAGTACTCGCGCAAGGTGCTGCTGCCGGGTTACCGGGAGCGTGCGGCATCCACCGAGTTCCCGTTCGGCGTCCTGCGGCAGCTCGGCGAGCTCGGCGTGCTCGGCATCGGGCTGCCGGAGCGATACGGCGGCACCGGTGCGGACGACCCGGTGCTGCTCGGCCTGGTGACCGAGACCATCGCCTACGGCGATGTCAACATGGCGTCGGCGCCGATCCAGGTCGGGCTCATCGCGTCCCAGCTGGCTCAGGCCACCGAGGAGGTGCAGGAGCGCTACCTGCCGCCTCTGATCGAGGGGCGGGAGACGCTCGCGATCGCGCTGACCGAGCCGGGCTCGGGATCCGACGCCGCCGGCCTGGCCGCGGTGGCCCGGCCCGCCCCGGGCGGCTGGCGCCTGGCGGGCGAGAAGACCGCCATCTCCTGGGCCTGCAATGCGTCCGCCGCGCTGGTGTACGCGCGCGATCCCGGTACCACGCGGTCCGCGGGGGTGAGCTGCTACCTAGTACCGCGTGACGCCGCTGGCGTGTCGGTGCACCACCTGCCGGGCATGGGCTGCCTGCCCCTCGGCTGGGGCTCGATCTACCTGGACGACGTCTTCGTGCCGGCGTCGTACCTAGTCGGCGAGGCCGGCGGCGGGTTCCGCGCGGTGATGAGCCACTTCGACTTCAGCCGGGCCGCGATCGGCCTGATGTGCCTGGGCGCCGCGCAGGCCAGCCTGGACGAGGCCGCGGCCTACGCCACGCAGCGGCATGCGTTCGGCAAGCCGATCGCCGATAACCAGGGCGTGTCGTTCCTGCTCGCCGAGCATGCCACCTACCTGGAGGCGGCCCGCTGGCTCTGCTATCGCGCGCTCTGGCTGCGCGAGCAGGGCCAGCCGCACACGTCGCTGGCCTCGATGAGCAAGTGGTGGCCGCCCGTGGTGGCTAAGGACGCTATCGAGGCGGCCATGAGGATCCACGGCAATCTCGGCTATGCCACGGAGTTCCCCCTGCAGCAGCGGCTGCGTGACGTGATGGCCTACCTGATCGCGGACGGCACGGCCGAGATCCAGAAGATGGTCATCGCCCGCGAGATCCTGGCCCCGCACCGCGCCCGCGCCTGATGGGCAGCCGTCCGCGCCGAGCCGTCGGCCCGCTGCCGATTGAGATCCCGGCGGCCGTAAAGTATGTTAATGGTCAGTCCATATAGAAGATGCGGACGGCTCACCGTGTCCGCCACCGCAGCTGAGGAAACCGAGGCCGATGCAAGAGTTCACCGACGTGACATACGAGGTTGACGAGGGCCTGGCGTGGATCACCATCAACCGTCCCGAGCGCTATAACGCGTTCCGGGCCCGCACGGTCGACGAGCTGGTCATGGCCTTCAAGCGTGCCTGGGCCAGCGACGATATCGGCGTCGTCGCCCTCACCGGGGCCGGGGACAAGGCGTTCTGCGCGGGCGGCGACCAGAAGCAGCGCATGGAGACCGGCGACTACGGCCCGTCGCAGAGCGGGCTGTTCGAGATGGACGCGCTGCACCGCGTCATCCGCGACACGCCCAAGCCGGTGATCGCTGCCGTCAACGGGCTGGCGATCGGGGGCGGTCACGTGCTGCAGGTCCTGTGCGACCTGACGATCGCCGCGGATACCGCCCAGTTCGGCCAGAACGGCCCGCGCGTCGGCTCTTTCGACGCGGGCATGGGCTCCGGCTACCTCGCGCGGGTGATCGGCGAGAAGCGAACCCGCGAGCTGTGGTTCATGCTCCGCCGGCTGACGGCCGCCGAGGCCCTGGACTGGGGCCTGGTGAACAAGGTCGTCCCGGCGGCCGAGCTGCGCGCCGAGGTGCGCGCCTGGGCGGACCAGATGCTCCAGTTCTCGCCGACCGCGCTCAAGGTGCTCAAGCAGTCGCTCAACACCGACACCGAGCACTTCATGGGCATCGGCTCGATGGCCTACACCACCCTCAAGCTCTTCGGCGAGACGCCGGAGGCCGAGGAGGGCATCCGGGCGTTCAACGAGAAGCGCAAGCCGGATTTCTCGAAGTACCGGGGAGCCTAGGCAGCGTGGGCTTGTAGGCGTACGCCGGGCTCCTGGTCAGCGCGAACTCGAAGATCTCGCCACCCGCGGTGGGCCTGCTGACCCGGAAGAACCGTTCCGGGCCGCCCTCCACCGTGATGAGGTCCGTCATGCGAACCGCGGCGGGCGCGGCACGGCGAGGGGAAGTTCCGGGCGGCGGCGTGCCTGGCATCACGCCATCGTGAGGCCTCCGCTCACCGACAGGGTCTGGCCGGTGATGAAGCCCGCCTCGTCCGAGGCGAGGAACGCGACGGCCGGGCCGATGTCGTCCGGGGTGCCGAGGCGCTTCATCGGGACCGCGCGGACCATGCCGGCGATCACCTTCTCGGCGTCCCGCCCGGCGCCGTCGGCGAACTTGCGCAGCGCCGAGGTGTCAGTCGGCCCGGGACACACGGTGTTGGCGGCGATGCCCTTGGCGGCCACCTCGCGGGCGAGGGCCTTGGTGAAGGCGATAATGCCGCCTTTGGCGCCCGAGTAGACCGCCTCCAGCGAGGATCCGACGCGGCCCGCGTCCGAGCCGATGTTGATGATCCGGCCGAACCCGCGCTCCAGCATGCCCGGCAAGACCGCCTTGACCACGCGGAGCTGCCCCTTGAAGTTGACCTCGAGAATCTTGTCCCAGAACTCCTCGGTCGTCGCGACGAACGGCATGAAGTCATCAAAGCCCGCGTTGTTCACCACCACCTCGACCGGGCCGAGCTCGGCGGTGGCGGACGCCACGGCGGACTCGACCGACACGGCCTGCGTCACGTCGACCTCGACGGGGACGGCGGTGCCGCCCGCCTTGGCGATGTCCTTGGCGGTGCGGGTGGCGGTCTGGTGGTTCAGGTCGGCGACCGCCACCCGGAAGCTGCTGGCGGCCAGCGCGGTGGCGATCCCCCGCCCGATGCCCTGCCCCGCCCCGGTGACGAATGCGACGCGGTTGCTCATAGCGATGCCTCCCGTGAGTTCATGCGGGTATGTCCTGGCGCGCGAGGCTTGATTCCAGCTCCTCGCGGTGGTGCGGGGCTGCCACCGCGACGAGGCGCCGGGCCCGCTCGGCCACGGTGCAGCCGGCCAGCGCCGCCACGCCGTGCTCGGTCACGACGGCGTCGACGTCGGACCGCGCCGTGGTCACCACGCCGCCGTACAGGGCCGCGGCGATCGCGGACCGACCGCCCGACTCCGAGCGCAGCGCGATGACCGACCGGGCGCCGGTCAGCGAGGCGGCGCGGCTGAAGTCGACCTGGCCGCCGACCGCGCCGATGTGCGCTCCGCCCCGCAGCTCCGCGCCCACCTGGCCGAGCAGGTCGACCTCGATGGCGGAGTTCACCGACACCAGCGACCGCAGGCTGGACAGGACGACCGGATCGTGGGTGTAGCTGGCCGGGCGGAACTCGATCGGGAACTCGTGCAGCCGGCCGTACATCGCCGCGGAGCCGAGCGCAGCGCCGGTGACCGCCAGCCCTTGGTCGATCTCCTTCTTCGCCCCGGTCGCCACGCCCCGCTCGATCAGGCCGAGGACGCCATCGGTGATCATTCCGGTGTGGAAGCCGAGGTCGGCGTGGCCGGATAGCGCCCCGAGCACGGCATCCGGCAGGGCGCCGACCCCGATCTGGAGGGTGTCGCCGTCCTCGATCAGCCCGGCGACCAGCTCGCCGATGGCGCGGTCGGCCGCTTCGGGCTCGCGCGCGGGCGCCTCGCGCAGCGGGCGGTCGGTCTCGATCGTGGCCGCGAAGGCGGACAGCGGCAGGCGGGAGGCGCCCCTGGTCCGCGGCATCTGGCGGTTGACCTCGGCGATCAGCGTGGGCGTGTAACGCAGCGCGTCGGCGACGTACTCCATCCCGATCCCGAGCGACACCAGGCCGTCGTCATCGGGCAGGGAAACCTGCAGCAGCCCGACGTCGCACGGCAGCAGGCCGCGGGCGAACATCCGCGGCAGCGACGAGTAGTGGCAGGGCACCACCTCGAGGCCGCCCCGCCTGCTGAGCTTGCGCAGCAGGCCGAGACCGCCGTAGGACAGCAGGGTCAGGCTCGCGGGCAGCGGGCCGGCCAGCCGTTCGTTCCAGGTCAGCCCGGAGAAGGCACGTACCGGCCCGATGGCGTCGGCCTGGTCGAGCAGGGCGTTGACCAGCGGCTCGGGCTCTGCACCGCCCTGCCCCCACCAGACGCCGTCACCAGGGCGGATGTACCAGGACAGGTCCAGCATCGGAGGCCCTCAGCCGAGCCGCTGCACGAGGGTGGCCGTGCCTAGGCCGCCGCCGCAGCACATGGTGACCAGGCCGGTCTCGGCGTCCCGTCGTTCCATCTCGGCGAGCAGGGTGGCGAACAGCCGCCCGCCGGTCGCGCCGACCGGGTGGCCGAGGGCGATGGCGCCGCCGTTGACGTTCACCCGGTCCATATCCGGCTCGAGTTCCCGTTCCCAGGCCAGCACCACGGAGCTGAACGCCTCGTTGACCTCGATCAGGTCGATGTCGCCGATCTTCATGCCGTTGCGCTCGAGCAGCTTCCTCGTCGCGGGGATGGGGCCGGTGAGCATGATGATCGGGTCGACGCCGACCGTGGTCTGGTCCAGGATCCGGGCGCGTGGTCGCAGGCCGTGACGCTCGGCGGCCTCCGGCGAAGCGAGGAGCACGCCGGAGGCGCCGTCGGAGATCGGCGACGACGTGCCCGCCGTGATCTGGCCGTCCGGCCGGAACACGGTCTTCAGCTTTGCCAGCCCCTCTACCGAGGTCTCCGGGCGGATGATCTGGTCGCTGGCCCGGGTCTCGCCGTCGAGGTCGAGCGGGATCATCTCGCGCGCGAACCGGCCGGCGTCGCTCGCCGCGGCGGCCAGCTTATGGGAGCGGACCGCGAACTCGTCCATCTCCTGCCTGGTGATGTGCCAGCGGTCGGCGATAAGCTCGGCGCTCTCTCCCTGCGGCACGAAGTCGTAGCGTTCGCGCAGCTCGGGCGGCCACGGGTTGCCGTAGAGCTCGGATATCTTCACCGGGGAGTTCATCGGCACGTGGCCCATGTGCTCGACGCCGCCGGCGATCACCAGGTCGTGGGTGCCGGATTTGACCAGTGCGGCGGCCATCTCGACCGCGGTCTGGGCGGACCCGCACCGCCGGTCGAGCACCGTGGCCGGGACCTCGGGCGGGTAGCCGGCCTGCAGCCAGGCATTGCGGGCGATGTTGCGGGACTGCTCGCCGAACGGCGCGGTGCAGCCGACGATGAGATCCTCGACGGCCTCCGATCCCAGTCCGGCGCCGTCCAGGAGCGCGGCGTAGACGGCGCCGAGCATCGCGTTGGGGTGGACGTCGCGGAACCAGCCGCGCTCGGGGTGGGACCTCCCGATCGGGGTGCGCAGCGCGTCCACGATCAGCGTGTCCCGCCCGGTGCCCGCGAACGGGCCCGCGGCCCTGGCCGCTGTGCTGGTCGCCCCGGCGGACATCAGATGACCGTCCCGCCGTCGACGGGCAGCACCTGGCCGGTGACGTAGGAGGCCGCGTCGGAGGCGAAGTAGACGAAGGTGGGAGCGATCTCATCCGGGTCGGCCCAGCGGCCGAGCGGTATCCGGGCCAGCGTCAGGGCGGCCAGCTTCTCATTGCCCCTGATGCTCTCCGTCATGGGCGTCGCGGCGAGCGGCGCGATGGCGTTGACGGTGATCTTCCGCTTCGCGAGCTCACGGGCCAGGGACTTGGTGATGCCGACGATCGCGGCCTTGGCCGCGCCGTAGTTCACCTGCCCGATCGTGCCGGTCAAGCCGGCCGCCGAGGTGACGTTGATGATCCGTCCCGTTCCGTCCTCGGGCAGGAAGGGCAGCACGGCCTGGCTGACTGTGAATGTGCCGCCGACGTGGACGGCGAGGACCAGGCCGAACTGGTCGGCGCTCATCGAGCGGAACATGGCGGGAGCGATGACGCCCGCGTTGTTGACCACGATGTTGAGCATGCCGCCGCCGAGGCCGGCGGCCTGCTGGGCCGCCTGGGCGGCCTGGGCGGCGTCTCTCACGTCGAGCACGGCGGGCTCGGCGCGCCCGTCTTCCGCCCGCGTCGCGCCGTCGGCGTTGATCTCGTCGGCGACGCCGGTCGCGGCGTCCTTGTCAAGGTCACTGACGACGACCGCGGCACCGGCCCTGGCCATTGCCTTCGCCACGGCGGCACCGATGCCGCTCCCGGCACCCGTAACCAGGGCGGTCCGCCCCCGGAGCGAGAACATCAGTAGCTCCTCGGAAGTCGTAGGACGTGCTCGCCGAGGTAGTTCAGCACCATCTCCTGGCTGAGCGGCGCGATCCGGGTCAGCCGGGCCTCCCGGAAGTACCGGGCGACGTGATACTCCTCCGCGTAGCCCATGCCGCCGTGGACCTGCAGCGCGCGATCGGCCGCCTGGAATCCGGCGTCGGCGCACAGGTACTTGGCCGTGTTGGCCTCCCGCGCGCACGGCTTGCCGTGATCGTAGAGCCAGGTCGCCTTGCGGAGCACGAGCTCCGCGGCGTCGAGCCGGGCGAGGGAGTCGGCCAGGGGGAACTGGAGGCCCTGGTTCATCCCGATCGGGCGGCCGAAAACCTCCCGCTCGTTGCCGTAGCGCACGGCGCGGCGTAGCGCGGCCCGTCCGATGCCGAGCGCCTCGGCGGCTACCAGCATCCGCTCCGGGTTGAGCCCGTCCAGGAGGTACGTGAACCCCATGCCCTCCTCGCCGACCCGGTGCGCGGCCGGGACGCGCAGGTCGTCGATGAACAGCTCGTTGGAGCTGACCGCGTTACGCCCCATCTTGGCGATCGGGCGGATGTCGACGTGGTCTCGGTCGAGGTCGGCGAGGAAGAGCGTCAGGCCGGCCGTCTTCTTCGGTGCATCCTCGAACTTCGTCGTCCGGGTCAGCAGCAGGATCTTCTCCGATTCCAGTGCCTTGGAGATCCACACCTTGCGGCCGCTGACGACGTAGTCTTCGCCGTCCCGCCGGGCGAACGTGGTGATCCTCGTAGTGTCGAGCCCGGCGCCCGGCTCGGTGACGCCGAAGCACACGTGCAAGTCGCCGCTGACGATCCGGGGCAGGTTCTCCCGCTTCAGCTCCTCCGACCCGTGCACGATCACCGGGTGCATGCCGAAGATCGACAGGTGCATCGAGCTCGCGCCGTTCATTCCCGCGCCAGAGGCCGCGACCTCCTCGAGCAGGAGCGACGCCTCGGTGATCCCGAAGCCGTGCCCGCCGTACTCCTCCGGCGTCGTGATGCCGAGCCAGCCGGCATCGGCGAACGCCCGGTAGAACTCGGCGGGGAACTCGTGCGCCTGGTCCTTTTCCATCCAGTACTGGTCGTCGAAGTTCGCGGCGAGCTCGCGGACCGCCTCGCGGATCGTCTCCTGATCCTCGCTGAGCTCGAAGTCCACGGCACCGGTTTCCCTTCTCAGGTTCCCTCTCGCGGCCCTGGCCCGCCAGCAGCATTTGGTCCAGTTTATCAAAGGACTGACCAAATAACTAGAGCGGGTCACACGAGAGGGAGGCCGTCCCCGATGCGCTCGTTCCACTGCGCCGGCGTGCCGAGGAGTTTCTCGTCGAGCCTGGCTCGCTTGTAGAAAAGCTGCAGGTCGTACTCCCACGTGTAGCCGATCGCCCCGTGCAGGGTGAGCGCGCTCTCGGCGGTCCGCGATCCCTCGGCGGTAACCTGCGCCTTCACCGCGGCGGCGTGCAGGAGCGCCTCGGGGTCGCCCGCGTCCACAGAGGTGGCGGCGAAGTACACGGCGGACCGCGCCGCCTCCACGCCGACGAGAATCATGGCGGCCGCGTGCTTGACTGCCTGGAACGAGCCGATCGGGACGCCGAACTGGCGGCGCTGCTTGCTGTAGGCCACGGCCAGGTCCAGCATCCGGCCGGACGCGCCGAGGGAGTCCGCGGCCACCAGGACGGCCGCTCGCGCCGCGGCCTGCCGCAGCACCTCAGCGGGGTCGGCGAGCTCGAGCCGCCGCGAGGGCGCGCGGTCGAGGCTCACGTCGGCCACCGACCGGGAGCGGTCGAGCAGCTTGCGGCTGGTGCGGGTGATCTCGGGGACGCCGGCCTCCACGAGCCGGAGCTCCCGGCCGTCCACGGCGGCGCGCGGAGCGCCTTCTGCGGTACGGGATGGCATGCTTTCCCGGGTGCCTGCCGGCACGGTGGGTACCACGAACCTGGCGGCCGTGCCGCCGGCGAGGACCCGCGGCACCGACCCGCTGATGGCGCCGGCCTCGTCCACGGAGAGCCGCGGAGCCTCGTCGGGCACGCTCTCAGCGGGCACCAGGTAGGCGGCAGTCTCGCCGGCCAGGGTGAGCTCCGCGATATCACGGTGCCCGGCCAGGGCTAGCGCGGGCACCGCGAGCACGGTCGCCAGCCATCCGGCTGACGGGGCCGCCGCCCGAGCTAGTTCTTCGGCGGTCAGCGCGAGCTCGACCAGCCCGCCGCCCTGCCCGCCGAGCTCCTCCGGCAGTCCGACACCGGCCCAGCCGCCGTCGGCGAAGAGCTTCTCGAAGGCCGCCGCGTCACCGGCGTCGAGCCACCGCCGCACCGTGTCCTGTGGCGCCACGTCCGACAGCCAGTCGTGGAGGGCCTCCTGGTAGGCGTCCTGTTCCGGCGATAGGTTCCAGTCCAAAGCGGGTCCTTCCCTAGCCTGCGCCGGCCGGGCCGCCTGTCACGGCCCGGCCCTGGACGGCCGGCAAATGGTAGCTTAGGTATGACCAAATACTTGACGCGACGAGATGGGGACCGGTGACTGGAGAACCCGCGACCGCGCTGCGGCCCGTGCAGCTGGCGCCGATGCAAGTCCCGAAGGCCTCCGACGTGCTCGCCAACGACCTGCGCGAGCGCATCCTGAGCGGCGAGTTCCCCGAGGGCACCTCGCTGCCTCCCGAGCGCGACATGGTGACCCAGACGCAGATGAGCCGGACCACCGTCCGCGAGGCGCTGCGGATCCTCGAGGTGCAGGGGCTGGTACGGATCAGGACCGGGCGCTCCGGCGGTGCCTTCGTGCAGCGCCCGGGGGGCGACTCGGTCGCGGACTCCGTGAGCCTGCTGATCCGCGGACGGCAGATCCGGCTGGCCGCGATCTTCGAGGCCCGTGAGGGGATCGAGCCGGCGTGCGCCCGGCTGGCCGCGAAGTACCGCACCGAGGCGGACCTCGAGAAGCTCGCGGCGGCCAACGCGGCCATCAGCGTGGACGGCCCGCTCGAGGACTTCCTGCAGGCCAATGTCGACTGGCACCTCGCGGTGGCGGAGGCCAGCCACAACGAGCTGCTGACCGGGTTCATGCTGGCGCTGTCGCGGGCCATCTACACCGCCACCGACAACCAGGCCTTCGTCGACGCCGAGGTGCGCCGCACCACCATCCGCGCGCATGCCCGGGTCACCGAGGCGATCGAGGCGGGAGACACCGAAGCCGCGCTCCGCCGGATGACCCGCCACCTGCAGAAGTACGCCGAGGCGATCTCCGAGGTGGAAGACCGGACGGCCATCGAGGTCCCCGAGGACTGACGCATGTCAGCTCCCGGTCAGCCGCGGGGCATGCCGAGGATGCGCTCGGCGACGATGTTGCCCTGGATAAAGGTGGACCCGCCGGCGATGGCGGTGCCCCGGGCCTGGTTGGCGAGCCGCAGCCACCGCCGAGCCTCGGCGAGCTCGTCGTCCAGGGCGAACTCGCCCCCCAGCGGCTCAAGCGAGAGCCGGAAGTCGGCCAGGTCTTCGACCAGCGGGCAGAAGTAGAGCTTGCCGATCGAGGTGACCGGCCCCGGCGGCTCGCCGGCCGCGGCCCCGGAGATGACCCGCTGGCTGATGGCGCGGTGCACGAGCGCGCGGCCCCACAGGTCGGCGACTTCCTGCCGCACCCGCCGGTCGGCGCCGAGCGGGCTGCCGTCGGCGGCTGTCCTGCCCCGGATATCGGCGATGATCTCCTCGATCGCCCTGGTGGTGTTGACGCGCCCGGTGGCGATGGCGACGCGCTCGAAGGCGAGCGTCGCCATCGCGACCTTCCAGCCGCCGTCGACTGCGCCCACCACCGCGTCGTCGGGCAGGAAGACGTCATCGAGGAATACCTCGTTGAACTCCGCCTCGCCGAGCATGTGCGCGAGCGGCCGCACGGTAACGCCGTCGCTGTCCATGGGAAGCAGGAAATAGGTGATCCCCCGCTGCCGCTCGCCGCCGCCCGTGCGAGCGAGAAGGATGGCGTGCGCCGCGAGCTGCGCGCGGCTGGTCCAGATCTTCTGCCCCGAGATCCGCCAGCCCCCACCCCCCACCCGCCTCCCCATTCCCCCTTCACTGTCCCCCTCCACCTTGACCGCCTTGGCGCGCAGTGACGCGAGGTCGGACCCGGAGTCGGGCTCGGAGAAGAGCTGGCACCAGATCTCCGCCCCGGTCAGGATGGGCCGCAGGTAGCGCGCCTTCTGCACGTCGGTTCCGAAATGCGCGATGGTCGGCCCGGCGAAGTCTTCGCCGATGATGTTGAGCCGTTCGGGCACCCCGGTGCGGTCGCACTCCTCGGTGAAGATCGCGCGCATCCGCTCGCTGAGCCCCTGACCCCCGTACTCTCGCGGCCAGGTCAGGCCGGCGTAGCCGGATTCGAAGAGCATGCTCTGCCACCGCCGCCAGAAGGGCGCCTTCCCCATCAGGTCGGGCGGCTCCGGCCACGGCAGCCGGGGCAGGCTGTCAGCCAGCCAGGCCCGCGCGCGGAGCCGGAACGCCGCCTGGTCGGAGGTGTCGAACAGGTCCATGGTCACCACCTCGCCCATCAGAGTTAAACTATACTATAGGTCAGACCAAATAAGGGTTCCTGCCTTTCAGGCCAGCGTCCGCAGGTGCTCACGGACCTCCGCGACCGCGTCGATCTCGGCCTCGACGGATTCGCCGGCCGGGACGAGCGTGATGTGCCAGGCGCCCGTCTCGGCGAACGGGCGCAGGAACTCGGCGACCTGTTTCGGGGTTCCGGCCGGCGCCAGATACCGGAACTTCTCGTAAGGCAGGCGGTAGAGCCGCTCGATCTTCGCGGCCAGCATCTCGCGGCTGCGTTCGGGATCCGCGTCCAGGCCGCACCAGACGTTCACGCCGAACCACGACGGCGCTTCCCGGCCCAGGTCCGCGGCGGTCGCGAGGATCTGCGCCCTCGTCTGCGCGAACCGGCGGGCGGAGCAGAACATCCCCAGCCAGCCATCACCGAGCGTCGCGGCGCGCCGGATCGCCGCTTCCCCCTTGCCGCCGATGACGACCGGGATCGCGGGCGACGGCGGCGGCAGGATCCGGGCCTGCTCAAGCTGGAAGAACTCGCCTTGATGGCTGACCTCCTCGCCGGTCAGCAGCCGCCGGACCAGCGGCAGCGCCTCGTCGAGGCGCCGGCCGCGGGTGCCGGGATCGACCCCGGCGTTGCTCACCTCACGGCGGTCCTCTCCGGCCACGCCGACGCCGAGCGTCAGGCGGCCCGGGGCCGCTTGCGCGAGGGTGGACAGCTGCCGCGCGGCCAGCATTGGGTGGCGGAGCGCGAGCAGGTAGACGCCGACCACCACCGGCAGGCTCTCGTGTGATGCCAGCAGCGTGCTCGCCGTGATCAGGCCGTCGAAGCCCGTTCCGTCGTGGAAGGCGATGTGGTCGCCGACCGTGATGTGGTCAAGGCCCGCCGCCGCGACCCGGTCGAGCAACCGCCGCCGGACGCGCGGGTCGGGCATCGTGAAGGCGTCCTGGTCCGAGATCCCGACCTTGATCGTTGCCATGGGCAGCCGCCCTCCGGGTCAGCGTCAGCCTGAAATTATAGGTACAATGGTATGGCCAATTTATCGCGGAGGACCTCGCGCGGGAAAGCGTAAGCCCGAGGAGGGAGGGTCGTTCGCCCGTTAGCCTCCCTGCCCTACCTCACATTCCCGCGAGCTTGGCGGCGATGTCCTTGCGCAGCAGGTTCTTCTGGATTTCCGGTGGCAGTCATCGGCAGTTCCGTCACCACCTCGACCCGCTCCGGCACCTTCTGGATCGCCAGGCCCGCGCCGAGCAGGTATTTCCGCATGTCCGCCACCGACAGCGGCGCGGCACCGTGCGCGGGGACCAGGTAGCAGCCCGAACTGCACATCCGCGTCCGTGTAGCGGAAGGCCTCGCCCAGCAGCCGGGCGGCCGCGCAGTACGGCGACCTGGGCGTCCAGCTCATCAAACAGCGTGGCCTCCCGCCATACCCCGGCCGCGTAGAAGCGCTCGATCTGCTCGTTGCTGTACCGGTCCGTCACCTTGGCGAACGCCATCCTGACCACCTCCGCCCGATGCGCGCCCGCGTCCGTGAGACTTTCGGTCTAACCATAGAATGGTTAGACCTAATCGACAATGCGGGACCGGACGGTAACGCCAGCGCGGTTCGTCATCTTACATTTCTTGTAACTTAGTTCCTCTAGCCGTAGACTATTTAGTGTGGCCATCGTCCTGGAGAAGCTCACTGCCGTCGCCCGGGATCCGCGCGGCTACGTCGAGGACTGGCGCGCGCGGCACCCAGGCCGGCTTGTGCTCGGCGTGCTGCCGATGAACTTTCCTCGCGAGCTGGCGCTCGCGGCCGGGACGCTGCCGGTGGTGGTGCAGGACGACCAGAAGCCGGTCACCGAGGGGCGGTCACTGCTCGCGGAGTTCTACTGCGGCTACACCCGCAACCTCGCGGACCAGGCGGCGGCCGGGCGCTTCGGTCTCTACGACGCGGTGCTGATGGCCGACCACTGCATTCAGCTCATCGGCGCCGCGGACGTAGTACGCGCGGTCCTGCCGGGTACGCCGGTGTTCTTCGGGATGCTGAACAGCTCGATGAACGACTCCTGGGGTCCCGCGCGAGTGGTCGCCATGATGGGCGAGTTCCGGACCGAGCTGGAGCGCCTGACCGGCGAGCCGGTCACCAGCGAAGCGCTGGGTGCTGCGATCGCCGCGCACAACCGTGACCGGCGGATGGTGCGGCGGCTGTTCGACGATCGCGCCGCCGGATCGGCCGTCCTGTCCCCGGTGCAACTCCAGGACGTCGTCACCTCGGCGATGATCATGGATCCGGCCGAGCACGCCGACCTGCTGGCCGAGGCGCTCGCCGGCGCGACGGCAGCGCCCCCGGCCACGGCGCCGCCTGACCACCGGGTCCGCGTGCACCTGTCCGGGCACCTGTGCCACGCGCCGCGACGCGAGCTCCTCGAGGCGATCGAGCGCAGTGGCGCGGTGGTCGTAGACGACGATCTCTATCACGGCCGCCGCCACGTCTCGACCGACGTCGAGGAGGACGGCGACCCGCTCGAGGCGGTCGCGCGGTGGTACCAGCAGCGCAACGTGAACATTCCCTGCCCGACGCGGGTGCAGCAGGACGCGGACTGGGACAGCTGGCTGCTCGACGCGGTCCGCCGCAGCGGGGCCGAGGCCGTGATCCACCTGCTGCCGAAGTTCTGCGAGCCGCACATGCTCTACTACCCCGAGCTCCGCAAGGCGCTCGACGAGGCGGGTATCCCGCATCTGCAGATCGAGACCGAGCACGAGGGCATTCCCCTCGAGTCTTTCCGCACCCGCATCGAGGCGCTCGTCGAGCGGGTCCGCCGTACCCGAGCCGTCCTGGCCTGAGGAGCAGCATGACGCAGACCGCCGAACGAAACGCGCTCGCCGATCGCTCGAACCGGCTCAAGGTGACCCGGGCCGGCGGGCAGCTCGTCGCCGACTACTGGGACAACCTGTTCGCCGCGCGGGAGCAGGGCAAGCAGATCGTCTGGTACAACGGCGGCGCGCTGAACCCGATCTTCCAGGCGGCGGGGCTGGCCTGGTGCCACGGCGAGGCGTTCGCGGCGCGGCTCGCGGCGCAGCGCCTCGAGGGGCCCGCGCAGCTGGCCGGGGCCGAGTACGGCTACAACGCCGAGCTCTGCTCCTATTCGCGTACGCACCTCGGCTGCTCGGTGCTGACCCTGCAGGGCGCGTCGCTGGAGAGCGGTGAGGGCGAGCACACCGGCGTGGTCGGCGTGCAGGACCAGCGCGAGCTCGCGTCGCGGCTGCCCTCCCCCGACTTCTTCGTGAACAACTACGCCGGGTGCAGCACCGGACAGCAGTGGGATGGCATCTCCTACCGCGTGTTCGGCAAGCAGCTGCCGATCTTCAACATCTCTCACCCGTTCCTGTGGGGGAACAAGCCGGACGCCGGCTACCTCACCGGCGAGGAGTGGGAGGAGGCGTCGGATTTCGTCGAGGGCCAGCTGCGCGAGCTGATCGCCTGGCTGGAGAAGCAGACCGGCCGTCCGTTCGGCTGGGACGACCTTAGCCAGAGCATGGACTACATCAAGCGCGCGGCCGAGCTGCGCCGCGAGGGGCTTGACCTGTGCAAGGCCAAGCCCGCGCCGGCCACGTTCTGGGACTGGATCGCCTGCGTGGCGCCGATCAACTTCCTGCCCGGCGACCAAGCCCTGGTCGACTACTTCGCCGGCGTGCGCGACGAGATCCGGGAGCGGCTCGACGCGGGCGTCAGCGGGGTCGAGGGCGAGAAGTACCGGCTGTACTTCGACGGGATCATGAACTGGAACAAGCTCGGCTTCCTGTCCCGCAAGTTCGCAGAGCACGGCGCCGCGGTGCTGGCCGGGCGCTACATTCACAACGCGTTCTGGCAGGAGCCGCACCTGATCGACGTCGAGAATCCGCTGCGCGGCATGGCGCAGCACTACCTCCTGTGCCCCACCAACCACGGCACCAGGACGCTCGACTACCTCACCGTGCGGGACTGCCGGGAGTACGACGTGGACGGGATCGTCTTCCACTCCACGCGGACCTGCCGCGCGTTCACCGGTCCGCAGCGGCTGCTCGCACGGTCCGCGCAGAACATGCTCGGCATCCCGTCGATCTTCTTCGAGGGCGACGTCGCCGACGCATCCTTCTACAAGGAGGAAATCCTCGAGTCGCGGCTCGCCGCCATGCTCGAGCAGATCGACGTGCGGCGCCAGCGTGGCGAGCACACGGGGGCCGCCCGGCCGTGAACCACTACCTGGGCGTCGACCTCGGCTCTACGACCTCGAAGGCCGTGGTGGTCGACGACGCCGGGACGATTGAAGCGTCATCCATTGTGCAGATGGGCGCGGTCAGCCGGGCTGGCATGCAGCACGCGGTGGACGAGGCGCTCGCCGACGCCGGCCTGCGGCCCGGTGACCTGGCCGGCACCGTCTCCACCGGTTACGGCCGCCGCCTGGTCCCCCTCGCGCAGCGCTCGTTTACCGAGATCACTTGCCATGCCCGCGGGACATCCGCCATGGTCCCCGGCGCACGCCTGGTCATCGATATCGGCGGCCAGGACAGCAAGGCGATCACCGTCGACGCGGACGGCCTGGTGGAGGACTTCGCCATGAACGACCGCTGTGCCAGCGGCACCGGCCGCTTCTACGAGGTGCTCGCCCGCGCGATCGAGTGCGACATCGGCGAGCTCGGCACCCTGGCGCTTCGCGGCGGCACCGACCTGGAGGTGAGCAGCATGTGCGCCACCTTCGCCGAGACCGAGATCGTCTCCCTGCTCGCCCAGGGCCTCGCCGTCGAGGACATCGCCTCGTCCGTGCACCGCGCCATCGCCGCCCGCACCCTCGCCCTCGTCGCCCAGGTCGGCAAGCGCGCTCCCGTCGTCCTGACCGGCGGTGTCGCCCGCAACCCCGCCGCCCGCCACTTCCTCTCCGTGGCCCTCGACCACGAGGTGGTCGTGCCCGAGCACCCGCAGATCACCGGGGCTTACGGTGCCGCGCTGCTGGCGAGCACCCACGCATCAGGGCCGGCGGCCGCGGAGGGGGACGCCGACAGGCCATCCCAGGTGTCGCACACGGAGCCGGGGCACTCGTGCGCTGAGTGCGACGGCAGGCCTTCTGCGATCGTGGAGCTGGGACCGGCCATCGGCCTCCGGAGCCTGTGACCTGATCGGGTCAGCCCGGCGGAACGGATCAGGGCGAAGCCGAGGCCGTCGGCCGCGCCTGGGCGAAAAGCAGAGCGCCCTGGGCAGCCTGGTCCCTGAGCACGAACTTCTGGATCTTGCCGCTCGGGGTCATCGGCATCGCGTCGGTGAACGACCAGTAGACCGGGCACTTGTGCAGGGCGATCTGGCCGCGGAGGAACTCGGTCAGCTCGGCGATACCCGGTCGGTCGTGGCCGGCGCGGACCCGCAGGACGGCGCCGACCTGTTCACCCCACCGTTCGTCCGGGATGCCGATGACGGCGGCGGTCTCGATGGCGGGGTGGTCCTGGAGGGCGGCCTCGATCTCGGCCGGATAGAGGTTCATGCCGCCGCGGATGATCATGTCCTTCACGCGGCCGGTGACCTTGAGGAAGCCGCGGACGTCCATCGATCCGATGTCGCCCATGTGCAGCCAGCCGTCGGCGTCGATGGTCGCGGCGGTCTCCTGCGGCATCTCGTAGTAGCCGCGCATGGCCTGGTAGCCGCGCACGCAGATCTCGCCCTGCTCCTCCAGCGGAACCGGCTCGCCGGTCACCATGTCGGCGATCTTCATCTCCAGCTGCGGCAGCGGCTGCCCGACGGTGTTCGCCTGGTCCTCGGGCGAATCGGTGACTCGGGTCTGGGTTACCACTCCGTGCGCCTCGGTCTGTCCGAACAAGATGCTGAACTGGCAGTCCAGGGCCGTGATCGTCTTGCGCACCAGCGATGCGGGCACCGACGACGCCCCGCTGAGGATCGTCTGCAGACTCGACAGGTCGCGCGTCCGCAGGTCGGGATGGTCTAGCATCGCGATGAGCATGGTCGGCACCACGAGAGTGTGCGTGCCCCGGTACGTCTCGAACGCCTCGAGGATCGTCGCCGGGCTGAAGCCGGGCAGGATCACGAAGGTGCCCCGCTTGGCCCAGGCGCCGAACGAGGTCACCGCGCCACCGCCGATGTGATACATCGGCATCGCGTTGATGTACACGCCACTGTCGGACATTCCGGCGCGCTCGGCGACGAACGTGGCCTCGTTGACCAGGCCCATATGGTGCAGCATCGCGCCGCGGGGGAAGCCGGTCGTGCCGGAGGTGTACTGGACCTGGATCATGTCGTGCGGCTTCACCTCGGGCAGCGGCGTCGCGTCGTCGCCGCGGGCGATGAAGGCGTCCCACTCATCCAGCGACACCACCGTGCGCAGACCGGGGAGGCCGGACCGCAGCTGATCGGCGAGCTCGCGCATGTTGAAGCCCCGGTACTCGTCGACGTAGAACAGCCCGGCCGCGCCGGACTGGGTCAGCGTGAACTGCATCTCGCGCGCCCGGTACGCCGGGTTCAGCGCCACCAGCACCATTCCGGCCAGGCTGATGCCCTGCTGGAGGATGATCCACTCGGCGCTGTTCGGCGCCCACAAGGCGATCCGGTCCCCCGGCTGGAACTGCGTCAGCAGCGCCCGGGCCGCTCGTTCGGCCTCCGTGACGAACTCAGCGTAGGTCCATTGCCGCCGCCGGGCCGGGTCCTCCACGCAGTCGACCAGCGCAACGCGCCCGGGAACGGTCCCAGCCGCGTGGTACAGGGTCTGGCAGACGGTCACGTCGCGAACCTCGCCCGGCTCCGCGGGCAACAGGGACGTCTCCAGGCGCGGCTCGGTACTCATGAGCCTCCTCCTCCGGTGCAGGCCCGCCACTGGGCGGCAACGTTCGGGCCCGACGTGGCAGTTAACGACCAAAGACTCTTCCGGCAGCATAGCAATGTAAGACACTCACGTATACTCAGTCACGTCACTTGTAGATTATTTAGGAGAGCGTATGTCCACTCCCCTGGTGCGCGGCTACGCCGATTCGGTAGTGCTGGTCGCCGGGGGTACGTCGGGCGTCGGCCTGGCCAGCGCGATCGGCTTCGCCGAGGCCGGCGTGCGACAGATCGCGCTGCTCGCCCGCACCCCGGAGCGGGGCGAGGCCGCGCGCCAGGTGGTGCTCGCCCGGTGCCCCGAGGCTGAGGTGCTGTTCGTGCCTGCCGACGCGGGCCGCGCCCATCAGGTGCATGAGGCCGTGGCGGCGGTATACGGCAAGTTCGGGCAGATCGATGTCGCGGTCTCGTCGGTAACGGGCTCCTACCGGCCCGAGCTGCTCCATCGCACTCCCGCCGAGGACCTGGCGACGATCCTCACCCAGCAGGCGCTGCCGCCCATGCTGCTCACCCGGGTCGTCCTGCCGCTCATGCAGGAGCAGGGCGGCGGCAGCATCGTGAACATCGCATCCGACGCCGCGAAGGTGCCGACGCCCGGCGAGAGCGCGATCGGGGCGGCGATGGCGGCGATCGTGATGTTCAGCAAGGTGGCGGCGATCGAGGCGAAGCGGAACAGGGTGCGGGTCAACGTCCTCACGCCGTCGCTGATCGCGAATACCCCGACGGCCGAGATGGTGCTGAAGGACGGGTTCGGCAAGAAGCTCTTCGAGAAGGCCGCGTCGCTGGCGGACCTGGGGGTCGCGGAGCCTGAGGACCTTGCGTCGCTGGTCGTCTTCCTGGGCGGGCCAGGAGCAGCGAAGCTGACCGGGCAGGCCATCTCCGTCAACGGCGGCATCTCCGTCTGGTAGCAGTCCTGGCCGCCCCGTCACCCCGGCCGGCCGGCGGCCGGGCGCCTGCCGTAAGGGACGAAATCACGACCGAACCGCTCCCGGGCGATGACGATCTTCTGCACCTGGGCGGTACCGTCGGCGATCTCGACGGCCATGACGTCGCGCAGGCGCTGTTCGAGGCCGAACTCTTCGGCGTACCCGTAGTGGCGGTGCAGTAGCAGGCAGTCCTTGACGGCCGCGCTCGCGACCAGCGGGCCGTACCACTTGGACATTGACGCCTCCGCCGAGTGCGGACGCTGCTCGTCGCGCAGCCACAGGGCGGCGTAGCAGAGCAGCCGCGCCGCCTCCAGGGTCGTACTGTGCTCGGCGAGCGGGAACGATACGCCAGTTCCTCCACCTACCTGTCCCGCCGCAACGTGGTCCTCGCGGTCGAGCGGGTTATGCTCAGGCCCGGCCAGCAGGCCCAGTACGCCGAGCCGTGCGACCTGCCGGTAGGCTTCCCACGGGAACTCGGTGAACTTAGCACGTTCGAGGTACCCGGACGCCAGGTCGCGCCTTGCCATCCTCCGGACGGCGTCACGCAGTTCGATCTGGTCGGGAGACAGCCCGAAATCCATTCGCTCTACACCTCCGGCACCTAAGTCTCATAGGCTGTCGAACGTATCACTCGCGCTACACCGGAGGACACCGGATGGCCACCCCGCACGGCTCCGCGCTGCTGCAGCCCGACGACGGGTCCGTCACCCCTGGCAGCGCACGCTCGTTGCTGTTCACGATTCTCGGCGAACTGGTGTGGCCGGCAGGAAGGCCGGTGTGGACCGCGACGCTGGTACACCTCTTGCGCGGCCTCGGGATCGAAGAGCAGACTGCACGCCAGGCCATTGCCCGCGCCGCGTCATCGGACTGGATCACCGCGGCCAAGCTCGGACGCGAAGTGAGCTGGTCGATAACCCCCAAGCTGCGGCAGATCTTCGAGACCGGCTCGCTGCGGGTGTACTCGCTGAGCGACTCATTCAGCCAGTGGGACGGCCGCTGGCTCGCCGTGCTTCCGACCATCCCGGCCTCACACCGGTCGGCACGCCGGCCGCTGTACGCCGGACTCACGTGGGCCGGGCTCGGCAACCCGGCACCGGGCCTCTGGGTCACGCCCCACGTCGAGCGTGTCGCGGAGATAAGAGAGCTCGTGGGCCGGCTCGACCTGCAGCGGCACACGGTGTCGTTCGCCGGTACCGTCGAGGCGATCGGCCTTGACCAGCGGGAGATCGTCGACCGCGGCTGGGACCTCGCCTCACTGCGCGGGCACTACGAGCAGGTCAAGGGCATTATCGAAGCGCTCGCGCCGCAGACTTCCGACGAGAAGCTCTTCGAGAGCATTCGCCTCAGCAACGAGTACCAGATACTCCCTCGCACCGACCCGCAGCTACCGGAGGCCCTCCTGCCAGGCTGGATCGGACGCCGGGTCGCCCGGCGCATTGAAGCACTCCGCGCCCAGTGGAAACCCGCGGCCCAGACCCGGTTCGCCGAGATAGACGCGGAAAACAGCAGCCGGACAGCGGTAGCGCCGTTACCTTCCGAGCACGATATGCGGGATCACGCCCGGTCTGCAGGCGCATTGTCAGCGACAGCGATACCCATCCGGCCCGCATCGCCGATCTGGTCGTGGATCTGGCGGCCAAGCAGGTCACCCGGCTGCGGCGAGACACTGACACGGTCGGGAAAGGCAGCGACATCAGACTGACGCCGACCGAGTGGCGACTGCTGGAAGTGCTGCTCCGGAACCCGGGCAAGCCGGGACCGGGCCCGCATCATCTTCTTCCTTCTTTGCTTCTTCTCGCCGCCAGCCGGGAGCGAGCTGGGCACAACCAGAGGCGCAGCCGAGGGTCTCCTGATCGTGGGCTGCGGCTATCTCGGCCGCTACGGAACGCATGGCTAGGCTGAAGCCCCGCTGAAGGTGCTGTTGCGACGCTGGGCTCATGGCAATGCAAGACCGGATGCGGAATCCATGCCTGAGGCGCCGGTGATGGCCGTGGCCGCGCCGACGAAACCCGGCCGCGAGGCGGCCCGTCCCGTGCCCCGCCGGTCCTGGCGGGCGGTCCTGGCCTGGCCGCCCCGCGCCGGGCACGGCATCTCGCTAGAGCCGACGGGCCCGGTGCCGGGTGCAGCCCGGCTCGGCCGGGTGGCCGGGCCACTGCTCGCGGTGGCGGTCACCGCGTTCGCCGCGGCTCAGTACGCGATCGGCCGCCCCCTCGCGCCGGAGGCCTGGCTGGCGATCGCCCCGCTGCTGGCGTCCCTGGCACTGGGTCCATTGCGTACCACGCTGCTGGCGGGCTGGACAGTCCTGCTCGGGCTGGGCCTTACCCTCGCCGGGCCCGGCCCGACCGGGCGGCTGGCCTCAAGCCTGGCCGTGCTGGCGCTGCTGGCCGGGTTCGGGGTGGCCAACTCCATGCTCCGCTCCGCGGCGCAGCGGCGACTCGGCCAGGCCCGCGCGGTGGCCCGGGTCGCGCAGAGCGCGCTGCTGCGCGAGGTCCCCAGATCCGTGGCCGCGGCCCGGCTGGCGTCCCGCTATCTATCATCCTCGGCCGAGGCGCAGGTGGGCGGAGACCTGGTCGAGGTGATCGCCGACGGAGCCAATCCGCGGTGGCTGGTTGGCGATACCCGGGGCAAGGGGCTGCCCGCGGTCCGGCTGGCCAGCGTCGCCGCGACTAGTTTCCGCGACGCCTGTGCCCGGCCGGGCCTGCCGTTGATCGAGGTCGCGCGGGCGGTTGACCTGTCCGTGACGCGGGCCGCGGGCGAGGAGGACTTCGTGACCGCGGTGTTCGCCGAGCTCGACCCCGCGGGCTGGATCGAGCTGGTGATCTGCGGGCATCCCCCGCCGCTGCGGCTGAGCGCCGACGGTGAACTGATGCCGCTGGCTCCGGCGGCGTTCACGGCACCGCTGGGCCTGCACCCGGACCTGCGCCTGTCCACGTTCTCGGTGCGCACCGGTGACCGGCTGCTGTTCTTCACCGACGGACTGCTGGAGGCCCGTGACCGGGCGGGACGGTTCTTCCGGGTGGATCAGCAGATCCAGGTGCTGAGCCGGCCCGACCTGCAGGCCGCCGTCGACGAACTGCTGGACCGGCTGCGCGCGCATACCCGCCGCCGGCTCGACGACGACGTCGCGGTGCTGCTGGCCGAGCTGACCCTCACCGACCCCGCAGTCCAGCCTGCCGTGCCAGGCCCGCGGGCGGCCGCAAGCGCGGCGGTGGGCGCCGCGTAACTACGCTCGCGCAACGATGAAGGACAAAGCGCCTCGCACTCTGCTGCGTGCGGGGCGCTTTGTGCCTGCTCACGGTTAGTTCGTGTCAGCTTTCAGCCGGGCCGCGAAGGCGTCCCATGCTTCGCGCCCGAAGGCGAGGCGGGCGCCGTCCGGGTTCTTGCTGTCGCGGACAGCGATCAGGGGGGCAGCATTGGCTACCTCGACGCAGTCGCCGCCGTTGTTCCCTGAGTAGCTCGACTTGCGCCAGGCTATGGCGCGGTTCCCTTCCATCGTTCCTCAGCCACTCTCGCAATCAACTCTCGTGAGGCCCCCTTGGGCAGGGCCTCACTCTGGAGGAACTTGTAGCGTAGCGTCACGCGGGACACCGTACCGGGGTCCTCAAAGACGCGCCCGTCAGCTATGTCCTCCACATACACGATACCCGGGGAGCTATCGAGATCAGCGATGACGAACGCTCCGAGCAGCCCTGTGTGTCCACCGGCGCTGTAGGGCACGACCTGGATGGTGATGTTGGGCAGTCGCGACATCCGCACCAGGTCCATGAGCTGATCGTGCATGACCTCGGCCAGAGCGACCGGGCGGTACAAGACCCCCTCGTCGATCAGTGCCCACAGCAGAGGGGCGGGCGGGTCGTCCCGGGTCAAGGTGGCCTGCCGCGCCAGGCGCGCCGCCACCAGGTTGTCCAGCTCATCGTCAGTGGTGTTCGGCCGGGTGGCTAGCACCGCTCGGGCGTAGTCTGGCGTCTGGAGTAGTCCGGGAATCAGGCTGTGCTGGAACACGTACAAGGCAGTGGCCTCGGCCTCGTAAGCGGCGAACGGGCGGAACGAGGCGGGGAACGGCAGGTCCCGCAGCCGGGCCTCCAGCCGGGTGAAGGTGCCCGGGGTGCTGAACGCCTTGTCCAGGTGCCCGGCCAGGTCCCGGGTGGGGACCCGGTGCAGCGCCTCGACCATGCTGATCGTGGACAGGCTGTAGGGGATCTGGTCGGCCAGGTCGGCCTGGGACCAACCGCGCTGCTCGCGGGCGGCCTTCATCTCATCGGCGAACAGCGACAGCGCCGCGGTGTCGCGCTCACGTACCGGTGACACCTGCTCACGTCTCCTCACGCCGGGAGCCGGGCTCTTACCGACGCGCCGGGGCTCTTACGGACGGTCGTGACTTACTGCGCACGGTACGCCACCGCGTGAAGCTTGTCATGCGCGCCCGGGGACTTGGGAACATTCCCCCGGGCGCGCCCCGAGAGAGGAGGACCCGTGCCTGATATCGCGGAGATGGACAGCTACTCGATGCTGTGCGAGGACTGGGGCGGCGCCTACCGGATCAGCCGCGCTCCCGGCGCGGAGCACCGCTACAGCGCCGAACGGCGCGACGATCCGGCCGTCATCCTGACCGCTGCCGACCCTGGCGCGCTGCGCGAGCTGATCCGCGCCGACTACCTTGCCCGCCCGGTCCCCCGGGAGGTTGCCCCGTGAACGGCCCAGGCCAGCCGGCCAGGAACCAGCCCGCGATGGCCGCCGAGCCTGCGGCCGTCGGCCCGCCCAAGCATCCGCTGTACGCGCTCACCACGTACGAGCTCAAGGACCGGCGGCGCGAGCTTGAGCGCGCCATCAAGGGCATTGCTGCTGACGCCACGATCCAGGCTGACCTGCGCCGCGCGCTTGACGCCGTGATAGCCGAGCAGGAAGACCGGGCAAGGTCGGCCCGCACCTGACCCGGTCCGCCTTATGCGGCGGCTTGCTCGTCTGGCCTGGCTGCGGGGTGGTGCCAGACCCTGGCGATCGCGTGTGTGGGCCAGTGGGGATGGTAGCGACGGCTGGGGATGGTGGCGGCGGCGTCTGCGTCGTGGATGGTCAGGGCCGACGCTATCCCGGCCAGGCAGAAGGCGGCGACCAGGAAGGTGATCCGGTAAGCGGTCAGGTTGGCTACCTCGTGCCCGGCGACGACGTGGGTCGCTCTGATCAGCACGATGGCCGTGGTGAGCAGGGCGACGCCGATGGCGCCGCCGACCTGACGCGCGGCGTTGAACATCGTCGAGGCCTTGCCGATCGCCTCGGGCGAGATGGTGGCGAATGCTGCCGCCTGGGTGGGCACGAAGACCTGGCCCATGGACAAGCCCATGGTGAACATCAGCCAGCGTGAGGCCGCGGTCGCGCCACGGGTCTTCCGGGAGCGTCATGATCTCGTCGCGGGTGCCTTCGTCGAGGTCCGCCGGTGACCGCAGGCACGGTGACCGGGAGGGAACACCCCGGCCGTTCGGATAAGGACCTTTGTACCGAACGGGCCTAGCGCGTGCCCCGCCTACGTGCTGAGTCCTCTCTGCGGGACGGCGGGGTGATGCTAATCTAGATGTATGCGTATGTATCTAGTTCTTATCCGGCGGGATAAGTGCCTGCCGTGGCGGTAGCGGAGGCCCAGGCGCCGGTCCCGGGGGATCCGCGAGGCGACGCCATGGTGGCGGAGCTGAAATGGGTACACGAAATGATCCGCCGGGATCTGCGGACGGTCCGGCAGATGGCAGCGGACGCGACCGCGGGCCGGGAGGCCGGGGAGATCCGGGCTGGCATCAGGTCGCTAGCCGCCAGCGGCCCGCTGTGGCAGCTGAAGGCCGGCTGCCTGCATTACTGCCGGTTCGTGCACTCTCATCACCACGCGGAATCGGTCCTGCTGTTTCCCGCGCTGCGACGGGCGAACCCGGCC
>Ga0070699_100000903_pt1 | contig 27717 bp, 23 predicted proteins | sample KBSK1503metaG_FD_65473 | JGI IMG/M metagenome (GOLD analysis project Ga0070699, IMG submission 65473) | Corn, switchgrass and miscanthus rhizosphere microbial communities from Kellogg Biological Station, Michigan, USA - KBS K1-50-3 metaG | ecosystem: Host-associated > Plants > Roots >...
AGGTAGTTGGTCGGCTCGTCGAGGAGCAGCAGGTCCGGCTCGGTGAACAGCACCGCGGCCAGTGCCACGCGCGTGCGCCACCCGCCGGAGAGCTCCGCGCAGGCGCGCTGCTGGGCCGCCGCGTCGAAGCCGAGCCCCGCCAGGATGCGCGCCGCCTTGGCCGGCGCGGCGTAGGCGCCGATGTCGACGAGGCGCTGGTGGATGTCGGCGATGCGGGCCGGGTCCTCAGCCGTCTCGGCCTCGGCCAGCAGCCGCGCCCGCTCCCGGTCGGCCGCCAGCACGAAGTCGATGAGGCTCGAAGGCCCGCCCGGTGCCTCCTGCGCCACCCAGCCGATGCGGGTGGCGCGCGGCACGGAGATGCCGCCGTCGTCCGGCGCCAGCTCGCCGGCGATCAGTCTGAGCAGGGTGGTCTTGCCGGCGCCGTTGCGGCCGACCAGGCCCACCTTGTGCCCGGCCGGGATGCCGGCGGCGGCGCGGTCGAAGATGATGCGCCCCTCGATGCGGTAGGTCAGCTCGTTGATGTGCAGCATGGGCATGCCAATAGCCCAAGGCCGACGGCCTGTCATCCGCGGGGCACCGCCGCCGCCTCGCGCCGTGCCGCCGCGAGCCGCGTCCGGGCAGCCGCCCGGCGCGCGGAGACGACGACACGCGGTTGGATTGCGTTGCCACAGGCCTAGCCGGAAAGCTTCGCCCGCCGTTTCGAAATATGGTGACAGCTGATCTATTATGCTGTAGCGTGCAATTCAGACTACAGTGTTCCGTTCTGGAAGATCGGCGGAGGCAGCCTGATTCCTCTGCAGGTGCGGTTGTCTGCCGGGGCTCGGCCGCCCTGGGGGGCATGTCCTCGTGGCATGTCCCCGAAGGGCACCCGCGCATGGCATCGCGGCGCAGGGGATACTGCGACGGTCCCTGAGGAGCGAATTGGGGCGAGGGGCTTCCGCGATGCGTATCGAGCGGATCGTCGTTACCGGGGACGTATTCAGGACGACCGACGGGGATGCGAACCAGCTCGGCAACGTGCGCTGGCTGCGCAGCGAGCTGTCGCAGCTTTACGAGCTCACCGGCTTGTGCCCCGAGCTCCGATATCGCCGCAACGCCCGCGACGACGGGCGCGCGGTCATCCGCAAGTGGTATCGCCTCATGGACCGCACCCCCTCGCTGGAGGCGTGGGCGGCCACCTTCCACCTGGCGCCGCCGCCGGCCCTCATCGAGGCCATGCGGCCCGATTACGAGGGCGCGCTCGTCATCGGCTTCGAGCTGTCGCCGCTGATGCGCTCCGTCCTCGGTGGCATCGGCGTGCCCTGGGTTGACGTGTCGGTGGGCCTGATCCGGTTTCTCGACGACCTCGCGCTCAGCCTGCGCTTCTCGTGGGCCGTGGAGGTGGCCCATCCGGGCCTGGTCTCGTCCGCGCAGGTACGCGAGGCGGCGGCGCGGGTGCGCGCGCGATGCCGCGGCGATACGGCGGCCGCCCCCCTGGAGGGAGCCTGCGTGTTCCTGGCCCAGACCCGTCATGACCGCGCGCTGATCAAGAACGGCGACTTCTTCCCCGACACCGAGGCGATCGAGCGCATCGCCCAGGCACTCGACGGCCGCCGGCTCGTCCTCAAGCCGCACCCCCTGGCGCCCGACAACCCGCTGCTGGCGACGCTGCGAGAGCGCTTCGGAGCGGCCACGACCGACGCCAACGTCTACAGCCTGCTGGCTACGGCGGGCGACGTACGCTTTCTCACCATCTCGTCGTCGGCGGCCATCGAGGCGCGCCACTTCGGGCACACGCCCGCGATCTTCCATGCCGACGCGCATGCCGACGCGGGTGCCAGCTCCAGCCTGTGGGCGCACCGCAGCGCCGCGTTCTGGCGCGCGGCGCTGGCGCCCGTCCTGCCGCTGAAGCCGGAGGCGGACTACGAGGAGCGGGTACGGCCCGACCGGCTGCGCCGCAGCCTCTGCGCCTGGGGATGGCCGCCGCCCGACGCCTCCGCGGCCGTCGGGCGGCGGCAATCGGCAGTCGTGAAGACTCCATTTCGGCTGTGGGCGCACCCTGCTGCGACTGCCGACGCCCGACCCCCGACTGCCGCTTCGGCGTGGGCCTCCCCGCAGGCCCAGCCCGGCGTGATCCTCCTGGCGCCGCCGTGGCCGCGCAGCGGCAGCGCCAACCTGTTCGCGGCGCAGGCGGCGGCACACGCCCGGCGCGGCGCCCGCGTGCTGCTTCTGCTGACGCCGCTGGAGCGCCGATGGCATCGTCCGAGCAAGGCCGGCTTCTGGGCCGACGCCGTCGCCTCGATGCGGTTTGCCGGCGTCGAGGCGGTGGCCGTTCCGCGCCCCGACTCCGGCAAGCTCCGCTCCTGGTGCCAGTGGATGCTGGCCGGGCGCGACGACGCGATGGCGGCCTCGGCGCGCTACGCCGCCACCGGGCGGCTGCCGCGCGAGGTGGCCGAGCTGGTGGCCTCCACCCGGATCGGCCTGATCCACGCCAACCACGTCTACGCCATCCGCCTGGCACGGCGCCTCGCCCGTGTCGTCGAGGGCGTGCAGGGTCACCGTCCCCGCATCCTGCTCGACACCCACGACGTCCAGAGCGATGCGTGCGCGGCCTTCGTCAACCCGCACTCGCGCCGCCGCGACGACCACGACGCGCTGTTGCGGACGGAGCTGGCGCTGTGCGCCGAGGCGGATGCGCTGGTGCATCTGACCGAGGCGGACTTCGAGTTCTTCTCCTGCTGCCTGCCGGGCAAGTGCCACCGGCTGATCCTGCCCACGCTGCATCCGGGCAGCGAGGCGGAGCTGGTGTGGCGCCGCGGCCGCGGGCGGCGCAACGGCTTCTTCGACCTCGTCTACCTGGGCAACCGGCACGAGGCCAACCTTGCGACGGTGCAGTGGCTGCTGCGCGAGGTGCTGCCGCTCGCCCGGCCCGACGTGGTCGAGCGCATCCGTATCGTCGGCACCGTCGGCGATCTCGTCGCCGGCCGCGACCCGGCGCTGCTCGGGTGCTGGCGGCACCTGTTCGTGGGCGAGGTGCCTTCGGTGTTCGATCTCTACACCGAGGCGAAGGCGGTGCTGGCTCCGGCCGCGGCCGGCACCGGCACCTCGATCAAGCTGATCGAGGCCCTGTGCGGGGCCAAGCCGGTCCTCGCCACCAGCCTGGCACTGCGCGGCCTGCCGCGCGGCGAGGCCGGCGGGGAGGACGTGCACGTGCACGACACCGCCGCCGGTTTCGCCGAGGCCATGGCGCGGCTGGTCGACGCCGACGGGCCGCCCATGTCGCCCGCCAACGCCGCCCTGTACGACCGGCTGTTCTCCAACGCGCGCTACTTCGCGGCGCTGGACGATGTGGTGGATGAGATGGGGGAATAGGGAATGGGGAATAGGGAATAGGAGTAGTACGGCAATGCGTTACTCCCTACTCCCTACTCCCCTACTCCCCTTTCTCACGGCTTGAAGAAATCCGGGTCGGGGCAGATGCCGTCGCCGCGGCGGGCGAGGGGGCAGTTGAAGTAGGAGTAGGGCTCCAGCGAGTAGCGCTCGGCGTAGTAGTTCGTCGGCGGGCCGAAGTAGCGCGACGGGATGGCGCGGCCGGTGGCGGTGTAGTAGCGGCCCCTGAGGGCGCGGCGGGCGAAGCTCACGTCCGCCTGGGCGTCGTAGTAGGCGCGCCAGGCGAACCAGGGGTTGGCAGTGACGCCGTAATAGCGGGATGGGGCGTTGTACCAGGCCGAGGGCGGGGGCGGCGGCGGGGCGTAGTGGAGGGCGGCGCGCCGGCCGTGGCGGCAGCAGCCGTTGCCGGCTTCGGCCTCCAGCAGCGGCAGGCCCACAGCCAAGGCGGCAAGAGCGGAGACGGTGGCGATCCGGCGCATGGGGGCTCCTTGCGAGAACAGGGGGTCAGACCCGCAGGGTCTGACCCCGTTCCTGCCACGCTCAAGCCCAAGCCTGCACTCAGGCGAAACCCGCAATTTGTCGGGTCGGGCTACGGATTGCCGCTGACAAACGAGCTACGGAGCAGGCATGGGGTCGGACCCGCAGGGTCGGACCCCAGACGCAGAAAGAGCCGCCCCGAGGGACGGCTCTTCCAGAGAGAGAAAGGCCGGTAGTGTCAGACCAGTGCCAGGCCCGGAGGCCTGACACCTCGTCGGCAGTCTGCGCGATCAGAACCGGATGCGCGCGCCGCCCATGACCACGTCCATGTCCGAGCTGGCGGACGGGTGCAGGGTCAGGTTGTCGACGGGGCCCGTCGTGAAAGCATCGGTGCTGCCATCGTAGTGGCGGTAGGCCAGGAACACCTCCATGGCGGCCGCATCGATATGCTGCACGACGCCCAGGCCCCACACGGTTGCGTCGGACCCAATGGCGGCGCCACCGGTGTTCGCAGAGCCACTCCCCGCGGAGTTCGTGGTGGACATGACGCCATCCTGAACGTTGGCGTACTCGCCGTAGAGCACGGTGTTGCCGAGACCCGTCCAGTTCTTGGAGATACCGGCGTTGACATACCACAGCGTCGTATCGTTACGACCTGCCAGATCATTGTCCTGGCGGATGTAGGCGCCGGACACATAGAGGCCGGTCGCCACGTGCAGGACGCTGGCCGATCCCTTCACCATGGTCGGCTGGGGACCCGCTTTGACTTCGGCGGTGACCTCACCCGTACCACTGGCGTTGTCGCTGTAGCCGATGCCGGCAGCGACACGGAAGCCAGCGTGCTCGCCCGCATAGCGCAGGGCCACATCCCACACGTCGTTCTCGCCCCAGGCCGCCGAGGCCTGGAAGCCCCCTACGTTCGGCGTGGTGTAGTTGATGACGTTGCCGCGGCTCAGCGTTGAGCCGTTGACCGTGCCGCCGCCAAGGAGATCGGACCAGTTGACGCCCGTCCCGATGGCAGTAAAGGCGCGGTTCCAGTAGCCGACGCTGACGTTGGCGATCACGCCGGCGCCGCCGAGGTCGATGCCGGTGATACCGGCCGTGGCGGTGTTGGCGCGGCCCACGGTGACGCGGCCCAGCTGCTTGTGGTCGAGGTACCAGTTGGCCAGCGTTATGACGACCGTGGTGTCGCCGGGGACGCCGCCGTCGTCGTCAACCTCGTTGACCTGCTGCGAACGCGAGCCCTTGTCAAAGCCGACCTGGACCAGGAAGCCGGCCGACAGGCTGGGATTGATCTTGGCGTCGCCGTTGAACTGGAAGAACGTGCCGCCGACGGTGGGTACATCGACGATGTACACGTCCCTGCGGTCGCCGTTGTCCCAGGCCATGATGGCCGTCTCGACCTGGCCGGACACGGTGAGCGACACCTTGCGGTTGCCCTTGCGGGCCGTGGTGGCCTCCAGCTCGGCTACGCGCTCCTCAAGGTCGGCGCAGCAGTCCCCCCCGAGATCAGCCGCCTTGGCTGCTGGAGACACGCCCGCAACCGCCACCAAACCAAGCGCTGCGAACAACGCCACGCTACTTGCTGACTTCAACAGTCCCCCGATCATTGCATACTTCTCCGTTGGACTAACGCTACCGGAATTCAGGCCTGACCGACCGAATTTACCGACTTTCCTCACTCACGCAGTTCTTGCGGGCGGGAGGTAATGGGTGCGACTGCCGACTGAGCCCGCCCGACCGTGCTGAAGGCTTAGCGCACGGCTTGAAGGTGGGTAAACTGTGAAAGCGGGATGTTAACGGCTTTCTGCCTGGCTTGTGGCCGAACCGCCACGAAACGAATCGAGTCGGTGTCGCAGAATGGCCGCAATTCGGCCGCGCACGGATCTCTGTCAAGGATTCGTCGCGTGCAAGGAGAAAATTTCGGGATGCACGCTGCTTATCGGCTAGATGCTTGATCTTGTGCGATTTTATTTAGAGCAACAGGATAGTCAGGCATTAACGCAGCATGGAGAGCGGGGTGGGCGCGGCCCGTGCCTTATTGCCCTGTTTCTTTACCGCTCGGGCTCGGACCGGCGGGGTCCGACGCCATCAACAGGCCGGTAAATTGTGGCTCAATCTGGGCAGGATCGCCGTTGTCGCATGACGTGTGAACAACTTACAGATGTCATGTAGAAGGGCAGAAAGGCAATAGGGCAGTAAGGCAGCCGGGCGTTGGCGACCAAGATCGAGGCAGCGGTGATCGGCACAGGGCCGGCCGGGCTGGCGGCGGCGCTGGCGCTGGCGCGGCTGGGGATAGAGAGCGCGCTGGTGGGACCCGCCTTCGACGCCGGCAAAGCCGCCGCGGACCGGCGCACCACGGCCCTGATCGGGCCGAGCGTCGGTCTCATGCGCAATCTCGGGGTTTGGGAGGCGAGCATCCGGCAGTCGACAGTCGGCAGTCGGGCATCGGAGCAAGCACAGGACCCGACTGCCGATGCCCGACTGCCGACTGCTGCGATCGAAGCCCTGCGCATCGCCGACGACCGCGGCAGGCTGGTCCGGGCGCCGGAAATGCTGTTCCGGGCGGCGGAGATCGGGCTCGAAAGCTTCGGGGTCAATCTGCCCAATCCGGCGCTGCTGGCGGCGCTCGACGCCGCGGCGGAACGAGCGCCCGGGCTCACCCGGGTGGCCACCGCACGGGTCGTGGGCATCGAGCCGGGCGCGGCCGGCGTGCGCCTCAGACTGGCCGAGGGTGGGGCCGTGGATGCCCTCCTGGCGGTGGCGGCCGACGGGCGGGCGTCGGACGCCCCGGCGGCGGCCGGCATTGCCGTCAGCGCCTGGGACTACCCGCAGGCGGCCATCGCCACGAGCTTCGCCCACAGCCGGCCGCACCATCGGACCGTCAACGAGTTGCATCGGCCTGCAGGACCGCTGACCACGGTGCCGCTGCCCGGCCGCCGCTCGGCGCTGGTGTGGGTGGAGGAGCCGGGCGAGGCCCGGCGGCTGGCGGGCCTCGCCGAAGCGGTCTTCGCTGCGGAGCTGGAGGAGCGGCTGCAGGGCATCCTGGGCACCGTCGGCGATGTGGGGCCGCGGGCGGTGCATGCGCTCGGCGGCCGGCGCACGGAGCGCATGGGCGCGGCCCGCATCGCCCTGGTGGGCGAGGCCGCCCACGTGGTGCCGCCCATCGGCGCCCAGGGCCTGAACCTGGGGCTGCGCGATGCCGCCGCGCTCGCCGACTGCGTCGCCGGGGCCAAGGCTCGGGGTGAGGATATCGGCGGGGAGGCCACACTGGCCACCTACACCAAGGCGCGGGCCGGGGATGTGCTGGCTCGCTCGGTCTCCATCGATCTCCTCAACCGCTCCCTGCTCCTTGAGCTTCTCCCCCTCGACATGCTGCGCGGGGCCGCTGCCCACGCCCTCGCGAGCTTCCCGGCGTTGCGAAAGTTGCTGATGCAGCAGGGGATGGGGCTGGCAGGGCCGTTGCCCAGTCTCATGCAGTGACGCGAGGTGGTGAGTGGTGAGATGGTGAGTGTGCTCCGAGCATGCGGACAGGCCTGCTTTCCACAATCGAGGCCGGAACGGGAATGGTCGGGGTTGGGATGCGGGACCAATGCGAGTCCGATAAAGGGTTAATCCAGAATGAAGAACGTGCTTGGCTTCTGGTCCGGATGTAGAGATGCCCCGCGCCGTCTGCACAGGCCCACACTCACCACCTCACCACTCACTATCTCACCGGTCCATCCCACCGGTGTGGCGCCGAATACGCGGTGAGGCGCGGTTTCCGTCATCGAGGCCCGAAATGGATTGGTGAGCCTTGAGACGGTGGGATAGTGAGCGCCCCCATATAGGGCGACAACGAGGAACGTGCTAGGTCCCCGGCGGGGAAGTAAAGACGCTCCCCACGCCACCCACCTTCGCAGGCCCGCACTCACCACGCACCGTCTCGCCCCTTGTCTCCAGACCTGACCGCCCGCCTCATCGACCTGCGCCAGCGCGTGGAATACGTGGCCCTGCGGCTGCTCGCGGCCATCGTCCGGGCGCTGCCGCTGGAGGTGGCCGCCAGCGTCTCGGGCCGGCTGTGGCGGCTCGCCGCACCCTTCAACCGCCGGCACCGGCGGGCGCTTGCCAACCTCGCCATCGCCTTCCCCGAGAAGACCCCGCGCGAGCGCGAGCGGATCGCGCGGGGCATGTGGGAGAACCTGGGCCGGGTGATGGCCGAGACCATGCAGATCGACCGCATCATTGCCGAGCCTGACCGCATCCAGCTGATGCCGGCCAGCGAGCGGGTGTTCGTGCGTTACAGGGACAAGATGGGCCCGGCCATCGGCGTGACCCTGCACATGGGCAACTGGGAGCTGGCGGCCTGGCCGATGACGATGGCCGGCAACAACCCGGCGGCTGTCTACCGCTCGGTCAACAATCCCTACGTGGACCGCTACCTGCGGGGCTTGCGGCGCGACCTCTATCCCGGCGGGCTGCTGGGCAAGGGGCGCGTCAACGGCAGCCGCGAGGAGGGGCAGAAGACCGCGCGCTTGATCACCGATTTCGTGCGCAAGGGCGGCCGGCTTGGCCTCGTGTGCGACCTCTACGACCGCACCGGCATTGCCGTTCCGTTCTTCGGCAAGCCGGCGCCGTCGGTGGCCATCGCCGGAATGATCGCGCGCCGGGTGGGCGCCCGCATCTGGCTCTGCCGTTGCCGGCGGCAGGGCCGGGAGAGCCGCTTCACCATCGAGATCAAGGAACTGAAGGTGCCGCGCACCGCCAACCCCGCCGAGGACGTGAAGTGGGTGACGGCCGCCATGCAGCGCCAGTTCGAGGCCTGGATCCGAGAGGAGCCGGAGCAGTGGATGTGGAGCAACCGGCGTTGGAGCTAGCGATCAGCGTCCGTCAACCCGGAATGGCCGGATCAACCAGAGCGAACCGCTTCTCGATATCGCGCAGCCGCACCTCCATACGCAGCATATGCGTGTCGTGGGAGGCGAGAATATTCAGCATGGCCGCCTGATGCGTGCGGATCTCAGTGAGCGCATCGATGACCCTGTCGAGCTTCTCATCGACGCGGCGGAAGCGCTCGTGCACAAACCCCTTCAGGTCCGATTCGTTCGCCATATGTTCACCGTAGCCGAGCCCTGCCACCAAGACGAGCACTTATTCAGTGGCCGGAAACGGCCCTGCATATTGCCGCTTGGCTAACGGATTTGCGCTCGGCCATGGCTAGCAGCGCGCAATCTGTGCAATACCCAACCCCTATCACTCACCACCTCACCAGTCCCCACCTCACCCACTCACCATCTCGCCCCATGCCACGCCCCCCCGCCAAGCACTTCGCCCCCCTCGCCATCGGCGCGCCGGAGCCCTGCCGGCAGCCGCCCGTACGGCTGGAGCGCATGATCCACTTCGTGCCGCCGCATATCGAGAAGATCCGGGCGCGGGTGGGGGAGCTGATCTCCCAGGTGGATGTGGTCCTGGGCAACCTCGAGGATGCCATCCCCGCCGACGCAAAACGGGCCGCGCGGGCGGGGTTCATCGCCATGGCCCAGGCGCACGACTTCGGGCCGACCGGGCTGTGGACGCGCATCAATGCCCTCAACTCGCCGTGGGCGCTGGACGACATCCTGGAGATCGTACCCGCCGTCGGCGCCAAGCTCGATGTGATCATGCTGCCCAAGGTCGAGGGACCGTGGGATATCCATTATCTCGACCAGCTGCTGGCCCAGCTGGAGGCTCGGCACAGCCTGCCCAAGCCGATCCTGATCCATGCCATCCTGGAGACCGCCGAGGGCGTGAACAATGTGGAGGCCATCGCCGCAGCCAGCCCCCGGATGCACGGCATGAGCCTGGGGCCGGCCGATCTTGCCGCCTCGCGCGGCATGAAGACCACGCGGGTTGGCGGCGGGCATCCGGCCTACGGCGTGCTGGCGGACCCTGGACCGGCCGGCAGCCCCCGCGCCTTCTTCCAGCAGGACCTGTGGCACTACACCCTGGCGCGCATGGTGGATGCCTGCGCGGCTCACGGCCTCAAGCCGTTCTACGGGCCGTTCGGCGACTTCGCCGATCCGGACGCCTGCGAGGCACAGTTCCGCAACGCCTTCCTGCACGGCTGCGCCGGGGCCTGGAGCCTGCACCCGAGCCAGATCGAGGTCGCCAAGCGGGTGTTCAGCCTCGATCCGGCCGAGGTGGCCTTCGCCAAGCGGATCGTGGAGGCCATGCCCGACGGCAGCGGGGCCGTCATGATCGACGGCAAGATGCAGGACGACGCCACCTGGAAGCAGGCCAGGGTGATCCTCGACCTGGCAAGGCTGGTCGCGGCCAGGGATCCGGAGCGGAAGGCGCTGTACGGGTTATAGGAAGGGAGTAGGGAATGGGGAGTGACGTTGCAGCCCAATTCCCTATTCCCTACTCCCCATTCCCCCATTCCCCCTCTCGTCTTACTTGCCTCATTGACCGCCGCGCGCCCGAGCGGCTATCGACGCCGCCACACTCACACGGGGCAGGGATGGACAAGGTCAGGCACGCCAAGTACCGCGTGGGCCAAGTGGTGCGCCACCGCATCCACGAGTTCCGTGGTCTCATCTTCGACGTCGACCCGGTGTTCAACAACAGCGAGGAGTGGTGGCTGGCAATCCCGGCCGAGATGCGCCCGCGCAAGGACCAGCCGTTCTATCACCTGTTCGCCGAGAACGCCGAGACCGAGTACATCGCCTACGTCTCGGAGCAGAACCTGCTGCCCGACGTCTCGGGCAGGCCGCTGCGCCACCCGCAGATCGCCGAGCTGTTCGCTGTCGGCGATGACGGCACGTACCGTTTCCGGCTTGCGCATTGAGCCGGCTGCCCCACCCTTGGTGATCGCTTGCCCCGAATGAAAGGCCGCCCGGGAGGGCGGCCCGCTCGACACGACCTCAAGATGGCGAGGGCCCGAAGAAGTAGACGAGCCGTCTACTTCTTCTTATCAGCCGGCTTGCCGGCGGGGGCGACGTTGGGCTGCATCTTGCTGAGCTCGTCCTGCTTGGTCTTGAACTCGGCCAGCATCGCCTTGCGGCGCTCGTAGATCTCCTTCATGAGCTCACCGCGCGCCTCGGCGAACTTCTTCGTGTCCGTCGGCGCGTTCGCGAGCGCCTGCGGGAAGCCCGAGAGCGACACCGGCTGTGCCACCCGCCCGAACTGGACGTGGGCCGACTGCACCACGAAGCCCGCGCCGCCCTTCAGCTTGCCGAGAAGCTCGGCGTTGGCCTCGACCTCGGCGTTGCAACCCGTCGCGCCGCAGAACGTGTAGGTGAGCGGGATCGTGGCGGCCTTGAGCTTCTCCTCGTCGGCCTTCTCGAGCTTCTCGTTCTTGAGCAGCTTGTCCCACAGATCCTTCGGGAACACGGTGACGCCGAGGCCCGCAGGCAGCACCACGCCCAGCGGCACGGTGAGCTGGAGGGACTGCTTCTCCTGCCCGTCGATCTTGACCTGGTGGTACTTGGCCGAGACCATCACCATGCCGTTCTCGGGATGGATCTGCTCGGTCAGGGTGACGCAGGCGTCGACGTCCTTCGTCAGGTCCTTGCCGTCCTTGTCCTTGCCCTTGATCTGGTTCTTCTCGCACAGCTTCACCCACGAGCCTTCCGGCGCCTTGACATTGGCTGCCTTGGCATCCTTCTTCGCCTGGGCGGAGGCCGGCTGCGGCTGGCCGACATTGAGAAGAAGCGCGCCGCCGAGCGCTGCGGTGATCGCGATGGCGCCGACGCGCGCAAACCGTGCACCAACCCCAGAGTGCAGAAACGAACTTGCCATCTTGCTGTTGACCTTTCCCTGCAAAATCGGTCCCGTGCCCACGGCGGCCCGATTGGAGATTTGATTTCGTGTGAGCTGCGCGTGGGCTGCAATAAGGGGCGGATTAAGGCAATCCCATGACGGGTTGTGGAGGACCGAGAGCCCGATGGCGTTGCGGCTAGACGCACGTGGCCAGCAAGCAACGCGGTGCCGAACTGCGGGCGGCGCCGGCGAAACCTGCACGCCGGCGAGCACGGCTCGCTCTGCAGCATCCGCATACCTCGGGCGGCCGTTCGCGCGCCGTGTGGCCCGTGCCTTGTGCGCCCTCGCCTTCGCGATTGTGCTTGCGCGGACAGCGACAGCTGAGCCGGTGCACGCCATCGCCATGCACGGGCTGCCCAAGCATCTGCCCGGATTCAGCCATCTTCCCTACGTCAACCCGGACGCGCCCCGCGGCGGCCGGCTTGTGCTGGGCCAGCAGGGCACCTTCGACAGCCTCAATCCTTTCGTGGTCAAGGGTCGGGCGGCGGCGGCCCTGCGCAACTACGTCTACGAGAGCCTGCTCGCCCGCAGCGGCGACGAGCCGTTCACCCTCTACGGCCTGATCGCCGAGAGCATCGAGGTGCCGCCCGACCGTTCGTCCGCCATCTTCCATCTCCGCCCCGAGGCCCGCTTCGCCGACGGCCAGCCGGTCACGCCGGACGACGTGCTGTTCAGCCACGCCTTCCTGAAGGACAAGGGCTATCCCTTCTACCGCGAGCACTACCGCAAGGTATCCGCCATCGAGAAGATCGGCGACCGCAGCGTGCGCTTCACGTTCAACGCCGCCGGCGACCGCGAGATACCGCTGATTCTGGGGCTGATGCCGATCCTGCCGCGCCACAAGTTCGATGGGGAGCCGACGCTGGAGCCGCCCCTCGGCAGCGGGGCCTACCGGGTGGCGCACGTCGATCCGGGCCGCTCCATCGTCTACCGCCGCAATCCCGACTGGTGGGCGCGGGACTTGCCGATCATGCGCGGGCGGTTCAACTTCGACGAGATCCGCATCGAGTACTACCGCGACGAGGCCTCGCTGTTCGAGGCCTTCAAGGCCGGCGAGATCGACCTGCGGACCGAGGACGATCCCGTGCGCTGGGTCGAGGGCTACCGTTTCGCCGCCATCGACGACGGCCGGGTCGTCAAGACCGAGTTCGACATCAAGGTGCCGGCGGGCATGACGGGGCTCGCTATGAACATGCGCCGGCCGCCGTTCGACGATCAGCGGGTGCGCCGCGCCTTCATCCTGATGTTCGACGCCGAGTGGATCAACCGCAACCTGTTCAACGGCCTCTATAGGCGGACCCAGAGCTACTTCGAGCGCTCGTACTTGTCGGCGCACGGCCGCCCGGCGGACGGGTTCGAGCTGCCGCTGCTGATGCCGTTCCGCGAACTCGTGAAGCCTGCAATCATGGACGGCACCTTCCGGCTGCCTGTCACCGACGGCAGCGGCGACAACCGCGCCAACCTGCGCGCCGCCCACGGCCTGCTCACCGAGGCGGGCTACCGCCTGGCGGGTGGCCGTCTGGCGAAGGGTGGCGTGCCGCTGCGAGTCGAGTTCCTGGCCCAGACGCGCTGGGAGGAGCGGCTGATGCTGAGCTTCGGCCGCACCCTGGAGCGGCTCGGCATCGACCTGCGCGTGCGGCCGGTCGACAGCGCCCAGTACGAGTTGAGGCGCAAGACCTTCGACTTCGACATGCTGCAGTGGACCTGGTCCGCCTCGCTGTCGCCCGGCAACGAGCAGATCAACCGTTGGAGCAGCCGCACGGCCGACAGCGAGGGCAGCCAGAACCTGGTCGGCGTGCGCAACCCGGCGGCCGACGCCATGATCGCCGCGCTCCTGAGCGCGGAGGCCGAGCCCGACTTCGTGGCGGCGGTGCGCGCGCTCGACCGGGTGCTGATGTCGGGCGACTACGTCATCCCGCTGTTCTATCTTCCGAAGGCCTGGGTCGCCTACTGGGCCCACCTCAAGCACCCAGCCGTCGCCCCGCTGGCCGGCCTCGACATCGATACGTGGTGGACGGAGCGGCCCTGACCAGGTTTCAGTGGCCGTAGGTTGGGTAGCGAAGCGCAGGCCCAACGCAGCTTGGGCAGTCCTCATTGTGTTGGGTCATCGCTTCGCTCGACCCAACCTACGTCGCTGCGTCACCCCCTGAACGTGGGCTGACGCGAGTGGACCACGTCCTTGAAGGCGTCGAAGCCCTTCCAAGCGGGCTCGGGAGGGTCGCAGCCCGGCTGCGGGACGTAGATTGACGGCTCCGCAATCTCCATCCTCGGGATGTAGCGTGGGCAGTTGGGGAAGATGGCCCGCGCCGTCACGCGCACGACCAGCTGGGCGCCGACCGTCTCCTTGAGGAGCGGGTCGTCGCGGCTCAGGTGCGCCGTGCCATTGACACGCAGGCGTGCCGTCTTGCCGTGCAGCGCGATGAACAGGAGCCCGACGTTGGGGTTCACCACGACATTGCCCAGGCTCTTGAACATGCCGTTGCCGTCGTAGTCGGGGAACGCCAGCTCGCTCGGGCCGGTGACGCGCACAAAGCCCGGCACGCCGCCCTTGAACGAGCAATCCGGCCGTCCTTCCGCGTCGGCTGTCGCGATGAAGAAGTAGACGGCGCCCTCGATGAAGGCCTTGTCGTCGGCGGTGAACGCGGTGCGCGTGAGCTTCTCCTCCAGCCGGTCGGCGATGCGGCGGCTGTCGAAGTCGTCCTGCAGCTGCCGGTTTCCTTCGTGGTACATGATGGTCATGAGCAATCTCTCTCGGCCTCGCCCAGGCCGGCGCGCGGGCTCAATGCGTCCCGATGACAGTCAGACACTTGCAATGGCCGGCCGGGATCCAGAACGGTCCACCCTTTTGGTGGCGTTCCAAAGCGAGACTATCGCATGCCTGCCTGCAAACGCCCAAGACTCTCGTTGACGCTCGGCGGCCGGACGGACGACAATATGGTTTGCATGCCCGACCGTTAATCGGGTCACGTCGAACTCTGGTTTCGAGCGGTCGCACAAGAGCAAGAGGCCGCCGAACCTCCAGGGGAGGAAGCCTGCCATCGTGGAGCAGGGGTGCGGATGCCGCCCTCCGCTCGGTTTGCCAGCGCCAAGGAGGAAGGTATGCCAGGCAAATTGCGCCATCCAACCGTTACGCGTCGTACGTTCGTCATGGGCACGGCCGCCACGGGGGCGGCCATCGCCGGAGCCCGCGTGTTCGCGCCCGCCATCGCCCAGGCCAAGCCTATCAAGATCGGCTACGTCAGCCCGGCCACCGGGCCGCTCGCGCCGTTCGCAGCGGCGGACGAATTCATGCTGAAGCAGTTCCAGGAAGCGACCAAGGGTGGCATCAAGGGGCGCCCGGTCGAGGTGCTGCTGCGCGACAGCCAGTCGAACCCGAACCGCGCCGCCGAGGTGGCCAAGGAGCTGATCGTCCGCGACAAGATCGACCTCATGCTTGTCGGCAATACGCCGGAGACCACCAATCCGGTCTGCACCCAGGCCGAGATCGAGGAGGTGGCCACCATCTCGTCGCTGGCGCCGTGGCAGCCCTGGTTCTTCGGCCAGCAGGGCAATCCGGGCCAGCCCAAGCCCTTCAACTACGTCTACCACTACTTCTGGGGCCTTGAGGACGTGATCGCCGTCTTCACCAACATGTGGGGCCAGCTCGACACCAACAAGGTTGTAGGCGCGCTCTTCCCCAACGACGGCGACGGCAACGCCTGGGGCGACAAGGAGCTGGGCTTCCCGCCGGCGCTCGCCAAGCAGGGCTACAAGCTTACCGACCCCGGCCGCTACCAGAACCTCACCGACAACTTCGCCGCCCAGATCGCGGCGTTCAAGAACGCCAGCGCCCAGATCATCACGGGCGTGGTGCTGCCGCCCGATTTCACCACCTTCTGGAAGCAGTCGCTGCAGCAGGGCTTCAAGCCCAAGGCGGCCTCGGTGGGCAAGGCCATCCTGTTCCCGTCGTCGGTGGAGGCGCTGGGCAAGGACGGCCACAACCTCTCCTCCGAGGTGTGGTGGACGCCGAGCCATCCGTTCAAGTCGTCGATCAACGGCATGAGCGCCAAGCAGCTGGCCGACGCCTACGAGGGCGCCACCAAGCGGCAGTGGTCGCAGCCCATCGGCTTCGGACACTCGCTCTACGAGGTGGGCCTCGACGTTCTCAAGCGCACCGCCGAGATCGGCAACGGCAAGGCAACCGCCGAGGCGATCCGCGCCACCAAGCTCGACACCGTGGTGGGCCACATCGAGTGGAACGGCAACGGCGTGCCGCCGTTCGCGGCCAAGAACGTCACCAAGACTGCTTTGGTGGGCGGCCAGTGGCGCCTCAAGGACGGCAACAAGTACGACATCGTCATCACCGACAACCGCACCGCTCCCAGCATCCCGGCAACGGGCAAGATGGAGGCGATTGGCTAACCACCCGTCATCCCGGACGGAGCGCCGCGAGCCGAAGGCGAGCCGCGCTCCGATCCGGGACCTTGCGAGGCGGACTCCGCCTCACCTCACAAGATCCCGGATAGCCTCGCCTGCGGCTCGGCTTCCGGGATGACGGGTAATCTGCTGCAACAATGCTCCTCGAAGTCAAAGGCCTCTCCCGATCGTTCGGTTCAGTGAAGGGCGCCGACGGCGTCGATCTCGCCGTGGAGCGCGGGGAGGCTGTGGGCATCGTCGGCCCCAACGGCGCCGGCAAAACTACGCTCTTCAACCTGATTGCCGGCAACCTCGCCGCCGACGCCGGCACAATCCTGCTCAACGGACTCGACGTGACGCGCAAGCCGGCGCACGAGCGCTGCGTCGCCGGCATCGGCCGCGCCTATCAGATTCCGCACCCGTTCGAGAACCTCACGGTGTTCGAGAACCTGCTGGTGGCCGCCGTGCACGGACGCAACGCCCCAGGGAATCATGTGCGCGACAGCGTCGATTTCTGCGCGGCGATCCTGGAGGACACGGGGCTCATCGCCCGCGCCGACACGCCGGCGGGCACCCTCACGCTGCTGGAGCGCAAGCGCCTGGAGCTGGCACGCGCACTCGCCACCGGACCGGAGCTTCTGCTGCTCGACGAGATCGCCGGCGGCCTGACCGAGGGCGAGTGCCACGCCCTGGTCGGCACCATCAAGGGCATCCGCGCTCGCGGCACCACTATCGTGTGGATCGAGCACATCGTGCACGCGCTGCTCGCCGTGGTGAACCGCCTGGTGGTCCTCAACTTCGGCCGCAAGATCGCCGAGGGCGATCCGGCGGCGGTGATGGCCTCCGCCGAGGTGCGCGAGATCTACACAGGGATCGCGGCGTGACACCACGGTCAGGACCTGCCGCCGGTTCAGGGCAACGCGAGGGCCGCAGGGTCCCCTCCCCCCTTGTGGGGGAGGGACAGGGTGGGGGGGAATCCCAAACCTTGGATGTCGGGGTTCCTCCCACCCCTAACCCCTCCCCACAAGGGGGAGGGGAATCCCGGCAGAGCGTGCGGCGACGGCGGCGCTGACCGATGGCCCTGCTCGAAGCGCATCGGCTGACCGCGTTCTACGGCGACTTCCAGGCGCTCTACGGTATCGACCTTGTGCTGAACGAGGGGGAGACGATCGCCATCATCGGCGCCAACGGCGCGGGCAAGTCCACCTTCCTCAAGACGGTGGCGGGGCTGCTGCGGGCGCCGGCCGACGGGGTCGTGCTCGACGGGCGGCCGATCGGAGGGCTGCCGCCGGCAGAGATCGTGCGGATGGGCATCTCGCTGGTGCCGGAGGGGCGGCGGCTGTTTCCCTCGCTCAGCGTCGAGGAGAACCTCAAGATCGGCGCCTACGGACGGCGCGAGGCCGGATACTGGACGCTGGACCGGCTCTACGAGCTGTTCCCGGCGCTGGCTGAACGGCGCGAGGCGCCGTCGCAGACCTTGTCGGGCGGGCAGCAGCAGATGGCGGCGATTGCCCGTGCGCTGATGGCAAACCCGCGGGTGCTGCTGTGCGATGAGATCAGCCTAGGGCTGGCGCCCATCGTCATCCGCGGCATCTATGCGGCGCTGCCCGACATCAAGGCCAACGGGGCGAGCGTCATCCTGGTGGAGCAGGACATCGTGCAGGCGCTGAAGGTGGCCGACCGGGTCTACTGCTTCCAGGAGGGCCGGCTGGCGCTGACGGGCAAGCCCGCGGAGCTCACGCCCGAGACCATCCACGCGGCGTACTTCGGCACATGATCGGCACCCTCAACACCGTGCTGCAGGGCGTGATGCTGGGCGGGCTCTACGCCCTGTTCGCCGCCGGCCTGTCGTTGATCTTCGGCATCATGCGGCTGGTCAACCTCGCCCACGGCGACCTCATCGTGCTTGCCGCCTTCGTGGTGCTGGGCCTCATGCACGCGCTCGGCCTCGACCCCTTCCTGGCGACGCTCGTCGCCATGCCGGTGCTGGCCGCGTTCGGCTACGCGTTACAGCACCTACTCCTCAACCGCACGCTCGGGCGCGACATTCTCCCGCCGCTGCTCGTCACCTTCGGGCTGTCGATCATCATCCAGAACGGCCTCTTGGAGACGTTCTCGGCCGACAGCCAGCGGCTGAAGGCCGGCGCCATCGAGGTCGCCTCCGTGGAGCTGGTGCCGGGCCTGGCGGTGGGGGTGATCCAACTGGTGACGCTCGCCTCCGCCGTCGGCGTGATCCTCGGGCTCAATCTGCTGTTCTATCGCACCGAGCTCGGCCGGGCGTTCCGCGCCACCTCCGACGATCCCGAGATCGCCCAGCTGATGGGGATCGACAACCGCCACATCTTCGCATTGGCGATGGCGGTGGCGATGGCGGTGATCGCTGTCTCGGCGCTGTATCTCGGCATGCGCGCCAACTTCGATCCCACCATCGGGCCGGCACGCCTGATCTACGCCTTCGAGGCCGTCATCATCGGCGGCCTCGGCAGCTTCTGGGGTACGCTGGCGGGCGGCGTCATCATCGGCGTCGCCCAGACCGTGGGGGCGGCGATCAACCCCGAGTGGCAGGTCCTGGCCGGCCATCTGGCCTTCCTCGCCGTGCTGGTGCTGCGCCCGCGCGGCCTGTTTCCGCGCGGGAGCGAGTGAGCGCCATGGACCTCCGGGACCTCGGCGCACCAGAGCTGGACTGGCGGCGAACCGCAGGGGGCGCTCTCGCCGATCGCGCCCGCAAGGTGCTGGGGAGCGTTGGGGTCAGACCCCTCGCGCCGGACGCCGTCTCATCTCGCAGGCATCGAGGCGAGGGGGCTGACCCCATTGGCCGCTATCGCATCGAGGTGGCGACGCCGCGCTCGCGCCTGTTCGCGGTCGCGGGCGCCTGCCTGCTGGCGGTGCTGCTGGCGTTGCCGGCGTTCGGGAGCCGCAACCTCATCAACGAGCTGATCTTCGTCTTCACCATGCTGGCGCTGGCCCAGTACTGGAACCTGCTGGCGGGCTATGCAGGGCTGGTCTCGGTGGGCCAGCAGGCGTTCGTGGGCCTCGGCGGCTACCTGCTGTTCGCGCTCACCATCCATCAGGGCCTCGACCCGCTGGTCGCCATCCTGACGGCGGGCGCCATAACCGCTGTGCTGGCCGTGCCGACGGCGCTCGTGGTGTTCCGCCTGCGCGGGGCCTATTTCGCCATCGGTACCTGGGTGGTGGCCGAGGTGTTCCGGCTGGTGCTGGCCCAGTTCAAGGGACTGGGCGGCGGCACCGGCACTTCCCTGCCGCCATCCGTCACCAACGAGGTCGCCGGCATCGCCTGGGTGAAGGCGCTGTTCGGGGTCTCCACCTCGGCGGCGCGCGACATCATCACCTATTGGGCCGCCCTGGCGCTCGCCGCCGGCACCGTGCTGCTGGTCTACCTCATCCTGCGCTCGCGCTACGGGCTGGCGTTGGCGGCCATCCGCGACTCGGAACGCGCGGCGGAGAGCGTCGGCGTCGACAACTTCAAGACCAAGTTGAAAGTCTACATCGCCGCCGCGGCCGGCACCGGGCTCGTCGGCGCGCTCATCTACCTGCAGAAGGCCCGCATCTCGCCGGATGCGGCGTTCTCGGTGGCGGACTGGACCGCCAACGTCATCTTCATCGTGGTGATCGGCGGCATCGGCACCATCGAGGGGCCGATCGTCGGCGTGCTGGTGTTCTACGTGCTCCAGACCAACCTCGCGCACTGGGGAACGTGGTACCTGATCCTCATCGGCGCGTTCGCGATCGCCATCATGCTGCTCGCGCCCAGGGGCATCTGGGGCTACCTGGCCGAGCGCCACGGCCTGGCTCTGTTCCCGGTACGGCGCCGCCTGATCGCCAACGCGCCCGACGGCAGGCGCGGAGCGCCGACACCATCGCAGCGCGCCGAGCCCGGATCCTGGGCCGGCGAGGAGATATCCGTCTCGGTCTGGGGCGGCTTCCGGCTGTAGGCGCGAGTTGGGTCAAGCGGCTCGCAGACCCAACGCATTCAACACGCCATTGCCAGGCCGGCCTCGGGTCTTCGCTGTCGCTCGACCCAACCAGCCTACGCCCGGCGGCCTACGGCCTGTACCTGTTCGGGAAGCGGACGCCCTCGAGCAGGCCGTGCGGGTAGTAGTCCCACGCGACATAGACGGCGATGAAGATGACGGTGGCGATGATCGCGCCGACGAAGGCGTTGCGTGTCAGGGAATGCCCGATCAGCGAGGAGATGAAGGTAAGCGCGGCGAGCAGCCCGATGGCCTGCCACGGCAGCGATGCGAAATCGATCGGGATCGGCATGAGAACGCTCCTGTCAGCTGGTCCCAAGAAAGCGCGACCTTATCAGATCGGTGAGATCCGATGCGACGACAATGACGCTCACCCGCTCGCGCCCATGCTGCGCACACCGGGGTGCATAGGCCAAGGCGAAACGCCCTGTCCACCCAGTCGCTTAGGCAGAAATCCGCGCAGCCCGAGCGCGTTGCCCGGCTACAACATTAACAAGGCAACCTTGTTTTTGTGTGCAAGCTGCGCTCGAGCAGACGACAAGACCCCACGCGACAGCCCTTGTCACTCCGTCGGGCGGTCAACGCGAGGGGAACCGACTGCGTTCCGGCGATCAGGCGGCGGCCAGCTTCTCAGCCTGGCTGAGGAAGGCGTCGAGCGTGCCCCGGCTCTCCGGCCCCATCACGTTGATGGTGCGGGTCTGCGCCTCGCGCCACACCGGATATCCCTGCTGGATCGCCTGCGCGCCCTTGGGTGTCAGGTGCAGGCCGCGTCCGCGACGGCCGGCGGGCGGGTCCATGGTGATGTGGCCATCCTTCAGAAGCCGCTTGAGGTTGCGCGACAGCGTGGATTTCTCGATGTCGAGCGTGTGGCCGATCTCGACGGCCGTGATGCCGTCCTGCTGGGCGAGCTGAGTGAGCAACGTGAACTGGCTGGCGGTAATGCCGAGGGGACGCATGGCATCGTCGTAGACGCGCGTGATGATCCGGTTGAGCTGCCGGATGCGGGTCGAGAGACAGGTCGCCGACGTGTTCTCGGCGATCTCCGTGATATTGGACGGCGCGGTCACACCGCCATGGGTCATCATGTTCATGGGGCATTCCTCTCTGCCCAGACTCCAAATGCGGGAATGCCTCGATTCGGGTCGCCCTGTCACCCCATGCGGTTGCAGCGAACAGGCGAGATGGAGAGTGGGGATACGGTGAGTATCGGATATCGGATATGAGAGAGTCCGGCCTTCACCCCCGGCGTCTCTTCCGCCAATCCTGTTGGGCGATTGACATTACGGCACGAAACTCACCGATCTCGGCAGCTCACCACTCGCCGATGTGATCCATCGGCACCGCCTTGTAGCCCAGCGCGGCGTCGGCCGGGGCGGGAACCGATACGGCATCGCTGTAGAGCGTGCCCTCATGGAAGAAATAGGTGATGACCGTGCGGTAGTTGCCGATCTTCTCATGCTCCGCCGTCCGCAGCACGCTGCGGGTCGTTGCCACCACGCTGGCGAACTCCCGGTTGGCAATGCCCCGCTGCAGCCGCTTGTCGTCCAGCATTTCCTCAAGGATTCCAGTGGCGATGAGGGCCAGGTCGCGGCCGATCCATTCGGTCACGGACGGGCGCTTCTCGATGGCGGGCACCGACAAGGCCTGCAGCCGGAGGTTCGGCGTGCGCGACAGGGCGCGCGGGAACGGGCAGTGCGGGATCGCCGCGGCGAGGCTATCGAGCAGGTTGCCGGGCGGCTGCCAGCCGAGATCGCGCAAGCGGCGCTGCCAATCGAGGTTGGGGCTGTCCTCGCCGCGCTCCCACCTGGAGATGGTGCGCTGGGATACCCCCACCAGCAACGCCATGCGGACCTGGGTCAGTCCATGCCGCAAGCGATAGCGTTTGATCAAGCGCTCCAGCCGTCAGTCAGCAAAGGAAGCCCCCACCCCGCGCGCGGACGCCACTCTACGTTGATAACTACTGGCAGACGCTATTAGACGTTGAGATGTCGATGACACTCCCAGTACAACCCTACCTTGACGTTCTTCAGGCGTAAATCGCGCATTGGATCAACGACCAACGAGCGGGAGTGAGGCGTGGCGTCCAATAAACTCATGCATAGGCCGATCTATCTCCAGGTCTGCGACGCGCTGACGGAGCGCATCGGCAAGGGCGAGTGGAAGCCGGGCCAGGCCCTCCCCAACGAGATCGATCTGGCGCGCGATCTGGGGGTCAGCTCTGGCACCGTGCGCAAATCCCTCGACCTGCTGGAGAGCAACCGCATGCTCACCCGGCGCCAGGGCCGTGGCACGTTCGTGACCGATCCCGCCGCCAACGGACTGGCCGACCGGTTCCACGCCATCCGTGGTCCCGATGGCGAGATGCGTGCCGGCACCATCGAGGTGGCCGAGATCGCCCAGGACGGCGCCAGCGAAGAGGAGGGCGCGCGGCTGCGCCTCGGCAAGGGCGACCTGATCTGGCGCCTCAAGCGCATCCGCCGCGACCGCGAGCGCGCCTTCATGTGCGAGCGGATCGCCCTGCCGGCGAAGCTGTTCCCGCAGGTGGGTGCCGACGCCTCGAGTCGTATCGTGGCGCTGGCCCACCGCAGCGGCCTGATGCTGGGTGCCGCCAAGGAGCGCATCCTGCTGGGCGCGGCCTCCTCCGAGACCGCCGGGATGCTCGCCGTTGCGCCGAGCACGCCGGTGCTTATCCTCGACCGCGTGCTGCACACCGCCGACGGGCAGCCCGTGGAGTGGCGCCGCGCGGAGTGCCATATCGGGGCAGGATACTACCTGGCGTCGCTCACCAGGAGCAGCCCGGCGGCCGCCTGACCGCTGCACAGGCTCTGCACAGGCGCCACGCTCCCAAGACTAATACTAATGCTCGCTCAGCGGCTTGCCGGTGTAGTCCGGCATCCGCCATGTGGCCCACAGGCTGACCAGGGCGCACGCGAGGATATAGGCGGCGATGGCATAGGGTGTGCCGTAGCGCGCGAACAGCCAGGTCGCGATCAAGGGGGCAGGGCCGCCGGCGATCACCGATGCGAGCTGGTAGCCGAGCGAGGCCCCGCTGTAGCGCAGCCGGCCGGGAAACGCCTCGGCGATCAGCGCCGCCTGCGGCCCGTACATGATGTCGTGCGGGATGAGGGAGAGGACGATGGCCAGGAAGATCAGGGCCGGCCAGCCGCTGCCGAGCATGGCGAAGTAGAGGAAGCCGAACACCCCGGTGAGCGCGGCGCCGAGCATGTAGATGCGCCGGCGTCCGTAGAGGTCGGAGAGGTGGCCGAAGAGCGGGATGGTGACGAACGACAGGACGGCAGCCACCAGCACCGCCGTGAGCACGAAGTCGCGCTCGACCTTCAGCGTCCCGACTGCGAAGGCGAACACGAAGGCCGTGAAGATGTAGAACGGTGCCTGCTCGGCCATGCGCGCGAGCGCGCTCAAGCCGATCTCGCGCGCATGGTTGCGCAGCACCATCGGCACCGGCGCGCGCTCCAGCCGCTCCTGTGCCTGCAGCCTGGCGAACGTCGGCGTCTCGAGAATTCCGAGCCTGATGTAGAGGCCAACGGCCACCAGCACGATGCTGAGGACGAAGGGAAGCCGCCAGCCCCACACGAGGAACTGGTCGCCGGAGATGTGGCTGAATGCCAGCACGGCAAGATTGGCCAGGAACAGCCCGCACGGCACGCCGAACTGCGGCCAGGAGGCGATGAACCCGCGCGAATGGTTCGACCGCGCCCATTCCATGGAGAGCAGCACCGAGCCGCCCCATTCCCCGCCTACACCGATGCCCTGGACAAAGCGCAGGACGGTCAGGATCACCGCGCCCCAGATGCCGATGCTCTCGTAGGTGGGAACGAAGGCAACCAGGAACGTGGCGACGCCCATCAGCAGGAGCGTGGCAATCAGGGCCGCCTTGCGGCCCATGCGGTCGCCATAGTGGCCGAAGATGGCGGCTCCCACGGGCCGCGCGGCAAAGCCCACCGCGTAGACAGCGAACGCTTCCAGGGTGCCGACGAGCGGATCGGAATGCGGGAAGTAGAGCTTGGCGAAGACCAGACCGGTGACCGTGCTGTAGAGGAAGAAGTCGTACCACTCGATCGCCGTGCCGATGGTGCTGGCGATGATCGCCCGGCGCAATTGGGCCTGGTGCTCCCTCTCGGGAAGGCCATCAACCTTCACGTCCATGGCGGAAGACCTCAGCCGCCCCGGTCGCAGCCATGCCTGAAACACCGGCCGGTGGCTTGGGTTCCAGAAGCCGCAGGCAGCTCAGCCCTGCCAAAAGCTGGGGGCTCCTGCGAGCGGGCCCGGCAGCTCATTCACTTCGCCGTCGGCCCGGCGGGCTTGTAGCGGGGCGTCTCGCAGGGGATGTCATGGCCGTTGCGGCCCCAGCGGCGAGTGCCGGGACCGTTGTCGCAGCTCCACAGGCCGATCCCCTTGTTCCGGGCCTCGGTCTCCAGATCCTGGTAGTAGCCGCCGGAGTAGCAGGTGTAGTCGGTGGCCCAGCCGCTGCGGACCATGCATTCGCCCACATCGAGCCCATCGTCGGTCCAGCACTCCGAGACCTGGATGTCGCGGAACCACTTTCTCTCGGCCTTCCACACCCGGCAGGTGACCGTCTTGCCGCCGACGCAGCGCCGCAGCGCCGCCGCCGCGTCGTCCGCCGGCTTCCAGCGTCGGCCGTTGCGGGCGCAGGAGGTGCCGCGCTCGGGCGTATCGATGCCCCACAGCCGGAAGCGGTCGGACTTGATGTCGAACGACTGCCCATCGACCACCGTGGCGGGGCCGGCAGTCTGATCGCCCTTGCGCAGCGCCTGCGCCTCGGCCGCTGCGCCGAGCGCGAGGATGAGGGCGGTGGACATGAGGACCGCCATCAGGACACCCATCCGGACCCGCGGCAAGGCGGCCGGCGCAGCCAAACGTGTCATCTTGCGTTCCCCCGGAAAGACCCGCGCCGGACGACTGCGCAAACGTACAATATACGGACCTTCGTGTAGCACCGCCGCCCGCGCTGGGCAAATCGCGGGCGGCCTGCCTTTCCCCGATGCAGGCGAGCGGGGTCAACTCGCCGCCTCGGGGATGCTGTCGGCAATGATCCGCTGCTGGCTGCGCAGACGTGCCGCATCGAGCAGCATCTGGCCCGCCCAGCGGTAGACGTTGCGCACCCGCAGGAAGTCGCGCATCAGCCGCATGCGCTCCCGCTGCTCGCCTTCCGGCATGAGAAGCGCCCGCTCCAGGGCCTCGGCCACGCCCTGGGCGTCGTAGGGGTTGACCATCAGCGCCTCGGAGAGCTCCCGCGAGGCACCCGCGAACGTGGACAGGATGAGCACGCCCTGCTCGTCGTCGCGGGCCGCCACGAACTCCTTGGCCACCAGGTTCATGCCGTCGTGCAGGCTCGATACCATGCAGGCGTCCGCCGCGCGGAACAGCTCGTAGACCTCGCCGGGCTCGTGGTGGCGCACCACCAGCACGATCGGCCTGTAGTCGTCGCCACCGTGACGCGCGTTGATGTCCTGGGCGAGCCGCTCGGCCTCCTTTTGGAGCGTGCGGTAGGCCGACAGCTTGCTGCGCGTCGGCGCGGCGGCCTGGACGAAGACAAGCCGGCCTCTCCAGGACGGACGCCGGCGCAGCAGATGGTCGATGGCCTGCATCCGGTCCAGGATGCCCTTGGTGTAGTCGAAGCGCTCGATGCCGACGACGATACGCGCGTCGGGCGCAAGGCCGAGGCGCCGGACTACCGCCGCCCGGCATTCGCGCACAGGGGCCTGGGTGGCCAGCGCCGCCGGCGGCCACTCGATGGAGATCGGATACGGCCGGATCATCGTCTCGCGGCCCGCCACGGTCACGGAGCTGTGCTCGCGGTCGATGCGGCTCTCCACGAAGCGATCCGTCCCCTCGAGGAAGTTGTTGCAGTGGAACTGCGTGTGGAAGCCGAGGATGGTGCTGCCGAGCAGGCCGTAGACGATCTCCTCGCGCCACGGACAGATGCCGAAAGTCTCGGCGTTGGGCCAGGGGATGTGCCAGAAGGCCAGGATGGTGGCGCCCGGCAGGCGCTCGCGCACCATACGGGGCAGCAGCGCGAAGTGGTAGTCGTGCACCAGCACGATCGGGTCCGGCCGGCTTGCCTCCTCGATCACGGCGTTGGCGAAGCGCCGGTTGATAGCCACGTACTGCTGCCAGTCCTCGTGGCGGAAGGTGGGCCGCACGAAGGCGATGTGGCACAGCGGCCAGAGGCCCTCGTTGGCGAAACCGTAGTAGTAGCCCTCCTGCTCCTCCTCGGTGAGCCAGACGCGCCGCAGCGTGTACGCTGGATTGGCCGGCGGGACGCGGAGGTGGTCGCGCGCATCCACCGTCTCGCGGTCGGCCGATCCGCTGCCGTGCGCGATCCACTTGCCGCCGCAGGCGCGCATGACGGGCTCCAGCGCGGCAACGAGGCCGCTTGCGGGAATCTGCAGGGCCACCGAACCGCCGACGCGATTGTGGATGTAGGGCTCGCGGTTGGAGACGGCGATCACCTCGGTCCCCGGCAGGCGCTCCTCCAGCAGCCGGTGCAGGGTCTGCGGCGACCATTGCACCTGCAGCCCGTCGCCCTCGCTGTGGTCGTTGCGGAACTCCCTGAGGAGTGCGCGCATCGTGTACGGCATGGGCAGCCCGTTGCCCGACTGCGGTCTCGGCTGCAGGCCGCGCCGCGCGTCGGCGATGGCGGACCGCGCCGTCTTGGACCAGACGCGCAAGACGCCGAGCACGCTCGCCAGGGCGAGGAGGCCGGTGCCGAAGATGATCGCCACGATCGCGACGGCTGTGTAGAGTCTCGCCCTGGACGTCCGCTCATCGACGAAGGTCAGGTCGTGCAGGATGATCAGATCTCCCCGCGTCGAGGCCACGTTCAACGGAAAGGCGCCGACCAGGATGCGCTGGCCGCCTTCATAGACCCTGGCAAACGTGCCGCCCTTGGTGCGGTCCAGGCGAGGGCAGGCTATGCCCTTGGGCATGTGCTTCGTGGCATGCTCCAGCACGCCCCCCTCGCCGCAATAGCCGAGTGCCAGGAGCCACTCGTCCTCGGTCAGGCTCTCGAAGAAGGGGACGAGATCGGCACCGGTCGCAAAGGCGAGGCTGGTGGCGACCTGATCCCTGATGGAGTTGAAGACGAGGCGGGATCTCAACTCCACATCGCGCTCCGACCAGCGCTGGACCACGGTGGACGTGAGGGGCGCCACGGCCACGATCACCAGGGCCGTGCCCGCCACCGCCAGGGCCGTATAGACAGCGAGCGGATTTCTCAGTTTGCGCTTGACAGAGTCGAGCGCACTCCTGACAGAGCCAAGGGCACTGGACAGTTCCTTCGGTAGAATCGGCCCGTTCCCCCGTGCTCGCGATTCCGCAGCGAGGCAAGCTTAGGTCTGAGGGTTGGGGCAACAACATGGCGCCGCGGCCGCCGTCTGCATCCGGCGAGGGCTATGAAATGTCGAAACAATCCAGCGTTCTGGCCGCCAGCGTGCACAGCTCGTATGCAGCGGGAACCCAGGCGGCAGCCGCCGCGTTGTGCTTGGTTCGGGTGACGTAGGTTTCTCCGGCGATGCGTCTCCTGGTCACGAGGCCTGAACCCGACGCGCTCAAGCTGCGTGCCGTGCTTGAGGAGGCGGGCCACGAGGCAGTGGTGGAACCGCTGCTCAGCCTCTCCTTCGGGGATGGGGAGGCCGTCGATCTGGACGGCGCGCAGGCGCTG
>Ga0070699_100000904_pt1 | contig 27696 bp, 32 predicted proteins | sample KBSK1503metaG_FD_65473 | JGI IMG/M metagenome (GOLD analysis project Ga0070699, IMG submission 65473) | Corn, switchgrass and miscanthus rhizosphere microbial communities from Kellogg Biological Station, Michigan, USA - KBS K1-50-3 metaG | ecosystem: Host-associated > Plants > Roots >...
CGATAACCCCGCCGATCGTATTCGCCATCGCGGCGACGTCTCCGGACAGGTCGCGTTTCTCAGGGTCACCCTGTCCGTAGAGCTTCTCCTTGAAGTCGAGGTCGGTATCCTCGCGGACGCTTCCGGTCACAAGAGATTGCAGCGTGCTCGCTTCAACATCTGCCAGTGGCCTGCCAAGAAGAAGCTCGATTCGCCGCATCGCCGAGCAAATCCTAATCGGCTCGCGGCCTTCGGCACGGCAAGCAACGAAAGACCCGGATACGCTCTTGCGCGATGGAGCCGAAACCCGGCGGGTTTAAACGATTGCGACCGTCCTTGCGGCGGAGCTGGAACGCGGGGGTTCACCGGGTCGTCGGCCGCGAGGGAATCGGCTGGACGCTTGCAGTCCTGGTGCTGACCTGCTTCGTCGCGGCGGTGGGTGCGGCGGTGATTGTGCTGGCGTCAGGCCTGACCCTTGATCAGAAGCTCGTCGCGCTCGGGGACACGTTCACCCTGGGCGCGTTCACACTGGCAGTGATCGGCGCTGGCAGTGATCGGCGCGGGTGTCGCGCTACTCGCCTACAGGCTCGCGCTCCAGCGACCGAAGCTCGTTGTTCACATCGTGACCGAGGACTACGAGGAAGGAACCATCCAAGTTGGACTCGACCGGCCTGACGAAGCGGGCGAACGTCACATTCGCCGATTGCCGGGATATCGGCGCGCTGGCGAGGGTCTCGTGCTGCGCATTTCTGTGGAGAACACGTCAGATTGGTCAGCACGCAACGTGGCCGTCCGCATTGATTTCAACGGCCTGCGGCGCGTACCTCACGCAAATGGGTGGGCGATTGCGGCTTATCACCGCACGATGCAGAACGAAATTGTTGCGTTGCAGTGGGAGGGCGGGGCTGACTTCGCGGTTCACGGTCATTGGACTCGGGAACTGCCGGACCTGTTTCTCAACGAATCGCTCGTAGAGGCTCCCGGCGACGAGTGCTCCATTGTCATTGATGTGGTAGCCGAAGGCTTCCGCCAGGCCTGGAGATACCCCGTGCAGTGGCGAACACAAGCCGACACGCAGGGCAAGGCGGGCGGCGCGATCTCCGGCTTCACCGGCTACCCCAGCTCAGGTGTCCCTCCACTTCGCATCTACGCGATTCCTCTGACTGGAGGGCACGCGCGGCAGACCGAAATCGTTCTTGGCTACGGCTACAGGTGGTTCTGGATTGACGACGTGAAACCTGGTGAGTACCACGTGGTTGCGTACCGGGCGGAGAGTCCCAACCTCAGGGGCGCGTACACGGTTGGCTCCCGCGACAACGATTTGACGGCCACCATGAACCACACCCTAGTGCCCGTCGCCGTCAAACGCAGCGAGGTCACGGACGGCGTGCGAATTACGGACTGGTACTACGACAAGTTCCCGCCTGAACCCCACGCACGCTGACAGGCGCCGGCTACTTTCGCAGGAGCCGCTTCAGGTCGGGCGCGACGTTGCCATAGCCGAACTTGCTGGGCTTGCCCTGACTGGCGGCTCTGGCTGCCTGCTCGTCCGGGAAAGGGCCTTAGCACTTGTGCTTATCGCGGAGGAAGTAGTCGGTCGGGCGGCTCCACCGGAGCGTCGAAGCCGACACCACAACGAGCTTCGCCGCCCGCCGCTTCTTCACTCCGTCCCGGCAGCAACCCTACCGGCGCGGGAGACTTCTGACTATGAGTCCTCGCCGAACATCGTCTTGAAGGTGTCGTCGGTTGGGACGTGTGTTGGCCCGGCCTCAATCGTGCGCACCATGTTGCCGCCGAAGAACTCATTGAGCGCCGCGCAGTTCTCTTCGATAACCCTCACTACGCTGTGCCACATCGGGTCTACGAAGGTCGGCCTGGCTTTCTTGTTCTCGTCCTGCCAAGCCTTGAACGCCGCCGCCCGTTCGCCGTCGAACCACCACGGTTCCGCGCCCGCGTCACGCATGCGGTCCAGAAGCGCGATGCTGCGCTCGTCAGCGAACACGCCGTACTCCATGACGACCGGCTTTGGGTTGTAGCAGGCCAGTTTGACGAACTCCTCCGGGCTGCCTGTGCCGTTGAGCACTGCCCGCCAGGCCTTGGCCGCCTTGCTCTCGCCAGCGCCGCCGACGTCCGTGTCGATGTGGACGTAGCCGTGCTCCTTGACCAGGTACTTTGCGAAGGTCGACTTGCCGGTGCCGGGGACTCCCCAGAGAATGAGGAGGCGTGGCAGCTTGCGCATACGCGCCTTCTACCGCAACTGGTTGCCCATGCGCAACCCACAGCAGCTTTGCGACCAGCCTTTCCAGCGACCCGATACGGCTCGGCGCGATTCGCTACGAACCCGCGCGAACCGCGTCCATTGAGTTCACGAGATCAGGGCCGCCCCGGTCTGTAAACAGCCGGTTGCGGGGTTCGGTTCCCGTCGCCGCTCCGTGAGCTCATGTTTCCGCGGACCCGAGTAGCGTCAGGGTGCTCCCTCGCCGCATTCGCCTACTGGATCGCCATGGGACAGGTGCACGTGCCTTGGCTGGCCATGGTACTCACACATTCGCCCATCGTGCCCGGCATCATGCCGCCATTCCTGGCGCCATGGAGGCGATGTGCTGGCCGAACGCCGAGCCGTCACCTGGGGTTGGCATCCCCATGTCCGCGGAGACCGCAGCCGGACCCACAACAAGCAGTGCGAGCGCAAGAGCCGATGCGAAACTCGATCCGACAATCAGCTTCTTCATAGACGAAGGCTGCCCGTCCCGTGTCCCGGCGGCGAGGGCCCGAGGGCGCCCATTGTTCGGGACAAAGGTCCCGTTTCGTGACGTCCAACCGCTGGATTAACCATTCCGGATACGCTTTCGAACAGCGCAATGGCCACCACGCAGGTTCTCATGGATGCCGCGCTCGCGCGCGCGGCTGCGGCCAGGGATACTGACCTGGCCGACCTCCTCGAGGAGCTCCGCATACCGTCCATCAGCACGCTGCCGGCGCGGCGAAAGGACTGCCTTCGCAACGCCGAATGGTTGAAGGCGCGGCTCGATCGGCTGGGGTTCGAGACCGACGTGGTCGACGTCATCGAGGGCGGGCTGCCGGTCGTGGTCGGCGAGTGGAACGGCCGGCCCGGCCAGGCGCACATCACCATCTACGGCCACTACGACGTGCAGCCGGCCGATCCCCTGGACGAGTGGGAATCGCCTCCGTTCGAGCCCGTGATCCGAGACGGTCGCATCTTCGCGCGCGGCTGCGCCGACAACAAGGGCAACCACCTGGCGACGGTGAAAGCGGTGGAGCACCTCTTCGCCGCCGGTGGCCCGCCCGTCAACCTGCGATTTCTGTTCGAGGGCGAGGAGGAGATCACAGGCGAGTCCCTTCCCCGCTACCTGCGCGAAAACGGGCCGAAGCTCGAGACCGATGCCATGCTCGTTTGGGACGGAGGCTTCGACGAGGACGACAACCCGACCCTCGCCACCGCGCTGCGCGGCCTCCTGTACCTCGAGCTCCACGCCTCCGGCGCCGCCGTCGACCTCCATTCCGGATCGTTCGGAGGCGTCGCGCCCAACCCGATCAACACTCTGGCCCGGATCATCGGAGAGCTCAAGGACCGCGACGGTCACATCACCGTCCCCGGTTTCTACGACCAGGTCGAGCCGCCCAGCGCCGAGGAGCTGGCGGACTGGAAGAAGAAGGACGAGCGTTACGTCGAGGCGATCCTGAAGCTGACGGGCGCGCGTGCGCTCGAAGGCGAGCCGGGTTTCACCGCCCTCGAGCGCACGGGCAGCCGCCCGACGCTGGACGCCAACGGGTTCGTCGGCGGCTTCACTGGCGAGGGGAAGAAGACCGTGATCCCCGCGCGCGCCTCCGCGAAGGTCAGCTTGAGGCTGGTGCCAAACCAGGACCCGCAAGCGATCCTGCCGGCGATCGAGACGCACATCGAATCGCTGGCTACGCCCGGGGTCGAGGTCAAGATCGAGGTGCTTGGGATGGCGCCGCCGGTGACGTGCCGCGTCGACAACCCGGCGGCAAAGGCGCTGCGCGCGGCGTTCTCCGAAGTCTTCGGCCGGGAGACCGCCCTGATCCGTGTGGGCGGCTCGATACCGGTGTCGGTCGACTTCCAGGAGGCCGTGGGCGCCCCGCTCTTGATCAGCGGGATCGCGCAGGCCGACGCCGCCGCCCACTCGCCCAACGAGCGCCTGGCGGTGGACAACTACCTGCGCGGGATCGAGGCGGTGATCCGGTTCATCTGCAAGCTGGGAGAGTAGGCAGCAAGCTCAGAAGGCGAGGTCGCGCTCCTCGAACCTGGTAACGGTGACCGTGTTCGGCGCCTTGTCGCTGCTCACGACGACCAGGCCCGTCAGCCAGCCGTGGCCCGACAGCGCAGTGGCGGTGTCGACCAGGTCGACCACATTTGCCCCGTTGACGAACACGGCCACGCGGCTGGACACGCCATCGGCCAGGGTGGCGCACATGCCGACGATCGTCATCGGCGCCGGCCCTGCCGCCGTGGGCGAGGACCCCTCTTTGATGACGAAAGGAGCGGCACCGGAGATCGCGGCATCCCGGCGCTCCACGACCCACTGCGAGCCTCCGACGTAGATCTCGTATTGGACGCGGGCAGCCCCGACTCCCCGCCTGCAGACCACTCCAAATCCCGTGTTTGCTGGCGAGCCGGCCCGCTGCGTTGCCGTGATCGACATGCTCACCTGCTGAATCGCCGTCAAGTACGGCGGGGCGGCGGTGTGGACGAAAGAGCCGGTGGCGACTATCTCGTAGCCGCTGGGCGTGTAAGTGAAGGTCGTTCCGCGCGGCTCGAGCGGCGACGTCGACCACCTTGCGGCAGTGTGGAAGCTGTCGGTGTACAGGATCTTGCCGCGGCCGGCTTTGAGGGCTGTCGATTCCGACACCGTCTTCGAGGGGCCCGAGCCCGCCGGCGTACGGGTCATGGCCGCCGCGGCTCCCACCGCCATCACGCACAAGCCGATCAAGGTGACGACCGCCACCGCTGAGATGAACAGAAGTCGCGCCTCCAATGCGGATTGCGACCGCCTCATGGTCCGCTCCGAGAGAGGTCTCTTTCGTCGAACCGCGTCACCGTCAGCGTCACCGGCCTCGAGTCGCTGCCCGCGGTGATCAGGTCGGCCAGCCAACCTTCATGCGAGCTCGCCGGCACGGTGTCGGTGAGATCCGCGACCTTCGCCCCGTCGACGAACAAGGCCAGGCGGGTGGTCAGGCCGTCGGCCATCGTCGCGCACACGGCGACCAGGGTGACGGGTATGACCCCAGGAGCCGGCGCCGACCCGAGCGAGCCGTGCTTGAGCGTGGTCGGGACATTCATGTCAGAGTCCGGGCCCTCGACACGTTGCACATACCAGCTGCTGTCGGCGGCGGCCGTGAACTCGTAGCGGACCTGTGTTGAGCCTGACCCGCGCACGCAGTCCGCTCCGAAGCCGGCATCGGGCGGAGTGTGAACGTCGAGCGTTGCGGTCGCGCGCACGCTGAGCTGCTGCTTTGGTTCGCTGTACGGAGAAGGCTCGAAGTAGTAGAAACCGGCCTTGGCGACCGCCACATATGCGCCGCCGGCGAAGGCGTAGTCCGCGTCCGAGCTGCCCGACACGATGTCCCAACCTGATTGCGAATCGTGGAAGTCGTCGGTGAAGACGACCGTGCCCGTTTCCGCGGAGATCGGCGTGGTCGGCGTGATCAGGCCTCGGGCCGGCGCGCCCGGCGACGGCTTCGGCGTCGCGGCCGCCGTTCTCTGATGCGCGCCGTTCACGATGGCGAGGACCACCCCGAGCCCGACCGCGCCGACGATGACCAGGATGGCGGCCGCGACCGCGGCGATGACGATCAGGCGCGCGTTGGAGGTGGGGGCGGGAGCCACCACCATCTAGGTGTCATCCCCCGCCGGCAGCAGCTCGAACGTGGCCTGCTCGCCGAGCGTCAGGGGCTGGTCGGGCCGGGACGCCCTCACAAACGAGCCGTACTTGCGCTTGTAGAGCGCCGAGACTGCGCGCGCCTCCTCCGCGTCCGTGATCAGTTGCGGCTTGACCCTGACGGTGTGCTTGCCCATGTGCAGGATGCCTTCGCCGCCCGCAAGCAGGTTTTGTGGCCAGTCCCGGCGGAAACCCTGACCTGAGCGGATGAACAGACGCCGGCCGTCGGTCCCGATCCAGATCGTCACGGAGCGAGACTTGCCCGACCTGCGGCCGTAGGTCGTGAGCTGGACCTCGCGTTCATGGGCCGCGGCCTCGAGCACGTCCGCCCTGAAGTCGTTCAATGTTGGGCGCATCATGCGATGTTTCGCGGCCGGCCGGGCTCTGTCGGTCTCTGCCGTTTTCATTGCTGCCTTGCTGGTGTCGTGCACCGTCGGCCAGCGCGCGGCGGCGACGCCATCCATTTCCTCATCCTCGCCGACCCCCACCGCGGCTGTCGACTCACCCTCGCCATCGCCCCCGCCCCCTCAACGAATGGAACCCTCGTTGCCGGTGGCGCTCGAGGAGTCTGCCGCCGCCGCAGCCGGCGGCAAGCTGTTCGTGATCGGCGGCTTCGACGCCGCGGGCAACAGCCTGCGGACCGTATGGGTGTTTGACGGCAGCGCGTGGAGCCCGGCACCGCGTCTGCCGCTCGGGCTGGACCACACGTCCGCCGCCACGCTCGGCGATCACGTATACGTGGCCGGCGGCCACAGCTTCGGGCGCGATTCGCCACGGCTCTTTCGTCTCGATGGCGGTTCGTGGACCGAGCTCGCGCAGATGCGGCATGCCCGCGGAGGCCACGCGCTGCTTGCAGCGGGTGGCCGGCTCTACGGGATCGGCGGCAACACCGTTTTCGGGACGAACGTCGCGCCCGCCGAGGTGTACGACCCGGCGTCCGGGTCGTGGACGGACCTGCCCTCGCTGCCGGCGCCGCGCAACCACGTGTCGGGCTTCGTGTTCGGAGCCGACGTCTGCGTGGCCGGCGGGCGTTCGCCCGCGACCGCACGCGTGGACTGCTTCAATATCGAGAACTCGTCATGGGTGCGATTGCCTGACCTGCCGCGACCGACCAGCGGCGCCGGCGCGACGACCCTCGACGACGGCAGCGCCGTGATCCTGGGCGGTCAGGACGCCCAGGAGACGCGGATCAACGACCAGTTCGCGCGGCTGCCGGGTTTCGACGCATGGATCTCCCACGGCACGATGCTCGTGCCCCGCCACGGGTTCGAGCTCGCGATGTTCGAGAGCCGTGCGTGGGCATGCGGCGGCGGCTCGCTGCCCGGCCTTCACCCGGTCGCGACATGCACGTCGGTGCTCTGACGAAACGCGATGTACACCGCGACCAGGATGACGAGCGCCGGCACGCCGTAGTTGAACTCCGGCGTGGTCAGGATCGGCAGGTCGATGTCGTATACGGATTCGAGCCAGAGGTCGGCCGCCTCGATGACCGCGTAGAAGATGAGGATGACGACGTTCGCAGCCAGCGCGATGCGTACCGCGGATTCGCGCACGTAAGCGAGGAGCACCGCGAGCGGCACAGCGGCGAGCGCCGGGCCGAGGGAGTTGACGAGCAGCTGGCGTACGAATCCGATGGGGTGATCCGGTTGCACGTGCAGCGAGTAGATCGTCGCGTCGACCAGGCCCATCCGCCAGGGGCGGACGATGATCGATCCTGTGCCGCCCACCGCGTACAGCACGAGGAGGTGCATCACCTCGTGAGTGGCGAAACCCACGACGAACAGCAGGATCGACAGGAGCAGGGTTCGCCAGGCGTAGTGGGGCGGGGCCGCGTTATGCGGCCCCGCCAGGGCATTGCGGGTCAGATGTCGCGGGCGTCGAATGGCCGCAGGAACGCCGACGGGTGGATGTCCGTGAAGGCCGCCGGCGAGGTATTGAAGGTCTTTCCAAGTACCCCGGCAATCGCGTTCATCTGCGTCTCCGCGGTCGAGTCTTCCCAGCTGCCGGTCCCGAGGCGATTGAGCAGGGTCTCGAAGGCTGCGATCGTCTCGGCGGGAGTGAAGGCGCAGTGGCCGGCGCGGTCGACGAAGGTCTCGCGCAGCAGCGGCTGATTCCCTTGCGAGCGAACGACGCTGGCATAGGCCTGCTCGTCCTGAGGCAGCACCAGGCCGTCGCCGACCGTATGCATGGTCAGCACGGGGACCTGGATGTTTCCGTTGTAGACGATGTACTTCTCGAGATACGAGAGCGCTTTGGGGTCGGCGCTGATGCGAGGCGCCTGGGCCAGCGTGGCGAGGTCGGCATCGAGGCTCAAGCCGGCCTGCGCGTACAGCGCCATCACCTCGTCTTTGTTGATGCTTCGCGCCAGCTGCACGCCGTAGTCGACTCCTGAGTTCCACGAAGGGTTGCCGCCTGCGCGGAACTCCATCTCAGCGCGGAAGGCGAAGAGGAATGGGAACGTGACCTGTTGGTCCCACAGGAACTGGTTGGCCTCACGCGCGCCGAATTCGGTCGCGGCCGGCTCGGGCAAGCCGGTTGTGAACCATCCAGGTGTGTCGCCGATGGCGGCCACAAGCGCGAGCCGAGCCTTCCCGGCGGCTGAGGCCTGGGCACCGGCGAGGATGCCCTCGGCGAGCTGGAAGTTGCTGCCCGTCCCGAAGCCGCCATTGGTGATATTGACGAGCTGAAGAGGCGCCGTCGGAGCCAGCAAGGTCTTGAACACGAACTCCGCATCGAGGCCCTGGTTCCAGACGCCCGGCCCTCCGGCGACCACCCCGCACATCGGAATGGCTCCGGCGAAGCGGTCAGGGAAGAGCTGGATCAGCCCGGCCGTGATCATTCCGCCGAGCGAGTGGCCCCAGGCGATGGTTCGCTTCAGGTCTGGATGCTCGGCCTGGAAGTGATCGAGCAGGGCGATCTGATCGTGGAAAGCCTGCTGCAGCGCCCAGCCGTTCTGGCTGTACGAGGACCCGGCGATGGCGTAGCCGTGGTCCAGAAGCCAGCTCGCCGTGAGCGGGTCTCCGGCGTCTCTGGCGATGAGCGGGCTCCCCGGAGTCACGTAGCCGTGGCTGTACAGGACCAGGTTCCCGTTCCAGTCGGACGGCATCTGGATCAGGAAGTTGGCGCCGTCGATGGTGCCGGTCTCGATGGTGGAACCCGATGCGCTCACGGCGGTCGGGCTCACCATCGCGGCGGCGGCGACGGCAAGGATTGCGAGCAAGGTCGTGCGAGCTCGTCTCATGTATACCTCCAAAACCCCCAAGCCTGCGGCGCTGCCCTACGTACAGCGTTCCTAGGGTAACTCCCTACCGAATCTCGCGCGTGTGACGCAGAACGCGCCGAATCGGCTTCTCAGAGAGGGGCGTTTAGATCCAAACGTGCGGAAATCGCAGTCTAAGCCGAGACTAGGGTCCGGGTGGCTCTTGAGCCCTCGATTGAAAGGAGGATGAATGGAGAGACTGAGAACGATCGGCTTGCAGGTTGCGCGGATCGCCGTCGCTTTGGCGGTGGCGGTTCCCAGCGCCCTGACGATGGCGACGACGGCCGGCGCGGCAACGTGCACGCCGACAGGCTTCTTTCGGGACGGCATCAACCTGACCGCCGCCCAGATCGGAGGCAGCGTCAGCGGGAGCCTCGACGCAACCGGCTGCGATATCGGCGTCTACTTCGCGACCCCCGGAAGCGTGACGGCGGGGGCCGAGATCTTCGGGGCACGCTACTTCGGAGTTGTCAACAACGGCACGTCGGTGACGGTCGAGGGCGCGAGTATCCACGACGTCGGCAACACCCCATTTGATGGCACGCAGCATGGGATCGGCATCTACTTCACGAACGGCGGCATGGGAATGATCGATGGCAACACGGTGTCGGCGTATCAGAAGGGAGGCATCGTCGTCAACGGCATCAACATCGTCAGCGGAGCGGCGACTACGGCAACCGTCACCAACAACACGGTCAGCGGGCTGGGGCCGGTCGTCTTCATTGCTCAGAACGGAATCCAGGTCTCTCGGGGCGCAGTTGCTGAGGTGCGAGGCAACACCATCTCGGGCAACTTCTACACCGGGGAGGTCGGCGTCGGACCGAACTCCGGCGGCCAGAAACCCGAAGGCTGGGAGTTCTTCTCCACCGGTCTGCTTCTCTTTCAGGCCGGAGCGGGAACCAGGACTTCTGACAACCGGTTCTCCGGCAACCAACACAATTTCGCCAACGTCCCATAGGAAGCGGAGAGCCGGTCGCACAGGGTGGCCGGCTCTCAAATCTCTCGTCGCCCCTAGAAGCTGTGACCCGGCGTAGGTCGGAGCCAGGGACAAGATAGGTCGCGGGACCGCCAGTCGACACCAGAGGCTAAAGGCCCCTAAGGCTAGGGCCGAACGTCCATAGGTATTCGGTGCTAGAGGGCCACACTCGCTCCAAAGGGAACGCTGCACCCAGCAGCGGCGAGGAAGTGCCATGGTCACGTTCCGAAACGGTCTGGCGGTTGCGCTGTTCCTCTTCGGCGCGAGCTACCTGTGGCTGACGCCGGCGTTTCTCAACCGAGCCAGCTACCAAGGCACGATCTTCGACCCGAAGGGACTCCTGGCTGTAATCGCCACCGTCGGCTTTGCGGCAGCGGCATGGGGTCTCTTCAGGGATCAAGGCTGGTGGGTGCCGGTGGCCGTCACCTCCGGACTGGTTGGATTGGCGTCAGTCATCCCCTACTGGATCTGGGCCCTGCCCACAGCCGGCGGGAACAGCTCCCAGATGATCGAGAACGCGTTCATCCACGCCGCCGGCGGCGCGGTCGTCGCCCTCGTCTTGCTCGTCCCCGTCACCGAGCGGTGGCTGGCCGGTCATCTCTAAGGAGGCAGCGATGCAACAGGCGGTAATCGGGCGCGCGCAACCGCAATCGCGGCTAGGGGTCAAAACGACGGATCGCCGGCGCGAGATACCCGAAACCGTCCGGGCTTTCTGCTTCTGGGCGGCGACGGCGATGGCCGTAACCTACATCGTTTTCATTGCGGGCTTCATCGCCAACGGCATGTCTCTCTTGCCGGTTCCCTGGGATCAGATCGTCGCGGTGGGCGCCTCTATCCTCATCGCCCCCTCGTTCGTCCTCCTTTTGGTCGGACTCCACTACTTCGCGCCGGAGGCGAAGAGGATCTGGACGCACGGCGCCATCGCCTTCGGGCTCCTCTACGCGGCTTTCGTCTCGCTCGTCTACGTGACCCTGCTTTTCGTCGTCGAGCCGCACGTGGTCAATCACACCGAATCGGAGGTGGCGCCGTTCCTGTTCGCCAAAGGCTCCTTTACTCAGATGGTCGATGGGCTCGGCTACACCTATATGAGCCTGGCCGTCGGCCTCACCTTTCCGATCTTCGCCGGCGGTCGCCTGGCGTCGTGGATCAGATGGATCGCGATCCTGAGTCTGCCGTCCGCCTTAGGCGTCCTGATCGCGTACATCGCCTACTCGTTCCCCTATGAGCTCTTGGGGATCGGCTCCTTCCTGGTCCCGCTCTACGGAGTCCTGGTGGCCGTCTACTTCCGCCCGCTGTCTGCGAGGAAAGGGTGATGGGCAGGGCTGTGATTGACAGTGTCGTCGACATCCAGAGGCCTCCGGCCGACGTCTTCGACTATGCCAGCGATCACACCCGCGAGCCGGAATGGAACCCGAAGATGAGGTTCGTCAGGAAGTTGACCGAGGGCCCGATCGGACGCGGAACCAGGTACGAGATGGAGTTCATCCCAGGGCGCCCGATGGTGGTCTCCTGCGTTGAGTTCGATCGACCGAATAGTTGGGAAGTGGCCGGGGACACACTCGGCATGCAGGTCTCAATGGGCGGCCAGATCACCGCGACAGCAGCCGGCTCCCAACTCGTGTTTCGGACCGAGTTCCATGCGGGAGGTCCAATGGCACTCGCGCTACGACTGCTTCGGCGTCGCATGGCACCGGAGTTGCAACGCGATGTGGAAGCGATCAAGGCCATCCTTGAATCGGCACCAACTCGTTGATGGATCCCGTAACAATGTACAAGCTGGCTGAGCGGACGGACCCCGAGACCAAGACTGCGATCCGACTTGAAGCCCTACGACTCTTCCTTGAGAAAGGCTTCCAATCAACAACCCTCGAGGAGATCGCCGTTGCCGCGGCCGTGTCGCGAAATGCCCTCCTCAAGTTCTACCGCAACAAGGCGGACATTGTCATGCAGGATGACCTCGCTCCCTTGGTGCTAACTGCCTTTAAGGCACAGCCACCCGGGATCAGCCCCATCGCCGCCTTTCGCAACGCCATGCGGAGCGTCTTCTCAGAGCTGACACCCCAACAAAGCGCGCTGGTGGGTCAGCGGGCCCTGCTGATCCAACGAGACCCCGATCTGCGCGACGCCTTGTTGACCCAGTTTGGGGGGATGGTCGACCAGATTGCAGATGTTGTTCAGGCACGCGTGGGCCCAGATGCGACCAGCCTGGCGGTACGCGATCAGGCTGGAGTGCTCGTCCGCTTGATCATGTCCGCCACGCTCTGGGCGTCTCGCGATCCCTTCGTGGACCTCGTTCAACAGGTAGACGCCGCCTTGGCCAGGTTGGAGGCTAGCCTCGCGCTCGCAACTTTCGACCACGACGGCGAGCAGCCCGAGACACGGCTGTTGACACTTCGCGACGGACGGCGTCTTGCCTACACGGAATGGGGCAGTCCAGAAGGCGCTCCCATCATCTTTCAGCACGGCATGCCCGGCTCGCGGTTTGAGCGCGCTGCGGCTCAGGAGCTGTACCGATCACTGGATGTCCGAGTGATCACGCCGGACAGACCTGGCTACGGCCTATCCGATGCAAAACCTCACCGTCGCTTGGTCGATTGGCCGTCGGACGTCGTTGAGCTGGCGGACTCTGTGGGCATCGGCCGGTTCGGCGTCGTATCCGTGTCGGGCGGCGGCCTCTATGCCCTCGCGTGCGCGGCCCTGATTCCAGAGCGGCTGTTCTCAGTCGTGACTACAGGCTGTCCGTCTTCGCTGGACCGGCCTGGCGCACTGTCAGGGATGCAGTTCACCAACCGAGCCGGGCTCTGGCTCGAAGAGACTATGCCATGGGTCATTGAAGGTGGGACCACGTTGCTAAGCAGCATGATCAAGGGGCATGCCGCATTCTTCGTCGACGAAGCGGAGCACAGCAGTCCCGCTGAGGATCAACAAGTGTTGTCGACGCCATGGGTGAGGCAATCCATCATCGAGACGCTAAGCGAGGCTGCACGGAGTGGTCCTCACGGTTACGACGACGATCTACGAATCCTCACCAGTCCATGGGGATTTCTGCCGGAGAAGATCCGGGTTCCCGTCCACTTGTGGCATGGGGACGTTGACTCGGTCATTCCCCTGCCTCACGCCCGATATCTGGCAACGGTCATCCCGGGAGCCACCTTGAAGATATGCCCCGGCGAGGCTCACATGCTGCTGTGGAACCACCTGCCCGAAATCCTGACGATTGCGGCCGCTTCACCCCAACAATGAAGCGCGCGTCTTGCCGTTCCGTTCGGTCAGACGCCGAAATCCTTGGCCTGGATGAAGGCCCCATGCCAGCTGTGGAACCAGACCTGGCCGGTATAGCCGTTGATCGACAGCATTCCGGCGATCCGGCCGTTCCTCACAAAGTGGAACGTGTAGTAGCCGTAAAACGCATCGGGTGTGCCGGCTGAGTCGCCGGGAAGGTGGCGGTCGAGCCAGCTCTGGGCGATCTGGCTCGCGTCGTCAGTGCTTACCGTCATGGCCGCATTTGAGGACGCCGACAGAAATCCAGCCATCATGCCCCCACGGCGCATCATCCCGTACTTGGTATTCCACATCATGTCCGGTCCGGGCTCGAACGCGACAGCCCCATTGCTCTTGTTGACGAGGAGCTCGAAGGCGCCGGTGCCCGTGCTCTGCTCCTTGATCACGGCGTAGAAGTTCTGCTGGAACTCCATCAGTTCATCGATCTTCAGGTCCTTGTCGCCGGTCCGGTCAAGGAATGACTGCACCGATTGCCGCGCCTTGTCGATCGAGATCGACTGACCGTTCGATGAGGCAGACCAGCCCATCAGCGGCGTGCCGGCCGGCCTGGCCACCATGGCGACCGCACCGATGAGGAAGGACGCGGCGATCGCCGCGATGCCTGCGGTCAGAAGCACGCGCTGGCTCACGCGCCAAGCGCCTTCTTGGTCTTCTCGAACTCGTCGGGAGTGATCTCGCCGGCGGCGAGGCGCCGGCGGAGCACGTCGAGAGCCGCATCGCCAGCCTGGCGCGGCCCGGTGAAGCTGCGAATTGCCCAGATGGCCAGCAGGATGACGCCGCTCCAGAAGAGCAGCATCATGCCGCCCATCCAAAGCCAGTCCCAACCGCCCCAGCCGTAGTACCACATCATCTCAACCGCGACCTCCTTTGATCTCGACTCCAGGCTAGGCGAGCCAAACCGCTGAAGACAGGGTCAAGAGTCCTCCGTGGGAGGGGCCGACTGGTGGTGAGCCTCGTGTATCTCGTTGGTGCCAGACCTCAGGTATCCAGGTTGCCCCCAATAGACCTGTGGCCGGCGGGCTGTCCAGCACTGGGACATAGCCGCGACTCGGCCGATGCTGGGGGCAGATGGCTACGCCAACTGCCCGACTGACCAAGGCGCGCACTCGGGAGCGCGTCCCCGGGCACCGGGCGATTCAGTTTGGATTCTCGGCCGCGGCCTTGACGGCCGTAGTCACCGTCGTCTTCGCTGTCGTCGCCGTCGCGACCCCAGCCAGGAGCGGGCCTTTCTGTTTAAGTGCCTGTGTCCCGGCGCCATACACAGCCGTGGCGCAATTCATACCCGGTGACTACCTGTGGCTGATCCCGGACCTTCTGCTGGCGCCGATCTTCGTTGGGCTCATGGCCAGCATCCACGCCTACGCCGCCGAGGTGAACAAGACTTTCAGCCGCGTCGCCCTTTCTTTCGCGGTGACGTACTGCATCGTCATCATCGTCAACTACTTCGTACAGTTGACAGTCGTCGTCCCCAGCCTGCAAAGCGGTGAGTCCCAGGATCTCTCGCTCTTCACGCAGTACAACCCGCATGGGTTCTTCATCGCACTCGAAGTGCTCGCCTACCTGATGATGAGCGCCTCTTTTCTCGCCGCCGCACCGGTGTTTGCGAAAGGCGGGGTCGAGCGAGCGGTTCGCTGGCTCTTCATCCTGTGCTTCATCCTGGCGGCAGCCGCGTTCGCAGGCTTCTGGCTCGTAAAGCACGACCTGGTGGCGGTCGAGGTCGCTGTTCTGATGATCGACTGGGTGGCCTTGATCACGGGCGGCGCGCTGCTGAGCATCGTGTTCCGTCGGGCAGATCGCGCATGAAGTCCTCGACGCAGTCTGGCGTCGGTGGAATCGCCGCCTTGCTTGTTGTCGCGGTCTTGATCGCGGGGATGCTGAGTCTGGCAATCCCACTCCCGGGTCTCGGGCTTCGCAACTGGCTGGTCGTCCTCTTTCAGATCAATGCCGGTGCCGGCCAGCTGCCACCAGACCCGCTTCGCGTCTTCAATCCGCTCGACGTCACCATCCTTGTCCTCGTCGGGGTAGCGTTCGCCAGCCTGGGCCCTGCCCTTGGGCGCGTCAGCACGATCTTGAAGGTCGTCGCTGCAGGACTTCCCTTCGCCGGTATTGCCGTCCTGCTCATCACCGGTCAGGCAGGCCGGTCATCAGTGATGGGTGCAGGCTTGGTGATGGCGCTCCTGATCGTCATCAGCGGTAGGGTGGGGAGGACGCCCGTCTACATCGGGCTCCTGGCGAACGCGCTGCTCCTCATCGGCGATTTCGCCACTGGCACGTCGGCTAAGCCTTTTGTCGCTGCGGTCGTGGCCATCGGCTACTTGATGCTGGTCGTCTGGTTCGCCCTGATTGCCGTGATCCTGCTTCGGTTCTCGACGGACGCTGACTCAAGCAGTCGACCGACGCTCTGGTCCCCGCTAGCTCACGGCTGAAGTCGGGGCCTGGTAGGTGAGACCGGTCTCATCGAGAGGGCTGCGATTGCGCCTCCATAACCTTCTTCAAGCCTGTCCAGTTGGCCAATTCCTGACGCTCGCCCATTCGACGCACAATGGGCCCGAGCAGCTTGATAAAGCCGCGAGGCTCGATGTCCCAGAGCCATTTCATCTTTGTGCTCTGGCCTTGCGACTCGAAGAGCAGGGTTCCATTGATGTCCATGGCGGACATGTGGGTCGTGCTCCCGAGTCGGCGCGGTCGATCGAATTCGGTGTACTCGATTGTCATATCAGCCGCACGAGCGCCCGTCATCACGGAGTGAAACTTGCTGCCCACCCCGATCGGCCCGGGAGTCACCATCTCGGCGAGAGTCATCTGTGGGTTGTATTTAGGCTCGTTGCGCTCGTCCGCGACGAAGTCGAAAACCTCATCAATTGGCCTGTTGATAACGATTTCGCCCTGTACAAGCATGTCTTCTTCTCCCTCCCCTACTTCTTACGCTCAAGCTGACCGCTCGCGGAGAGGCCAATGACCCTGGTCGTCAGGGACTTCCGCTTGGGCTTGATGCGCCACTAGCCGTCGCTATGCGTTCGTCGTCGCACCGAACGGCGCCGGCGCTTGTCCTTGTCGCTTCACGATCATTGAGACACTGGCGACAAAGAACCAGATCAGCATCGCCGCCTGACCTACAAATGGCGCATATCCGGACGCGGTGTAGAAACCGGTGATGTCGGTTGCCCCAAGTATCGAGGGAGCGGCGGCGAGGTTGAGCAATGCTGCGGCGCAAGCAAACCAGCCCGTCCACCTGGGGAGCACCCCGGTGCCCAGGATGGCGTAGCCCGCCGAAGCCAACATGAGCGCAGAAATGATGAGCCCGATTGCCCCATACATCGGGAAGCTGCCCTCATTAAGTGCCCTGACCGCCGTTGGGTCGGACTTGACAACCGTGTCAAGAGCGGCACCGGCCTGGAGCCCGTCGGCGACCAGCTCGACGGCTATCACGACCAAGCCCACCCCGAAGAACAGTGCGGCAACCCACTCGTAGTCCTCTCGCGCGCGCCCGACCACGTGGCGGAATCCGGCCATGAAGACCAGGAGGCCGATCATGATGAGCGGGTCTGCAACTGCCGTGCGAATGAGAATGTAGGTATTGGTTCTAGTGATCAGGCCGCTGTACTGTGCGGTGTCCTCCAGCCGAGCCGCTGGACCGACCCCTATGAAGTAGAGGGGCAGGGCGACCAGGAAGACGACAAAACCTCCCGCCCCAAACCAACCCGCCCACCGACGCACTGTTCGATCGAGTGAATCGGAACCTGATCCACTACTGCCTGTAACCAGCCCACGTCCTGCCAAAGTTGCCAATTTGATCTTCCCTCCGGTCTGACGCTGCACCCAGAAGGGCCGTTGCGTAAGTGCCTGATGACCCCTGTTTAGTGAGCCGAAAGCATAGGGAGAGCAAGGTGGGCAGTTCAGTTGGGCGGCTTCACAGTCTCCTACGAGACGGCTCGCACCGACTCGGACTCCTCCCCCACCTTCAAACGCCCGCCGAACGACCGTTGCCCGTGTCCGAGACGAGAAATCGCCAGGTCTGTCACCCTTGGCACGGCTCGCCCCGTAGAAGGGGTGAGGTCGCTGAAGATTGGTGCGTTCATTACGGTCGGTGGTTGGGTTGGGTCACATGAGCGCGAAGGGTCATGTGCGAAATGGATGACCCGTCTGAGCAGGCTCTCATTGCCCGCGCTAAAGAAGGTGACCGCGGCGCCTATGAGCGTCTGCTCGGCGGCTCAACTCGCTCTGCCTCTCGGCTCGCCTTCGCACTACTCCAGGAGCGGTCTGATGCCGAGGACGCGATGCAGGAGGCTGCATTCCGCGCCTGGCGCCATTTGCGCAACCTGCGCGCAGGGAGTCACTTCCAGCCGTGGTTCATGGGCATTGTCGCGAATCAATGCAGGGAGATTCGTCGAGGGCATTGGTGGCAGATCGCTCAGTTGCCCGACTCGATCCCAGCTTCGACGATCGATGAATCGACCTGGCTCGAGGGAGAAGATCTCCGCCGCGCCATAAACCGGCTTCCGTTCGATCAGCGGGCTGCGGTGCTGCTGCACTTTCACGTCGACATGCCCATTGACGATGTGGCCGCCGCCCTGGGCATATCAACCAGTGGCGCTAAGAAACGCATTAACCGGGCGCTGAAGCGGCTGCGACCGGCAATCGCAATAACAGAGGCAAAGGTAAATGGCTGAGGAACGACTCAAGCGGAATCTCGACGTCGCATTTGATCCAGGCCCTGATTTCCCAAGTGATCTCTGGCTGTCCCGAACGATCGGCCTGTTGGAAAGGGAAACGCCTGCACCCCGCCGGCGTGGACAGTTGCACCAGCCGCAGTGGCTATTGCCGGTCGTGGCTGCATCCCTCGCCGTTGCAATTGTTGCAGCCCTGTTTTTCGCCGCACAGCTGCGGCGGGCGCAATCGATTGTTCCCGCCAACAAGCCACCACAGGCGGTCGCCGGCATGCTTGCGCTGCCGGTTCTTGACCAGTCCTTCTTCACAGCGAATGATGCGGCGGTTCTGGTCGACCAGTCCCCTGTGAGCCAACAAGGCCTTGGGCAGCTCGAGATAACTCATGACGGCGGCCAAACCTGGATACGAACGGGTATCGCTGCGTTGCAGGTCAGGATCACGTGGCTTGACTCTGACCATCTCTTCGTTGCGGCGAAAGACCTCGGAACTTCGAACGAAATGCAAATGACGGCTGATGGTGGCTACCACTGGCACACGATCAAGGCCCCGGAACCTGTGTCACAGCAAACGTACATCCCCTATTTCCTCAATCGTCTCGAGGGTTGGATTAGATCCTGCTCCGTCCCCGGTTGCGGCCAGGGATCACTCTCGACCATTTGGCACACGGTCGATTCAGGAGGTCATTGGCAGCAGCTGGGAGATCCTTTCTCGTGGCCGGGAGTGGTGCCCATCGATCTCTACTTCGCCAACTCGCAGCATGGGTTCATGGGAGCAGCCAGCGCCGATGGTGCCGGGCGAATCGTTGTGACCGAGGACGGGGGAAACACGTGGCGACTCGTAGATCTGCCTCAGCCCCCCGGTGGTTGGTTCCAACCGGACGCCGGGCCCACGAACTGTGGCGGAGGAGCTTGCACAGTCTTGCCCCACATGTTCGGAACACAGGGTGTGGTTCTGATCGAAGAGCCTCTGACGCACAGGGAGAGGGACTGGTTCACTTACACGACCGCAGACGAGGGCCTGACGTGGAGCAACCTACACGTGGTGCCGGCTCAAGTGCCGCAGCCATTGGAGATGCCCTGGCAGGCACCGCTTGACCCCGAAAACTGGTGGATGGCGGATCTGCAAGGAACCCTGTACTGGACCAGTGACGGAGGCAGCACTTGGCACAGTTCGCGCCCGACCCTGCCCGCGGGCTACTCGCTCGCGTACGTAAAGCCTGTCAGCGCTGATGTTCTGTGGGGCATCGCCCGCGGATCCGTTGACCAATTTCTAGTAAGAAGCTCGGACCGGGGGACCACGTGGGCCGTCATCAAACTGCTCGGCGCCTAACCCCAACGATCGTCATCGATAACTGGCGGAGAGGGAGAGATTCGAACTCTCGATGGGCCAGTGACCCATAACGGTTTTCGAGACCGCCGCCTTCAACCACTCGGCCACCTCTCCGGAGCGGGATCCGGAATGGCGGTCCCGACCGGATTCGAACCGGCGTTCTCGGCCTTGACAGGGCCGCGTGTTTGGCCAGGCTACACCACGGGACCGACGGCGGCTAAGTCTACCAGCGGCCCGATCCGGGCCAAACTCGCCCGAGGCCGGCCGGGATGCCATAACACCACTTCTATAATTCCTACGGCGTGAGCGACTCTCATCAATTCGGCGGGGGGGCACCCCCCGACGAGCTTCGGAAGCGTTTCCAGATCCTGGAGCGCGTGGCGATCTTCTTCACCCTGCCCGACAACGTCCTCCATGCCCTCGCCCGGCGCCTGGCTCCCGCCTCCGCCGCCAAGGGGTCGGTGATCGTCCACCAGGGCGACCCCGGCGACACCATGTTCGTGGTCGAGTCGGGGCGGTGCGAGGTGTACGTCGAAGAGTCTCCAGGGCACACGATCACGATCGCGCTCATGGGCCCTGACGACTTCTTCGGGGAAATGGCGCTGATCTCCGAGGAGACCCGCACCGCCAGCGTGCGGGCGCTCGAGGACTGCAAGCTCCTCACGCTCGACCGCAAGACCCTCTACGAGACGCTTCCCCCTGACTCGGACGCCATCATCGAGCTGACCAAGCTCGTCGAGCAGCGGAAGGACACCCTGCCCAACCTCATCGCCCGCGCGCGCATGGTCGCGCCCGAGCAGGCGGCCTCGACGGTCGCGGTCTACTCGCCCAAGGGCGGGTCGGGCCGCACGACCATGGCCGTCAACCTGGCCGCGGCTCTCGGCAAGCGCTTCCCGGGCGAGGTGCTGCTGGTCGACCTCGCCCTCCCGTACAACCACGCGGCACTCATCTCGTACCTCACCCCGACGGGGTGCCTGGCTGCGGCCAGCCAGGTACCCCCATCCAACTTCGAGGAGGCGGTCCTGGGAGCGATCCTCCACCACCCCGGCGGCATGATGCTGCTGCCCGGCGTGCTGCGTGCGGAACAGGCGGACCTGATCACGGTCGACCTGGTCAACCGAGCGATGGGCATCCTCGTCAACGCCTTCCGGTACATCGTCTTCGACCTCGGCGTGGCTTTCACCGACATCGTGATCAGCGTCCTGGACCACTCCCAGCGCGTGCTCGTGCTCGTAACTCCCGAGCTGTCATCGCTCAAGGACGTCGGGGAGCTCCTGAACATCTTCACCAACGTGCTCAACATCGTCCCCGGCCGGGTCATCCTCGCCCTCAACAACAAGGTGCCCAAGTCGGTGGTGAGCAGGGAGGACGTGGTCCGGACCCTCAAGCAGGAGCTCGCGGTCGAGATCGACTTCGACGGCACCAAGCCGGACGAGGCCGCGGTCAGGGGCGAGATCCTGGTCCTCACCGACCCCAAGAGCGCGATCTCCCGCGGCGCCGAGACGCTCGCGCAGCTCATCGCCGGCTCGACCAGCGCCGAGGGAAAGCAAGCCAAGAAGGGTTTCAAGCTGGGCCGGGGCTGACGCTAGGCCTCCAGGCTGGGCCGAGTTAGTGCGTACGGATCGCCCCACCCGGCGCTAAAAGCGCCGACCTCCCCACAGGGTGGGGAGGCGAATTGCTTACGTGGTAACATCCAAAACGTGATCGAACAAGCTGTCGTCTCCCTAACCACCGACGCGCGCACTCGCCTCAAGGAGCTCCTCGAGAAGGAGGGCAACCCTCAGCTGGCGCTCCGGATCTTCGTCAGCGGCGGCGGCTGCTCCGGCATGCAGTACGGCATGGCCTTCGACGACATGCGGCGCCCCGAGGACATCACCATCGACCAGGACGGCGTGCAGATCGTCGTCGACGACTTCAGCGCCCCCTACATTCGCGGCAGCGAGATCGACTACGTCGATAGCCTGATGGGCGCCGGCTTCACGGTCCACAACCCGAACGCCGTGCACTCGTGCTCATGTGGGCACTCGTTCGACACCGGCGACGACGCCGGCGGCGCTCAAGCCTGCGGCTGCGGCCACTAAGCAGCGTTCTCGCCGGCTTCGTGAGCTCGTACTGCTGACACTGGGCGTCATCACGCCCGTCGGCATCCTGGCCGTCAACGCGTCCGCCTTCGTGATGCTGCACCTCAACGCCTTCCGCATCGTCATCGCCGCGTGCGCCCTGCTGAGCGGCCTGGTGCTCAACGGGCTGACCGCGTGGTGGCTGCTCCGGCTCGCCAGCCTCCACGCCCCACCGCTGTTTCGCGAGTACAGGACGTGGCTGATCGGGGCGGCGGTAATCATCGTCGCGCTGACCGCTGCCGGCGGTGGCTACCTCACCTACCTCGGCCTCCGCGACCCGCGCCGCCTGCCCGACACCCTCTCGATGATCGTGGCCGCGTTCATGCTCCTGCTGCCGTTCGCCGTCACCTTCGCGGGCAGGCGCATAGCGGGAATCGGCGGGATCATCCCGGTCGACGAACCGGCGGGACAAGAAAAGAGCCCCTCGCACCGGCGAGGGGCCCCTCTGAGCCGTCGAACATAGCGGGGTCACCCCCACCCGGAACCCGCAAGCGGGTTCCGACCTCCCCACTGCGTGGGGAGGCATCTTTCTCCCACCCGGAACCCGCAAGCGGGTTCCGACCTCCCCACTACGTGGGGAGGCATCTTTCTCCCACCCGGAACCCGCAAGCGGGTTCCGACCTCCCCACTACGTGGGGAGGCATCTTTCCTGGTTACATCATGTCGCCCATGCCGCCGCCCGGCATGCCGCCGCCACGATTCTTTTCCTCGGGGACCTCGGTCACCATCGCCTCGGTGGTGAGCACCATCGCGGCGATCGACGCGGCGTTCTGGAGCGCCGAGCGCGTGACCTTGGCCGGGTCGACGATTCCGGCTTCGAACATGTCGACGTACTTGTCGTTCAGGGCGTCGTAGCCCCATCCCGGCTTGCCCTTGCGGACTTCCTCGACGATGACGGAGCCTTCCTTGCCGGCGTTCATCGCGATCTGCTTCAGCGGCTCCTCGAGCGCCTTGCGGACGATGTTGACGCCGGTCCTCTGGTCATCCTTCAGTCCCAGCCCGCCGTCGAGCTGCTTCTGCGCGTTCAGCAGCACGGTGCCGCCGCCCGCGACGATGCCCTCTTCCACCGCGGCCTTGGTCGCGCTGAGCGCGTCCTCGATGCGGTGCTTCTTCTCCTTCTGCTCCACCTCGGTGGCAGCTCCGACCTTGATCACGGCGACGCCGCCGGCGAGCTTGGCGAGCCGCTCCTGCAGCTTCTCTTTGTCGAAGTCGGATGTCGTCTCCTCGATCTGCGCCTTGATCGCCTTGATGCGTCCCTGGATTGCCGCCAGGCGCTTGGGGTCGTTCTCGGCGTCGACGACGATGGTGGTGTCGTCCTTGGTCACAGTGACCTTGCGGGCCTTGCCCAGCTGCTCGATCTTGGTCTGGTCCAGCTTCAGGCCGAGGTCTTCCGAGATGACCTGGCCGCCGGTCAGGATCGCCATGTCCTCGAGCATCGCCTTGCGGCGGTCACCGAAGCCGGGCGCCTTGACGGCGACCGCGGTGAACGTGCCGCGCAGCTTGTTGACGATGAGCGTCGCGAGCGCCTCTCCCTCGACGTCCTCGGCGACGATCAGGAGGGGCTTGCCCATCTGCACGACCTTCTCCAGAACCGGGAGCAGGTCTGAGATCGCCGAGATCTTGCGGTCGCTGATGAGCACGAACGGCTCGTCGAGCACGGCTTCCATGCGCTCCGGGTTGGTGACCATGTAGGCCGCGACGTAGCCACGGTCGAACTGCATGCCTTCGACCACCTCCAGCTCGGTCGCGATGGCCTGGTTGTCCTCGACGGTGATGACACCGTCCTTGCCGACCTTGTCCATGGCGTCGGCGATGAGAGCGCCGATCTGCTCGTCCTGGCTGGAGATCGCCGCCACGTGGGCGACGTCCTCGTGGCCTTTGACGGGCACGGACAGCTTCTTGATCTCATCCACCACGGCGTCGACCGCCTTCTGGATGCCGATCTTGAGCTGCATGGGGTTGGCGCCCGCGGTGACGTTGCGGAAGCCTTCGCTGATCATGGTCTGGGCGAGAAGAGTCGCCGTGGTGGTGCCGTCACCGGCCACGTCGTTGGTCTTCGTGGCCACCTCGCGCAGCAGCTGTGCGCCGGTGTTCTCCATGGGGTCCTTGAGCTCGATCTCTCGCACGATCGTCACGCCGTCGTTGGTGACGGTCGGGGCGCCGAACTTCTTCTCGAGGACCACGTTGCGGCCCTTGGGCCCGAGCGTGATCCGCACGGACTGGGCCACGGTGTCGATGCCCTTTTTGAGGGCCTGTCTCGCGTCTACGTCGAATGTGACTACTTTTGCCATATACCTTTCCCTCTTTGCCTTTTTGTTACTTCTTGGCCTTGCCGTTGGCGCCGACGACCGCGAGAACGTCCTTCTCGGAGACGATCAGGTACTCGATCTCGTCGATCTTGAATTCGTTGCCGGCGTACTTCGCGTAAAGAACCTTGTCGCCGACCTTGAGCTCCATCGGCACCTTGGTGCCGTTGTCCAGGATCCTTCCGGTGCCCACGGCCTCGACGATGCCCTCCTGGGGCTTCTCCTTGGCGGTGTCCGGAAGCACGATCCCGCTCTTGGTCTTCTCTTCCTTCTCCACGGGCTTGACTACCACCCGGTCGCCTAGCGGTCTCAGATTCATGTGCACCCCTCCAGCGCTGAAATCGATCTTGTTGGCACTCCCCAGGCCCGAGCGCTTAGCACTCGGGGGGATCGAGTGCTAATTGTACTACCCGGCGGGCGGCGGCCGTTAAACCTGTTTCGGCTCGCCGGCCCGGCCCTGGTCGATGAGGTCCCTGGCCCGGGCGGCCTGGGCGTCGGGGACCATGATCCGGGCCTCGGTGAAGTTCATCGCCGCCGAGTAGGCGTGATCGCCGAAGACCTCGACCCGGATGCCGTTGGCCTCGAGGATCGCCGCCAGAAGGTCGGCTTGGAGTCGCTCCCCGCGGAAGACCTCTTCCCAGCCCTTGACGCCCATCAGTTCCATCCTAGGGAGGGGTCGACGTGGATTGGTGAGTGGTTCCCCCCACCCGCGCTTCGCGCGACCTCCCCACGCGGTGGGGAGGCGAGTTGCGCGGCGGGTGAGTGCGACCCCCCACCTGGCTGCGCCTCCGGCGCAGCCGGCCTCCCCGCGCGGTGGGGAGGCCAGGCGGCGGCTGCGATCATCGCGGCGTTGTCGGTACACAGCTCCGGCGACGGCATGGTCAGCCGCGCCCGGCCGGACACCACCTCGGCCGCCCGGCGGCGCAGCAGAGTGTTGGCGGCGACACCTCCGCAGATCACAACCTCCTGGATCCCCCCACCGGCCCTTCGGGCCACCTCCCCACGAGTGGGGAGGCATTTGTCCAGCTTCTCCAACAGCGACTCGACGACGGACTGCTCGAAGGCCGCCGCCAGGTCAGCCCTGTCCTGGTCGGTGACGTCCTCACCGAGGTCGCGAAGGCGGTAGAGCAAGGCGGTCTTGAGGCCGCTGAAGCTGTACTCCAGGCCCGCGAGCGATGGCCTCGGCAGACGCCGGCGGTTGGGGTTGCCAGTGCGCGCGAGGCGGTCGAGCGCCGGGCCGCCCGGGTAGCCCAGCCCGAGCATGCGGGCGGCCTTGTCGAAGGCCTCGCCCGCGGCGTCGTCGCGGGTGCGCCCGATGACCTCGAAGCGGCCGTGCTCCGGCATTCGCACCAGGTCCGAGTGCGCTCCGCTCACGACGAGTCCCAGGAGAGGAGGCTCCAGCTCGGGGCGCGTGAGCATTGCGGCGTAGATGTGTCCCCACAGGTGGTTGACACCACTGACCGGTCGCGACCACGCGGCGCCCAGGCCCTCGGCGACGCCGACGCCGACCAGCAGGCAGCCGGCAAGGCCGGGGCCTCGCGTGACCGCGATCAGGCCGACGTCATCGGGGCCCGCGCCCGCCTGCTCGAATGCAAGGTCCAGGAGGTGGGGCAGGCGTTCCAGGTGGTCGCGGGCGGCCAGCTCGGGGACGACGCCGCCGAATTCCCTGTGCAGGTCGACCTGCGAGTGGATGACGTTGGCGAGCACCCGCCGGCCGTTTTCGACCAGCGCGACGGATGTTTCGTCACACGACGTTTCGATGCCGAGAGTTAATTCCAGAGTGATTCCCCCCACCCGGCGCTGCGCGCCGACCTCCCCACATGGTGGGGAGGTAAATTCCCCCCCTCGTTGTGGGGAGGCGAGCTATGTGATCAATTCGCGGCGCAGGCCTCTTACGTCCGAGTCGATACGTTCCAGGTTGGCTTCGTACGCGCGCCGGAAGCGGGGCGAGTGGATGGAGTCGGACCACATCACGATCGCGTCCTCGCCGTTGTCCGTGTAGTAGCCCTTGCGCCGTCCGATCACCTTGAAGCCGAAGGCCTCGTACATGTGCATCGCGTTCTCGTTGGACGTGCGCACCTCGAGCGTGACCCACTTGGCGCCCATGTCGTACGCCGCCTGGACGAGACCGGCGAAGATGATGCGCCCGTAACCGTGGTGGTGGAGCTCGCGGCGAACGCCGATCGTCGTCACGTGGGCCTCGTCATACATGCGCCACATGCCGCCGTAGCCGACGATGGACGAGTCGAGCTCGGCCGCCAGGGGCGCCAAAGGTCGCTCGGCGACGCCCTCCTGTCGCAGCACCACGTAGTGCGCGGTCGACCGCGAGGCGAGCTCTCGGTAGTAGGCGTTGCGCGGCCACGGCGTGGCGAAGATCTCGCGCTCGATCTCCTGCACCGTCGCGATGTCCGCCTCGCGCATCAGCTCCAGCGCCAGCTGCTGGCGAATCTGAACCATCACAAACCGCGAGTTGAAAAGGACTGCATGTACTCGACTTTGAGACTACCATAGGCCACTTCGGCCGCCGATTCGAGCAGGATCGCAGCGGCCTCCCCGAAGGATCTCAGCTCCGGCTCCGGTGCGAACACATGGCCGGCCTCGGCCAGGGCCGACTCCGACGCCGCCGAAACGAAGCCCACGAGCGGGTGTGTTTTCGGGATCTCCCCCGGTTGTCCAAGCGCGGGCGGCCCGCCGGGCACCAGGTAGTACAGCCGCCCACGGCCGGCTTCCGAGACGGCGGTCGCGGGCGTGTCGCTCCGGGCGGCCTGGAGCTCCAGCGTCGGCAGCGGAACGATCGGGATCCCCAGCCCCATCGCGAGCCCAAGGCCGAACGAGACGCCCATGCGCAGCCCGGTGAATGATCCCGGACCGGTCGCCACCGCCACCCTGGTCAGCGTGTGACCGGTCGCCATTTCGCGCATCCGCTCGACGAGCTGGGGACTTCGCGCCGGCAAGAACACCTCGTGATGGACGACCCCAGAGCCGTCCAGGATCGCCAGGGCCGTCAGCGCCGACGACGTGTCAATGACGAAGATCACGGCGGGTCCGCAGCAGGCGGCGATCGCCGCCCAGGTGCTCGATCTCGATCCTAGCGGCGCCGGGTACCTGAAGCCGGTCGCCCCACTCGACGACGATCGCGCCCTGGTCGGCAAGCTCGTCGAGGCCAAGCTCGGCAAGCTCGGCGGGGCGCTCGATCCTGTAAAGGTCCACGTGGGCCAGCTGCACGCGACCGGGGTACACGCGCACGAGCTGGAAGGTTGGGCTCGCGACGGGCGCGGATGAGCCGATGCCCCTGGCCACACCGCGAACGAACGTCGTCTTGCCCGCGCCCAGCTCGCCGGTGAGCAGCACGATGTCCCCTGTTCTCAACCTCTCGCCAAACCGCCGTCCGGCTTCCTCGGTCTCGGCGGGAGAGCTCGTCGTCTGGCTACGCAAAGTGGTCGTAGCCACTGAGCCTCATCTGGACAGGCTGGTCGTCGGCGCCGACAAACCTCACGGCCGCCTCTTCGGTAAGAGCGCCGATGGTGCGCAAGCCCGCGCTTTCGATCAGCTCCGCGGGACCGCAGCAGACGAGCTCTGCCTCCTCCCCGCTCGTGAGCGCGTCCTGCCAGCCGGCACCCTGCGCCACTGGGACCTGGGCGGCACGGATCACGCATCCGGCGCCCGAGAATTCCGCGAACTTCTCCATCTCGCGCACCAGGCCGTCGGAGATGTCGCCGCAGCAGAGTCCGGCCCGGTTCAGACGGCGTCCCTCGGCCAGCCTCGGCTCGAGGCGCAGCGCGCGGTGCTCGCGAAGCGCGACCGCCGCGGCACCGAGCGGGCCGGTCACCGCCACCGCCCAACCGGGTCGCGCCTC